>Ga0137363_10001747_pt1 | contig 12712 bp, 6 predicted proteins | sample MadtaG_FD_104800 | JGI IMG/M metagenome (GOLD analysis project Ga0137363, IMG submission 104800) | Vadose zone soil microbial communities from Angelo Coast Range Reserve, California, USA - Mad1_115_16 metaG | ecosystem: Environmental > Terrestrial > Soil > Vadose zone | place: USA: California...
CCTGTACATGCTGGGCGCGTACTTCGCCTGGGTCGCCTTCCGCATCAGCGGAAGCTTCTGGGTCGCGCTGCTGGTCGGACCACTGCTCGTCGCCGCCGCGGGATGGGTCCTGGAATTCGGCTTCTTGCGGCGCGTCTACTCCGCGCCCGAGGCGTTCCAGCTGCTGCTCACCTTCGCCTTCGTCCTGATGCTCGACGACGCGGTGAAGCTCGCCTTCGGGCCCGTCTACCAGTCGCCTCCCACCCCCGCGGCGCTCTCCGGGGCGGTGCTGATCGGGCGCTCGATCCTCCCCACCTACCACCTCTTCATCCTCGCCGTGGGCGGGCTGGTCGGACTCGGCCTCTGGATCCTCCTGGAAAAGACCGGATTCGGCCTCCTCATCCGCGCCACCGCCGCCGACCGCGAGATGGCGCGCGCGCTGGGGGTCCGCTCCTCGCGCATCTTCACCGGGGTCTTCGTCCTCGGCGCCTGGCTCGCCGGCCTGGGCGGCGCGCTCTCGATGCCGGTGCGCGCGATCTCGCCCGGCATGGGCGAGTTCATCATCATCGAAGCGTTCGTGGTGGTGGTGCTGGGCGGGCTCGGCTCCCTCCGCGGCGCTTTCCTCGGAGCCGTGCTGATCGGCCTTCTGCACGCGTATGGTCTGCTCTTCATGCCCGTGTTCGAGCTGGCGCTCGCGTACATGGCGATGGCCGCGGTGCTCATCGTCCGCCCCTGGGGCCTGTTCGGAGTCCGCGAAAGCTGATGCGCGCGCGGACCGTCGCCGGAGCAGCCATCGCCCTGCTGGTCCTCCTCTTGCCCGCGATCGCCGGACCCTTCCTCCGCTACCTGGTCCTGAACATGCTGCTGCTCGCGCTGCTGGCGCTCTCCTTCAATCTTCTCTTCGGCATGACTGGCCTCCTCTCCTTCGGCCAGGGCGCCTTCTATGCCGGCGGCGCCTACACCGCCGCGCTGCTGCTGCGGGCGGGCACTCCCATGCTCTGGTCCATCCTCCTCGGCGCCCTCGCCGCCGCGCTCCTGGCCGCCGTTCTGGGCGCGTTCTGCGTCCGGCACACGCGCATCTACTTCTCCATGCTCACGCTGGCGTTCGGCATGCTGGTCTACGCCGTGGTCTGGAAGTGGACCTCGGTCACCGGCGGAGACGACGGCCTGATCGGCATTCCCCGCGGCCGCCTCGGCCTGCCCGGCCCGTTGGACGTGAGCCTGGATTCGCCGGTGCGCTACTACCTGTTCGCGTCGGTCCTGGTGCTCCTCTCGATGGCCCTGCTGCACCGGCTCTCCGCCTCTCCCCTCGGACTCTCCCTCCGCGCGATCCGCGAGAACGCCGAGCGGGCCGAGTCCAGCGGCGTGGCGGTGCGGCGCACCATCTACATCGCCTTCGTCACCGCCGGGCTGTTCGCTGGCCTCTCCGGCGCGCTGCTCGCCCCGCTGGAGCAGACCGTCTCGCCGTCGACCGCCCACTGGACGAAGTCCGCCGAGCCCGTCATGGCGACCTTGATCGGCGGCCCTCTCTCGTACTTCGGTCCGATCCTCGGCGCCGTGGTGTACCTCGGCCTGAAGGAGATCATCGTCCGCTTCACCGAGTATTGGCTGCTGGTCTTCGGGCTGGTGCTCCTCGGCACGGTCCTCGCCTTTCGCGGTGGACTCCTGGGAACCCTCCGGGACCTCGTCGCGCGGAGACGCGGCGCATGACCGCGCTCCTGGAAGTCCGCGGGGTGGCGAAGTCCTTCGACGACTTCACGGCGGTGGCCGGCGTCGATCTGACCCTCCCCGAGGGCGGCATCACGGCGGTCATTGGGCCCAACGGGGCGGGCAAGACCACCTTCATCAACTTGCTCGCGGGCAAGCTCGTGCCCGACCGCGGCCGGATCACCTTCGCCGGCAACGACGTCACTCGCCTGCCGGCCAGCGCGCGGGTCCGCGCTGGGATCGCCCGCACCTTCCAGGTCACGAACGTGTTCCCCCGCCTGACCGTCGCGCAGAACGTGGCGGTGCCTGTGCTCGCCCGCGCCGGCCAATCGCTGCAGCCCTGGCGCCGGCTGGAGTCGGCCGCCAGCGTCCACGCCCAGGTGCGACGCCTGCTGGAGACCGTCGGGCTCAGCGAACGCGCGTCCGACGATGCCGCGGTGCTCTCCCACGGCGACCGCCGCCTGCTGGAGATCGCGCTGGCGCTCGCCTGCGAGCCGCGCCTGCTCCTGCTCGACGAGCCCACCGCCGGGATGGGCGCGGGCGAGCGCGATCGCATGCTCACGCAGGTCCGCGCGCTGGCGGCGCGCAAGTCGCTCACCATCCTGCTCGTGGAGCACGACATGGAGGTGGTCTTCGGGCTCGCCAGCCGCGTCGTGGTGCTCCACCAGGGCAAGGTGATCGCCGACGACATGCCGCAGCAGATCCGCGAGGATCGCCGCGTCCGCGACATCTACCTGGGCGACGCCAGCGTCGCTCCGATTCTCCCCCGGAAGGAGATCGAGACCGGCGCTCCGCTGCTGCGGGTCGAGCACCTCGACGCCGGCTACGGACTCGCCCATGTGCTCCACGACGTGAGCTTCACGGTGGCGCGCGGCGAGATCGTCGCCCTCCTCGGCCGCAACGGCATGGGAAAGACGACCACCTTGCGCAGCGTGGCCGGCCTGAACAGGCCTTGGCGCGGGAGCGCGGTCTTTCTCGCCGAGAAGCCCATCGCCGGCAACCCGCCCGAGCGCGTCGCCGCCCTGGGCGTCAGCTACGTGCCCGACGACCGGCGCATCTTCGCGGACCTGACGGCGGCGGAGAACCTGCGCGTCGCCCAGCTGGCGCTGAAACGCGGGAAGGCGCGCTGGACGCGCTCTCGCATCGAGGCCGTCTTCCCTCCGCTGGCGAAGCTGTGGGACCGCAAGGGCCGGCACCTCTCCGGAGGCGAGCAGAAGATGCTGGCGATCGCCCGCGCCCTCGCCACCGATCCCGCGCTCCTCCTGCTGGACGAGCCGTCGGAGGGGCTGGGGCCGCAGATCGTCCGCATCCTCGCGGACGCGCTCGCGCAGATCCGCGGCGATGGCGTCACCGTGCTCCTCGCCGATCAAAACCTCATGTTCGCGCGGGCGGTTGCCGATCGGGCGCTGGTCATGGAGCGCGGCAGGCTGGTCCACACTGCCTCGCGCGCGGAGCTCGCCCGCGACGACTCCGCGCTCCACCGCCTGCTCGTGGTCTGATCCAATCCTGGTCGAATCAGGGAAGCACGGCGAATACCCGCGCGGGCGCCCCCGAACCGCCGCCGATCTTCATCGGCAGCGCGTACAGCGTCGCGCCCCGGGGCGGCAGCGGCTCCAGGCTGGCCAGGTTCTCCAGAGCGTAGATGCCCGCCCCCAGCAGGATCTGGTGCGCAATGAAATCTTTCGACGGGCCGTGATCGATGCTCGGCGTATCCAGCCCCACGCCGGAGACGCCGCGGGCCGCCAGCAGCTTCGCCCCCTCCGCGGACAGACCGGGAAAGTGCAGATTGCTCGTATCCCCCGGCTTGTCGTCGCCGAAGTACGACTTGCGGTCCGGCCACCGCTTCGCCCACCCCGTCCGCAGAAGCACGATGGCTCCCCGCGGAATCGCACCCCGCGCCTTCTCCTCCGCCTCGATGTCCTGTGCGCTGACGCGATAGTCGCGGTCCTTCGACGCCTTCGCGCTCACGTCGACGACCACCGCTGGTCCGACCAATCGCTCCAGGGGAATTCGGTCCACGGTCAGCCCGCCTTCGGCGAAGTGGATGGGCGCGTCGATGTGCGTACCCCCGTGCTCCGGCGCGCACATCGAGTACGCGCTGTAGAAGTACCCGCCCGGCGTCTTCCCGAACGAGAGCTGCTTCAGCTGGAAGCCGGACTCCTCGCTCGGCCAGTAGAGCGTCCTGGCGTCGAACGGATAGGTGAGATCGATCAGCGTGCCCACGGCGGCGAGGATCACCAGCATCGACCGAAGCCCCGCACCTGCTTCACATCAACTCGTCCAGCAACGCGCGCGCGTCCTCCGGCGAGACCTCCAGCGGCCTCCGCGCCATCGGCACCCCATCCGCCAGCACCGGCTCCAACTCGTCCAGCGCCGGCACCTCGGTCTTCCGATAGAAGAGCCCGATCGGAATGGTCTCCCCCCACTCGCTGCCGCGCTGGATGGCAGCCTGCAAGTCGCCCGGGTCGTGGCCCATCTCCTCCAGCGTCTGGGTCCGTTGCTTGAAGAACTCGTGCGAGTTCTCCTTGTTGTACGTCACGCAAGGACTGAAGACGTCGACGAACGCGAACCCGCGGTGCTCGATCGCCCCCTTGATCAGCCCGACCAGATGCTTCTGCTGCCCCGAGAACCCCCGCGCCACGTAGGTGGCGCCGCAGACGATGGCCATGGGAATGGGATTGACCGGATTCTCCACGCTGCCGAAGGGCGTGCTCTTCGTCTTCATCCCCTTGCGGCTGGTCGGCGAGACCTGCCCGGTGGTCAGACCATAGATCTGGTTGTCCATCACGATGTACGTGAGATCCACGTTCCGGCGCATCACGTGGAGGAAGTGGTTTCCCCCGATGCCGAACCCGTCGCCATCCCCGCCGGTCACCACCACCTTGAGCCGATGGTTCCCGAGCTGCGCGCCGGTCGCGACCGCCAGCGCGCGCCCGTGCAGCGTGTGCATCCCATAGGTATTGATGTAGCCGGGCAGGTTCGACGAGCAGCCGATGCCGCTGATGGTGAGCACCTCGTGGGGCAGGAGCCCCAGCTCCGCCACCGCGGTCTTGAGGGCGTTCAGGACGCCGAAATCGCCGCACCCCGGGCACCAGTCCGGATCCGCCTTGCCCTTGAAGTCCTTGACGGTGAGCCCGGGGCGCCGCGTCCTCGCCGCGATCTGCGCCCTGGATTCAACCTGCGTCTCGCCCATGTCGTCCTCCCAAAACCAAGTCGAAGCCCGGAACCGAGCTCCTCAGACGCGAATCTCGTGCACCGGCACGTACCGGGTGGTCTCGCCCGCCAGGATCTTCTTCACCCCCGCCACCAGATGGTGCGGCAGGAACGGCTCGCCGTCGTACTTGCGGATGTGCGCGTCCGCCGCGATGCCCGTCTCCGACCGCAGATACCGCGCGAACTGCCCGCTGTAGTTGTTCTCCACCACCACCAGGTTGCGCGCGCCCGACAGCGCCCGGGCAATCGCCTCCGCCTGCAGCGGCACGAGCCAGCGCACTTGCAGATGGTTGGCGACGATGCCCTGCGCCGCGAGCTGTTCCACCGCCTCGTCGATCACGCCTTCCGTGGACCCCCAGCCGAGCAGCGTGACCTCCGCGTCGTGCGGCCCGCTGAAGCGCGGCGGATCGAGCAAGGGCAGGACGCCGTCCATCTTGCGCCCGCGCCGCTCCATGATCGCCTGCCGCTTGTGCGGATCGGTGAACTCGTCGCTGATCAGCACGCCGTCCTCGTCGTGCTCGTCGGTGGCGACGACGTGCGCGTGGCCCGGCGTCCCCGGGACCGCCCGAGGCGAGATGCCGCTCTCGGTCATCTCGTACCGCTTGTACCCGCCGTTCACCTCGGGCGCCCCGTCCAGCCCGTCGAGGTCGAGCCCGATCACTTCCCCCCGATCCCGCCGCGGATTGAACTCCAGCTCCGCCGGCTCGAACGTCGAGAACCCCTCCGACTCCAGCAGATCCGCCAGCACGATCCCCGGGCACTGGAACTTGTCCGCGAGGTTGAAGATCTCCGGCACCAGGTGGAAGCAGTCCCGGATGCTGGTCGGCGCCGCGATGATGCGCGGGTAGTCTCCCTGTCCCGCCCCGAGCACCTGCCAGAGGTCGCCTTGTTCCGTCTTGGTGGGCACTCCGGTGGCCGGCCCCGCGCGCTGCACGTTGATGCAGACCACCGGGATCTCCATCATCGCCGCCGCTCCGAGCGCCTCGGTCATCAGCGCGAATCCGCCCCCCGAGGTGGCGCACATCGCGCGGCATCCGGTGTGCGCCGCGCCGATGGCCATGTTGATGACCCCCAGCTCGTCCTCCACCTGCCGCACCATGATCCCGAGCTGCCGCGCGTGCCGCGCCATCCACATCAGCACGCCGGTCGAGGGGCTCATCGGATACGCGCAATAGAACTTCACGCCCGCGGCCACGCCGCCCATCGCCAGGCTCTCGTTGCCCGTCGCCACCGCCAGGCGCTTGCCGGTGTCCGGCAGCGAGAACGGATACTGCCGGAACCGCGCGCCCGCGTACTCGTACCCGGCGCGCGCCGCCGCGACGTTCTCCCCGATCACCACGTCGCCCTTCCGCTGGAACTGCTGCGCGAGCATCTCCTCGAACGGCTTCATCTCCACTCCGACGAGCCGCAGCACCGCCGCCACCGCCGCGGTGTTGTAATAGAGGACGTTCTTGGCCAGCTCCTTGAGCGGCAGCGGGCAGAGCTGGACGCCGTCCGCCGACGCACCCGGCTTCACCCGCTCCTGATCGAACAGGACCACGGAGCCGGGGCGCATCCGGGAGAGGTGCCGATCCATCGTGTCCTGGTTCAAGGGAATGAGCATGTCCAACCCATCTCCCATGCACCGGACCGGTTCCTCGCTGGTGCGGATGGTGAGGAACGTGTGCCCGCCGCGGATGATGGACTGGTACGCGTTGTAGGCGTTGATGTGCAGGCCGCGGCGGGCGAAGAGCTTCGCCAGGATGTTCCCGGGCGTCGCCACGCCTTGGCCGGCGGCCCCGCCGATTCCGACTGCGAAGTCGATGTGCGCCATGGCTCTCGCGCTGCGGCTGGAGGTCTTCGCCGGCGCCGCCGAAAGAGTACGGCGCCGGATGCGAGCCGGCCGGGACACTAAGGGCCAGGACACGAACCGTCAATGCGAGCGCACGACCGATCTGGATGCACTGCGTCGTAACGATTGGGAAATTCGCGCCCGCGCGCCGATGCCCGCGCGCCAAGCGCGGTGGCGCCAGTGCACCAAGCAGCCGCCTGGCGCTTGACGCCATCGACGTTCCCCTTTAAATGGCGCCCTCCCGGGCTCTACCAAAACTTGCGAGGCGTTCTACCCAGCAAACGGGGCGCTGGAGAGAGCGCCTCAGTTCGAGTGGAGGACACGTGAATCCGTTGCGTCCGATTGCATCCAGCGCTTTGCTCTCGCTCTTCGCGCTCTCTTCAGCGGCCATCGGAGCTCCCTCCGACGGACCGACCTCCCGTCCCGGCCAGGACAACACCACCGCCCTCGTGCAGCTGAAGGGCGATCCGCTGGCCACCTCGGCGAAGACGAAGCCGCCCAAGGGCAACAAGATCGATTTCAACAGCGCGACCGTGAAGTCGTACCGCGCGAATCTCTCGGCGCTGCGCAACGACTTCAAGGCCTGGCTGCGGACCAATGCGCCCAGCTCGAAGGTGACGGGTGAGTTCGACATCTCGCTGAACGCCGTATCCGTGAGCCTGGGGGGCGAGCAGCTGGCGACGATCGCGGCCGCGCCGATGGTCCAGCGCGCCGACTACGAAGGCCTCTACTACCCGACGGCGGCTACAGCCACGGATCCGGACTTGAGCCTGATCAGCGCCGGCAATGACCCGAACGCCGGGGCCGGTGTCAAGGTCGCGATCATCGATACCGGCATCGACTTCACGCATCCCTGCTTCAACGACGCGGGTTATCCCTCCCAGACCCAGCTCGGCGACAAGCGCTTCACCAACAACAAGGTGATCGCCGCCAAGGTCTTCAACAACAAGACGCCTTCGCGCGGCTTCACCGCCGAGGCCATCCAGAGCCACGGCACGCACGTCGCCGGCACCGTCGCCTGCAACTCGGGTACGGCCGCCACCGTGGACGGCGTCTCCATTCCCTACGCCCTCTCCGGAGTCGCGCCGCGGGCCCTGCTGGGCAACTACAACGTCTTCCCCGCTGACGTCGGCAACGCCCGCTCGGAGGACATCCTCAACGCGATGGAGGCCGCCTACGCGGACGGCTTCGACGTCGGCAACATGAGCCTGGGCGGCGGGGCCCACGGCATCCAGGATCTCTTGACCATCGCGGTCGACAATCTCGACCAGGCCAACATGGTCTTCGCCGTCGCCGCCGGAAACTCCGGTCCCGGCCACTTCACCGTCGAGTCGCCCGGATCCGCGGCCCGCGCTCTTGCGGCAGGCGCGAGCACCGTCCCGCACTTCGTCGGCACACCGGTGACGGTGACCGGGAAGCCTTCCATCGGCGCCGCCTCCGGCGACTTCGCCACCGTGACGACGGACCTCACCGCGCCGCTCGGCGTCGTGCTCTCCGGCACTTCGCTCAGCCTTGCCTGCAACGCGCTCGCCGCTTCCTCGCTGACCGGCAAGATCGCTCTCGTCTCGCGCGGGACGTGCACGTTCTCGACCAAGATCCGGAACGCGCAGAACGCGGGCGCCGCCGCCGTCCTGGTCGTCAACAACGTGGGCGGCACCCCGACGGCGATGGGCACGGACGGCACTGCCAACCAGCCCACCATTCCAGCCTACATGGTCGCGCTCTCGGATCGTTCCGCACTGGTCGGGAGCAACGGCGTCGCGACGGCCATCAGCGCCGCCAAGCAGTACTTCCTCAGCTCCAGCGCCAACGCGGACATCATGGCCGGATTCAGCAGCCAGGGCCCGACGGACGTGGACTTCCGCGTCAAGCCGGACGTGGTGGCGCCGGGCGTGAACGTGCTCAGCTCCATTCCGGCCAATGCCTGCGCCGCCCCGCCCTGCTTCGCGTTCTTCCAGGGGACCTCGATGGCCACGCCGCACCTGGCGGGGTCGGCCGCCGTCGTCCTGCAGCGCCATCCGGACTGGTCGGGCGCCATGGTCCGCTCGGCGGTCGTCAATACGGCCGACCAGGGCACGCTCAAGAACCTCCAGGGCAGCGCCCTGCAACACGACGTCAACGTCATCGGCTCCGGCCGCGAGGATCTGTCGGCCGCGCTGGGAGCGGCGGTCGCTCTCGACCCCGTCAGCGTGAGCTTCGGCGCCGTGCCTTCTGGCTCCGGCCAGACCCGGTCCTTCACGGTCACCGTGACCAACGCCGGCGCGTCGGGGACGTTCTCCTTCGCGGTCGCCGACACCATCGCGAGTGGAGTCTCCTTCGCGGTGAGCCCGTCCACGCTCACCCTCGCGGCAGGCGACTCGGGAACCATCACGGTGACGGCTGCCGCTGCGAAGAGCGCCGCGGCGGGCGACAACCAGGCCACCCTGTCCGTGAGCAAGGGCGGCGTCGAGGTCGCCCACGCGGCCGTGTACACGCTGGTGAAGTGATCGGACCGCTCCGACGAGGCGCCCCGGTTCCGGCCGGGGCGTCCGTCGAAGCTACTTCCTCGCCGAAGCCTTCTTCTTCTTCTTCGCCGCCTTGGAAGCCTTGCGCCCGCGTTCCGGCGCTGCGTTCGCCGCGCGCGCCAGCCGCGCGTTGGCTTGCGCCGTCCAGTGCTGCCGGTACTCCGCCGCCCGCTGGATGATGCGCTCGAGCACGTCCTTCCCGTTCTGCACCGTCTGCTCCACCCCGTTCCCGCCCTCCGGCCGGATCTTCAGCTCGCCCAGCCGCTGGAACACCGGCTTCATCGCCTTGTCGGGATTGAGGAAGAACTCGCTCGCGCGCACCCGCACGAAGCTCCACCCCAGCCGCTCGAGGATCGCCTGCCGGGCCATGTCCTCGCGAAGCTGGTCCAGCGCCTCCGGCTTGTCGCCGTCGCACTCGATCGCCAGGCGGCGCCCGCCGGCCTCCACCACCAGGTCGATGGTGTAGTAGCCGACCCGCCAGTGGGGGAGGACGCGATAGCCGGCTTCGAACAGCCGGTCGTGGACCTCGTGCTCCAGCGGCGTCTCCGACCAGCTCTCCGACTGCTTGGCCAGGAGCCTCACCGCCTCCGGATCCTCCGCATGCTGGATCAGCCGGCGCCGCAGGTCCTTGGGCTTCAGGTCCGCCGGGTCGAGCGAGTGCACCACCCACATCTGGTCGCGCGCCCGGCTCGCCGCGACGTTGAAGCGCTGCTTGAACATCGCCTCGCTGCGCAGGCGCAGCTGGCTGTCGTCGGCGCTGTCCACCACCGAGAGGAACATCACGTCCCGCTCGTCGCCCTGGAACTGGGCCGCGTTGCCGCAGAGCACCCGGCGCGCTTCGTACTCGGCCGGAGGAAGGTGGTGGAGCAGCAGCCGCTCGATCTCCAGCGCCTGGTCGTCGCCCACCAGCGACACCACGCCGAAGCTCTTGTTCCGGTACTCGGGCTGCTCGATGCTGGCGCGAATCAGCGAAGCGATGGCCAGCGCTTCCGCCTTGTTGATGTCGTTCGCGGCCTTCCCGTTCTCCACCCGGTGGGCGATGACGTGCGGCTTCAACGTCGCCTTGCTCGGGTCGCGCAAGGGCCGGATCTTGCCCCCGTAGGAGAGGTGGTTGCTGAACTCGATGATGTCCGGCACGCAGCGGAAGTGCTCGGTGAGGCAGATGGCGCCGCCGAACGACTGCCGGGCCAGGTCGTAGACGGAGATCTGCCCGTCGTACAGCACCGAGTTGGGGATGTCCTCCAGGTGCTCGTCGATGAGCTGCTGGACCACCGCGACGTCCTGTCCCACCGCCGACGGGCTCACCTGCTCGTGGTCTCCGACCACCACCACCCGCCGCGCCATGTAGAACGGGATCAGCGCCATCACGTCGGCCTGGCTCGCTTCGTCCGTGATCACCACGTCGAACCGGGTGCTGGGCTCGAAGGTTTCCACCGCGCGCGCCAGCGGCATGATCCAGACCGGGACCGCCGAGCGGCACTCCGTCATCTTCTGGCTGGCCTCGACGATCAGCCGCGGGACGCGCTTGCCTTGCCCCTTGCCGATCCGGCGTACCATGTCCAGCCACCCCACCAGCGCCTGCTGCTGCTGGGAGGTGGTCCGCCGCACCTGCGCTCCCCAGGCGCGCCGCTCGATCAATTCGGCCGTGACCCTCCTCAGCTCCGGTCCGAGGCGATCGATCTGCGCCTGCAGCGCGGGCAGCGAGGTCTTCCCTCTCCGCTCCAATTCGTCACGCAGCTGCCGCCAGAGCCACGCCGCCTGCGGATCGTCGCCGGGAGGGGCCGCCTTGTCGTGCGGCGCCCGGCGCTGCGCCATGGCCTGCGCCCATTCCAGCGCCACGGCCTGGATGGACGCCAGCAGCTCCTGCCTGCGCGCCGCCGTCTTGCGGTTGCGGTCGAGCTCCGTCAGCCTCTGGTGCGCCTCGCGGTACTCCTTGGTGGAGAGCCGCTCCGCCGCGCGCAAGAGCTGCGCCATGACTTTCGCCGGCGGGCCGTCCTGGGGCGGCGCCAGCGCCATGCGCAGCGCTTGCAGCTGCAGCGCGAGCTGGCCGAACCGCGCCATGTCCCTGCGCGCGTTGAACGCCTGCGGCAGCAGCGTGCCGACGACCTCCTTCAGCCGCTGGAGCTTCGCTTCCGCCTTCCCGCCACCCTGCTGCTCGGCGATGAACTTGCGCCAGAGGAATCCCGTCTCCTCCAGCGCGTTCTCGATCGGCTGCCACTCCTTCTCCTGCCAGCGGAGGCAGCGGCGGATCTCCTCCGCCAGCTCCACGGCGCGCTCCAGCGGCTTCTCCGACAACGCCGCCCAGGCCGGAGCGCCTTGGGGGACCATCTGGCGGTCCCACCGTCCTTCCAGATCCCTCCGCAACATCGACAACAAGATCTCCGAGCGCAGCGCATGGAAGTGCACCGGCGTCTTCGGCTCGCCCGACGCAACCTTGTTGTCGGTGACGAATTGCTTCCAGGCGCCGTGGGTCAAGAGAGCCATCTTCCCCAGGCTCTTCCCGTCCTTGCAGTGCGCGAGGATCTCGTCGACCAGCTGGAGCAGGTCCTCCAACGCGACGCCCTCGGCGAGCACCGGGGCATGGCGCAGGACGCTCTCCTTCGCGCGCGCGGTCTCCTTGGCCAGCTCGTCGATCATCTCCAGCAGGCCGTCCCACTCCGCCCGCTGGGTCCCTCCCTCGATTCCGGCCGCGACCGCGGAGATCTTCCACGGCTGCTCCCGGCTGAGCACTTCCACCGCCTCGACGGCCCTCGCGAGCACCTTGTCCAGCGCAGGGCCGACGGGCTCGTCGGGAGACGACTTCCAGAGCTCCTGCCGGTAGCCTCTCTTCGCCTTCGAGAGCCGCTCGTGCTCCTCGGCCGCCTGCTCGAATTCGTCCGGCGAGAGCAATGCCTTGAGCGCCGGCAGCGGCCGCGCCAGCTCCGCCTCGTCCTCCAGGGACAGCGACTCGGTGGTCGCGTACAGCTCACGGAACTCGGACGCCGACAGCGGCAGCGCCACTCCCGCCTGGACGGGGCCGGGGATGAAGCCGTGCGTCTGCGCCTCGGCGGCCACCTTGCGGGCGGCCTCCATGGGGGTGAGCTTGGTCTTGAGGAAGACCACCTCGCGGCATTCGTCCGCGCGCGCCTCGAACAGGTCCTGGCGATGCTTGCGCAGCTGCGCGAGGAGCTCCTTTCGCTGGACGGCAAGCTGATCCGCCTCTGCCTCCAGCTTCTTCGGATTGCCGGTGGTGAGTCGCTCGATGATGGTGGAGACCGCGCCTTCCAGCTGGCTGCGGGACTCCAGATCACTCTCCAGCACGCTCACGCACAACGGACGCAGCTTCTCGACCACGTGGTCGCGCAGGACGCGAAGCGCCTTGGTGGTGTGGCTCGTGACCAGCACGCTCTGGCCTTGAGCCAGCAAGTGGCCGATCAGGTTGGCGATGGTGTGCGTCTTTCCCGTCCCGGGAGGACCTTGCACGAGGACGCACCCCTCG
>Ga0137363_10001748_pt1 | contig 12711 bp, 10 predicted proteins | sample MadtaG_FD_104800 | JGI IMG/M metagenome (GOLD analysis project Ga0137363, IMG submission 104800) | Vadose zone soil microbial communities from Angelo Coast Range Reserve, California, USA - Mad1_115_16 metaG | ecosystem: Environmental > Terrestrial > Soil > Vadose zone | place: USA: California...
ACACAACAGTGTGTTACTACTCAGAGCAATTTCGCTTGAGTTTTGGCTACGGGACCTAGTTACGCGCGGCCTGGTTGATGGCGTGGCAGGATCAAGATCGCTTGGTGTGGCAGAACCGCAGCCCGCGAGCGCGTAACCTCAGCCAAATATGGTCTCTTGCCACTCCTGCTAGCAGAGTGGTGGAGCATCCCAAGAAAGGAGGATAAGACAATGACTTACACAAAGCCGGAAGTCGAAGTTCTCGGAAACGCTTCTGCGTTAATCGAGAACATCGCAAGCAAGCCAGATGGTACCAAGGACGCTGTGAGCACTGAGAGCGTTACAGGTCCATCGTACGACTTGGATGAATAGGCCAGACTCCTTCCCGGCCGCTTCAGGCGGCCGGGAAGGAGGACTTATTTGGAATTGCCAGCTGCTGCTCTGAGATATCGCGAATGGTATGAGAGCCACGCGGTTCTGAGGAGCCGGAAAAACCTTGAACAATCATAGAACTCGATGCGCAGCATATTCAAGTACTCCAAATTGAAAACTGGTGCCCGCTCTTGTAGTCAACAGATAAATCAAAAGAAACCGCGTCACTCACTTGCCGCCGATACATAAACCGATCCTACTTCACGCGACTAATGGTTAGAACAAAAAGTATGGTGCGGTGGAGGAATCCTTCTCACCTGCGACCACGCATCTTGCGCCAACGCGCGTACTGCTCGACCTTGGCGGCATCCTGGTCTTCCTTCTCATTCAACCAAAAATCGAACCAATCAACGTTTTGTTCTTGGGAAACAATCCGATCCCAAGGTCTTTGAAGCTCGTGAGTTCCGTCTCTTATCGCGACCATCTCTACTCGCTTGCCTAAGCGGGTCAAGGCTGCAAACCATTCCCATTCGCCTAGGAGGCTGCCTGGATTTAGTGCCACGATGCGCAGCGGCGTCCGTACCGAGTCGATGCTGAATCCGGGGGAGCGCTTCAACCAAGACTGAAATCCACTACCAAACGGCGGCGCGCCGTTGAGTGCCTCTATCGTTTGCATCGCTTGAGGGTAGCTTATGTATTGAAAATAGCCACCATCAAGACCGTCGGTAACCGAAGCAGCCGCGAACCGGTAAGCATCACGCGTCAGCATATACTTAACGGATAGACAGGTACGACTGAAACCGATGATGCCAACGCGATCACGATCAATTAATCCCTTTCGATCCAGGGTATCAATCGCTCCCTCGTAGACGGCCACCTCACGATCAACCTCCTTAGGTGTGCCAAAATCGTTCAAATAGTCTTCCCACGCCTTGCTGTAGCCCTCTTCAGGAAATGTGTACGCTTGCAAGACCATAATGCCCCTACCCGCGAGCGGTTGGGCAGCAAATGCGGTGCTCCATGGACCGTCAATCCAGAATCGTGACGATGTAAAAGCATGGGTCTGGATCACGAGCGGATATCTTTTCCCCGCTACATAATCAATTGGGTAGTAGAGACCGCCGATCACCTGACGGCCATCTGAGGATTTCCAGCGAATGAGTTCTTCGTGCGAGAATCTTAAGTCCTTGAATTGAGGATTGAGGTCCATCAACTCTGTGCGGCCTTGTGGGGAACCACGTCTTGCTACGATTGCTGGTGGGGTGTTCATGTCTTCTTCAAGAACAATCGATGGTCGGGTTTCTTCTACAAGACGCTCCGAGACCTTTTCCCAGTGATCACCGCTCTTGTGAAAAACGAGCGTCGGGAATGTGGGCTTAGATTCATGAGTTGTATCTTGCTTCTGAAAGACTAAGTCGTTTCTCTTCGCATCCCAATGAAGAAGATCAAGCCGTTCGTCGCTGACCTTATTGATCTCGCCGCTGGGAATGCTCACCTCAACGGCAAAAGCTGTGGACACTCTAGCCTTACGCTCTTCAGGATCAACTCCGGCTAGGGGTAAGTATGTGTCTGTGACAACTACAGAGCGGCTATCGGATGACCAAGCAATCCTGGGAAACGTCCATGCTTTTAAAGGAGCATTTATTAGGTCTCGTTTCTCTCCTGTCCGCGTGTCCAGGAGCAAATAATGTAGTGCCCAACCACGCTGTAACTCGTCCTTCTGTAAGGGAGCATCCAAATAGTCCTTCCAATCGTTAGCCAATTCTTTGGTCAGGGCCAGCAATACAGCATATTCCCCATTTGGGGACAATGAAGGGGGCGCAGATTTAGCGAACATCGGCAGCTTCGCTGACAGACATTTCGGCCGGCCGCCGTACGACTGAACAAATAGCTGCTTATCGAGGGAACTCGTCGCCTCCCCCTCGCCCTTCGTGTAACCGGACAGAAGGTCCGTGATTGGTTGGTCAGAAACTACGAGTCCCACCTTTGCCGTTTGCTTTTCGAATAGACTTGTATCACCGCGCTCCGCAGAATACAGAATAACGTCGCCGTCGACTGACATACTGTACGAGAGCAGATTCGTTGCCGAGGCGGTCAGTTTTTTCAGAGTGCGCTTGCGGATATTGAAACTGTAGAGCTGATGCCGTTCGCCAGGCGATTCGCCTAAAAACAAGATCGTTTCACCGTCATTTCCCCAGGAGACGGCCTCTACTGCTGGGCGATTGGATGACGACGACATCTTCAGCAACAACTTGGGACTGGGGGAGTAAAAAATCGTGTCCGCGTTCCACAACAGAACGGAGTATTCGTTTGTATTGTTTTCGACGTTTCCGCTTCGCAGGACAACTACAAACTCTTTCTCGTCCGGCGAGAATTGGGCCACGTGACCACTAGAACTGCCGCCAGCTACGTAGGACGGATCGGCCAACCTAGTCATGCGAATGACATCAGCAATCGTGACGGGCCGCATTCGTTCCGTGATTGGATTCTGCGCGCGTGTCTGACTCATCTGAGCACGTAGTGGGCGACCCGGTGCAAAAAGGCAACATATGGCGCAAAGTTCAGCTATGTACCGCACCAGCAATCCTGCGACACGAGAACTACAGTTCCACACTCCATTCCCCCTGGACAAGCTACGGAAGATACTTGCGACTCTGAATTCGTGAAGTCTCGATCCCGGGGTGTTGAAAATCGGGCTCATGTGTCGAATGGTTGAGGGCGGCGTCCGCTCGGAGCGATTGACAATAGAACTTCTGGTCCCTCCCTGGCTTCGTGTAAAGCGAGCGTTCGGCAAACACGATCGGAGCGGAGAACCTGGAGAAACTCACGCAACACGACGGACCAGATTTACTCCTAGAAGTTCAGCTTCAATGCAAATTGAATGGACCGAGGCCCGCCAACCTGATAGAGCGGACTGAAAGCTCCGCCACCCGCACCGAAACCGGCGAGGCTCCTCCCAAGCATTTGGCTCGACACACCGAACCCAGGGAAGCCAAAATAAGCACCCGGGAATCCACTAGGCGACGCAAAGTTCGGATGATTCGAGACATTGAACATCTCTGCTCGGAACTGTAACTTTAGCGACTCGCGAATTGGAAATTCCCGGTGGACAGCAAGGTCCCATTGAACTGCACCGAATCCCCGCAATCCACTTCTTGGCAGGTTTCCCTGCCGTGTCGGACAGCCAAGGTTTGGGCAGTTCGGATCCCCGCTTGAAGCGGCTGGCGGATCTGTGAATGCGGCTGGATTGAATACTTTCCCACCAGGATATGACGAACCGTACAGATAAAGCGGCTGTCCGGGAACTACATCAGGTCGAACGTCTGAAAAGAAACCCCCATCATATTCGTAAAAGTTCCCGTCCACAATCTCAACGGGCGCAGCGGATCTGGCCTGAATAATATTCTCTAGAGACCAGCCGTGCACAATTGCATTCGTGAAGGTATTGATCCTTGGAGAAGGAAGGTCGTACGTTACGCCCGCAGAAAATGCGTTGCGAATGTCGAAGTCGGAAGACCCCCGGTTGACGTATCGATTGAAGGTCGCCACTGCAGTATTCGCGGTATTGCCATACGAGCCAGCCGAAGCAGTATCAATTGAATGCGCCCATGTATAGGAAGCAAGCGCCTGAAGACCGTGGGACAACCGACGTTGAAATTGAATCTGGAGCCCATTGTAGTCAGAGTAGGCTGAGTTGCTTATCAAATCTGCGGCTCCGTAGTTCGGCGGGGAGAAAATGTACGCTGTCTGGATGAGCCGTCTGCCGACAGCGCCAAGGTAGGAGGCTGATATGGTCTGTTGCCTCCCCAAACCTTGCTCGAACGCAACATTCCACTCAAGAGTGTAGGGCAGCTTTAAGTTTGGATCGAAAGCGGCCAACGTTCCTGAACCTGAGCCGGGAGGCGTAATTGGGGGCGCTGCCGCCGTCGCAGGGGCTAACGGAAAACTTCCTCCAATGCTTTGCCTCGCACCGAAAGGGTACCCTTGGATGAGAACATTGCCCACCTCCGAACCGGCGAGATCATAGAAGATACCAAATCCGCCGCGTAAGACGGTTTGCCACGCCTGACTCCGAGAGAGCTGATAGGCAACCCCCACCCTTGGCGCGACGTTTCCGTAGGTGGTTTTGAATGGCGGCGTTCCCGCCGATGCCAGGGTTAGGTTCGACAGATCGTTCAGGTTGAACCCGGTTACCGCAGGGAGGCTGGGGCCATTGATTGAGGAAGGAGCCAAGTCCACCTCCCAGCGCAAACCATACGTCAGAGTCAAACCGGGCAGCATCCGCCAAGTATCTTGTGTGAAAAGACCAAGCTCCCGGAACAACAGCGTAGCATTGCGGCCAGATCGCAGAGTGCCAGAACGCATTTTCCCGCTCTGGGCATTCTGAACATTTCTGAAAAATGCCTCCTGGTCATACGCTTTGGGGCTAAATAACGGGGAAAGGCGGCGGAAATCAACTCCGACCTTAAGAGCGTGCGATCCGATTTGGTGCGATAGGGTGTCAACAATGTTTATCTGCCTCTGAAGGTTTTGTGCAACTCGACCTTGGAGTATTTCGCCTTGCGTGAGCGAGACAATCTGGAACGCAAACTCTCCATCTTTGGCGGTAAACGGGCTCGGAAACGGGAGCGACGGCAATGGACTAGCTCCCCCGAAGTTATCCAAAGAATAATCGCTGGAGGCATTCGTCCTGCTGTAATTAAATCTCAGATCGTTAATCAAGGCGGGAGAAATAACCCAGGTGGCCCCGACCGTTGCAGTCTGAGTTATAATGCTCGCTCGAGACACGGTGCTTAGAGCAGTGCCATTTCCCCGTGTGGCAATTTCTGAAGGAGAATAGTTGTATCGTCCAAAAACAATAATTCCAGTACCTATCTTATGATCAATCCGAAGACTGTATGCATCGAGCGTTGCGGGATTCGAATAGCTAGCATTGAATTCTGCCACGCCAGTCGCTGCGTTGTCGGCCCCGTTTGGCACCGGATACGCGTTTAGGTAGGGTTGGATCGCGGGCATTGCATTCTGCCGCGCCAGCACATCTGGCACAGTGGTGAGCCCAGTTTGTGGGAGCCGAAGCCGAAGACCCTCGTAAGAAAAGAAGAAGAAAGTGCGACCCTGAAGAATGGGCCCGCTAAACGTTCCTCCGAAGTCATTCTGCCGCTCTGCTGGCTTGCGCAGGCCCTTGCTGTCGGCAAACCAATCGTTGGCATCGAAGAGATCGTTCCGCAGATAGTCGAAAGCTGTCCCGTGAAACCCATTCGTGCCAGACCGGGTGACGATAGATATCTGCGCTCCCGGGGTGCGGCCAAATTCTGGAGCGTACGTCGACGTTTGAATCCGGAATTCCTGAAGGGCATCCACGGATACCAGACTGTTCGTCCCACCCAAAACACTGAATGATCCTAATGTGCCCCCGACGCCGTTTCCCGGGACGTTGGTGGCCGACGAACCGATATTGGCGCTCACTCCATCGACCATCCAGTAGTTGGAAGAAGCTCTCTGCCCATTGACGCTAAATTGTCCCGAGTCCAAACCGTTGTTGACGGTGAGGACAACTCCAGGCGTCAACTGAATGAGCGTTTGGAAGCTCCGACCATTGAGCGGCAGGTTCTCGGCAAATTGGCGATCCACAACCGTACTCACTGCGGCGGATTCGGTGTTGACCAGCGGCGCGCCAGCTTCCACGGTGATCGTTTCTCGTAAATCGCCGACTTGCATGGTGAAATTCATCGACACTGTGTCGGCAACGTGGAGTGTGACACCGGGTTTCACAATGACTTTGAAACCGCGCTTGGAGACGGAGAACTCATAATTCCCGGGACCGAGGTCTGCGAAGTGATAGATTCCATCCTCGTTTGTCTGTACCGTTGTTTCAATTCCAGTGTCCACATTCTTCGCAATAACCGTCGCTTCGACGATGGCCGCAGCATTCGGATCGAGAACTCGTCCCGTTACACTTGCCAACACAGTCTGCGCGCGAGTAGAGGCGCAGAGCCCGAGCGTGCATACAATTGCGCAGACGAAGAGACACGCCACCTTTTTCATGTATGGAACCACCTCGCCTTCGAGATTGCGAGGGCCCCTGTTCCTTTCCTTTTAGGTAAGCCAGGGGCACGTTTTATCAATTGCGTAGCGGCTGTCTGTTGAAAGTTTTCGCTCACGAGCATTTGTGAAACAATTTGATCGGAGGGTTTCTTATGGCGGCTGACTTTGGCAGACGATTTGCGGTTGCCGGAAAAGAGGAGTCCGAATAGTCCCTGAAGGTCTACTTTACGGTTGATTCGCGCTTGGGTTGAGAAATGCCGAAAGGAGGGGTTTTCCTCTTGGTCTTACACCTTCTTTGCGAGAGCTGTCTGTCACAAAAACGTAGTCGATACGAGACAGCGCTTTGCTATCGTCCACTTTGAGAACCCAACGATTCTGCGATGGATCGTCCATATAAAACATTCCGAGACTGCGAGAGTCCTCTTTTGCTACCCCCCTTTGTCCCCACGCTTGGAAAACGGCGCCACGTTTCAATCCTTTCTGTTGGTCCAGGTCGAATGCATAGAAAATGAGCGATTTCCCTTCGGTGTAGAAGATCCTGCCGAAGGGCCGCTCAAATTCTCCCCGGCTGCTGACGTCGAATACATCAATAATGTGTAAACTCCGTGCACCAAGGATTTCGCGAATATCATGGTCCGTCGCTAGCAGCTTCTGCTGGCGCTCCGCGGACTTAATATTCGCGAGCGATTCTTGCGAAAGTTCTTCATTCCGCGCGGCCAGCCTTCCCATCTCGTCTTGCGATTTCCGTAGGTCAGCCGTCAGACTTGAAACCCTTTCAGCAAGTCCTGATTTTTCTGCTTCGAGAGTGGCTTTCGAGGCCTGCAAGACCTCAAGTGAACTCTGTAATAGCCTGATTCGGTCTTGCAGTCCTGCATTTTCGCTCGCTTCACGTTGACGAGTCGCTTCTAAGCTCAACAAAGTCTGATGCATGGCTTCATTGTCTGCTCGGAGCTTCTGTGCGTCGGCATCCCTGGTTTTTGAGGGCGCTTCCAACATAGGTTTGACAGGGACTGCCTGAAGTCGAGTCAGCTCGGCCCGAAGCTCGTCCACTTGCCTGTTTAACCTGGCCGATCTCGCCTCCTCGTTTCTGAAATGCCTGCGGGACAACCAGGACTGGGTCAGGTCTATGCTCACTGCAAGCAAGAGTGCTGCTGCGAGTGCCCAGGTCGCCCACGACGGCACCCGCTGGCGTGAAAGGCCCCATGCCGTCTTCCGCCTCTCGGCAATAGCCGCCGCCCGGTCCTCAATCAATGGCAGGTTGATCGTCTGTCTCATCTTCCCAAGTAATCTTTCTCTTGTTTTTGCCCGCTCCGAGGCGCCCTCTCCTGAAGCATCGAACGCAGCTGAGGCCATCTCTGAGGTTGGTGCTTCGCCATACAGCTGCGCAGCAATCTGCCTGAAGTGCTCGAAGGTTTGCTTGCAGACGGGGCACACCTGCAAGTGCTCGGACAACCGGTGATCCTCTTCCGGAGAAGTCTGGTTGGTAACCGCCATGGCGGAAAGGCGCTGAAAGTAATCGTGAGGGGACTTCACCTGTGTCACCGGCGCACCTTTTCTTTGTTCTGATCCTCGTTAATTTCTATATAGCCGGCCAACAGATGATTTTGCATCAGCTGACTGCGCAGCTTCGCCAGGCCCCTATAAAGATGATTACGGGTATTGCCAAGTGTCTCTCCAAGAAGAGTTGCAATCGTTTCCATTTCCAACCCGTCGAAGAAATGGAGCACCATGGTTTGACGTTGTTTCTCATTCAAATTAGCTAAAACAACGTCCAAAGATCTTCCAAAGTCCAAGGAGCGTATCCAGTCATCGGGCGTTACGTCGGGATCCGGGACAGATAAGGCCTCGTCCGAATCGCCAGTTTGCCACTCGCGTTTTTTAAGGAGTCATACTCTCTTCACACTCCGATGATATGCAAGATAGGAAATCCACGTCTTTAAGGTCCCCTTTGCAGGATCGTAACTTCTCGCGCCCAAGTAAACATCCATGAACGCTTCCTGAATAACATCGGCTACGTCTTCCTGATTCCTCAGAATCTTTCTCGCCACACTTCGAACGGCAACATAATAGCGATCAAACAATTGCCCAAAGGCATCTTCGCTTCCCTCCTGGACAAGCACGATCAAATCATTATCGGAGGGGCCGGCCGTAGTCTCTTGACGGGCAGACTCAGCTACCAGAGAAGAATTCTTTAAAGAAGCCTGTAGTCGGAAGGAGAGCGAGTCGGCGGAGCTCATAGAGCGTGCGGCTCCGTCGGTGAACTACATGTAGCGTGGCAGCTGCAGGAACTGTCGTTGGTCATATCTACGACCAGAAACCAAACCGGCTGTACGTCGCTAAGACCCCAGCCCCTGGACAGTTGATGCCGTGGTCGTTTTTCTGACCACACAATGTACCTGTCTTCAGACATTCTGCAAGCCTTTTATTCTATGGTAGTTAGCGGCCTACAATATTTAGCTGCTAGGATTACTCAGCGGGTTATATGGCCTGAATGTTTGCCAAGGCATTGACACTTCACCTTTGAGCTATAAGCCGCGTGGACTTTTTCTGATCGAGAGTCCTTTCAAAAGTGGTTCTACTTCCGACCACGACGTTCCGCTGTATGGTCATCACTCACCTGCTAACGTCGGAAGTCAGATGGCAGAAAAGTGGAACTTGGCTTGGCGAGCCTGAATCCGGATAAGAACGAAGGCATGCGAGTTGCATTGGTTCTTCCCAATCCGGATTGCATAGAAGAACGTGAACGATACAGCTTCCGTCCTGGTCTTCGGAGCACTTCACAACGACGGAGTCCCAAATTTCTGTGCGGCCATCGCGGACGATTCTTTGTCCGACATTCACGACGAGTGATTCGCTGGCTACCCGGAGTTGGCCGTGGTCTCCTGCGTCGCAGTTGGCCTGGAACTTAAGCTGATCGTTAGGAGGCATGGTTTCCCTTCCCTGCGCCGGAGACTTGAAGCGTCCGATTTGTCCGCGCAGACATCATCTTTCAGGTGTGCGAGGCCCATGCCGGCGAATCCTGTATTTCAGCAGATTCTGCGTGGACCCAGCTGTCTTGAGCTGCTCGAACGCCCATTCCAGCATCAGCTCTCCAAGATTGCCGAGCTTTCGTTTCTCTCGGGCAGCGAACTCCTCAAGCTCAGCTCGCAAAGCTTGCCGGACCCGCAGGCTGAGTTGTGCTTTCCATTCACCCATTGCCCAGCCATTGACTTACGACGCAAAACACTTAGAAGCAAAGCGTGCTTTGGCTGTAGACGTGGCGTTCGATGAGGCTTCTGAACGCTAATGCTGCCTTCGCAGCGGGCGTGATCGGTTCTCGGGAGCCCGAGTGTCCATCACAATGAATATCGTCGATTCATCAATGCCGCGGATCGGCGTTGTTTCCGTCCGCGCTCTTCTCTTCCCAGGCAGTTCGTTGTCTCGTTAGGCGGCTTTGGTCGGTAGGCTCTCGCGTGGCCATCGCCTCGGTGAAGTCTGCATTCAGTGCGGCGCGGATTTCTTCGAGCCGAACCTCGTATGCCTTCATTTCCTGTTTTGGTCGGATCGAGAAGGTCTCCATGCGTTGCAGAACACGAATCAGCCGGTCCACATTCCGGTTCCACAAATAGAGTTCAGCGAAGGTGTCCACTTTCACGATTCGAGATTCCTTTCACCGACGCTCCGGTCGGGATTCAGACCAACTTCCTCGTCGAGAGCAACGCGCAGGCGCTGGATTGATTTGACCATTTGCAGGCTGCCGGTCCTCGCTAGCAAGGTCGTCGAAGCAGATCAATAGTCAGGTGGTCGGAAGTCCGACCACTCGGTCAGTACTGGGACCAGGAAGAGGCTTGATTCGTGTTACGGAGGGGGTTCTGCGACCGGCTCAGGAATGGGACGAGCCGGAAGCATTGGGCGCCAGGCGAGTTGCGCCAAGAATCGGAAATGGATAACTTCTCTCGCAGCCATCGTTGCACCTTAACCGTGCGACTGTGGTTAGGGGCGCGTCCGTGTTAGCGCACTGGCGCGTCCCGCTCTGTCAGTTGCTTTTCTTACTTCTTGCTCCTTCTTCCTTGGCCCTCGCGAAAATGCTGTTTTTTGTATTTCCTGATCTTGGAGATGTCCTTCGACGTCCACCGCCAATGCTTACCGCCATTCATTCCAATTTCTTCCGACGCGGCAACCTTACCAGCGGCCAGCCATCTCAGTAAGGTCACCCAATGTATCGCGGCCTGCCTTGCTGCCTCTTTCGTCGAATACGTCTTCACTTATGCTATACTCCTATAGCGTATGTTGTGTCAAGCACAAAAGCGTAGCGCCGCTGTGGACAGTGAAGACCCCGTATGCACCGCAAGAAGAGTATCTCAGTTCTCTCGCAAATCGAAGGCACTTACTGAACGATAGGAGAGATATAATCCGGGCTGCCATGGAGATACTTACTCCCGCTCAACTTGCAGAACGTCTCGTGTCAAACCGAGCTGGGTATACGAACACACTCGAAAGCGAACCGGTGTTCGAAATGCTGACTCGTTCCCATACATCAAAATGGGTCTCTATCTGCGTTTCGACTGGAATGATGTCTTAGCGTGAAAGGGCCATTCGGCCCGGCTCAGAAAGATGTGAAACAGCCGCAAGCGCAGCGTAGTCGATCTGTACGCAGAAAGTAGGAACAGACAGAAAGAGCCGGAGGCGTGGCCTGGCCCGTGGATTTTCATTGCATACCTTAAATTGGGTATGGAGATGACTAGTTTCATTCCACAACAAAAATACTACAATCTATAGGATGAAAAAGGCCGTGAAAGAAGAATGGGTTGAATTGACAGACGGCAAGCGCAAAATTATTATGCCACGGCACGAATTGGTGGATTTGGCGAGGCGCGTCTCCCGTGTATTTGCCACTGTGAAAGTAATTGATCCTCCTCTCGATGTGAATCTGAGAAAAGGTAGAAATGCCATGACCGAGCCATTGTTTCGTCACCGCTGTTTTGAAGCCAAGACCAAACGTCGAAAAAGAAAATCTAAAACGAAAGCAATTTGACGACCGGGCGACGCGAAAGGAAAAGCCGTTAACGCGGTCACTTCGGAAAGGGTCCCGCCATGACTGGTCCCGGCATTGCCTGCTCCCACGGTTGCTTGCAGTAGGCGCACTTGATTTCGGCACGGCTAGCGTTGCTTGCCCCCGACATCGGTGTAATTGCAACCGAGTTTTTCTTTGTGCAGTGAGGGCAAGTCAGATCCACTAGGATGTGTGGCGCTACGGGATTAGTGGCCATTTGGAGGCATTTCTCCCAGGGTAGTTACAGCTTGAGCCTTCCAGTGTTTGTGAGCAAGCGATTGTTTGGGCCTGAGCGCCTTGAGGCCCCCAAGGGTTGCCTAACGCGATATGTGAATTCAATTCTTACCGGACAGCGCCTGGAGTAGTGGCTCTTCCACGTCAATTGTGCGACAATGCCGACACGAGCCGGTCAGAGACAAGCATCAGTGCTTGCCACAGGCTGGGAACCATGTCCCCCAAGGGAATGAGGCCGATTCCGGCGTTCCATCCACGAACACCCGTCAACGCGATTCCGCGTCGGCAGATGCTGGTGCGGATTGACGCCTGCCGCTCGTTATCATTGCCTGCAGAATGTCTTGAGCGCGCGCCGGAATACCGGTGACGAAACGAAACAAGATGGCCTCAGTGGCCGGAGAGCAGCTTAAGGCGCTGCGTCGACGCCTCGGCATGACCACACGTCAGGTTGAGAGGTTGAGTCAACAGGTCGCCGACACGAAGAATAATCCTGAGTTTTACATCTCGCATGCGTGGCTGACGAACATCGAAACAGGCGAGTTCACCCCGAGCATCTTCAAACTTTACACGCTGAGCGCTATCTACCGCTACAAGTTCGCGGACCTTTTGGGCTTCTTTGGGCTCCGCCTGGACGAGATGACCAAAGATATCCTGTCCATTCGGTTGCCCACGACGCATCTGATCGGGAAGGCAGCCGAATTGGAGCGGGAAGGCCTCAGCGTCCCGACTCACTTCGCACCAGAGTTCCAACTGGAAAAGACCAGCCTTCTTCCACGGCTGATCGAAAACTGGGGCAAGATCCCTGTTTCCATGGTTTCGCACCTGAATTTTGGAAAGGCCCTGTACGGTTATATCGGCCTGGAAGACCTCACGCTTTACCCGCTGCTCCGTCCAGGATCATTTGTCGAGATTGACTCGCGCCAAAACAAAATCAAGCCTGTTGAGTGGCGGACCGAGTTCGAACGGCCTATCTACTTCGTCGAGCTTCGTGATGCCTATATTTGCAGTTGGTGCGAGTTGGATGGCAACCAACTGACCGTGATCCCGCA
>Ga0137363_10001753_pt1 | contig 12686 bp, 14 predicted proteins | sample MadtaG_FD_104800 | JGI IMG/M metagenome (GOLD analysis project Ga0137363, IMG submission 104800) | Vadose zone soil microbial communities from Angelo Coast Range Reserve, California, USA - Mad1_115_16 metaG | ecosystem: Environmental > Terrestrial > Soil > Vadose zone | place: USA: California...
GACAACCAAGACCGTGACAGTGGAGCGCGGGGAAATCGTCCATATTGCGGGGAACGACGTCGTCCTTAGAATGGAAGACGGTACTCTAAGGGATTTTGACAACGTCTCCGAAAACGTTACCTTCATGGTCGACGGCAGGCCAGTAAACATCCATAACGCCAAGGTCGGGATGAAGCTGGAGAAGCAAACGATTGTTAGCTCAACTCCTAGGGTGATTACGACCGTCGAAAGTGTGACGGGTACAGTTTGGCATGTATCTCCACCCACCACTGTGATTCTCAGACTGGAAAATGGCGAAACCCAGAGCTTCAAGATCCCCAATGGCCAGACGTTTACTATCGATGGAGAAGAAAAGGACGCCTGGGGGCTGAAGAAGGGAATGAAGGTTCAAGCCACGAAGGTGACCGAGGTCCCGGAAACCTTGGTTTCGCATGAAGTAAAGGCAACGGGAAAGATGCCTCCTCCTCCACCCGTGCCAAAAGCCGACGTCCCTATTCTAGTCGCTGTCCTGCCGACTGCTCCGCCTGCCCCCGTGGAGACAGCGGCCGCTCGTCCCGAGCCGGCGCCGAAGAAGCTGCCGAAAACCGCCAGCGATTTGCCGCTCATTGGTCTGCTAGGCGCACTCTTCTGCGGCCTGTCTTTGACAGCACTCACAATTCGAACGATCGCTTCGCGATTGGCCAGCCCGCGGGGCTGAGAAAACGAAGTTCGCAATTCTCCGACGAGGGAGTGAGACAGGTTGGGGCGGGTTGGCCCTGCCCCCATCCTAATTATGTCCGCCAAACACACTCTAGAACGCTGCTTGGGGTACGCGGCAACCGAGTACTTGCAAGATAAGCACTCCGCCTTGCGCAGGAAGGACAAGGTTCGATGGCCGAGTGCCTCACAGTGACTAGAGAGATTGGACGATTTGAGAGTGAGCGCGAGCTCAGACGCCAGATCTGCAAGACCGGGCGCAAGATGTACGCGTATGGATTCGTCGTCGCGTGTGAGGGGAATATATCGGTACGACTCGATCGGGACCGAATTCTCGTGACGCCCGCGGGTAAGGGCAAAGGGCATCTCGCACCCCAGGATCTTGTAGTTACCGACTCAAGCGGCGTGGTCCTTTGCGGTACCGGGCAACCTTCCACTGAATTGCTGATGCATCTCCTCTATTATCGCCTTCGGCCTGATGTGCGGGCCGTCTGCCACGCACATCCCCCAACAGCGACCGGTTTCGCTGCTGCAGGCCGTGCTCTCGAAGAAGCCGTTCTCCCAGAAGTGATCATCGGCCTCGGCAAAATCCCGTTGGCGCCATACGGAACACCAGGCACTTGGGAGCTCTGCGCGGGTCTTGAGACGCTAGCAACGAAATATGATGCGATCCTGCTCGAGAATCACGTCGTGACCTGCGGCCAAGACTTGACCACGGCTTATCAACGACTGGAAACAGTGGAACAATTCGCGAGGATCTTGCTCACCGCCGAATCGCTTGGCGGGCCGCATTTGCTGTCTCACGCGGAGGTGCGGAAGTTGATCGCGGCGAGGTCGCGCTATGGGGTTTCGTCCCCCGACGCCGGCGTAGAGTTACCGCCCACATCCGAGTCCCTGGATGACCGGGTCGACAGCAACCCGCGCCGCTTTTTGGAGAGGCACTGCCGCGAGACCTCACGCAGATAAGGAGACAGCGCGATATATCCACACAGAGTAAAGCTCGTTCGAGTTTGGATCACCGCGCACCAATTCGGCTCTTAATGGCAAAGTGGATGAAATCGGCATTCGTCTTAAGGCCCAGATCCTGCATGATACGATATTTGTGAAAGGCCACGGTCCGCGTTGCTACTCGCAAGATTTTCGCCGCCTCTTTCATAGACTTCCCCTCTGCCAAGAGCTGGGCGACTTCTCCTTGGCGTGGGGTAAGTGATTTATCGTGGGGCCTGCCCTGTGGATTGCGAATGAAGGATTCCTGCATCCCACGAGCAATCTGCGGGGTGACGTAGGGTTTGCCTCGAAGCGCCGCCTGCATGGCTTGAAGTAACTCCGAGGCTGCAGACTGCTTCAAAACGTATCCCGAAGCGCCCGACTTCATGGCCTCCACAGCAAGTTCGGGGTCATCGTTCATGGTCAGGAAGATGAGTTTGACGCCGGGCATCTTCCGCTTGAGTTGCCGGCCAGCTTCCAGTCCATTCAGCAACGGCATAGCGATATCAACCACAATCACATCGGGCTTGAGGGAAATAGCGGAGTCCAGGAGCGCGCGGCCATCGGCGACCGTAGCCACAACCTCAAACTGGGGCGCAATAAGTTGACGCAAAGCCTCCGCAACAAGAGTGTGGTCGTCGGCTAGGATCACTCGCGGCAATTTCATAGGACCCTCCGAAACCGCAGCGCAGGAGCCGCAACGGGAGCTCGTGCGGGCATAAACACGGGCTATATATCACAGGGTAACGATGTTTCGCAAGCATTCACGTGAACGAGCCTACGTAGCATATTCGGAAGCCTCATATTCCAGGCATTTCCCGCCCCTTATCCTATGTCTAGTCTTCGAGCGTCCCAACTCCGTGCACAGAAAACACTTCGCGGAAGGCCAGAGTGTTTATGATGTGGCTCTAAAATGAGGCGATAATGCCCACGGTCCGGTGTGCGAAGCGCTCCTTCCGTTGACACCTGCTGTCGACTCATATCCGTCAAGAAGCGACAGCTCAGGCAAACATAACTCGAGGTTTCTAAAGCGGTGCTTCTGATTGCGATCGTCTTTTCATGCGGAGCGGTCACTTCTTAAGCAGCACAAATCAGCTTGGGCGAATGACTGGCCCTCGCTGACTCCGTCTCCAGGTAATCCGATTCGCCAGGGCCCTCGATATCGAGTACGGTACTGCGATCAACATAGGGCCAAGCACTAGTGCAGCACCGGGATAAACCTCCCGTAAAATGAGGAATTGAGCGATGACGTCCAGAATTATCGCGATCGCCACCAGGTCGCGAACCGACGCAAATGCGCTTCGTAGGAGATCTGACCTGTGCGCCCGATGGTACACCAGCGCTAACAAAAAAGGAGGGCATCCTACTTGTGAATCTTTTTTGCCGTCACGTATGCCGAGCAGGGCCGCGGCCAAGGGCTGCAGAATGAACCGTAAACGGCCGGTTCCCGAAAGACGCGCCAGTATGTCCTCAAAGAATTGCTGAGTTAATAGGTAGGGATTCCCGGTCCGCACGAGCCTTCCAATCGCGCCCGGCAGAGTGGCCAACAGAATCGCGATGGCAAGCGCGGTCAGGATCGAGCTGCGCGAGAGTGAGATTTTCATTTTTGGCGCCGATCAGCAATCTCCAGTAGCGGGACGCCCAACAGGTGCAGCGTAGACCGCGGACGCGGATGTCACAGCTGGCAAAACTTACAGTGACATCGTGAAACGTGCCGCAGATACCGTCCAAGATGTGATCGTCATGAGTTCGGCACCTTCCCTCCAGACCCGACCTTTCTCCGTTTCGATTGACCTCGTGGCTGATGGCCTCCCGGAGTTCTCTGGTTGCCCAGGATTTGGCCAATGAGGTCAATTGCGGCGAAAGATGAAACAAAGTTCTGCTTACCGCCCGCGCTGGCAATAGAACCATGACTAACCTACGCGCCGAATCGATCGCCTTTCGGGAGGCTCTCCTGAAGAGTATTGTCGATTTAGGGGCAACCTTGCGAATTTGTCGAGCGGCGTTGAGACCGTTCAACTTGGGGAGGCTGATGTCCAGCAAGATTAAATCCAGTCGCAGTTCTTCTGCTTTCCGAACAGCATCCAATCCATCGGCCGCGATACCGATGCCGTGCAGATTCCTCTCTTTGTCAAGACACATGTGAACAAAACTATGCCAAAGTTCGACATCATCCACCACGTGTACGCGCACTAGCGAGGCTTGCGATTCCATTGTTTCCTCGATGTTCAAGTTCCTAAAGGTATTCCCAGCGTTTCTGTAAATATGGCCAGTTGGCAGTGTTGCACTTCCAGGGCTGGCCCGTCGTTGCGTTAATAGCAACTTCGAGCTTGCGCAACGGCAAGCGGAGATGGCTGCAACTGGGTGGGACAAATATGAAAAAAGAGCCGGGCTCAGGCTGAATGCAGGTCGAGCTTCTCGGGAGAGCGGAGGAGGATTTTGCCGCGACGCTTTACGACGGCGCCATGGCCTTGCCATTCACTCAAGAGCCGGCTTGCCGTGAACGGAGTGACATTTGCGGCACCAGCCAGCTCCTCGTTCGTGGCGTCGATTTCGAAACCCTCTGGACTTCTTTCGCCAATGGTTTCGGCGAGACACACCAGGACGCGGGCGAGTCTCTGACGAGCCGTCTGGCCGATCAGAGCTACGTGGTCGGAAAGATACCAGGCCAAATAATCCGACGCGATGAGCAACGCGTTTTCCAGCAACCTCGGGTACTGCACCGCGAGCTTTCGGAGCGTGGCGCGGTCCCACACCAGCATTACACTGTCCTTCAGTGTTTCTGTACTGACGAGATAAGTCGAGAGGATCGACAAGAGCGCTGAGCCGCCGAATATTTCACCCGGCGTGAGCCAAAGAAGAACGACTTTTTTCCCGTCGCTCGTGTTGAAGAAAAATCGGGCGCGGCCCCTGGTCAGCAGGAACAGATGGTCAGCAGGATGGCCTTGGTTTACGACTACAGAATTGGCCAGGAAGTGCCTATGCCTAGCCGCGGCCAGAACGACCTTTAGGTCACCCGGAGGGAGTCCGTCGAGAAATCGCGACTTCAGGTGCGCGGTAGTGGCAGCAGGTTCCAAAGTCAGCATAATCGAATGGCCCCATTAGGCTCACCATTGTCGGTGGCTTTGTAAGTCGAAGGCGTACCGCCTCGGCCGCGAGGGCATAATCACCCGCAAGCTTCGGGGCGATCTGCGCCGTCGCATTGGACGGCAAACGCGAGCGACCATGGCAGCTGAATCTGCCAAGGCAGCGCGTCTCTACGCTTCGCCACGGTGTGTCAAATGTCGCGAAACGAAGATGTTACCCGCCTGAGCTTCCCGAATGGCTGGTACAAGGTCATTGGCAATTCGTGACTTCGCAACGTATCCAAAAGCACCTGCAGAGAGGCATCTGCGCACGAAATCGGGGTCTGAGTGAACGGTCAAAAAAACGATCCGCGAATTGCAGCCTGATTCCTTTAATCGATCGGCGGCTTCGATACCACTAAGAATGGGCATCGAAATGTCGGCCACAATGACGTCGGGCTTCAACCGCATGGCCTCCTCAAACAAAGCTTGGCCATCGCGCACCTTTCCGATGACTTCGAACTCCTGTTGCAGGAGCCGCTCTTCCATTTCCGGAAAGTGCGGGTGATCGTCGGCGAGAAGTATTCTCACTTTGCTCAATCAGCCCGTCCGATGAATGCGCGCCCAGAGAGCATCCACACTGATCACGGATCGTAACGCTCGTTCCGACAACGCTAGTGGTCAAGCGCGACAATCGCAACCGCCGAAATCCAAGATATTCGGAAGAAAATGCCGCCGCTACTGTAAAGAATGCCAGTCATTTAGAAATACGACCCGGTCGGGTCGGCATGGATCCCTATTCGACGACGAGTGCCAGAGACTAGAATAATATGTGTAATGTGTTAGACTTTTGTCCTTAAGACAATTGACGGCATTCCGCGGCTACTTATCCACTTTGGGCAGCCGTGGGTGCGAGGTGAAAATGCCGTGTAAGGCGTGCAAGTCCGAAAACCTGCAAAACTTTGAGGCGGAACTGACAGCCAGCCTCCCTGACCTGAAGGCAGTCAGAGTTCCTCCGGTCTATGTCTGCAAGAATGTTTTGGTTTGTTTGGACTGCGGGTTCGCGGAGCTCATCGTTCCCACGGCCGAATTACACGCACTCAAAAGAGGAAAGGCCGCACTCGATTCCTAGCGCATTCGCTGAAATTCCCTCGTGTTGAACGCCGCTTCCTTGCTTCGGGTTAACAGACCACCCCGAAGTACCTTTTGCATCCGCTCACGCGCCTTGAAAATGCGTGAGTTCACAGAAGCAATGGTGATTCCCTTCTCGCGGGCTAACTCACGCTGTGTCCATCCCTCACCTTTGTTTCGGACGAACAGGTCGACTACCGACGGGGCGAGTTCAGCGAAGGCTTTTGCCACAAGTTCTTTAGCTATGTAGAGACGCTCAGGATTCGGGGGACCCTCAATGACTTCGGTGGGCATACTGTCCGCACCTTCGGAATTCAAAAGGTCAAGGGTGAGAGGTGGAGGGCGGCGACTGCGGATTCGCATCAACGCTTCGTTGATGGCAATGCTGACGAGCCAGGTGGAAATATGCGATCGCCCCTCAAATCGATGAATGTTCCCATACGCTTTAATGAGAACATTTTGTAAGTTGTCCTCTGCATCCGCGTGATTTCTCAAGATCCTGAGCGATACTTGATAGAGCTGTGGCGAGTGCATTCGCACTAAGTCGACGAATGCTTCGGGACCGCCAGCCCGTTCTCGCTCGGTCAGCAACTGCTCGGCATCTGTTTCATACTTGCTTGTTTTCACTTTGCCTACTTCACTCTGTGTTTTTGTGACACCGGAGCACAGGCAGCTCCGTCGGGTGCTCCAACTAACCCCGCGGGAATCAATTGCTGCGATCGATTCAACGGCGCGCCGGCAATGATGCGGGTTGCTCAAGCCGGAACTCGAGCAAAGACTCGCTTGGAATCTGTAACTGCTGGCCCTTCTTGGAAGCGGCAATGGCCGTTCCACCAGCAGCGCCGACGAGCGCGCCAATGCCGGCACCTGCTCCTCCCCCTGCAATACCTCCGATGAGCGCGCCCAACCCTGCGCCGCCAACCACTTTCCCTGCGGTCTTCTTGCCCTCTCCCTTGCCCTTGATCTCGTACGTGCTGGTGAGCAGCGGATAAGCCGTGCCGTTGATGACGATGTCTGTCAATTCAAGCGTGAGCTGGGAGCTTCCAGACATCTTGCCCGCTGACGATGCTTGTACCAGACGTCCGTGGACCATACTTCCCCTAGGGGCCACAACTTCGTCTTCCGCCTGGAGGTTGGTTTCCAGGCTTGCCGTGAAACGGTCGCCTGTCTTTTGCTGATTGGTATCTATGGAGTCGGTCATCCGGATCAGAACTCGTGTTCCTGCGGGAACGATGATCTTCTGCTTGTTTTGCGCCGCCGAGTTTGCGCTCATCGCCGGGAGCGCTGAAGGTCCTGCGGTCGAAGCCGCTTCGCCCGAATTCGCACATGCAAGCGCCATCCCCCCCGCCAAAGCCGCTATCCAGACAAATGAATTTCGCATTTGATATCCTCCTCTATTCCTAGATTTACGAGCCCTGCTCCACAACCGGCAGCGACGAAACAATTTGTAGATCGATGATTAGTAGCAACTGGTGTTCGACTTGAGCGAAGCGCGCCGCGGTGATTGCTCCCACGGCCTGCTTGACGCTCTCGTACGTTTTCGCAAGAAGTTCCGCGCGTTGCTTTTGAAAAGCCAACGATCTCTGGATCAACTCGTCAGCCTTTTCGTCGGTCATCGAGTTGTACGTGCGGGCATATTCCTTGATGTTTTCTACTCTCTGGTCATTGAGCTTCGTCAGCTCTACGTCATATTCGCTGTAGATGGGCCAGAACTTCGCTGCGTCATCGGCACTCAGTATCATGACGGCTCCCATGATCTCGGCCTTCTGCTGCCGGACATCCTTGCGCAGGAGATCAATATAGACTTGCAGATTTTTCTTCTGCGCATCTTCTCCCGTCGACGCCTCAGCGCTCCCCTTTGTCGTTTGCTTCGATTGTGCCCAACAGGGAGATACAGCAAGCATCGGCAGGATAAGCAGCATTGCCAGCCACACGCGACTTAAGAATTTCATATCGTTTCACCTCTTCCGATTGAAGTTACCCACTTGGCTTTGGCCAAGAGTCATAGTGCCTACGACGAATGAGTCATACCCCTGTTCACATTGACAGGTGTCTTGGGGCGGGGGCCACTTCGGGAAGCCTCATGCCCGCCAGCAAGCCGCGATGGAGAATGCGCCATGAGCGGTGCCGCCGGAATCGGGGCTGTTGTAAATGAATTTTAGTGATGTTCGTGCTCCTGGGAGGGCTTCTTGCGGTGGCGCCGGCAAAAGTAGGTTTTTCGTGTAGCTATTCACCCGCCTTTTGCACGGCACACGAAGCAGCTAACTGTAAGTTCTAACAGTGTGAACCACTGACCCCATGGAACAGCATATCTGGTTCGCGCACCGGGCCTCCTGTATCTAGGAAGAAGAGGGTATACACCTTTGACCCAACGAGGGTCATCTCATCGCATCACCGCAAGAGTCGTCATTTGGGAAATATTCGACTGGCTTGGTCGTTGCTTTGTCGCTGTCGTACTGTTGTTCGCTCCCTTCGCACCCTTCATTCGCGGTCTTCAAGGTCAGACGCTTCCGATACAGTCAACGACTTCGAATAGCGCGAATCAACCACAGGACAACTCGGTTCCGGCAGTTCCTCGAGCTCGATCTACGGAACAAACTATTCCGCTGCCGAAGATTGCTGATCGCGCGGAGGAGTTAGATCACCTGTTGCGAGAAATTCGCAGCCAATTCATTCCCAAATCTGAATTATTGGAGTCGCAAGGGGACGGGGAAAAACGGGCGGAAGAGATTCGTCGGCGAGCGCTGCAAACCAGGGAGCTCCTGGCTGATAACCCCACATCGCTGGATTTGGAGGACGAACAGCGATACTGGCGTTCCCGGAGTCTGGAATATGCCGCAGAACGCAAGCTGCTCACGGAGCGTGCGGGAAAACTGGAGGAGCAGATCCAAACACTTGACGCCCAGCAACCGGAATGGATGACCACCTGGATCCAGATTCACAAATCCCCAGGAATTGGCGCGATTGTCGAACGTATAAAGCAGGAATTGGACAAGATCCAGGCTGCAAAATCGGAAGCACAAGAACAGCTAAATGTGGTGCTCACGGTGCAGAATCGGGTCTCTCAGCAAGACCAGCAAATCTCGGACCTATTGCAGCGCGTACGTCAAGCGCGCGAGCGCGAACGCGGCCGCCTGCTAGAGCTGGACGGCCGGCCGATCTGGGAAGCTCGCGACTCGCAAGCACTCGAACAAGGTATCGGGCCTTCTTTCCACAAGTCGTTTGACCGGTCCCTTGCAAACGCTACGGAATTTCTAGGTGCACACAAGCTCGCTACGACTAGTCTCGCGACGGTTTACTTTCTAGCGCTCTTCGGTGTGTTCAAGTTCAGACGTTACCTTGCGGGGCGGCCCGAAGTTTCAGCCGAATTTCTGCAGGTATTGGATCGTCCCTTTTCAGTAGCACTTTTGGTGGCCCTAATCGGAGCGGGACAGTTTATCGCTTCGGCGCCCATCGGCATCGCATTCATCTTTTACCTGCTCTACCTGGCTCCCGTGCTGCGACTGCAGGCCCCATTGACCGCGCCCACGCTTCGGATTCCTCTGTATGTCCTGGCCACATTCTACGCCGTCGGTGGTGTATACCTGCTCATTCAACTTCCGCCACTTTTCGGGCGCGAGATTTACGCTCTAGTTGTTCTTGCCGCGTTGGTCAGCTTTGCCTGGCTCGCGCGTACATCGAGGATAGATCCACTGCTCACTCGGAGCCGAATAGTACGAATTCTCCTGATCGGGATCCGCGCTGGTCTGGTAGTACTGGCCGCCTCTCTCGTGGCAAACGTCGTCGGATTTGTCTCCCTGGCGCAGGTGCTAGGGCTGAGTGCTTTTGTAGGATCCTTCGCGGCCGCTGCTCTTTATTGCGGCGTCCGCGTCTTGACCCTGGCTGTCAGCACCGTCCTGCACATGAACTGGGCGCGCGCCCTGCTCGAGATGCGCACGGATGCCATAGAACGCTGGAGCGGCCGCCTCTTCGGTCTTGTGGCTTCGTTGCTTTGGCTAAAATCCATGTTGCGGCTGCTGACCATCCATGATGGGGTGATGGGCGCCCTGTCCGATCTGTTCCAAAGCCCCATCGGCTTTGATCGGGTGCATTTCACGCTCGGGGCCGCTCTCGGACTCTTGCTCATCCTGATAGGTGGCTACGCTCTCGCGAATGTGTTCACATTTTTTTTGAGGAAGGTCGTGCTTCCAAAATTGCCGTTACAGCGCGGCGTGCCGTACGCCATCTCAACGGTCACCTATTACGTCCTGCTCATACTGGTCGCGCTGGCCGCTCTTTCCGCGGCCGGTGTCGAGTTGAATAAGTTTACGGTGCTCACGGGTGCCCTCGGAGTTGGTCTCGGCTTTGGCCTGCAGAATATCGTGAACAATTTTGTTTCCGGATTGATCTTGCTTTTCGAGCGCCCCATCCACGTCGGCGATACAGTGGACGTCGGCGGACTGGTGGGTATGGTTCGCCGGATCGGAGCACGCTCTTGCACCATCGTAACTTTTCAGGGTGCGGAAGTCATCGTGCCTAATAGCAACCTGATCTCGAACCAAGTTATCAATTGGACTCTGTCGTCACAGTGGCGACGCGTTGACGTGCCCGTTGGAGTTGCTTACGGCACCGATCCCGAGCGGGTGATCAAGCTGCTGGTGGGAGTCGCAGAATCCCATCCGGGAGTCTTGCTTGCGCGCCCGCCTATGGCTTTCTTCCTGGGATTTGGCGAAAGCGCACTAAAGTTTGAGCTGCGCTTCTGGTCCGACCGGCAGGACGTCTGGTTTCAACTCCAGAGCGATGTGACTGTCGCCGTGGCCAAAGCATTGCGAGAGGCCGGCATGGAAATTCCATTCCCGCAGCGAGATCTCCACGTTCGCAGCATCGACGCATCGGTAGCAGAAAGCGTGGCGAGAAATGGTGTACGTCTTGCATCCTCGGCTGACGCCACTGAGCGGAGTGCCCGCGCGTGACGCCACTTAGGCTTCCTGAACAACAAAAGATTTGCCAGCGCCATCCTCAGGAGAACTCAGCTGACGCCCAGCATCACGAATGCGTCCCTATTTGAGATGTTAACTGCGCGGAGGCGAAGGATTGGCGACTGCTTCTCGATGAGCGAGTTGGTCGCGACCCATTCCGGCAATCCGTGCAGCTTTAGCCTTCAGCCAAAGAAAGCCGAAACGCGCCCCCTCCGAAAACAAAACGAAGCCGATGGCAAGAAGCAATGCAACCATAAGCATCGCGGCGACGACAACGAGCACGCTGAAGGCTTCCTCCGCCAAGTACAGGCTAAGTCGGTGTGTTGGGGTGATGCTTACTAAAGCAGGCAGGATTGCCTCGATCTTCCAGGTCATGTTTCTGGAACTCCCATATGCGTTTCCCTGAGTCGCCGCCACCGTTGGTTCCATGCTTTGCAAAACTGCGCCTGGTAATAAGAACAGCGCAACGCGACTCGCATTTCACCGATTCCATGGTGGAATGGGACATTATCCAAATAAACTGTCACTTTTATCAGGTGCCGAACGCCAACAGCCCAATCAAACTGGTGGCGGCATCTTCAGCATGGTCAACTCCCGTGCCGCTAGTGCAGTCGCGCAACAGCAAATGCCGCTCACTCCCAGTGTCTGGACATCTCCAAGCGTGGCTCTCCTCCCGCACGGGCGCACGTGGCTATTTTGTGAAATAAGCGAAACACTGATGCGTCAAGAGCACATTCTTCACCGAATGAGGGGTTGCACTCTCTCATCGGCGCGGATGATTGGTAGACTCCTTTTGAGTTGCGCATTCGTGAGTGCTCTGAGTGTCAGCTCTTTCGCTCAGCACCCGGGCCAAACACTTGACAGCGACGGCACACAAACAGCGACGGTATCCAGCAGCCCTCCCGAAACCAGAGGCGCTCCGGTAGAGATCGATGGCAGGCCGATCCTCCTGGTGCATTCTTCAATCGGTGGACTTTCGCCTGAAGAGCGTGCTGGGAATATAGAGCAGAGGATTCTCAAGATAGCGAAGAAAACCGAGATCAGGATTGAAGAGATTCACGCCGAAGACAGTGGTGCCTGGACAGAAATTCTAGCGGGCAATGACGTGATCATGGGGGTTACGGAGAGCGATGCGAGATCCGCGGAACGTCCCCGCTCTCACCTCAGCGCTGAATACGCTGAGATCATCCGCAGAGCCGTCGGAACCTACCGCCAGGAGCATACTTGGCGCGCCGTGCTGCGAGGTGTAATCGCTTGCGCGATTGCCACCGTCGGTCTGTTGCTCTCCGTTCTGTTGTTGCTCCGTGTGCGCCGCGCGATTCGGAGCAGGTTGGACATTTGGATTCGCAAAACCGCGGATGGCTATTCTTCGAAATCAGGTCGCTCACGTATCGCGCGCTATCTTTTATTGCCGCTGCTCGGAACTGGTGTCATTGTAGTGATGTTCGCAGCTCTGGCCCTGCTCGAAGTCTACGCCGCTTTCATTCTGTACTCTTTCCCATCCACCAGATACACGTCGATCAGAATGAACAGGTGGACCGTCTCGGAATTGGCGGGCTTAGGAAATGCGATCTGGAGCTACATCCCAAACTTGGTGATCGTTTTCGTAATTCTTGTGGTTGCGCGTTACCTCGTTCGATTGGACAATTTCGTCTTCGCGGAAATTCAGGAAGGAAGACTAACTCTGCGCGGGTTTTATCCAGACTGGGGAGCACCGACAGGTAAACTCGTGCGTCTTTTGATCCTTTCGGCAACTGCTGTGGTCATTTTTCCTTACCTCCCTGGCTCTAACAGCCCTGCATTTCGTGGCATTAGCGTATTCCTGGGTGTCCTTCTTTCGCTCGGATCA
>Ga0137363_10001756_pt1 | contig 12683 bp, 10 predicted proteins | sample MadtaG_FD_104800 | JGI IMG/M metagenome (GOLD analysis project Ga0137363, IMG submission 104800) | Vadose zone soil microbial communities from Angelo Coast Range Reserve, California, USA - Mad1_115_16 metaG | ecosystem: Environmental > Terrestrial > Soil > Vadose zone | place: USA: California...
TGAATGTTGTGACTTAGATATGAGCGTGCTCGCCAGCTTCATGAACCTCGGCGGCCCCGATTTGATCATCATTCTGTTGATCATTCTCGTTCTATTCGGCGCCAAGAAATTACCAGAACTGCCCGCGGCCTTGGCCAGGCAATCAAGGAATTCCAAAAGGCCAAAGACGAATTCAGTGACGAGTTGCACAAGGCCGGCAAAACCGACACCGCAGCTAAGGGAAATTTGCCACCGTCATCGACCGTCCCGCGAACTGACGCCACAGCTAGCACCGCAGCTAGGCCCGATCAAAATCAAGCGGTTACTCCCGGCGATAAAGCCGATCAGGTGTGAGCTTGCAGGGCGTCGCGCTGTCGACGCCGGCTTTCATTAATGGACACGACGGCTCGTGTCCCTCCAATCACTCGAGTGTTGACCGGCAGGGCCGATTACGACAACTTCGGCGCCGCTGACTTATGTCTGATGCTGACCTACGCGCGCGCATCAAAGAAATGCTGGTCAAAAATTTGATGCTGCAAACCACTCCCGACCAAATCGGGGACGATCTGCCGCTTTTCGGGCCAAACGGCCTCGGATTGGACTCGATCGACGCCTTGGAACTGGTGGTCAGCATGGAAAAAACCTTCGGCGTGGGCGTGCCGAACTCAGAGGTGGCCGGCAAGGCCCTCCGGACGGTTAATACGATCTACGATTATATTCTCGAAAAACGCGGAGAAGTCAGTCACACTGGCGAAAAGGTCGGTAAACCCGCGTGAATTTACTTCATCTTGAGAGCAGTGGCAGTTGGGGCGGACAGGAATATCGCACCTGTCTCGAAATCAATTGGCTGAATGCAAACGGCCACCGCGCCTGGCTGATCTGCGACCCCACCAGCGAAGTGCTCACCAAAGCGCGCGAGCTCGGCACGCCGGTAATTCCGATGTCGCTCAAGCATCGAATCAATCCACTCGTTTCATTGCGCATCTGGCTTTTCTGCCGCCGCAATCGTGTTGACCTAATCAAGAGTTACAGCTCAAAAGACCATTGGCTCTGTCTGCCGCTCTTTCTTTGCGGTTGGCCGGTGACGCGCGCCCGCTGCATCACTGATCCGCTCGGCCAAAAGAACCGCGCGTTCATTTACCGACATGGTTGCGCGAAAATTGTCGCTGACGCGCAGGTGATCAAAAAGGAATTCATCGAGCAATACGGGATCGCGCCCGAAAAAATCGAAGTTATCGGATCGGCGGTCGATCTCGAAAAATTCTCGCCGAAACGCGACCCGATGAAATTCCGGCGAGAAGTCGGCCTTTCGGCGGAAACACCGATCATCGCGAACATCGGCATGATTCGGCCGGACAAGGGACAGTTCAATTTAGTCGAAGCCGCGCGAATCGTGCGTCACCAGCGGCCGGATGCGCATTTTGTTTTTGTCGGCGAAGCAACTGGCGGCCGGAGCAGGGAAAAATGGGTGCGAAAGGCGATCGATCGCGCCGGCCTGAACGGCAACGTCCTGATGATGGGATATCGCTGGGACATACCGGACATTCTTGCGGCCGCGAATATGGTCGTAATCGCGTCGCGCCACACCGAAGCGTCGCCCATTGTTTTGCGCGAAGCGTTTGCCAGCGGTCGGCCGGTCGTAGCGACGCGCGTCGGGGACGTGCCGGAAATCATCGTTCACGGTGAAAACGGATTGATCGTTCAACCAAACGACAGCAACGCTTTGGCTACGGCGATCCTGCTCTTTCTCTCCGACGAGAATTTGGCCGCACGCTGCGCCGACAAAGGTCTCCGCTACGCGCGCGAACATTTCTGTTTCGATCGCATGATGCGCGCGAAGCTCGATGTCGATCTTGCCTTGGTCGTAGCGAACAAGAAGCGCCGTGTTCGAACCAATGATCGCGCCGAAACTGCGCCGCTTACATCAATCGCAAGTCCCGAGCCGATTTTACCCGACTGACGCGAGATTGATCGCGTCGATCAACTGGCGTAAGCGGCCGAAGTTGTTGCGATACGGCGTCAAAATAAGCCGCGGCACATTCCAGATTTCTGGTTCATTCTTTTCCTGCCGCAACGCGCTGCCCTGAACAATCGCGCCTTCGCGAATAAGATCCGCGAAATTCTTGTTCAGGTCGGCAATCGCGTTTTTCGATAACGACTGGCAAATGCGCAGCACCAGTTGTTCCCCCACCCAACGTGCAGAGTGATAGATTTTGTAAAACTGCATTATTTCGCTGACCGCTTCGTCGACATCGTGCACGATCTTGAAGAAAGAAAAATCGTCGGATGAAACCAGACCGAGTCTAAACAAATGCTCGGTCAGAAATTTCATCCACGTCTGCCAATAAGTGCCGTTGGGCCGGTCGAGCAGCACGACTGGGATAATGCGCGCCTTGCCAGTCTGCATCAGCGTCAGGACTTCAAAGGTTTCATCCATGGTTCCGAAGCCGCCCGGAAAAAGAGCAAACGCGTCCGATTCCTTAACGAAGTTGAGTTTGCGATCAAAAAAGTAATTGAAATTGATCAACTTCGGATCGCCTTCGATCACTTCGTTCGCCTGCTGCTCGAAAGGCAAACGAATGTTCAAACCAAAGCTACGCTCCCGGCCAGCGCCGCGCTGGGCCGCGCCCATGATCCCTTCCCCACCGCCGGTAATGAGCATGTAATCGTGGGACACCATCGTTCGCGCGAAATCTTCGGCGACCTTCGATTCTGGCGCGTCTGGCGTGGTGCGAGCCGATCCAAACACGACGACTTTGCGGAACTGCGAGTAGCGCGCGAAAACTTTTGCGGCATAACGCATTTCTTTGAGTGAACGGTTGATGAGCTTGAGATCGGCCACGCCCATCTCGTCCCGCGCCATCTTCAGCGCAGTCACGATCATCTCCTCAATCAGTTCGGGATTCCTGTTCGCGCCCCAATCGCGGACCAGATCTTTTACGCGCTGGTCGAACGGCGGATCAACTGTCCACAGTCGTCGTGTGGGCTGATCGTGAATTGCTCCCCCAGTAAAATCTTCCACGCGGAACATTTAACGCGCGCGGCAATGAGCGCACGGGATTTCTGTCTTGGAGGGAGACGGTGGCCGCGGCGACTCGTGTCCAAAAATTAATGGACGCCGATAGCCCGGCGCCCTCCACCGACTGTGATCAAATCTGCCAAGATTTCGCGCATGTGCCGGATCGGAAGCGAATAGTGACCTTCACCTTCCACGTAGCGCGCTTTGCAATCAGGAAGTCGCGCCGCGACGTACTCGGCCACGCGCGTAGAAAAGGCACGATCTTTCGTTCCATGCCAGAGACGCACCGGAACATCGACATCTTCCAGACGAAATCCCCACGGCGCGGCAAAGATTTCCGCGTCGGCGGTCAGCCCTTTAACCGACGCTTGCCAGGCGCGGCGTTGACTTTCGAAACACGCCTCAAACGCGACCGAATCTTCCAGGGACGCCGCGTCGCACGCTTGTAATTGCAAAAGCTTCAACATGAGCGGACGAAAACGAACTGGGGGACGAATCCTCGCAATTGCGCCGGTCAGAAAAAAAAGCGCCCGCAGCGTTTGTGGCGATCGGCCATAGAGCCAGAGCAGTCGGCGGTAAAGCGAAAGCAACCCCGAATGATCGCCAAGATCGACAATCGGCGGAGCGCCACTTGCGATCCCGATTGCCCGGACTCGCTCCGGAATTTTCCACGCGGCGACGTAGGCGTAGGGCGCGCCGCCCGAGATCGCCAAGATTCGAAATTGTTGGATCCGCAAATGATCCGCCAACTGCTCAACGATTTGCGGCCAATCGACCAATTTGCGATTCGGCTGAAAACTGGAATCGCGAATGCCGGGGCGATCAGCTGAAATAATTCTCACGCCTAGTTGGCTAGCGGCCGGGTCGGTCAGCTGCGCCATCGTGCGCGAGCTCGGCCAACCGTGAAAAAAGAAAACCGGCGTGCCCGCAGCGCAGCCATATTCGGCGTAGGCGAGCTCGTCGCCGCTTTTCAACGAGAGTAATTTGCAGTCGTCCATGAAATTCCACCTATTTTCCGCTATCGCGGCCCGAAGCAAAATCCTCTTTCCCGCCCGACCTTCGCGCTGTAACTTTTTGCACGTAGACCTGATTCGGTTTTCGTAATTCAAGTGTATGAAGGAAAAGAAACCGAGTAGTGGAAAAATCGAGCTTCATGGCAACGGAATGGGAGTTCCCTCCCCCGAAGACATCGAGCGACGTGCGCGCGAGATTGCGATGATCGACGAGCGCAATCCGGACGAATTTACCGATGCCGATTGGAGCCACGCGCGCCAGGAATTGATGGGTGCTGAAAATAATGACCCGCCCGAAGAAACGCCGGATAATTCGGAAGTGACCGCAGAGTGGCAAGTAACTCCGGACGACCGCGGTCATCGTGTGCCCCGTTCCGGGATTGACGACGAAGAAGAGACGGTCGGTGAACATCTCGTCAGTGACGGACGGGAAGAAGCGGCCCACGATCAAATGCTCGAGGCGCGCAGAGAAGAGCTCGAACAGGAGGGTGGAATTACTTGATCCAAGCCGCGGTCGCAACAGCAAATCGAGAAGCGACCGCGCAAAAGCGTTCGCGGGCGGAGTCGTCTCCAGCTGGAAAACTTCTCGCGCGTTTTAGCGAGGTCCGAAATTTCACCGCCAAATTGGCGGAGAATCTCGCTCCCGAAGATTGCGTTGTGCAATCGATGCCGGAAGTCAGCCCGACAAAGTGGCATCTCGCGCATACGACCTGGTTTTTCGAGACCTTCATTTTGAAAAAATGGGTGCCGGGCTATCGCGATGCTGTTCCCGAGTACGCATATCTCTTCAATTCTTACTACAACGCCGCAGGCGCGATGCATCGGCGCGACCTGCGTGGGCTGATTTCGCGGCCGACAGTGGACGAAACGAAAAAATATCGCGCTTCCATTGATTCGGACATCGAAGCTCTTATTGCCGGTGCCGACGAGAAATTGTTTCGTGAGATCAAACCGATCCTTACGCTCGGAATTCATCACGAACAGCAACATCAGGAGCTGCTCATCACCGATATCAAACACGTTTTCGCGCAAAACCCGCTCTTCCCGGTTTTTCGCCAAGCCCAGCCTTCGCCAGGCTACGGCTCGGCAAGCAAGATCGATCCGCCAAAAGACGGATTCGTCGCGGGGAATATCGGCCAGTTGAAGTTTGTCGAGTTCGACGAAGCGATAATTGAGATCGGTCACGATGGCAGCGGCTTTGCCTACGACAACGAAAGTCCGCGCCATCGTGCGCTGGTTCTGCCTTTTTCGCTCGCAAACCGCTTGGTCACCAACGCCGAGTATCTCGCGTTTGTCGCCGACAACGGTTATTCGCGTTCGGAGTTTTGGCTTTCGTTAGGCTGGACCACGGTCAACGAACAGAATTGGCGCGCGCCGCTTTACTGGATCGAGCGCGATGGTCAGTGGCGGAATTTTACTTTGTCTGGCCTGCGGCAGATCGATCCGAACGAACCGGTGACACATCTTAGTTATTTTGAAGCCGACGCCTACGCGAACTGGGCCGGCGCGCGGTTGCCGACTGAATTTGAATGGGAACGCGCGGCCGCGAAGATGGACATCGACGGCAATTTCGTTGAGCGCGAGCGGTTTCATCCCGCGGTGCTAAACAAATCGCCGAAAGATCGAGAACTCGCACAAATGTTTGGCGACGTTTGGGAGTGGACGCGGAGCGCTTATTCCCCCTATCCCGGCTACCGCGCAGGCCCCGGCGCGCTCGGCGAATACAACGGCAAATTCATGTGCAATCAATACGTTTTACGCGGCGGGTCCTGTGCCACGTCACAGACTCATATTCGCAAAACTTACCGGAACTTCTTTCAACCCGATAAACGGTGGCAATTCACGGGGATCCGTTTGGCGCACGATCTCTCGTGAAAGAGCAAATCACTTCTGCTGTTGCCGCCGCTGCGATCGAAAACTTTCGCGAGGAAGTCCTGGCTGGGCTTTCAAAATCGCCCAGACAATTGCCGTGTAAGTTTTTCTACGACGAGCGCGGCGCTCAGTTGTTTCAACAAATCTGCGATCTGCCTGAGTACTACATCACCCGAACCGAGATCGAGACTCTTCGTTTGCACGGAGCGGACATGGCAAAGGCGCTCGGTCCACAAATCGAGCTGATCGGTCTCGGCACTGGTGCGGGGACGAAGACGCGAATTCTGCTCGAAGAATTGCGCGACCCGCTAGTTTACGTTCCGATCGATATTTCGAAGGAACAGCTGGAGAAATCCTCCGCCCGGTTTCGAGAAATGTTCCCGGGTCTGCAGATCCTGCCAGTCTGCGCCGATTATCTCGAGCCATTCGAGCTGCCGCTGCCGCGTCGCCTTTCCTCGCGAAGCGTGATTTATTTTCCGGGATCGACCATTGGCAACTTCGAACCGGAAGCGGCCAGCGAGTTCCTCGCCCGCCTGGTTGAGCTCGCCGGCGACGGCGGCGGTTTGCTGATCGGCGTTGATCTTCAGAAGGATCGACATGTTCTAGAGCGTGCTTACAACGACAGCGCCGGAGTGACCGCGCAGTTCAACAAGAACCTTCTCGCACGCATCAATCGCGAGCTTGGCGCCGACTTCGATTTAAACCGCTGGCGGCATCACGCGATTTACAACTCAACCGAGGGTCGAATCGAAATTTACCTGATCAGCAATAACGAACAGGCGGTTCACATCGGCGCGCGCGAATTTCAATTTCGTGCCGGCGAAGAGGTTCTCACCGAATACTCCTACAAACACACGGTCCCCGGACTCATCGAGCTCGCGCGCGACGCCGGATTTCAATTCGTGCAAGTCTGGACCGACGATGCACGCTGGTTTGGCGTTTTTTATTTCACGGTACTGTAGCCGCCGCCTTTTGACGCGGCCGCCGCGGCGACCGACTGCAATAAAATGAGCGCGTTGGTTCAACTGGTCGGCGTTTCAAAAACATTCGGCGACGCTGCCGCGGTCCACGCAGTCGATCTTTCGGTCGAGCGTGGCAAAACGACGGTGCTGATCGGACCGAGCGGTTGCGGCAAATCAACCCTTCTGCGTCTGATCATTGGTCTGCTCGGACCGGATAGTGGCGAAATCCAGTTCGATGGAACGCAACTTCGCCCCGATAAGATCGACATCGTTCGTCATCGCGCCGGTTACGTGATTCAGGAAGGCGGACTCTTTCCACATCTGACCGCGCGCGGAAATATCTTGCTCATGGCGCGTCATCTTCACCGCCCCGAGAATGAAATGCGCGCGAGGCTTTCCGAACTCCGCGCGCTCACCCGGTTCCCCGAGAATCTTCTCGATCGCTATCCACTCGAGCTTTCCGGCGGCCAGCGTCAACGCGTGAGTTTGATGCGCGCGCTGATGCTTTCGCCGGAACTGTTGCTGCTAGACGAGCCGCTGGGCGCGCTCGACCCGCTGGTGCGCGTGGCGTTGCAAAAAGATTTGAAAGAAATTTTCGCGCGGCTCCGCCAAACCGCGCTCTTGGTCACACACGATCTGGCCGAAGCCGCTTATCTCGGGGATGAGATAGTGCTCATGAATGAAGGCCGCATCGTTCAGCAAGGTTCGCTCTCTGATCTTCGCGATAAACCGACCAGCAACTTTGTTTCCGAATTTATCAACGCGCAACGGAGCCTCGCCGTTCTATGAGGAGAATCAGGAAAACAGGAAAACAAGAAACGTTCATTCGTATCGTTCTTTTTATCTGCGTTCCCGCGTTCCTAATTTTCTTTTCGGGTTCGTTGCGTGCAGCTCCTGTCGTCATTGGTTCCAAGAAATTCACTGAGTCGTATGTGCTGGGCGAAATTGCGAAACGCAGTTTGATCGATGCCGGAATTTCGGTTGAGCATCGGCAAGGGATGGGTGGCACCATCATTCTTTGGGAAGCGCTGCGCAGCGGACAGATCGATGTTTATCCGGAGTACACGGGAACTATCACGCAGGAGATTTTGAAACGGGGCGATCAACTAACTTTCGAACAAATCGCCAGCGAGCTCGGTAAGATCGGAATCGGCATGACCGAACCGCTCGGGTTCAATAATACCTACGCGCTTGTAATGTTGCGAAGCCGTGCCCAGAAGCTCGGTCTTCGCACAGTCAGCGATCTTCGAAATCATCCGGAATTGAAGTTTGGGCTGACTCACGAATTTTTGGATCGACAAGATGGCTGGCGACCGTTGGCGCAACAATACCAATTGAATCCGCACAGCCTCATCGGAATCGATCACGCGCTTGGTTACGCCGCGCTCGCGAACGGTTCGATCGACGTCAAAGACGCGTACTCGACCGACGCGAAGATCGCTGAATACGATCTCGTAACACTGGAAGACGATCAGCAATTTTTTTCAAAGTATCAGGCGGTCTTTTTGTTTCGATTGTCGCTTCCGACCAAAGCGATCACGGCTTTGCGCAAACTCGAGGGAACAATCGACGAGCAAAAAATCATTCGGCTCAACGCCGAAGCGGAGCGCACGAAAAATTATACACACGCAGCCAGTTTGTATTTTGAAAGCTCCGCAAAATCAACAGCGTCATTTGGCGAAACTTTTTCGCACAAACTCGCGCGCTGGACGCTTCGCCATCTCGAGCTGGCTGGGTTTTCCCTGCTGCTTTCAGTGCTGGTTGGAATTCCGCTTGGCATTTGGGCGAGTCGCGGCGGCGCTGTCGGACACGTCATTCTTGGTTTTGCCGGCGTCGTGCAAACGATTCCGTCGCTGGCATTGCTCGCGCTGCTTGTTCCGCTGCCGTTTTTCGGAATCAGCGTGCGGACTGCAATCGCGGCGCTCTTTCTCTATGGTTTGCTACCGATTGTCCGCAACACCGCGACTGGCCTGCAGGACATTCCGCGCGCGTTGCGCGAATCTGCGGTTGCGCTGGGCCTGAGCTCGACAGCGCGGCTTTGGCAAATTCATTTGCCGATGGCGTCGCGTTCAATTCTCGGCGGAATTAAGACAAGCGCCGTGATCAGTGTCGGCACCGCGACACTGGCGGCCTTGATCGGCGCCGGCGGTCTGGGCGAGCCAATCTTGAGCGGGCTCAATCTGAACGATCACGCGACGATTCTTCAAGGCGCAGTTCCGGCCGCGGTCCTGGCGTTGCTCGTGCAATGGCTGTTCGATTTGCTCGATCGCGTTTTGATTCCAAAAGGACTGCGTTTATAGGATCGAGATGGCGATCGCGTCGATCAATCCGGCCACGGGCGAAAAGCTGAAAGGATTCACCGCGTTTAACGACGCTGAGATCGAGAGGCGGTTGAAGCGCGCCGAACACGCATTTCAGCAGCACCGCCGCGAATCTTTTCCTAAACGCGCACAATTGCTCGTAAGCGTGGCGACACTGCTCGAACGCGAAAAAAAGGAACTCGCCCGTACGATGACGCTCGAAATGGGGAAATTATTTCGCGCCTCTGTTGAGGAAATCGAAAAATGTGCCCGTGGCTGCCGTTACTACGCCGAGAACGCCGAACGTTTCCTGGAAGACGAACCGGCGCAAACCGATGCGCGTCGCAGTTATCTTCATTACGAGCCGATCGGCCCGATTCTGGCGATCATGCCCTGGAATTTTCCGTTCTGGCAGGTGTTTCGATTTGCTGCGCCCGCGTTGATGGCCGGCAACGTCGGCATTCTCAAACACGCCGCGAACGTTCCGCAGTGCGCCCTCGCTATTGAACAATTGTTCTGTCGCGCCGGATTCGACGAAGGAGCTTTTCAAACGCTGCTCATCGAAGCGAAACAGGTAGAAAAGCTGATTGTCGATCCACGGATCAAAGCGGTCACCCTGACTGGCAGCGAAAAAGCCGGGAGCGCAGTGGGTAGCACGGCGGCGCGTGAAATCAAAAAGACCGTGCTCGAGCTCGGCGGCAGCGATCCGTTCATCGTCATGCCCAGCGCCGATTTCGGACTTGCCGTCAGCACCGCCGTCAAAGCGCGCACGATCAACACTGGTCAATCGTGCATCGCGGCGAAACGATTTTTCATCGCCGACAAAATTTACGACAATTTTTTGGAGAAGTTCGTCGAGCAAATGCGCACGCTGAAAGTGGGCGATCCGTTCGATGAAACGACCGAGATCGGGCCGCTCGCGACCGAACAGATTCTGAAGGGCGTGGACGAGCAGGTGCAGAAATCGATCGCGGCCGGAGCGAAATTATTGACTGGTGGAAATCGAATCGCAGGTCCCGGATTTTTCTACGAACCAACCGTGCTTGTCGATGTACCGAAAGATTCGCCGGCTTTTCGCGAAGAAGTTTTCGGACCAGTGGCCGCGGTTTTCCGCGTGCGCGATCCTGAGGAGGCGATCGAGATGGCAAACGACAGCCGATTCGGGTTGGCGGCGAGTGCGTGGACCAACGATCCGGTCGAGCAGGAACTTTTCGCTTCCGAATTGGAATCGGGAATGGTTTTCATCAACGCGATGTCGGCATCGGATCCGCGATTACCGTTCGGCGGCGTGAAACGTTCCGGCGTCGGGCGCGAGCTCGGCGCGCACGGCATCCGCGAATTCATGAACGCAAAGACGATCTGGGTCGCCTAGACTAAGGCGCGCTGCGGATCGGTTGGTTCAAACGATAAGCCGCGATATTTCTTTCAAGATCGGCGGCCAGACCTTCGTTACCAGTCGTTTTCGCGATTGCGATTGCTTGCTGCGCAGTTTCAATCGCGTCGCTGTATCGTCCCGTTTCTGCATAAGCCGAGGCCAACGTACGTAGCACAATCGCATTTGGATGACCGGCGCGGCGCGCGACATCTTCCGCGAGCTGGACCGCTCTCGCACCGTTGCGCATTGACTCATTCGACGAAGTCGCCAAAACCCACGCGAGATTTACTTCCGCGTTCATGTGACCCGAATCGATCTCCAGCGCTTTCTCCAAATGCGCCACCGCGCGTTGCGTGTCGCCGGTCTGTAACAATGCGAGCCCGAGATTATTTTGCGCGTCCGCGTCACCGGGGCGGATGCGCAACGCTTTCTCGGAATGTTCGATTGCTTCGTTCACGCGGCCGCGCCGCATCAGAAGATCGGCCAGGCTGGCGTGCGCGAAATAATTGTCCTTCGTCACCGCGATCGTATGTGTCCAGAGCGCTTCGCTGTCGCGCCAGTACGAGGCTTGGACGCGCGCGGCGAATGCAAACGCGAGAACGACAACAACCGCCGCCGCGCTCGCAATTTGAGTTCGATAACGCCAACTCGCCAATAGATCGGCCACACCCCAGGCAATGATTAAATAAAGACCGATTTGGGGAAGATACATATAACGATCGGCGTGCGCCTGAAGGTTGACCTGAATAATTCCAATCACCGGCAGCAACATGATCAAATACCAAAACCAGCCGACGAACAGATACGGGCGGGACTTTCGGACCGCGAAAATTGCGATCGTGATCACGACCAAGATTGCTGCGGCGACTATCGATTGCCAGATCGGCAAACCATTTTGTGGATAGGGATAAAAGACGCCGAGGTTTGTCGGCCAAATGATTTGCCAGACGTAAACGAGATAACTGACAAAGGCGTTGCCGATGCGCGCGAGAAACGGGAGTTGATCGGCGGCGCTATGTGCGGGCGCAATCCCGCGCGATGTAAGAAATGCGACGATCAGCGAGAGCACAAACAGCGGCGCTTTCTCGAGGATTAATTTTGGCCAGCTGCTACTATTTTGTGATTTCTGACTTCCGATCTCTGACCCCTGATCTTTGTTCAACGGCCAGTAATCGAGCAACAAGAGGATGATCGGCGTCGTTACGAGCATCGCCTTCGAAAGCAACCCGGCCGCGAATACGATCGAGATCGTGAGATAGCGGGCGACCGCTGGTTTGCGCGTGTAATAAAAATATGCCGCGAGCGTGAGCATGAAGAAGATTCCGCTCAAAACGTCTTTGCGTTCCTCGATCCAAACGACCGATTCCGCCCGCAATGGATGAATTGCAAAAATCGCGGCGACAAACGCACTTCGCCAGATCGATCCAGTGAATTTCCGCAGCACGAGAACAAGCAAGACGACAGTTGCGGCATGAAGAACAACGTTCGTCAGATGAAACAAGCCCGGATTGAATCCGTAGAACTGGAACTCGAGCATGTGCGAGACGTTCTTGAGCGGAAACCAGTTCGTGGCCGGCCAATGGGTGAAGGCCCATTTGATCCCGTGCAACGTGAGGCCGGGATTTATCTCCGGAACTTCGTAGACGTATTCCGGGTCATCGAAGTTGATGAAGGGAAATTTGATTGCCTGCCCGAACACGAACCAAACGAGCGCGACCAGACCGACGCAAATGCCGGCGACTAGCGAACGTTCGGAAATTTTATCGCGCATTTCGCAGGTTGGGATGCCGCAGCGGGGTGCGACGCCGATAAAGATCGACATCCTCCTGGATCTGAAGGGCGAGGTCACGCACACCCTGAGCATTCGCCTGCTCCGATGCGCGTCGCGCAGTCTTGATCGCGTCCTCAAATTGTCCGGCTTCGGCATAAGCCGCGGCCAGAGTTCGAGTGAAGACGGGATTATTCTCGCCGGACAGCCGATTTGCTTTTTCCGCGAGCTCAACCGCTCTTGCGCCGTTTCTCAGCGCGTCATCCAGAGTGGTCGATAGGATCCAGGCAAGATTGTTCAACGAGAGAACTGAGTCCGGCTCGAGTTGGAGCGCGTTTTCGTAATGCTGCATTGCCTCGCGCAAATGTCCTTTTTGGACCAAAGCATTCCCTAAA
>Ga0137363_10001758_pt1 | contig 12682 bp, 10 predicted proteins | sample MadtaG_FD_104800 | JGI IMG/M metagenome (GOLD analysis project Ga0137363, IMG submission 104800) | Vadose zone soil microbial communities from Angelo Coast Range Reserve, California, USA - Mad1_115_16 metaG | ecosystem: Environmental > Terrestrial > Soil > Vadose zone | place: USA: California...
GGTCCTTGAACGAAAGTGAAGGGAAGCAGACCGCATCGTTCTTAAAGTATAGGTTCCGCAGGCCCCACTCTTTCGCGAGGTGCCGCGAAGCCACCAGCGGAGTGCCGCCAACACTGTTTGGAAATTGAAAACCTTCCGGCAGCGGCAGAAACTCCGCATAGCGCCACATGTTAAAGTCGCGTCGCGCGATATCGGCTTTCACCGCGATCGACTTCAGCGCATCGTAATCGTAGGAAACTTCCAGTGGGGAAAAACAATCTTCGCAAAACGAACGTGGCGCGTTACCCCACAATTTTCCGCACTCGCGGCAACGCAGCTGATAAATCTCGGGCATCGGTATTCCAATCGCGGCCCGAAAGAAGGTCTCAGAGCAAGCAAGACGGGCCATGGCAAAATGGCCACCAGCCAGAACGAATCGCGAACATGTTTAGGGCTGACAAGGAGGAAAAATAAAAACCCTCCGTGCCAAAGAGTGCAGGAGGGGTCTCAGAAACTTCTAAGAATCTCTACATGCTCTTTAGCAGTTTTTTACGTGGAGCAAGTTGCCCTAAATCGCCACGTTTCGCCGCAGCAAGCGGCTGCAATATTAATGACAGGGAAAGTGCCGATTGTCAATACTGTTTCTAAAGCGCAACATTAGGTGACAACAATTTTCCGGTTTGTCGCGTCAAAGGAAGAGAGGAAATTAAGTCAACCAGACTCCAAAGCCACCCCGGCCATAAGGCCAGTGTGTTTTCCGGTGCAGTACTTGCTCTGAATAACTTGCGGAAGTTCGCAGTGTTATACTCAAGAGCGGCGGGTGCTATTCGCGAGAGGTCAGGCGGCGGAGAGAATACAGGAGCAGCAGATATGGGTGAACCAATCGTCAAACTGTTTAGCTGGGCGCGTCGGGAGAAGATGGTTGCCGGGCTGTTTGTGGCGCTCACGCTGGTGGTAGGAATTCTTATCGGCACCGTTGTCTCCGGCCGTACCTCAGCCATGAAGAGCGTCGCCTTTGCGGGCAAGGGAGCCACTCCGCTGACCATGCCGGACGCGATTCCGTCTTCCAATTCATTCGCGTCGATCGTAAATCGCGTGGAACCGGCGGTCGTCAATATCTCCACCACGCAAGTTATGGAGAGGCGACGGCCCTCCGCCAAGCGCCGTTCGCAGCAGCCGAACGATCAGCAGCCGGACAATCCCAATGATCCAATGCAGGACTTTTTCGATCGCTTTTTTGACGGCCGCCAGGATGCTCCCGCGACTGCTGAACGCAGCCTCGGTTCTGGTGTGATCGTTGATCGCAAGGGATTCATTCTTACCAACAACCACGTTGTGGACCAGGCCACCAAGATTCAAGTGCAGTTGAACGGCGAAACCACCAAATACAACGCGAAAGTCGTTGGCGTAGATGAAGAAACGGACTTGGCCGTGATCAAGATCGAGCCGCCCAAGGAGTTGCCGGTAGCAAAACTGGGGAATTCCGATGGTGTGCAGGTCGGCGATTGGGTGCTGGCGATTGGCAGTCCTTTTGGCTTGAACGCAACCGTGACCGCGGGAATTGTCAGCGCCAAAGATCGCGGTGGAGTAGGCCGGCAATTTCAGAAGTTCCTGCAGACGGATGCGGCCATCAACCCAGGGAACTCCGGTGGGCCGCTGGTGGATCTGGCCGGTGAGGTGATCGGTATTAATACCGCAATCATTACTGGCAGCCGCGGCTACGAAGGCGTCGGATTTGCTCTTCCCTCGAGCGTAGCAATAAACGTTTATAACCAGTTGATTCAACAGGGACGCGTTACTCGCGGCTCGATCGGCGTCAGTTTCCAGGAAGATCTGGGAACCAATGCGATTACGCTGAAGGAACTTGGCGCGGCCAATGGCGTTGTAATCATGGGCGTTGAGCCCGGCAGCCCGGCGGAAAAAGCCGGCCTGAAGGGCGGCGACGTCATAACCAACGTGAACGGCAGGCCTATCAAGACGGGAAACGACCTGGTCAATCCAATTGCGCAAGCTCCGATCGGAACGAAAGTAAAGCTGGGGTATGTGCGCGACGGCCAATCCAAAGATACTATCGCAGTCGTCGAGGACCGCACGCGCGTTTTCCCCAACTCGAACGTGAAGCTAGTCGACTCCCAAAATGAGAACGGCGCAGCCGAATACGGCTTGCGAGTGGAGAACCTTACTCCTGACCGCGCTTCCCGCGTTGGCATGGAAGGCCAGAAAGGCGTGCTGGTAGTGGATGTCGATCCCGCCAGCTTTGGTGACGACCTCGGGTTCGCCCGCGGCGACGTCATCGCAGAAGTTAATCGACAGCCGGTCAATTCCGTGGCAGATTACAAGGCCGTGATGAGCAAGCTCAAACCGGGGGCGAACGTTGTTTTCAAAGTTCTTCGCCGCCAGGATAATGATCGCGTACTGACCGTATTTCTGCCGGGAGTCGTTCCGGTGGGCAACGCTCAGTGATCAATCTAGCAAAATAAATAAAGGAACGGCGAGACTGATGAAAATCGTTCGCGCGGCACTCCTGGTTCTGCTGACTTCTTCGTTGGCGGGGCTGGGTGTGCCGGCGAGTTTCGGTCAAACTGCGGCAAGCGCCAGAAGTAAAAACGCATCGAGCAGGAGAACTACTTCCGCCCAGGGTTCGCAAGCCAGAAGCGGGCCCAAGAAGACTTCCGCGGCCAGCAGTTCAGTAAAGAGTCGCAACACAGTGTCCGCCGCAACAAAACCCTCTGGCAAGAAACAGGCGAATGTCGCGAAAAAGGCTTCCGCTAGATCGTCGTCTGCGAAAAGGGCCCGAAAGCAGCCCGGCCAAAAAGCTCCGACCGCGGATCGCGTCAGCGAAATTCAGGCAGCATTGGCCAAGGACGGCTCGTTTCAGGGTTCGCCGAGCGGCAAATGGGATGAAGCTACCGCTAACGCAATGCGACGGTTCCAGGCATCGCACAGGCTTAATCCCAGCGGCAAGCTGGATGCTCCCACCTTGCAGCGGCTCGGATTAGGTTCTGAGATCGCCGGCGTTGCGGCTCCTACGCCGCCTCCGGGAGCGACTTCGCGGCTCACTTCCTCGAACGTGGCCGCGGGAATATTGGAATCCGGCCGCCAGTAAATTTCGACTACTGGCTTTCACTCTTTGACATACAGGAAATGCTGTAGAATCAGCGCTTTTAGGCGGCAAGCCAATCCCTTCCCATTACGGGATTTTTCTGCACATTTCTTGCACACTTAGGGAAGATGCTCTGCACCTTTTCCGATGTTAGCAGGCCTGACCGTTTCTAAGTTCCTCATTCCCGTCCGCCTCTCGCATTGGCGCAATCTGCGCATCACGGTCCGCAACTAGATCGAAATCCGCGGGACGGGCCGTCAAAATTTAGACGGTTCGTCCCGTTTTTGTTTGCCGGTTCTCCCTTTGATTACAACGTTGTCGAGAGAACTGCGCTACGGTGACGCAAGCTGGTGTCGTCTGCAGGACCGCAGGTAGTTTGACGGTTTTTGGCGAGCGATGCTAAAGTTCTTTGTCTGCATCTTTGGCTCACGTCAAGACGTCCAGCTCGCAAAATAGCGAAACGACAGGGAATTCAGGAGGCAGTATGGCAACGGCAGCAGCGCCACGCGTGTACAAGAATTTCATCAATGGAGAATGGGTGGAAGCGAGCAGCGGCAAGGCGTACGAAAACCGCAATCCTGCGAATTCGGATGAGTTGGTGGGAATGTTCGTGTCTTCGACTTCCGCAGATGTCGATGCCGCTGTGGAAGCCGCCAAAGAAGCGTACAAGACCTGGCGGCTGGTGCCGGCGCCCAAGCGCGCGGAGATTTTGTACCGCGCCGCGGAATTGCTGGTGCAGCGCAAAGAAGAATTTTCCAAGGATATGACCCGCGAGATGGGCAAAGTGCTGGCGGAGACCCGCGGCGACGTGCAGGAAGCAATTGATATGACTTATTACATGGCGGGAGAGGGCCGGCGGCTGTTTGGCCAGACCACGCCATCGGAGTTGCCAAATAAATTTGCCATGAGCGTGCGGCAATCGATTGGCGTGTGCGGAATGATTACGCCGTGGAATTTTCCGATGGCCATTCCGGCATGGAAGATGATGCCGGCGCTAGTTTCCGGCAATACCGTGGTCTTGAAGCCTGCCGAAGACACTCCTCTTTCTTCCTATCACTTGGTTCAGACGCTGACTGAAGCAGGATTACCGCGTGGCGTGGTGAATCTGGTGAGTGGTGACGGGCCCAACGCGGGCGCTCCACTTTCTCAGCACAAGGAAGTTCCCGTGCTTAGTTTTACCGGATCGACCGCAGTGGGAAGAATCATTGCGGAAGCGTGCGCTCCAGATTTCAAGCATGTATCGCTCGAAATGGGAGGCAAGAACATCATCGTGGTGATGGACGACGCAAATCTTGATTTGGCGCTGGATGGCGCGGTGTGGGGCGGCTTTGGGACCACCGGACAGCGCTGCACGGCCGCCAGCCGCGTTGCGGTTCACAAGAGCGTTTATGGTGAGTTTACAAAGCGGTTGGTAGATCGCGTCAAGCATTTGAAGATTGGCAACGGTCTCGACACGCCGGTTGAAATGGGGCCGTGCATTAACGAACAACAGCTGAACACGGTGATGTCCTATGTCGAAATCGGGAAAAATGAAGGCGCAAAATTGCTTACCGGAGGCAACCGGCTCGATTCCGGTGCCTATGCCAAGGGCTGGTTCCATGAGCCGACGCTTTTCGGCGATTGCTCTGCGAAGATGCGCGTTGCGCAGGAAGAAATCTTCGGGCCGGTGGTGTCATTGATTCCGGTGCATGATTTTGCGGAGGCGATCGAGGTTGCGAATGGCGTGCCGTATGGTCTGTCTGCTTCGATTTACACCAAGAACGTCAATCAGGCGTTTGCCGCGATGCGCGATATTTATACCGGCATCGTCTATGTGAACGCGCCAACCATCGGAGCCGAAACGCACCTGCCCTTTGGCGGTACCAAACAAACCGGGAACGGCCATCGTGAAGCCGCGATCGCCGCAATCGACTTCTATACAGAGTGGAAGACGCTGTACATCGACTATTCAGACAAATTGCAGCGCGCGCAGATCGACAATGCGGACTAAGAAGAGGACGGAGCAGTGAGTAGGACGTATGAGCCGTGACGAATCTGCAACCAAGGAATTGCGGAAGCGATTGACCGGAACTTGACAGGCTTCCTACAATAGTAGTTAGCACTCTCCGGGCGTGAGTGCTGCTATGAGAAACGCACTGCTCCAGGAACGGCGGAACCGACAGATTCTGGCGGACCTTGTCCGTACATATATTGAGACAGGCGAGCCTGTCTCTTCGCGCGCCATTTCCAAGCGCTTCGAAGAAACGCTTAGCACGGCCACCATACGCAATGTCATGGCGGACTTGGAGGACGGCGGGTTTCTGTACCAGCCGCACACGTCGGCGGGACGAGTTCCAACAGCCGCGGCGTACCGTTTTTTCGCCCAGGAGATCGCCACCCAGGCCACGCTGAGCGTGGAAGACAAGGAATGGATCCGGCGCGAATTCTCCGCCGCCAATAATCGCGTCGAAATCACCGAACGCGCCGGACATGTGCTTGCGGAAGTATCAAACGGACTTGGCATCGTGGTTTCACCGCCGCTGGGTAGAACGGTTTTGGAACATGCACGAATCTGGCTGCTGCCAGACGGTCGCGTGGTGGTCGTCCTGATTTCGCCGGGAGGGATTACGCGGGACAAAGTGTTGCGGCCGCCACGGGTTTTTTCCCAGCAAGAGCTCGACGCAACGTCGGAATTTTTGAACCGTCAATACTCGGGCTGGACGCTCGAGGCCATCCGCTCCGACTTGCTGGTGAAGCTGGCCACTGAAAGCGAGCGCTACGAGGGATTGCTCCGTGGCGCGCTGGCATTATGCGATCCTGCAATCCTGGGGGACGAGACCAGTTCACAGCTGTACGTCGAGGGAACGGCGCAGATCATTGGAACGCCGGAATTTTCCAACCAGTTGCAGTTACGCGAACTTCTCTCCGCGATCGAAGAGAAGCATCGCCTGGTTACGGTGTTGAACGCCTGTATTGATTCGCCGGAACCGGTGCTGGTACAAATTGGCCTGAAAGAAATTTCCCAGGCTGGCGACAACCTGGCGCTGATCAGCGCGCCGTACACGCGGGTGGATGGAGTGCAAGGTTCGCTCGGAGTCATTGGCCCGACGCGGATGCATTACGAGCGCGCGATAAACGCAGTCGCATACGTGGCGCAAATTTTCAGTGAATCGTTGGGCAAGATTTCCTAGCTGGAAAAGGGGCAACGCTGTGAGTGAGAAAGACACACGAATTCCCGTGACTCGCGGGGACGAAAGCTCGGAAGGCAATGTTGAACCGGAATCTTTGCGCGTGGATGCGGACGTCGCAAAATTGGCCACTGACCTGGAAGACTTGCGGCAGACGCTGCTGCGGCGGCAAGCGGATTTCGATAACTATAAAAAGCGCATCGAGAAGGAGCGCGCCGAGGACTCCAAACGCACCACCGCGCGGCTGATCGAGGCCTTGATTCCGTCCATTGATGGATTCGAACAGGCTCTTGCGGCGCATCGTGAAGCCGAATATGAAAGTTATCGTCGCGGGTTTGAGCTTATCTATAAGCAACTGCTCGACAACATTGCAAAACTTGGCGCAGAACGTGTCGACCCGACAGGGAAGCAGTTTGATCCGCATTTGCATCAGGCCATGGACCGCACCGAGACCAACGAGCAGGAAGACGGCACCGTACTGCAGGTTTTTCAGCCCGGCTACGTCTTCCATGGACGCGTGCTTCGCCCGGCCATGGTGCGTGTAGCCGTGCGTCCCGCTGCCGCATCGAAAGCAAATGCGAATTAACCCAAAGCGCCAACTTGCCACGATAACCGCTAATCCAAAAAGGAATGGAACGAATGGCGAAGTCGAACCAACGCGATTTTTATGAAGTGCTCGGCGTTTCTAAGACGGCCACGGTTGACGAAATTAAGTCTTCCTACCGCAAGGCCGCTCTGAAGTGGCATCCGGACCGCAATCCGGCGAACAAGCAGGAAGCCGAGATCAATTTCCGCGAGTGCACGGAAGCTTACAGCGTGCTAAGCGACCAGGAAAAGCGGCAGATCTACGACACTTACGGCCATGCGGGTCTAAGCAGCGCCGGTGGCGGCGTGGATTTTAACGGCACGATTTTTCAGGACTTCCACGACATTTTCGGCGATTTTTTCGGCTTCGAAGATATTCTTGGCGGCGGCAGCCGACGCGGCCGTACCCGTGCCCAGCGTGGCGCAGATCTGCGCTACGACATGACGCTGACGTTTGAGGAAGCGTCTTCCGGCGTTTCCACAAAAATTAAATTGCCGAAGCAGGAATTGTGCGCCTCGTGCCATGGTACCGGCGCGAAAGCCGGAACAGGCGCCAGCGCCTGCCAGACTTGCGGCGGCCGCGGACAACTGGCGTATCAACAGGGCTTTTTCACAATCACGCGGACTTGCCCCTCGTGTCAGGGCGCGGGACAAATTATTAAGGAGCGCTGCCCGGACTGCCGCGGCCAGGGCCGCATGGAACGCGACAAGACCATCGATCTTCGCATTCCCGCCGGGGTCGATACCGGCACGCGTTTGCGTGTGCCGGGTGAAGGCGAAGCTGGCGCGAACGGTGGACCGAGCGGCGATCTGTACGTCGTACTTGACGTGAAAGAACATCCGTTTTTTGAGCGGCGCGGCGCGGATCTTTACTGCACCATTCCGGTGAGCATCGCGCAAGCTGCGCTTGGCACGGACCTGCCGGTTCCGGGACTGAACGGCGAAGAGCGGCTCAAAATTCCCGAGGGTACGCAAAGCGGCGCGGTATTTCGGATCAAGGGCCATGGACTGCCCGATCCGCGCGGCGGTGGCAAGGGCGACTTGTACTACCACGTTCGGGTGATGACTCCGTCAAAACTCACGCGCGAGCAGCGCAAAATCATGGAGCAATTGGGTTTAACGCTGAAAGTGGACAACAAGCCCGCCGAGCGGGGTTCTTCCTTCTTCGACAAAGTAAAAGATATTTTTGGATAGACGCGTCACGGCGGGGCTTCCTATTGCGAAGGCGATTTTTTGTCGATGCGTTTGACGCAGACCGCACTGTTCTCGCCGGTGACGCGGCGCACCATCTCGGAAGAGTGTTGCGGGCGGAGCCCGGCCAGCTCTACGAATTGAGCGACGGAACTTGCCTTTGGTTGGGCAAGATCGTAACGATTCATCGAGATCAGGTTGAATTTTCCCTGGTGGAACCAATTCCGGTTCGAACCTCGTCGCTGGACAAGACACTTTTGCTCGCGGTCGTGAAGTTCGATGCGTTCGAATGGGCGCTCGAAAAAGCTACGGAGTTGGGTGTGAACCGTATCGTTCCGCTGGCCGCCGCGCGGAGCGAAAAAGGCCTATTGGCAGCGGCAGGAAAGCGCGCGGAGCGCTGGAAGAAAATTCTGTTCGAATCGTCGCAACAATCGCGACGGGTGCGTTTGCCAGCGATTGATCAGGTGGCCGTGCCGGGAAAGGCGTTTGCGGCGAGCCAATCTCGGCTGAAACTTACGCTTTCCGAGCGGCTCGAAGCGCTGCCGCTGAAGAAAATTTTGACTGGTCGCACGGCGGACACAGTTGCTCTGGCGATTGGGCCGGAGGGCGGATGGACAGACGAAGAATTTTTCGCGGCGGCGAAAGCCGGGTTCGAAGAGGCTTCGCTGGGCAGCCTGATTCTCCGTACGGAAACTGCGGTGACCGCTTGCCTCGCGTCAGTGAACTACGCTCTCGAACCATGATCAGGAATAAAGCGGCGGTGCAGGAAAAACTTCACGCCTCGAATCTTCTTGGCTGCGCAGTCCGCGTCGCGTAGGATAACGGCCATGGCGCGGCAAAATCTTCTTATCCCGGCTGTGGCGCTCCTGGCGTTCCCCGTCTTAAGCTCCAGTACCCTGGCGCAAGATCGTCCTTTACGGACAGTGGACACGGAAACCGTTGCCGCAGGCACGCTGCGCACGGAAATCGGCTTTGATTTTTTGCAGGACGTCGGATTTCCGGTCTCCGGTCTACGCGGCGATGAGACTTCCGTGGGTGTTGTCGACTTCCGCATGGGCGTCGGGAAAATTGTCGAAGTTGAAGTCGAAGGCGCGCTTCAGAATTTTCTGGACGTAAAATCACAGGGAACTTCATTTGTGCCCAACCTTTCTCTCACCGGCGTCAATTCCACCCACGACACCGGGGACTTCACGCTGGCCACAAAAATCCGCCTGCTCAAAAATGAAGGGAAGCGTCCTGGCATTGCCTTCAAATTCGGCTTCATCATGCCCAATTCGAATCAAGCGCGCGGTATCGGCACCAACACCACCAACGTTTTCGCGTTAGTGGCGCTCGAAGAACAAATTCGCAAGCTCAGCGTCTTCGGCAATCTTGGTCTCGAGATTTTGCAGGCGCCTAATGCATTGTTCACTCAAAATGACGTGCTTATGTACGGCGGAGCGTTCAAATATCCGATCCTTCGCCGTGTCGATTTGGTCGGCGAAGTGAATGGACTGTACTCGTCGCGAAGTATCAACGATGCCTTAATCGGAACGCAGAGCACGGGCCAAGCCCGGCTGGGGCTACAGATTACGGTTGGCGGATTCACATGGGATCTAGCCGGGGTTCGCGGGCTGAATAAATACGACCCGCGCTCCGGATTCACCTTTGGCGTCAGCAAGGACTTCCGGCTATTCGATTTCAGCAAAGTTGAATAGCTCGGTGCGGTCTAGAAAGACCTCGGCTTTCTGGCCGCTGCAAGTTCAATCTGGAATCTGGCGCGCTTCGCGTGTTATAAAAGAATGTAGTAAGCAACAATGTCGAACCCGGACGAGCGCCCACTGATCCCATCCGCGAATCCACCTGAAGTCCCCGTGGAGCCCGTTGCGCATGCTGCTTCGATTCCTCTTCTGCCGCCTTATAGTCCGTCTTCTGTTCCGAAGGATCGTCAGCATCACCTTCGCCACGAAATCCGCGTTTGGACTCGCGATTTACTTATCGCGATCGGTCTCGCGCTGATCATCATCATTTTCTTGTATCAACCGGTGAAGGTGGAAGGGACCAGTATGGCGCCTCTGCTTTCCGATCAGGAACGCATTTTTATCAACAAGTTTGTATACCGCTTTGAGCCCATTCACCGCGGCGACGTGGTGGTGTTCTGGTATCCTCTCGACAAAACCAAGTCGTTCATCAAGCGCGTGATCGCGCTTCCAAGCGAAAGCGTCGAGATCCGCCAGGGCATGGTATACGTGGACGGTCAGCAATTGAAAGAACCATACGTCCCGCCGCAATACGAAGACTTAAGCGATTACGGACCGGTTCGCGTCCCGCCGAACATGTTTTTTGTAATGGGCGATCACCGCATCAGTTCGAACGACTCCAGGGTTTTTGGCCCGGTTCCCAGCCGGTTTATTTATGGCCGCGCGGTTTTTGCGTATTGGCCCGTGGATCACTTTGGCTCGCTTTCGACAACAGCCGAAGCGCAAGAAAAATGACCAACGGAGGACACACTGAGCGAAGTTCTGCATCGACCTGCAATTCTGGCGCTCGAGGACGGGCGCGTATTTAACGGCCGCGCGGCCGGCGCAATCGCACGCCGCGGCGGCGAAGTTGTTTTTAACACCAGCCTCACCGGATACCAGGAAGTTTTCACCGATCCCAGTTACGCCGGGCAAATTGTTTGTTTGACGTATCCCCACATCGGAAATGTCGGTGCGAATCTGGACGATGAAGAGGCAGCCAAGCCTTATATCGAATCGCTTATCGTGCGTGAATTTTCGCAGATTGCTTCCAACTGGCGCTCCACTGAAACCGCGCATCTTTATTTGAACCGAAACAAGATTCCAGTCATCTGGGATATTGATACCCGCGCACTGGTTCGCCACATTCGCAAAGTCGGCGCATTGCGCGGCATGGTTTCGACCGACGGCACCGCGGCGGATCAATTAATCCACGAAGCCAAGAGCTTGCCAACGATGGCGGGACAGGAATTGGCAAGCCGGGTCAGTTGTAAGAGGTCCTACGACTGGGGGAAAGGGTCGATTGATCTGGTGACCTCGCCGTGGTCCGAAGAGATGGGTGAGGCAGCGCAGAATGGCGACGCGCAAAAGCTTCGCGTCATTGCATACGACTTTGGCATTAAACAGAACATTTTACGGCTGCTGACAGACCATCACTGCGAAGTCGGAGTTGTGCCCGCCGCCACCCCCGCTGCGGACGTTCTCGGAATGAATCCGGACGGCATTTTTCTATCGAATGGTCCAGGTGACCCCGAGCCAATGGAATACGCGGTCGAAAATGTGCGGAAGTTTATCGGCAAAGTTCCCGTTTTCGGAATCTGCCTCGGCCACCAGGTTTGCGGATTGGCGCTGGGCGGCAAGACTTTCAAGCTGAAATTCGGGCATCACGGTTCGAACCATCCTGTGAAAAATCTTTTGACCAATCAAATCGAAATCACCGCGCAAAACCACGGATTCTGCGTGGATCCCGAATCGCTGCCGTCGAGTGACGTGGAAGTCACGCACCTGAACCTCAACGATCACACCAACGAAGGCATTCGTCATAAGTCCGCGCCGATTTTCAGCGTGCAGTATCACCCGGAAGCTTCGCCCGGTCCGCACGACTCACACTATTTATTCACCCAGTTCACGGATTTGATGAAGGAATGGAAGCAGCCAGGAAGCTCGCGGCGATAGGAAATCACAAGAGAGCGAAAGCGCATCACAAACTATTTGAAGGGGCAAGATGCCGAAGCGGAAAGACATCAAGAAGATTCTGATCATCGGGTCAGGGCCAATTATTATCGGGCAGGCCTGCGAATTTGATTATTCCGGCGTGCAAGCGTGCAAAGCGCTCCGCGACGAAGGCTACGAAACAGTTCTGGTTAATTCGAATCCCGCCACCATCATGACGGACCCGGAGATGGCCAACCGCACCTACATCGAGCCACTCTCCAAGGAGTATCTCGAAGCCATCATCATCAAGGAACAGCCTGATGCGCTCCTGCCCACCGTCGGCGGGCAGACCGCTCTGAACCTCGCCGTCGAGCTTGCCGAGAGCGGTATTCTCGAAAAACACAAAGTGGAAATGATCGGAGCGTCGCTGCGGGCCATCAAAGTTGCGGAAGACCGTCTGTGGTTTAAGGACGCCTGCCGCAAAATCGGACTCGAAGTTCCCGCATCGGCCCTCATCAACAACGCGCAGGACGCCATGCGGTTGTGCGAGCAACTCGGTTTCCCGCTGGTGATTCGCCCATCATTCACGTTAGGCGGAACTGGCGGCGCCATCGCTTACAATCGTGAAGAGTTTGCCGACTCCATCAGCCACGCGCTCGATATGAGCCCGGTGCACGAAGCGCTGGTCGAAGAATCCGTACTCGGCTGGAAAGAATATGAACTGGAAGTAATGCGTGATTATCGCGACAACTTCGTTGTGATCTGCACTATTGAAAATTTCGACCCCATGGGTGTACACACCGGCGATTCCATCACGGTCGCGCCCGCGCAAACGCTTACCGACAAAGAATATCAACGGATGCGGGATGCCGCTGCGGCGATAATTCGCGAAGTCGGTGTCGAAACCGGCGGTTCGAACGTGCAATTCGCCATAAATCCAGAAAACGGCCGAATGACCGTGATTGAAATGAACCCGCGCGTTTCCCGTAGCTCCGCACTGGCCA
>Ga0137363_10001764_pt1 | contig 12658 bp, 9 predicted proteins | sample MadtaG_FD_104800 | JGI IMG/M metagenome (GOLD analysis project Ga0137363, IMG submission 104800) | Vadose zone soil microbial communities from Angelo Coast Range Reserve, California, USA - Mad1_115_16 metaG | ecosystem: Environmental > Terrestrial > Soil > Vadose zone | place: USA: California...
CAGGCGGATACGAGTAAGCTCAAGGGTGCGGGTATGGTTTCGGTGTTCAACATCGACGACGCGATTTCCGAGGCTCAACGCTGTGTGAAGCAGCTTGGTTTTCCCGCGGTATTCCTTCGCGCCAACATCGTCAACGGCCACAACTGGCATGACCTTTACTACAACCCCCTATGGTCGGCCTTGGAGGAGCTGGATGTTCCGCTCGGTTTTCACGAATCCAATACCTCGGCGGGGCGACAGGTCGGCGATCAATTCGGCTACGACTTTATGCTGCGCCATACCTTTTCCCACCCGTTCGAACAGATGCTGGCGGTGGGCAGCTTCTGCGGCGGCGGGGTTCTTGAGCGCCATCCTAAGCTGCGTGTGGCCTTTCTTGAGGGTAACTGCGGTTGGTTGCCTTTTCTCCTGTGGCGCCTCGACGAGCATTGGGAGATGTTCGGCGATCAGTGGGCGCCCGAGCTGAAAAACCCTCCCAGTTACTACTTCAAAAAACAGTGCTATGCCTCCGTGGAAGCCGACGAGGAGCCGGCAAAATATGCCATCGATTTCTTGGGTAATGATCGCTTAGTCTTCTCCACCGACTTTCCGCACGTGGACACCAAGTATCCAAAGGCAGTGAAACGCTTCCTTCAGTTACCCATCGGAGAAGAGGATAAGAAAAAGATCTTGTGGGACAACTGCGCCGCCTACTACGGGGTTGTTGGAATATAGACAGGTTTTCGAACACCAGTCCGACAACCTAAGAGTGATGGGATATGTGGCAGGGTCTCTTCGTAACGGTCTTAATTTTTGTTGGAGTATTGCTTCCCCAAAGGGCGACGACAGCCGAGCCCCCGCAAAAAGTTCGCATCGGCTATCCGTCACCGGCCGTTTCCACTCTCCCGTTCGACATTGCCAGGGAGAAGGGCTTCTATTCAAAAGCCGGGCTCGACGTCGAGTACATTCAAATGAGGACGGCGATTGCACCGCAAGCGATACTCAACGGCAACATCAATTTCTTCACCTCCCCTCAGTCCGGAATATCGGCCGCGGTCTCAGGGCTGCCTCTGGTCGTGGTTTTGGTGCTCTACAAAGACACTCCCTGGGTTTTGGTGACGAGCAAAGAGATCAATCACGCCCAGGATCTCGTTGCCAAAAAGATCGCCATCTCTGATCTCCGCTCTTCCCCCTACTATTTCGCCCGGAGCGGTTTTAAGAAACTTGGGCTGGACGATAAGCAAGTCAGCCTTGTGACCACCGGTGGAACGTCAAATAGCTTTGCCGCTCTTACGAGCAATCTGGTTGCGGGTGCAGTCTTGAGTCCGCCGTTCGATGACAAGGCGGTGTCGCTTGGATTCAAGAAGTTTCTCTTCCTCGGGGACTTGGCCGACATCCCGTATGTAGGACTGTTCACTTCACAGGCGGAGATCCGCAACTCGAGAGACCGGGTTAAAAAAACTATTGCGGCAGTCCTAGAGGCTGTTGCATGGCAGCGAGCCAATCGCGTGGAAGCGGTCAAGATGATTATGGCAAAATTCCAGGTTAGCCAACTCGAAGCTGAGCGCTCTTACCATACGATGACCGATCTCTTCTCCACCGATGGCAGCGTCGGCGTTAAAAAAGTCCGTGGCTACTTGAGTCTCTTGCGTGAGGAGCGGCCGATACCCGAAGCGCTTGATCCGGAGAAGCTGGTGGATTTCTCGCTGCTGCCACACATCCGATAGTTTTCAGTAGTTCTGATAAACAACTATGAGCATGTGCTGAATTTCCGCGGGCTTTTGCCGAGCTTGCCGCGTCCTGGAGTTTGAGAATTGGAGGCATAGCGGCTTTCTGAGCGGGTATTGAATTCATGATTCATTCCTGAGAACCTTTAGTGAGAGGTAAACCATGAGAAAGTTGCAGCCGATCGTGCTGGCTATTTTTGCTACAAGCCTTTATTTCATGTTGCTGCCGACCACGATCCGCGCAGCCGCTGACCAGATCGAGGAGCTCCGGCAAGAGCAAACAAAGTCTCGCCAACAGGGAGAGATCAATCAAACGCGCCGACGCGAGCAACTGGACCAATTGCAACGCGACCAACAGCTGGATCGAGCACAACAGCAATTAGATCAGGTTAAACAACAGCGGCCTGACTTGAATCAACCTCAGCAACAACAGCAGATCAACCAAACTCAACAGCGGCTTGATCAAATCAAGAACGAACAACAACTGGATCGTCTCAAAACCGATCTGGAGATCAATCAGATCCAGCGGGAACAGAACCCGTCCAGGCAAAACCAGCAATTGAACCAATTACAGATGGAACAGCAGATGAATCTGCTAAAAGACCAACAGCAGAAACTCCATCTGCAGCAGGAGCTAAACCGGGCAGGAAGCACCTTAGGAAGACCATTCCCTTAGGCGAAAGTCGCCCGTACCACATTCTGGTTCCCTTCACGTGTTGCACTTAGCGTAGATTCTCTTTCAACCAACCGAGAATGACTTGCTGTGCTGCGCCGCCTCCCATATGGCCGCCGGGAAAGAAGCGTGCCGTCTTAGGGTTACCGTGTTCGAGCAGCAAATACATATCGGCAATCGGGAAAACGCTGTCGTTAATGCCATTAACGCAGAGCAGGGGCGCGCATGGACGGCCAAGAACCCCTTGATTGAGTAGTGAGAGTCTCGGACTATATTCAACCCACTCTTCAGCGCTGGAGCGGCCGAAAGCACATGCCAGGGTTTCCGCTAGCTCGAATGGGTATTCGCCGCCCTGGGCTTTGATGATCCATTCCTCGGTAAATGCGTAATGGGCGGGCCCTCCATGGTTGACCGCGGCACGAAGCCGCTCCCGATGGGTGTGGGCAACTTTCGTCGCCCAGTAACCGCCGGTGCTGCCGCCAACCATGCCGATACGCTGCGAATCCAGATCCTTACGTTCATCCATCCAGTCAAACACCGCATCCCAAAGCCGCTCGCCGTCCTCTGAGCCGGCAAGCGGGGCATCAGCCACCCCCGGCATATCGATACAAAGCGTTGCAAGCCCTCCGCGGAGATAGGGTTCCGTCGGCCGTTCTTCTTTGAAAGCATCGATGCCGCCCCAAATAATTACCACCGGCGGCTTCTCAACTTCTTTCGGTTTTCGTAGAAGTCCCACGGCGACGCTTCCCTCCCCGGGCCGGCCGCGAAAGGGTAAGTCAACCCGCTCCATCGGCGGATCAAAGTAGCGCGCCGCCTTCAAGTAATTCTCTTGTGATTTTCTGTAGGCTCCGAGCTTGCCCGGCGAATTGGGAGCCGGGTAGCGCGCCACGTGATAGTAGTCGTAGGCAATAAGATAATTTTTCATGGCTGCCGCGCCGTCGCCCCTGGCTTCGGCACGCGCGGCCTTTTCCTCCCAAGGAGCAGCAAGGGCACTAAAGACGCTCGCCCATTCTTCGCGCTCCACGGATTCCAAGTTCTTGATCACCGGCGCGACCTCTTCATAGATCGCGTAAAGAAATGGATTGCGGTTTTCTTTCGCCCGGCCAAGAAGCTCCATCTTAACTTCGTCCATCGGTCGCGGGCCAAAACGGTTTACGGAACTTGCCATGAACTCTACCTCCGACAGTGTAAGCTAGTCTTGCATATAACTGACAGCCTCTAAAACAACAGTCAACGCGTATGAGTATATAAATTTTGCCCGTTACCTGTTTTGCCTTAGGTTCGATTTTTCTCGAGTGGCTGACGCTAGGAGCGCAATACCCCAATGAGCCAAGTATTCTTTCGCTGTCGCAGATGTTCCTAGGTCCTGGATTTAATAACAGCGTGGCACTCTGCTTGCTGATTCGTCACAGCGGGACAGGGGAGTGTCGACTTTTCGAAGTCTTTCAGTAGTGTTTCATCGTCCTCCCGCGCCGCACTGAGGTTTGCATTATGACGGTTGACAACAAGTTGAAACTGCCGAAAGAAGCTGTGGAGTTTCCCGAGCGAACGGACAAGCAAGCTCAGTTTCACAAGACATCCTACGCTCGAGATCTTCGTGCCGTGGGTCAGGCTCTGGAAGCGCGGCACGTGTTTTCCTTGGACCTGGAGCTGGAGGGAGGACTCTACGTTGTCCGCGGCAAGGTAACGGCCTCCGATTACGCGCAATCGTCATTTTCAGCCTTCATCCAAGACTTTATCTCGGGAGTTGGATCGGCGCTCACGTGCAGGCCTCGCCAGTCCCATCTATGAAATAGATCTACGCCACAAACCGGAAGACGTGGAAGAATTGGACGTGAAAGAGACGTGCGCATCGGCGCCATGGAGACCAGACTCCTGATCCTTACGGTCTAGCGCAGAAACTCCGCAGCGTCGGTTCGTTCCTGGATTATCGGCCGGAAACCACTCTTACCGGAATATCGGTTGAGGACCGGTGGGTAACTGTTCGCTATCGAACAGCCGAAGATCGCATCGGCAAGCGAAACAGGCTGTAGAGTTCTTTTATAACTATTGGTCAAGATGTATTTGCGCCGAGGCCTGCGCCACAACCTATCATTGCCGGAGGACTCAAGTGTTGTCTTTGACTGGGGCACCGCTGAGAAGCAGCGAAGCCAGGCCAATCGTTAGTTCCTCCCCGTCTTGCTTAGGTGCTTGCTAGGGAAGATTCGTGCCGCCCATCAAGTAGCGGTCGCACTCTCTTGCCGCGCCGCGTCCTTCGTTAATCGCCCAAACCACCAGGCTTTGGCCGCGGCGACAATCGCCGGCTGCAAAAACGCCAGGAATGTTGGTGTTAAACTGGCCATATTCAGCTTTGGCATTGGACCGCGGATCCCGCTCGACCCTGAGCTGCGAAAGCACCGGATCTTCAGGGCCCAGGAAACCCATCGCGAGCAACACCAGATCACACTGTAAAACTCTCTCTGTGCCGGGAACTCGCTTCGGAATAAAAGCTCCCTTCTCATCCCTTGCCCATTCCACATCATAGATATGGAACTCTTTGACCCGACCCGTCTCATCCCCCACGAATTTTTCGCCGGTCGTGAGATAGATGCGCGGATCGGCACCGAAACGAGCTTTGGCCTCTTCCTGGCCGTAATCGAGTTTATAAACCTTAGGCCATTCAGGCCAAGGATTGTCAGGCTGCCGCGTGTCAGGTGGGCAAGGCAGAATTTCAATTTGTATGAGGCTCTTGCATTGGTGCCGCATCGCAGTGCCGACACAGTCCGTGCCGGTGTCTCCACCGCCGACGACAATGACGTGCTTATCGGTCGCTGAAATGTAGTTGCCGTTCCGATGACCTGAATCAAGCAGGCTCTTCGTATTCGCATGCAAAAAATCCATAGCGAAATGGATGCCCTTGAGTTCCCGGCCGGGGATGGGCAGATCACGAGGCTTGGTAGCTCCATTGCACAATATGACAGCATCGAACTCATCCCGCAGTCGGGTCGCCGGAATATCGACGCCCACCGCTGTGCCGGTAACGAATTTCACACCTTCCGCGGCCATGAGATCGACGCGCCGCTGCACAATGCTTTTATCGAGCTTCATGTTGGGGATCCCGTACATCAACAGACCACCGATTCGGTCCGCCCGTTCGTAGACTGTTACCAGGTGGCCCGCGCGATTGAGTTGGTCTGCGCAGGCGAGCCCTGACGGACCTGAGCCCACGATCGCGACCTTCCTACCCGTCCGCTTCTGCGGCGGCTCAGGCGTCACCCATCCCTGGGCAAAGCCGTTGTCGATGATCGAGCACTCAATGTTTTTGATCGTCACCGGAAGCTCATTGATGCCGAGCACACACGACCCCTCGCACGGTGCCGGGCATACTCGTCCGGTGAATTCAGGAAAATTGTTGGTCTTGTGCAGTCGCTGCAGGGCTTCTTTCCACAATCCTCGGTAAACAAGATCGTTCCATTCCGGGATCAGATTATTAACCGGACATCCTGATGCCATGCCGCTAATGAGTTGTCCCGTGTGGCAAAACGGAATGCCACAGTCCATGCAACGAGCGCCCTGCTGCTGCAATTTGGCTTCCGAAAAGTGCTCATGAAACTCGTCCCAGTCTTTCACCCGCTCCAACGGTGAGCGATCATGTGGAAGCTCCCGGTCAAATTCCATGAATCCCGTTGGCTTGCCCATGCTCCTTGCTTCTCCTGCGACATGAAAATATTCGACCGGACGCCTGAGCCTTCCGGCTCAGCCATCCGCTCTGCACACATGCAAACGTGGGTTCGTAGTCCCCTTCCGCTCCTAATAAAGCGGAAAGGAGGCGTGGGCTAGAGCCTCTCCGAGTGACCGCGAGGTGCTCAATTTCCGCTGACGCGAGCCGCGTCGTTTTTGTTCGCTTCAAAGGCAAACATGAGCGCTTCGTCGCCAACCAATCCCTTGCCCTCTGCTTCTTGTAAAGCCTCGAGCACGCGACGGTAATCTCTTGGCATCACCTTGACGAACTTCAGTGCGGTTTCCTGCCATAGCGCTAGAAGCTGCCACGCGCGTGCGCTGTGTGTATAAACCGCATGACGCTTTAGCAACTCCTCCACTTCTTGCAAATCTCGTTCGTCCAATCGCTCAAGCGTCACTGTTTCGAAGTTACAACGGTTCTTGAACGTCCCATCTTCGTCCAATACGTACGCTATACCACCCGACATCCCGGCGGCAAAATTCCGCCCCGTTGTCCCGATAACGACGACCCTACCCCCGGTCATATATTCGCAACCGTGGTCGCCTACACCTTCGATTACGGCACGAACACCGCTGTTGCGTACGCAGAAGCGCTCACCCGCCATGCCGCGAATATACGCCTCGCCCCCGGTGGCGCCGTAAAAGGCCACATTGCCAACGATGATGTTTTCCTCAGGAGCGAAAGTAGAACCCTCGGGCGGATACAAAATCATCTTGCCACCAGAGAGACCTTTACCAAAATAATCGTTAGCGTCGCCCTCCATTTCGAGAGTCATGCCGGCCGGGACAAATGCCCCAAAACTCTGACCAGCGGACCCTTCAAAGTGAAAATGGATTGTGTCTTCCGGCAAACCCTGCGGTCCAAATCTTCGGGTAACCTCACTGCCAAGAATCGTCCCAACAACACGATTGGTATTACGGATATCTAACGTCGCTTTGACTTTCTCCCGCCGTTCCAGTGCCGGCGCGGCCAAGTCGAGCAGTACCTGGTTGTCGAGGGCGTTTTCCAGCCCATGGTTCTGCGGTATTTGGCAATACCGGCCAACGTCGCGCCGGACCTTTGGTTGATAAAGAATCGCTGCATAATCCAAACCTTTGGCCTTCCAATGTTCCACAGCGCGGCGCACTTCGAGCCTATCCGAACGGCCGACCATTTCATTGACCGTGCGAAAGCCCAGCTTGGCCATATGCTCACGCATCTCCTGGGCGATGAAGCGCATAAAATTCACCACGTGGGCTGGATCGCCCTCAAATTTCTTGCGTAGCTCGGGATTCTGCGTGGCAACTCCCACCGGGCACGTGTCGAGGTGACAGACCCGCATCATGATGCAGCCCAGTGTTACCAGTGCGGTGGTGGCGAAACCAAACTCTTCGGCACCGAGCATCGCAGCTATCACGACATCGCGACCGGTTTTTAGTTGCCCGTCGGTTTCCACTGCAATGCGGCTTCGCAGGTTATTAAGCACTAGGGTCTGGTGTGTCTCTGCGAGCCCAAGCTCCCAGGGCAGGCCCGCATGTTTGATGCTGGTCTGTGGCGAAGCGCCGGTGCCGCCGTCATGGCCGCTAATCAAGACCACATCTGCATGGCCCTTGGCCACGCCCGCCGCAATGGTTCCGACGCCGATTTCAGAGACGAGCTTTACGCTAATGCGCGCGTGATGATTGGCGTTCTTGAGATCATGGATCAGTTGCGCCAAATCTTCGATGGAGTAAATATCATGGTGCGGCGGTGGCGAAATCAGACCGACGCCGGGAGTCGAGTAACGCACTTTGGCAATCCAGGGATAGACTTTTCGACCGGGCAGCTCGCCACCTTCTCCCGGCTTTGCACCCTGGGCCATCTTGATCTGAAGCTCCCGCGCTTGCGTCAGGTAATAACTCGTCACGCCAAATCGCCCCGAGGCAACTTGCTTAATGGCACTATTGCGCGAATCGCCATTGGGATCTAGAACGTAACGCGCAGGATCTTCACCCCCCTCACCTGTATTGCTCCTCCCGCCGATGCGGTTCATAGCGATGGCGAGGGCTTCGTGCGCCTCTTTGCTTATTGAACCGTAGGACATGGCGCCGGTCTTGAAGCGTTTTACGATCGCATCCACTGGCTCCACTTCTTCAATTGGAATCGGTTTCGAGGGATATTTCAGTTCCATCAGCCCACGCAACGTCGCCATATGCTCGGACTGACCATCGATAAGCTGGGTATATTCCTTAAACGTTTTGTAGTCGTTGATGCGGCAGGCTTTCTGCAGCAGATGGATCGTCCGCGGATTGAACAGATGCAACTCACCGTCTTTTCGATATTGATATTGACCGTAGGCTTCCAGCGTATGACCATTCAGGGGATAGGTTGGAAATGCCCTGGCATGTTGCTGTTGCGCTTCCCGCGCGATTTCTTCTAACCCGATGCCGCCAACGCGAGACGGTGTCCAGGTAAAGTACTTGTCCACCAGCTCTTGACCCAGCCCCACGGCTTCGAAAATTTGCGCGCCGCAATAGGACTTGATGGTAGAAATCCCCATCTTAGCCATGACTTTTACGACGCCTTTGTAGACGGCTTTGTCGTAACCCTTGATCGCCTCGTGATACGTAATGCCCTTGAGCATGTCTTCGTGGATCATGTCGTTGAGACACTCGTAGGCTAGGTAAGGGTTGATGGCTTGCACTCCGTACCCTAGCAAAAGGCAAAAATGATGCACTTCCCGGGGTTCTCCAGATTCCAGCACCAACCCAACTCGGGTGCGTGTGCCGCAGCGGATGAGGTGATGATGCAATCCGGACGATGCCAACAGAGCCGGAATCGGCGCGTGTGTTCGGTCAACACCTTTATCGGAAAGGATCAAGATTGTGGTGCCGTCCGCTATCGCTTGGTCTGCCGCTTTAAACAATTCCTCCAAGGCTCGTTCAAGACCCGCCTTGCCTTCGTTCGGATTGAAAAGAATCGGTAGCGTGAGCGATTTGAGTCCCGGCATGTCGATCTTGCGTAACTTCTCCATATCCGAGTTTTTCAGAATGGGATCGGGAAGTCTAAGCTGCCGGCAGCTTTCCGGCTTGGGAGCGACGAGATTCCCTTCCGAACCCAGTGTCAGCGTCGTTGAGGTAATCAACTCCTCACGAATGGGATCGATGGGTGGATTGGTCACCTGCGCGAAAAGCTGTTTGAAATAATTGTAAAGCAACTGCGGTTGATTGGACAAAACCGCCAATGGAGTATCCGTACCCATTGAGCCGACGGGTTGAATACCATTTTGTGCCATCGGTCCAATGTTAATGCGGAGATCTTCGAAGTTGTAACCGAAAGTCTGTAAACGCTGCAGCGTCGCTTGATGATTCGGTGTGAGCTGTTGCTCCGGGACGTTGGGAAGCGCGTCGAAGTGAACCAGGTTTTCCTTTAACCACTTCCTGTAGGGCTGAGCTGCCGCCATCTCTTGCTTTATTTCTTCGTCACTGATGATGCGCCCTTCACTGGTGTCGACTAGGAACATTCGACCGGGCTGCAAACGCCGTTTTTCCAAAACGCGTTCCGGCGGCACGTCGAGCACGCCGACCTCCGAGGCCATAATGACGAGATCGTCCTTGGTGACGTAATAGCGCGATGGCCGCAAGCCGTTACGATCCAACACGGCACCCACAACCGTACCGTCAGTAAAAGCGATTGAGGCCGGGCCGTCCCACGGCTCCATCAAGCTGCTATGGTATTCGTAGAAGGCGCGTTTCTTCTGGTCCATGCTCTCATGATGTTCCCACGGCTCCGGTATCATCATCATGACTGCGTGAGGGAGAGAGCGCCCGCTCAATGCCAAGAACTCAAGACAATTATCGAATTTCGCTGAATCGCTACCGTCCTCTTGGATGATGGGGAAGACCTTTTTCAGATCATCACCAAATAGCTCCGATGCCAGCATCCCCTGGCGCGCGTGCGCCCAGTTCTCGTTGCCGCGAAGTGTGTTGATCTCGCCGTTGTGGATGAGATAGCGATAAGGGTGCGCACGTCCCCAGCTAGGGAACGTATTGGTGCTGAAACGGGAGTGGACAACCGCGATGGCGGACTCCACCGATGGATCCGAAAGGTCCGGATAGAACGTGACCACCTGTCTGGGTGTCAACATTCCCTTATAGATAATCGTCCTGCAGGAGAAACTTGGAATGTAAAAGAAATCCCCGCCGGGCAGCCGGGCATAACGAATCGCATTCTCTGCCCGGCGCCGAATGACATAAAGCTTGCGCTCAAACGCGAGATCGTCCCCGATACTTTCGCCTCGGCCGATGAATACCTGCCGGACGAACGGCTCGTACGATTTGGCTGTCTCGCCCAGATACAAATTATCCGTGGGCACCTTGCGCCAGCCGAGAAGACGCTGCCCCTCGCTGGCTATGATTTCCTCAAGAGTCTTTTCAAATTGCCGTCGTTGATTGCGATTGTCGGGTAGAAAGAGCATGCCAACGCCGTATTCGCCTGGATCAGGCAGCTTGAAACCGAGCCCTTCGCAAGCGTCTTGGAAAAAAGCGTGAGGCACTTGAAGCAAGATCCCCGCACCGTCACCTGTATTTTCTTCGCAGCCACACGCCCCGCGGTGATCGAGATTTTGCAAGACCGTCAGCGCCTGCTCGACGATTTCATGGGACTTTTCACCTTTGATATTGACGACGAATCCAACGCCACAGGCATCGTGTTCAAACCTCGGATCATAAAGACCCTGTCTGGGGGGCAACCCGGCAGTTTTCATACTCATATCCCTGCTCTATTCGAACGACACGAAACAACAGAGGAGCCATTCGCAGTGGCAAACAGTTAGGCCATATCGAGAAAACCAGTCTACGTCAATAATAATTCTCGCCTGAAGAATCACTTTTTTTTCACGTTCGCAGGTTCCACCGAACCTTGATCAAGATCCAAGGCTTGGCTCTCCTTGGCCGTAGAAAGCACAACTTTCGTGACGGTCCGCGTAACTCCTTCCACAGAACGAATTTCACCCAACAATTTTTCTAAAGACGCCGTGTTCGCTGACTTCACTTTAAGGATAAAGCTTTCGTCCCCCGTTACGTGATGGCACTCGAGCACGTCGTGATGCTGCAACATCTGTTTGGCAAACTTATCCATGTCCCGTTGATTGCCTATGGATACACCAATAAAACCCGTTATGTCCTTGCCGACCTTCTTGCCATCAACAACGGCTTGATATCCCTTGATTACCTTGCCCACCTCCAACTTCTTCACCCGCTCCATCACAGCAGGCGCCGAAAGCTCCACCTCTTCAGCGATATCAGCTAGGCGAGTTCGGCCGTTGCTTTGAAGAATAGAAAGTATCTTTAAATCTATCTGATCAAGCAAGTTAATAATCTTAGGTGTAAACTGGCAAAAGCTTAAACTTTTTATGTCATCACCAAATACAATTGTCAAGCACCCGGCTCGAAAAGGACGCAATATTTTCTTGGAAGAAACCGTCGCAGCCGGCGCCATTGGCAAAATCCTTCGGAACTCGAACGCCAATCGGCCATCAAAGGCGGAACGAAAAGACCTATTTCGCACAACTATGAAGCGAAAGTCGCGAACGCAAAGAACAAAGCTGAGAGTGATCTGGTTGTCGTTCGTTGCTGTCAGCTGCTGATATAGCGCTCCAGCTGTTCAATGATAAACTTCTGCTCGGCGATGATAGCCTTCACCAGGTCGCCGATGGAGATGACACCACACACCTGACCCGCTTCGACTACCGGCAGATGTCGAATGCGTTTGTCAGTCATCAAGGCCATACATTCTTCGATGTTCCGCTCGGGCTCGGCGTACACCACACGAGAAGTCATGATTTCTCTGACTTCGGTAGTTCGCGACGAGCGACCCTGAAGGATAATTTTCCGAGCATAGTCGCGCTCCGAGATGATGCCCACTAGTTTTGCGCCTTCCATCACCAGAAGCGCCCCGACCCCTTTATCGGCCATGAACTTCATCGCATCATAGACCAAAGCGCCAGGCTCAATGGACCAAACCTCATGTCCCTTGGTCTCTAAAATATCTCTAACCTTCCTCATGGGAAGCCTCCCCTTGAAGATGTAGATACAGAGCCCGTTGTTTACTGTAAGATATGGCGCCTGAGCAATAGCAAATCTACTGCTCTCGATGTATTTTGTAAAGCGCGATGGCTTAGAACGGAAGGAAATTTAGTTTCGGCGGTCGAAGAATAATACCAACCGCGATCCTAGAGTTTTCGCTCGCGACCCCACGAACAATTGCGCAGCCTCGTCAAAAAACAATCGTTGTTCGAGAGCAATGCTTAGTTTCGAGGCGAGTTTTCACTGACTGGATTCGAAGTGAGGCCCTCAATGGCCCACGGGCACTGAACGGCAAGCTTAGGGTTTTCCGCGATAAGCGTTCGAAGCAATAGACGCGCTCGCTCATCGGATACATCCAACTTGGTGGCTTCCACCAATGCCCACACCGCTTCCACAATCTTATCCTGCCCCTTAAGGCTCACTCCCAGGTTGCGATAGCCGCTGGCGCGCGTCCAGTTGATCTCTATGGCTATTAGGCAATGCCCCTCCCCTTCTGTGTAGCGATGAAGCATGTTGA
>Ga0137363_10001765_pt1 | contig 12655 bp, 5 predicted proteins | sample MadtaG_FD_104800 | JGI IMG/M metagenome (GOLD analysis project Ga0137363, IMG submission 104800) | Vadose zone soil microbial communities from Angelo Coast Range Reserve, California, USA - Mad1_115_16 metaG | ecosystem: Environmental > Terrestrial > Soil > Vadose zone | place: USA: California...
CGTCCTCGGCAACCCCAACAAACAACTCACAAGTCCTCAATGCCTCTTCAAAGCAGGTGGCGGGCTGGGGTGTGAGATATGACTTTCATGTCCGAAAAAAGCCTGCGGACATCGCTAAGGACTACGGCACGCAGTTTAAGGATACGGTTAAGAACGCGGGGGCAGCTTATGCCCAAGCCGTCCAGAACCTATTGCAAAAAATCCCACAGGAGCAGTTGACCAATTGGGAAGCAAAGTACGTTTCGCTGCTGCAAAGCGACGCGACTGGCGATAACGGTGGCTTCACAAAGGCACTCTCCCAGGCAGTAAGCGATTTGGCCGACCTAGCCCAAAGGGCGGATCCTCAGTTCAAAGGTGCGTCGGATCTAGTAATCACAAAGATGAGCTCGTATTTCGTTAGCCGGGACAAGCTCTTGGCCGACTATGTTAACAAAATAACCTTCTCGGTGTCCTATGACGATACTTTTTCGGCCAATCAGCCGAACCAGTCAAGTGCCAAATTCATACTGAGCGCACGTCCAAACGTTGCTCAGATAACCGGAAACGGTACAATTGAATGGTACGACCAGATTCTGGGGTCGCATGTAAGCCGCCTGCGCGACGCCCAACTCGCATTGGAGTTTGATCACACCTTTGGAAAAACAGATGCCCAGCTCAATCCGAGTCTGAGTGCCGGCTACTATTTCCAGTACATGGTTGATAATGCGCTGCTGACATTGCCGTCGACCGCTCTCGCTCCTGGAACATCCATCCCTTTGCCAGGTAACGCTTCAGAGCTTCTCAATACAAAGGGAGCAATCCACTTGGGCCAGGTGAAGGTGACATTCAAGGTTCGAAACTCTGGGATTAGCATTCCACTGGCACTGACTTTCTCGAACCGAACTGATCTCATCAAAGCGACAGATGTGCGCGGTAATTTCGGATTAACCTATAACTTTGACAGCTTGTTCGCAAAGTAGTCGTTCTCTTTCCAAGGTCGAAGTTTCTTACACCGCCTCCGATCAGCTTGCTAGGGGTTGGTTTGGACGCGGTCAACGCATGATCGCTTTTTCAGGTCCAGCTGGAGTTCTAAGCGCGGCTCAAGATGAAGGATCACACTCAGATGATTCGGGCCACAGCTTCCTGACCGCGTTCGGTAACTTCTGTATGTTGGGGAACAAAACCCTCACCGACTCGCCAAAAGCGAACGATTTCGGTTGCAGGACGCAAGAGAATTTCTTGGATTTCTTTATTGACTTTCTGGGTCAGGCGGGCTAATTTAGTCGCCAATTCGGCGAACTGAAGGGTGTGGTCTAGAACAAGACTTCACGTCCGAGGGGGCTTCTACTCGCCAACTTCCCGGAAATTAGCGGTTGACTCTCTGCGCGCGGACATAAAAGTGTTCGTGTAGTTCAAGAAATGACGTTCAGCGCACAGAAGTCAAAAACTTACTCACGTGCGAGGTAGTCATGAGCCTTTCTGCGATGGCGAATGCCGCAATTGGGCGCCGACTCGACTTTGAGCCTATGAATCAAGCACCGAGGGGTCTCGTGGGAGTCAGCAAAGCCGTAAGCGGGCCAACGGCTTCAGACAGCAAAACGACATCAGCGCTCAATGTGATCGTCGCCTACATCCCGACAGAGATACTCACTTTATACGTAGCCGTTGTTGCAGCTCTCGATAGCAGTTCCAGCGACTTGGCGGCTCCGCCTTCAACGAATGATATTCTTTGGCTGAGGATCGTATTTTGGGCATTCCTCGCAGCTACTCCCCTTGCTGTTTGGGTGCTTTACGCTGTGAAGGTGACCATTGCCGGAAAGCCCATCCCATCGTTCTCACAATCGCCGATGTGGGAAATGGTTGCGGGTGCAATCGCGTATGCAGCATGGGCGTTTGCTATTCCAAAGTTTCCGTATAACCGGTCCTCGGCAATAGCCGGCATCGTCATCTTAGTTACTTCGACCATTCTCGGCTTGGTTTCACCCCTCTTTCAGAGGCCTATAAAAGCCAGCCCGTGAAGAGATTTGCTTGGGCGATCACGGTCTCGTGATACAAGCGAGAGATTGTCAGGCCCAGCTTCTTTCAAAGATTTATTAAGCGTTGGAGAAGGTAAATGCCTCGTCCATTTTTGAATCTTACTTTGGAGCAGTTCTCCGATTTGCTGCATCAGTTCGCCTTCCAGCGACAGATCGTCGCAGTCCACATGCACCATACGTGGAAGCCCAACCGGTCTATGTACAAGGGCCTAGCGAGTATTGAAGCGATGTACCAGTTCCATACCGGCAGTAATGGCTGGAGCGACATAGCTCAGCATATTACGATTGCGCCCGACGGCAGCATCTGGACGGGACGAAACTGGAATGATCCTCCGGCCAGCGCTGTCGGTTTCAACGGAAACGACGAATTCGGACCCTTCATGTTCGAGATGATTGGCGATTTTGACGAGGGGAAGGATCCGTTCGACGGAGCGCAGCGAGCGTCTGCGATCAGCGTTATTGCTCTTGTTCAAGAGAAATTTGGTCTCGATGCGGATTCACTGCGCTTCCACAATCAGATGACCACTGTGAAAACGTGCCCGGGAAACGGTATCGACCGCAGTGAAATCCTTAAATCTGTGGCCGAGAAAAGGGGGTCACTACCCAAAGAGGCTGCGGCCCGAGGCCTGCGCGGTTCCCCGATCTTTGAAGCCACCAAAACTAACGTCAGGGCCGGAATCGGTGGTCCGGAGTTGCTTTCCGAGACAGGCGATGACGCAATGAGTCGTAGTGAGAGGCTCTTCTACGAAAGCGATGACGCCTACGTGACATCCGGCCCGGGAGCGCGAGGACTCTTGGGACCGAGCTTTAGCCCCGAAGAACTCTCCGCGCTGCGATCCCATGTGGTCAGTATGCGTCAAGGTCAATGGGATACTGGCGGTATTTTCAACTCCACGCCGGGCGATGTAGATGCTCTGTTCTTCGAGCATGCAAAATCGGTCATGGACGGTCTTGCCAAAGACAAAAAACTGAAATTTGTTGTGTATGCCCACGGGGGTCTCGTCTCTGAAGCGCACGGCCTACAGCAGGCGCAGGTCCACATTGACTGGTGGAAGCTGAGTGAAAAAGAAGGAATCTATCCAATTTACTTTATCTGGAAGACAGGTTTGTGCGAAACCATTGCGCAACTACTTGGTCTTGCATCGGGCGGCACAAGAGACATCGCTATGGCTCGGGCCGCGATTACCGATCCGATACTAGCTACCATCGCCCGTCGGCTCGGCGGCGAATCGATATGGGCAGGGATGAAACGGGACGCCGAGCAAGCGGTGCTTCCTGCCGGCACTGCCACCTACACTGCAACGCAAATGAAGAAGTTCTGCGACCAACACGACGGTCGTGTGGAACTGCATGCGGTCGGACACAGCGCTGGTTCTATCTTCCACTCCCATTACATTCCCTTGTCCACGACGGTTGGTAATCCGTGGTTTACAACCAGCAGCTTTATGGCTCCCGCGGTAAGGTCAGACACTTTTCTCGATTTGCTTTGCATCGGCGACGGTTCCGGTCGAGCACGCAAGCTCAAGCCAGAAGTGGGAAATCTCACTCTCTTCACCATGAAGAAGGACTTCGAACGAAACGACAACTGCATCGGCCTCTATCGTCAATCGCTACTCTATTTGGTTTATCACGCATTCGAGCTGGACCGAGATACTCCGATTCTTGGCTTGGAAGAATGTATACGCGCTGACCAGGACCTGGTAAGCATCTTTGGGTTGGGAGGAAAGGCGCAGGGAAATGCGGAAGTGGTGTGGTCTCAATCGCGCGTTGACTCGGGTCGATCGGCGAGCCGAGCCATTCACCATGGCGATTTTTCCAGCGATCCGGCCAGCCTGAACAGCATTTTGCGACGTATTCTGGGAGCCTCCGATACCGATCCCATAGCAGGCTTTCCCTCGGGTGCACGTGGATTGGCTGGCATTTGGGATATTTGGGCACAGCCCGATGATCTGCCTGGATTCCGTGGATACGATTCGGGGGCAACGCAATCCGAAGAACCTGGACTGGTCACCGATTCACCGCAACCACCTATGTCTCCCTCCTCAACGGGGAACAAAGTGGCGTTGTGTGTAGGTATCGACAATTATGCCAGCCCCAATCGCTTGACGGGGTGCGTCCATGATGCGCAAGCCTGGTCTGATGTCTTGCGGAAGAATGGTTTCAGAACCACCCAAGTCCTCAATGAAAGTGCCACTCACGACGCAATTGTCTCGGGGCTGCGCCGTTTGGTGACCACCGCCACAAAGGGAGATGTTGTTGTCTTTCAGTATTCCGGTCATGGAACGACCGTTCCCGATACCACGGGGCGTACAGTTGATGGGGTAGAAGAGGCGATGGTGCCCGTGGATTTCAGCGTCGACAATCCTAGGTTGATCATGGATTTCGATATTGCCGCGATCTTTAACATGTTGCCGGCAGGAGTGAACCTGACGTGTTTCATCGATTGTTGCCATTCAGGAACAATCACTCGTCTTCTGGTTGGACTCACTCCTCAGCGCGGTCTTGCAGGCACTGACGAGCGGCCTCGATTTATCAGCCTCAGCGCCGAGGAGATTGCGGCAGTTCAGCGTTCCCGAGTTGCATTAGCCGCCGTAGCTCGCGGCAACACACTTGCGGGGCCCGATCACATGCACGATATCGTATTTTCCGCGTGCCATCCGGAAGAAGTTGCGTGGGAGGTGAATGGCCAAGGAGAGTTTACGCGGTATGCCACAGCCATCCTGAGCAATGGGATAGCAGGCATGGTGAATCAGCAATTCTCCGACGCGGTCGTCAAAGCATTTGGCCCGACACCTCGACAACATCCAATGCTCGATTGCGCAGCCCCAGCCAAGGCTCAACCACTTTTTCAGGCGACGACTTAGGCAGTCGCTCGCATGAAGATTAAGACTATCAGTTCAATCTCAAGCCACTATGTCCTCATCGCAAAGTAACGTGCCTTCTACGGCAGACGCGACAGCCGCACAGGCCCAATCGCGAGAGGGTACGCCAACAGCCACTCCTCCCCCTTTGCAGCAGACGAGCAGTTTCGTGGGGGGACAATATACCTTGGACGACGGTTTGACGCGAGCGGATCGCGTTGTCCCCTACGAGCGCGAGCAAGGTGATCCGGTCTACCGGCCCGTTAGAATATTCACTCGTGATCCAGCGACAAGCCTCCGCCGAGGTTCGATCGCAATGATCAACCTCCCTTATGAACCATTGGAGAAGGGACCAGAGGGGGCGCTGTTGAAAGTTGAGGATACCAAGCCGGTACTAGACCTGGAAGGTCGGTCGGTACTCATCGAGAGCGGAGTTACCCCATCAGTTACTGATCCGCGTTTTCGGGCGCAAATGACTTATGGAGTGTGCTCGGCGGTATATGCTGCTTTCCGTGCCGCGCTGGGGCGCTCCGTCGCCTGGGGCTTCGATTCAGGTGATGATAGTGTAGGGCCTCTGAAGCTAATTATCCGTCCCGTGGCTTTCAACGGGCAGAACGCATATTACCAAAAGCAAGATGGGACCGTGAATTTTGGCTACTACACCGCCGACAAAGGACAGACCATTGGCAACAACTTGCCTGGGGGAGAATTTTATACCTGCCTATCGCATGACATTGTTGCGCACGAGATGACTCATGCCCTGCTCGATGGGTTACGAGCCAACTTCACCATTCCATGCGGCCCGGATGTACTTGCTTTCCACGAGGCCTTTGCCGATCTGGTCGCAATCTTGCAGAAGTTTAGTTATAAGGGCGTCCTACTCACGGCGATCCGGGAAGCGGGGCCCAACCTCTCTCACTCCGACTTGCTAACCAACCTCGCCGAGCAGTTTGGACAAACTACCAGCCATCGTTCTTCCCTTAGAAGTGCGATCGATATTCCCGAACCAGGCCAGCCTCCGAAGCTGTATGGGCACGAAACCGAGCCCCATGCTCTGGGTTCAATTCTGGTGTCTGCCGTCTTTGAAGCTTTCACCACTGTGTTTCAGCGCAAAGTGCAGCCGTTCCTTCGCTTGGCAACCAATGGATCGGGAATTCTCTCGCCGGGAGAATTGTCGACGGACCTTGTAGAAATTCTGTCTAAGTCGGCCAGCCACCTGGCCAGCCAGTTCCTTTCCATTCTGATTCGCTCGATAGACTACTGCCCACCCGTCGATATACGATTCGGCGATTTTCTGCGAGCGATGATAACCGCCGACCATGATCTGGTTCCAGACGATCCCTATGCATACCGCGAAGCGTTGATTGATGCGTTTCGCCGACGCGCTATCTTCCCTGTAAATGTGGATAGCCTTTCGGAAGATTCTCTTCTGTGGCGCGCCCCGCGCCAAATGATCGGAGAAATAACCCAACTGAACTTCGCCAATCTTCGTTTCCGTGGCGATCCCCAGAATGCCGCAGGCGCAAAAGAACTTCTTCGCCAAGGCCGGTGCTTGGGCGATGCGATTTGCGATCCTTCCGTTCTGCATGAATTCGGACTGGTTTCACAGGAACAGGCCGCTCGACTCGCGCTGAAGGTCGACCTCCCATGCATCCATTCCGTCCGCTCCAGTCGGCGGATAGGACCAGATGGGCAGGTAATTTTCGATCTTGTAGCAGAAGTGACCCAAAGCCAAATGGTGATGCGCAACGGTAAGTGTGTCCCGTTCTATGGCGGATCCACGATCATCTTAGGACCTAGCGGTGACCTGCGATATGTTGTCTCGAAATCCGTGCTCAGCAAGTCACGGATAGACGATCAAGTGGAGTTCATCGAATCGGACGCCGCCAAACCCTTCTGGGAAGAGACTCGGCGTGGATTCGTAGCGCGAGGCAACACCTTTAGATTGTTGCATACTTGACCGTTCACCCGACCCGACCAGTGCCGTCATTAGCATGGCGACGGTTTCGCAGAGAACGGTTGCGTTCTGAACGAGAAAGGAGGGGGATGCGGAGATACGCGTCTTTGCTACTTGCATGATCGGCACATTTGTTTCAGTAACCCTCATTGAATTTGCTGTTTGCAGGACTCCCGCAAAGATTCACTTTGGGTCATTTTGCTTTCCGCGCGTATTTCGGCGTCGTTCTCTTTCTGCTTTGCCAAGGGTGATCGCAGCAGGTCGTTCAGCCGCTACGGGTCAATCTTGGCGTGCAAAGGTCGTCCATCCGGAAGAACTGCCGGCAGAGAGCTGAGCTCTTCCCAGAGTTTCTGCAGATAAAAGTGGAAGTAGAAGTACACAGCAATAGCAGCGGCACGACTGCATAGAATGCCACGATGGGAACGTTTGTGTACTTTCGACTCACACACGCTTCCGGCAAAACAAAGGACTTAGCTGGCGTCCAAATGTCGGCATACCGGTGTTGCGCTTTTTGGTTCACAAAGCGAGTATAAACCGCGGGTACGGGTACGTTCACTTCGGAGTTCATCCGCCTTACGGCCCATCACTCGTCCTGCAGGGAGGACCCGCATGAATACTGATTGTCCGCGACTTGAGGTGTACCAGATGTGTGCCGGATTCACGCGGCATTAGGGAGAACCGCGGAGAGCCTGTCCGGATCACGAATGATAAAGGACGTTATCATTCACGATAAAGCGGGTGTGCAGAGGCATCGTTGCGGCACGTAAACTGTCGGTCCTATTGCAGAAGGTGCCGTATCTGTATCGGCCATCAACCAAAACCATTCCTGATCGCGGTTAACTAGGCGAAGCTTGCGCGGAGCACCCTAGATGGCTGACCTACTGGGCTCGCTGACGGAACGTAATTTACGATTATTTTGGCGCAGCAGCTCCATCGTTCTTCTTAGATTCGTCTTTTTTGCTCTCATCCTTCTTGGCTGGCGGTACCGCCTGTGCCGGAGGAGTGCCGTTCGCCTTTTTTGCGTCTGTGGGATTGGTATTCTCCGGTTTTGCGGATGTTTTTTTCTTTTTCATTGAACTGTCTACGGGACTCTTAATTTCTTTGGGGGGAATCACAAGTACGAGTTGTTGCAGCTTGTCGTGCTCGTCCACGTATGTAGCGGGGAAGGGGATTTTTTGGATGACAAAGAAGACATTGTAGGTTCCCGCTCCAAGTTTGTCCTTTACCGTGAAATCGACATTGTTCAAACCCACCGTGGGGATATAGGGCAGCGCGGTTCCTCCGCGGCTTAGCTGAATCCCCTCAACGGCCTTCAGGTGCTCTCCCTGTATTCGATAATCGCCTTGTTTTAAATCGGTGATGGTTACGGGGCCCGGAAGGAGATGGCTTCTGAGGTCAGGAAGCGCAAGATCCTCACATTCAAAATCTTGCTTGCAATCGCGATGTTCGAGGTTGATGCGATCCAGCACATAGGGGAAGCGGTCAAAGGGGATATCCAGGGATAAATAGCCTCCCCTCACCTTGAAAGTTACCGCGACATCCGGGCAATCTCCCACTTTTCTGACTTCACCATTTTCTAAACCCCCTGCGGTTGACGAGTTTAGAAAGCCCTGCAGAAGTTTGATCTCCTGTGTTTGCGAGCCGGACTTGGCCCCATTCTTCTTTAGAGCATCGATCCGCCCCGTGAGAGAGCTCACATCCGGCAAACCAGCAAGGCAGTATTTTGTATCTCCCAGGTTCTTCACCTTGATTCGCGCATGCCAGGAATCTGGGCAGTTCTTCTCGGGGCTCTTAGGCTTTTCGGGGCTATTGGGCTTCTCGGAATTTGCGGAGCAGACCTCTCTCACATCACTCCAATCTGTGGCAGCATAGGGCTGCTTCTCCCACGGGCCGCCCTCGCTCTCACGCCGCAAATCATCATCGGCCCACAGTCCCGGCCGTTCAAAATAGGGGGGCTGATCAACCCAAATCTTGTAATTCGCAGCCGAGGTGCCAGCGGGTTTTGTATAGGCTTCGCCCGTGGGCATTTCGCAGATAAGGGTTCCTTCCTCGCCATAACAATTCAGCGCCCAGTTCAAATCTTGCTGTTCGGCTTCCATGACGACTTGCGCCTGCTCGTGCAACCAGACGGGGCTTGTTCTTCCCGCACGATGGGTCTCGGAAACGATACGAATTTTGGTGGGATACGGAGGGTTTGTTTTGGAGACGTCGTCGATGAAGACGTGGATTCGGCCTGAGTCGTAGGGCTCCGTAAAGAGAGGCACAAATGCCGAGGCCATGTTGTCAACCCTACTGGTACTAAACTGCCATTCGCCAATTCGGATTGTCGTGTCCGCATTCTTGTCATACGTATCGGATGCCATGGCGAAAACGTCACGACCTCCGGAGCGGGGATCGGAAACCCGAATCACAGGGAATACGTCTGTACCAGCGGTTTCACGAGCTATCGTTAGCAGGACCGTGGTCGAGTTGAGTTGAAACCAGGTATCGGGTCCGGGTGTATCGGTCTCCAGAATTCCGAAGCGAGATTTAGTCAGGGCATCGCGCTCTGACTGATTACCTGCGAGTACACTGGTATCCGCAGCTGCGCCGTATAAAGCCCGCCCGCGAACATCGCGCACCCGGCGCAGGATCTTGTCTCCAACGGTGATCGTCATGTTGGGATCAATCGGTTCGTAAAAGACGAGTTGAACTGTATTGGTATCCGGTTGGGCGCTGTTGGGAGCAGGCGCTAAAGCCGGAGCCGTGGGTACGGGGGCCGCAGGAATAGCAGGGGTGCCCGCAGCAGGAGCGGGCGGAGGTGTGAGGGCTGGCGCAGGGGGACGGCTAGGATTCGAGGTTGACGAAGACAAACTCCGCTGGTTGTACGGCTGATAAGAGATCGCCACGAGTTTCTGACTAGGGTGTTTAGGATCCACCGGATCGGGAAGACTGAAGTTGAAGGTTAGATCCTTTTCCTCAGCGGTACAGTCAGAGCTTCGGCCACGCCCCTCCTTCACCCAACATGTGGTCACCCTAGTTTGCACGCTCGATTGCGCAAGGCCTTTAGGTACGAGCACAATCGCGTAAACAGGACGGCTTCCGGGACTGACGAAGTCTTCAAAGGGTGCGGTGCCGAAGGTCCACCCGAACTGGGATGATCCGGCACCGAACGCCGAGACATACATGGTCTGACTTAAGCTACTGCGCAATTGGTTCCGCGAGTGGTTGTAAGCGGCCGATAATCCGAATCCGAACAGTGTCTGGGCTGCACCGGTAATGCCGATGCGCGTGGTCCTGGCTTGCCCAGTGGCGGTATTGTATGCCGCGCCGACGGGGAACAGGTCGTAGGCCAAAATCCTACTGTCGGTAAACTGGATGATCACGCGTGGGTGGCGCTTCTTGCCATCGTGACCGGGAAGCAGACCAACATCGAACTGTGCCAGGTAGATGGCGTACGTCGATGATTGCCGGGACAGATCGTCGTACATGACGCCGAATTCACGGGCAAGCCGCTGGCGCAGAAGATCGATGACATTGTCCATCTGCATCGCGGCGGGCAGCTTCGGGTTTTTCAATACGTCTCCGAAGGCCTTTGTCAGCGCGTCGGAATCGAGAGCCGCGGTGGTGGCAGTCGCAGCCGGGGCTTGCGTAGTATCGCTGCTGGAAATATTCTGATCCTGAATAGTGGGGGCCGCAGTTTCCATTCCTTTCAGCGTTGTAAGCTGGCTGCTAACCAGTGTTTCTTCCGCTTGCACTTGCTTCAACTCGGGATCTTGGGCGCTCTTACCTGCAGCCGTCAGCGCATACTCTTTCTGTTGTAGAGAGATCATGCGCTGTTGCAGCACGCCTTCCTGCTGCACAACAGCCGCGTTTGCTTTCTGTCGCTGATTGAATTGCTCCAGATCTGCCGCCCGCACTGCATTCGCTTTCTGCAATTTGAAGGTATTGCCCACTGCCGCGCCCTGGTCATACTTCAGATTGGCCTGAAATTCATTGACGATACTGAGCAGGTCAGCGCCAGTGACGGAGTTCGGGTCTAATCCCTGCAGAGATTTCAGATTGATTGAGTCCACATCGCGAAGCATGCCGTCGAGAACCGTAAAGATACGATCGGAAACCCAGAGCTTGGGACAACCAACAGTTATGGTCCCCTGGCGGGTAGTGATTCGCTGGGCAGCGGGAGTGCCAGATAACTGGCAAGAACCTTGTTCTTGCGCCAGCACTGTGTAACAAAGAGTACCTAGAAAAACCCAACTAATCCAGATAACTACCGACAGGCGACTCAACCAAGACATGGTTTCCTCCATCGAAAACGACCTAAGCTTTCAATCGGGGAGAGCAGAAAGTCTAGCATGATATGAGAGGAACCAGAGAACAAAGCGATTCTGTTACGAAAATCAAACAGTGCCGCATTTTGGCAGCGCGCCCAAACCTCCTTGTCGCTCACGTCGTCCTGCTTCAGCCAGCCCGAAAAATGACATCGTTGCCATCGCGTGTGACGGAACCCCGACCAATGTGCAGATCAGGCAGACTTGAAACGTGGGGCCAGAAATTGTCGGGAAATGGTCCGCCAGATCGAGTTGATATTGCCATCAATAAGCCTGCAAGATAACGACGAATCAAGATTAACGGAGCGCTCGGTGACTCAGTCTTGCTTATTGGCCTTGCAGCGGAACTCGGGGCCGGATATCTGATCGGCGTATTCGTGAAACTGCGACCGATGAACGATACGCTGCTTGGAAAAAACTGGGCGATGTCCATGATCTCATTTCCACTCTGAAAAAATGATGACGGAATCCCTCTCGATGGTTGAGGTCGCTCCCGGCGTTAGCCGGCAACACCTGTTTTTTCCCGGAAGAAACTTGAGCCTGCAAATCGCCCCGGACGCATGTCTGCTTCCGGGGAAAGGAGAAACATCTATGTCTCGTAAAGTCGGTCAGATCATTTCACGCGGCGAGCGTCGTTGGCTTGTCCGCATTTACCTGGGACGCGATCGCGAAACGCGCGCAAGCGCACCTACTACAATCGAACAATTTGCGGTTCTCTACGGCAGGCCCAAGCATATCTAACAAAAAGGCTGCATGAACGCGACCTGTCCCGCGGCGTCGAAGGGCTTCAGTGCACCGTGGATGAATTCTTGGACCATTGGCTGAAAACAGCCGTCAAACCGAAAGTGCGCGGGAAAACTTACAGTGACTACACAGCCATGCTGCGCAGATACATCCGTCCCGCAATCGGCGGAAGAATGTTAACCTCGCTCTCGCCTCTTGAGATCCAGGGGGCGTATCAGATCATGATTGACCGGAAGCTTTCGGGCTCGGACAGTTCGATACGCCCACGCTGTTTTGCGTGCCGCAATCAGGCAGGCTATACGTTGGCAGGTACTCCTCGCAGATCCGACGCAGGGAGTTCAGCTTCCGAGTCAGCAATGTAGAGAAATGTCAGTGCTGACCACTGAGCAAGCTCGATCGTTTCTCAGAACGGCGTCGTATTCCCCACAAGCCTGCCTGTTTGCAGTCGCCCTCACTACCGGAATGCGCCCCAGCGAATACCTCGCCCTCCGCTGGCGGGATGTCGACTGGGATCGTGGAACCATCAGCGTCGTTCGAACTCTTCACAAGAATGAAGGGCAATGGACCTTTGCGGACACGAAGCGGATTCGCAGTCGTCGAGTCGTTAAACTGCAAATGTGGGTGCTTGATCTACTCCGGAAGTTGAAAGGCAGGGCGGATGAGGCTGGGGCGGCGCGCGCCTGTGTATTTGCCGATCTGATCTTTACGACCACGCGTGGCGAACCGATCGTCGAGGAATACTTGGTTAGGAAGCATTTCAAACCAATC
>Ga0137363_10001770_pt1 | contig 12634 bp, 14 predicted proteins | sample MadtaG_FD_104800 | JGI IMG/M metagenome (GOLD analysis project Ga0137363, IMG submission 104800) | Vadose zone soil microbial communities from Angelo Coast Range Reserve, California, USA - Mad1_115_16 metaG | ecosystem: Environmental > Terrestrial > Soil > Vadose zone | place: USA: California...
TCGACGCCGACTGCAACGGCGCACCTTATCAATCGTTCGTGGGAAGAGGCGCGGATGAAGCTCGCCGAGTTTTCCTCGGTACTCGGCCGGATCCCCGGCGAAATCGAACGCATGCGAATGGAGCTTAATAGCGCTTGGAGCGGGATCACTGATACATTTGAAACGGTGGTGGAATCACTCTGCCATCGGCTTGAGCTTGCAACAGGAGTTGTGAAGCATAACGACCCGGAACGACAGCTCGCTCTCGGGTATGCGATCGCGCGGATAGATGGTAGGATAGTAAAAAAGATTGGTGATGCGGCCCCGGGCGATATGCTCGAGATACGCGTGAAGGATGGTTTCATTGCGTCGGAAGTTAAAACTATCAGTAACAATTAATATGGGGTCAATAAAAAAAGAAAAAATATCAGCGGAAGGCGAGATGAGTCTGAAAACGTACATGGAAAAAATATCGGAGATTACCGAGTGGTTCGAGGCGCAGGAAGAGATCGATTTGGAAGAGGCTTTGAAGAAGGTGCGGGCTGCCGGGGAACTCATTAAGGCAACCAAGGAAAAACTTAAAACCGCCGAGAACGAATTCGCTGAAATAAAAAAAGAGATGGATGGCGAGGAATAGCGGAGCAAGTCGGCTTTAAAGTTGCGGCAGTTCTTGCGAAGAGAGGACTGTGATGCTCGCGTTGTTTATGACAATCTGGAGATTTGTCACTGATTTCTGAAAGATCGCTTTGGTCTGTATTGTGGTTTGTCCTGCGCTCGGGGTATTGGCTTGGATTCCGAAAATCGTGCAGGTGTCACTCCCGATGCCGAGAGCAAGCGGTGTTGTTATTGTCGTACCCTGCGCGAGTCTCAAGAGCGCCATATCACCGCACGCTTCGGCAAGCGCCGTGCTCTGTTTTTTAAATTCCGCGTTCAAGGTGTTGAATCTTGCAAAATAGCCGGAAAGGCTTAGGGAAAAGGTGATGGCGATAAGGAGCATCGAAATGACGATGGCCGAGATGAGCGCTATGAAACCGTCTCTTTTTTTCATTTTATTTCCGAAGATATATTTTTGTATCGAACGACTGGCTGTATGTCTGGCTTTTGAGCGTGATGGTCGCCTGGACCGCTTCGGGTATATTTTGAAAAGCCGGAATATCGGTGAATACGATCGATGTCACGCTGACACTCTTGCTGTTTAGGGGCGTGGATGCGTTCGATCCCCGCTTAAGTTCGAGGTTTTGGCTGTTCAGCGTGAAAAGCAGAGGATTTTGCGCGGCTGGGATGCCGGACTTTGTGATCTGGAGGGTTGTGGATGCAGGCACGGAAATCGCAGTTGCGCCGCTCATACCCCATTCAATTTTTTGTATCAGAAACGCGCCTTCCTCCCCGACATCAACTTTCAGCTGATTTCTCGACGTGCTTTCGATGATTTGGTAAGTGACAATCAAAAGCCCGCCGATCACAAGCATCAAGAGCCCGAGATAGATAATCGTTTCGATTAAGGTAAAACCATCCCGTTTGTTCATGGGCTATAAACTATTTGGAAATTAGGTGTCGCCTGGCTTGTTGCATAGATGAAATCAGGCTCATAATCGAACCCTTTGCCCACGTTGTTCCCGAAATTATAGGGTGTCGCTACGGCTTCGGGGGGATTTTTTGAAATATCCAGAACTCGGAACTCCTGGCTTGAATTGGAAATCGATGTCATGAAAGCGAATCGGCCCGCGACGCGCACTTCGCCGAGAGCTTCTTTGTCAATATAATATGAACCGAGGAGCGGTATGGTTCCGGTGGGGTGGGAAACATCAAGTATCAAAAAATTTGGTTCGGAGGGCGTGGTGCTTTTGTCGCGGCCAAGGTAAATCGTATTGCCTGTGAGAGAGATGGTGAGGCCATCTTCGGTTCCAGCCGCATTGTATCCCCATGTTTCCGGTTGGCCGTTCACAAACGGCGGCGTGATGGCCCCGGGATTGCTCACGTTCAAGATGTCGAGCTCTTTGTCGTTCCCGTCGCTTACGGTCATGGCCATATACGCAAGATTATTTTTTACGATTATATCTTTCACGTTATGGTTCATTTCACGGCTGCCAAGCCTGATCGGGTTTGAAGGCGTGGATACGTTGAATACCTGGAGTTCCGGTCCGTTCGTTCGCTCAAGTCCGAGATAAAGATTGCCGTTGTAATAATAAAGAGTCCGTGTCAGCGGAGCACTGTGGCTTTCGTCAACGCGCTGCGGCGCGGGAATCGCGGGGTCGTCCAAAGATTTTGTTGCGACGAGCACCGGTTTGTGTATATCGGTCGCATCTATTACTTTGAGTTGATTTGTTTGCGTGTCCATCGCCGCAAACACATAGGTTTTCATATTTCCCGTCGAGGGGTCGCGCCACTGAATTGCATCAAGGGCGTCTATCGGCGCTCCGGCATCGAAGCCGTTTGAAAAGGGGACGAAGAGTCCGCTTGATTGCCCTTGCGTAGCGCTCCGCGTATCGGCGATAAAAAAGTATGGAGCGTGGTCGCCTCCGAAATAAACGATTTTGTTCAATGCATCGAGAGTGGTCGGCTTGCCGGGGGAAAGCGTATCGCTTGCGAAGGTTTGCGGGTTGTCCCAAGGGGAGGTCGGCGGTGTCGAGGCGCAGTCTCCACCCACGGCAAGAGTTCCCGCCACGTCGCCGAGATCGGTTGAAAGCTTAATACTCACATGCCGCAATTTTTCGGCGTTCCAGGTTATCGTGCTTACTACCTGCTTGCTGCAGGGCGTGAGGTCGGTTACGGCGATTGTTTTGCTGTAGATGCCATCGGTTGTCGTGGCGCTTGAAATGATCGAACTGAAATCCTGGCGTGAAAGAGCGCGCAGGTTTTCAAGGTCCGTGTGGGATTTCGCGAGCGCTTCGTTGTTCGTCTGGGTGTCGGTCAATATTGATTGACTGCCGAACGAAACAAGAAGAGCGGCCGAAGTGGAGACCGTGAATACGGAGAGTGCAATCAGCATCTCGAGTGTGCTGACGCCGGCGCGTAATTTGGAATGGTTACCAGTCGATTGTACCTTCATTGTTTATTGAAATTGTGTAAGTCTTCACGCCATTGCCGACAGCCACGGTGTTTGAGGCCGCGACGCTGCCGTCAAGCTGCGCGAAAATTATATCGATGGGGAGGGTGGAGCTCGCCGAAATTGTGACGGTTGGCTCCGCGCCGATGACTTCATCAAGTGCCGCGCTGCGGCTTGCATAAGTCGGGCCTTCGAAAATGGTATATTGCGTTTTCTCTATCCGCACGCCGTGCGGAGACTGGTCGATGTTAGAGAGGGATTGCGACCGTGCCCGATGGAGAGTGCTTACCAGGGTATTCCGGCTGGCACGCAGCGAATAACCCCTATAAAAATCCATGCTGATAAAAAGCCCGAACCCCCCAAGCATAGTAAGGATGCCAATGACGAGGATGACTTCCACAAGCGTGAAGCCGGTGTTATGGGTGAAGATATTGGGTGATTTCATAAATAGGGGTGATGATGGAGATTGCGATAAAGCCCACGATGAGCCCCATAAAAATCATGAGGACGGGTTCAAGCGTGGTCGAGAGATTTTTAGTGAGCGTATCGATTTCATTTTCATAAAGCTCGGCGACATAAAGCAGTGTCTCGCTCAGATTGCCCGTCATTTCTCCCACAGTGATCATCTGAGGGACGATTGGCGGGAAAAGCCTTGTGTGCAGTTCAAGATGTGTGGACATTTTTCCGCCTTTGGTAAGATTTTCCGCGATGATCTTGAGCTCTCTCTGATATGCGAGATTCTGCACGGTGTTTCCTGCGATCTCGACTGCCTGGACGATTCGCACCTGGCTTTTGAGAAGCAGGCCGAGCGTCCGGCAAAAATTCGCCAGGTGGTAGCTCTGGGAAAGTTTTCCGAATATCGGAATCCGCAGAATCGAGTGGTCGATGATAAATCTTGCGCGCTGATTTTTAAGTGAAAGCCAGAAGAGGACGCCAAGTCCGGCGAGGCCAATAGCCATAAAAAATCCGTAATGGATCATCGTGTTGCTTATGAAAATAAGCATGCGGGTCGTGAGCGGGAGCTTAAAATCGAAACTTGCGAATACCGGCAAAATTTTGGGGAATATGAAAATCGTGAGCAATGCCCCCATCGCAATCGTCGCGGTCAGAATGAATGCCGGATAGACGAGTGCGCCGATGACTTTTCGTCTGAGCTCCTGCTTCTTCCCCAGTTCTTCCGTAAGATAATTTAAATTTTCCTGGAGTGTGCCGGTCATTTCACCCACATGAATGATGTTCAGGGCAAAGTCGCCGAAAAGATTTCTGAATTTGCCGAGGCTCGCGGAAAGGAGCTGTCCGTTTTCGACGTCGGTCACGACGCTCCCCAGTATCCTGACGGCGACAGGCGAAGTTGCCTGTCTTTTGAGCATTTTTAGGCTGTCGAGGATCGGGATGCCGGCCTTAATAAGGATCGAGAGCCGTTTTGCAAAAATGATTTTTTCCTGGATTGAAAAGCGCGAGAAAATATTGCTATTCATGGAGAATACGCAGCACTTCGCTGATAGTCGTGATTCCGGTGGCAGCTTTTGCGATGCCGTCTTCGAGAATAGTCGTCATGCCCTGGCTTTTTGCGATGCACTTCAGTTCTTCCGCAGACGCTTTGCGAAGGATTGCTTCACGCACCGGGCCGTCAATCGAGAGCACTTCATGGATGCCTATCCGGCCGCGATAGCCGCTTCCGTGGCACGCGTCGCATCCTTTTCCTTCAAAAAATGTTTTGTTCTTTTTTGCGCCGGCGGATGTGAACGCTCCCGCGAGGCTTTTGATCTCCGCCTCGGTTATATTTTTTTCAACTTTGCATTCCTGGCAGACTTTTCGTACCAGTCGCTGTCCGATCGCGACATTTACCGTTGATGCGATGAGATACGGTTCGAGTTTCAGGTCGAGCAGCCGGGGGAGCGTGGTTGCTGCGTCGTTTGTGTGGAGCGTGGAGAGAAGCAGGTGTCCGGTAAGCGCCGTATTCACTGCAATGCCCGCCGTTTCGGCATCGCGAATTTCTCCAACCATGATGACGTTCGGATCCTGCCTGAGGATAGAACGCAGGCCGTTCGCGAACGTGAGCCCGGTCCGGGGATTTACCTGGATTTGGTTGATGCCTCTAATGGCGTACTCGACAGGTTCTTCGATCGTGATAATCGATGTGCCTCTCACGTTCAGGGTTTTTATAAGGGTATAGAGCGTGGTTGTTTTTCCCGATCCGGTCGGGCCGGTTGCCAGGATCATCCCATATGGCCGCCGCACGGCATGAAGAATTTTCTTTTCATTCTCGGCGCTGAAACCAAGTGAATCAAGAGTGAATTCTTCGGCTTTGTCGGATAAGAGCCGCATTACTACGTTTTCCCCGTGGAATATCGGAACGATTGAAACGCGCACGTCGATGTGCTCTCCCGTTATAAGCGAGCTTTGGAAATGGCCGTCTTGGGCGGCGTGGTGTTCATCAGTGCGGAGTCCGGATACGATTTTTATGCGCGAAATGATCTCCGAATGGATTGTTTTGGGGAGTATGTGAATATCCTGCAGCACCCCGTCGATTCTGAATCTTATCTGCACGTCATTCTGCTGAGGATCGATATGGATGTCCGATGCTCGAAGGCCATGAGCCTCTTCAATAAGGCAGTTTACAACGTTGATTATGGAAATCTTCGAACCTTGTTCGAGTTCTTTTTGGATTGAATTTTTTGTCATGGGGGATATCTGGTATAGAGTCTGTTCCTGTGCGGGAGTAATGCTACATATGATATCCTATCTTAATCTGTTTGTCAAATTCCTTATGACATCATGAAGATTGGATATAAACCAACCTATAACGATTAAGATTATATGTAGTATAGTAGCATGCAAATTCAGGCAAAAGCCATGTTTCTTTACTTTTTGTAAGAGGGTATCATTGCCTTCCGTCATAACCTACGAACCCTTGCATACATGTGAGGGGATAAAATTCAGAAGATTAAACCGGGCGAAAGGTCGCAACAACATTTCGCTATTCCTTCCAGATGATAAAAATAAAAACCGCTTCGGCAATTGTCGCCGTTCTCGCCATTGTATCCATGTCTTTCGGGGCAGTCGCAAAGGCGGATTACGGCGGGCACAATAATCGCGGACTCGGGAATCTATTCGGAAATTCCGCGCCGAACGCGAATACGGGAATTTCCCAGCCATCGTTCACAATCGGCTCGCCAAGTGATGTGAGGATCACCGGTGCGAAGCTGAGTGCGGGATTCGCTGCCACGACAAGCACGGGGTCGTTTCCGATCTCGATCTTTGGTCTGAATCTCACGATAAATGTGAATTCGGCGACGCAGTTCAGCGGGCTCACCGCATCATCATCCCTGATGAATTCGGGCGACTCGCTCGATATCCGCGGGAGCATCGATCCGGCAACCGGAGCGCTTACCGCAGCATCGGTTTCTGACAAGTCCCTCGGCGTCCAGAGTGCGCAGAGCATCTTGCAGCAAATCGCAGCGCTTTTCGCGCAACTCCGCATGCTTCGGGGATTCTAAACGGTCATCGAGCATCATCACCAAAATAAAAACACCCTTCACGGGGTGTTTTTATTTTGGTGATGGAAGGCGTAAGTTATGATGCAAGTATTTGTTTTATTTTTTGCACCAGTTCGTCGTTGCCAATGCCTTTTTGGATGAATGCGAGCGCGCCAATCTCTTTTGCGGCTTGCTCATCGATAAGGTTCACGCTGCGGTCGCCGAAGGCTGAAAAGAAGACTATTCTGACGTCTTTTGTCGCGGGGTCTTCTTTTAATTTTCCAAGCACCTCGATACCGTCCATATCTGGCATCTTAAAATCGAGAAGGACGAGGTCAGGGTGCAGCGCCTTGGCTTGTTTGATCCCCTCCGGTCCGTTGAGCGCCGTAGTTACGTCGAAATCCGCAGATTTCAAAACAGCTCCATAGAGGTCAAGCATGTCCTGCTCGTCGTCAACAACCAATATCTTTTTTTGATCTGCCATGTATTCATTGTAGAACACCTTCCGGCTTTTGCAATTTTGCTTGTCCACAGGGCCCTTGGTTCAACTGGTTTCTTTTTGGTATACTTAAGGCACTATGTTGCTCGAATTCTATGGCACCGAATGCCCGCACTGCAAGGTAATGCATGCTCGGGTGGAACAGTTGGAAAAAGAACTTGGCGTGAAAGTCGAGCGGTTTGAAGTTTGGCATAACGAGGAAAACGCCAAGAAGATGGGGGAGTACGATAAGGGAGTTTGCGGCGGCGTGCCGTTTTTCTTTAACACGGACAATCAGAAGGCGATCTGCGGAGAGGCGCCATACGAGATACTCAAAGAGTGGGCGAAGTAGCGGAGATAACGTTCCAAGAGTTTGTTAAATTTTTCTTTTAACTTTTTTTGCTTGGATTGGTAATCTTTTTCCGATATGAAATTTTCCCGGGATCAAATTCGATGTTGTTGAGACTTTTGTATGACCTGTTGGAAATCGTACGGAGAATGCCGTGCCCTTCTTTGGAATGCTTGTGACGCTGATCGCGCCGCCGTGCCGCTCCACAATTGTTTTTGCAATTGCGAGGCCGAGGCCGGTGCCTTCCGGGTACGCATTTTTTACCCGGTAGAATCTTTCAAACACATGGGGCAGGTCATCGGCATCGATGCCGATGCCGGTGTCCGTAACGGTGAGCTCTGCGAATTTGCCATCGCGCTTCAGTCCAACCCTGATTTCTTTTATCGGAGAGTCCTCGGTATACTTCATCGCATTGCTCACGAGCGCCGTTATGAGTTCTTCAAGCCTATCTTCATCTCCCGCAATTTCTATATTGGGTTCCACATTGCCTTTTATCTCAATTCCTTTTTCTTTTGCGACGATATCCGCATATTCGATGATGTTTCTCATAACGGAGCTTAATTTTACAGACTCTTTTTTGAAATCGACGCTTCCGGATTCGAGGCGTGAGAGTCGCAGCAGGTCATAGATCGATTTCGAGGCTCTGTCGATCGAAGCTTCGAGATGGGTGATTTTCGGGTTATCGCCCGTATGTGTTTTTAGCGTATTCAATTCTCCCCGCACAATGGTGAGCGGGGTTTGGAGGCCGTGTGAAATGTCTATCATCATCTGGCGCTGGCCTTCTTGGAGTGTGCGGAGTTCCGTTGTCCGTTCGCGCACCCGTTCTTCGAGTTCCTGCGAGTGGATTTTTATTTTCTCATAAAGTTTTGCTTTTTCGATCGCAACGGCCGCCTGCCGCGAAAATGTTTTGAGCAAAGTAAAATCTTCCTCCGTGTAGGCGTCTCCGGAGCGTTTCGGCCCGATCATAATTGTTCCGAGTGTTACTTTGTCGAGCACGATCGGAACCGATGTTTCTCCCCATGATTCGCGCTCTTCTCCCTCAAGTATCATTGATGCGGCTTCCGTGCGGAATATGCGTGCGAGAGACTGCTCGGCGCTGCCGCGGAGCTTTTCAAGATCGAGGTTTTTGTTCAGGATGTCGCTTAATTCATAGAGTGCTCTTGAATAATTGTATTTGTCCTTGAAGAATATTTTATCGGTCAGGTGTCGGAATCGGCTCTCGAGCCATGGCACGGTAAAAATCCCGAGGAGCGCGGTAGCCATGCCGGCGGCGAGAGGTGTGATCTCTTTCCACTTTTCAAAAAATAATCCAAGGGAAAAAATAATAGAAAGATATAACCCCGCGATGAGTATAAAAATTGCCGTGAATATCAACCCGCGCTGTATCACGACGCGGATGTCCAAAAAACGGTGCCGCACGATTGCATAGGCGATTGCAAGCACGAATATGATTGAAGATGCAGGTCCCAGGAGATTAAAAGTAAAGATTCCGAATGCAGGGAGGATCACATTGAAGGTGAACATCGATGTGATAAAGATGGCTGCGCCGAGAAAAAGATACTGCATTTGTAAACGTGGAAGGCCGTGCGCCAATCGGTAGTGGCGGAAAAAGAGGACGAAGGCCAGGATGGTATAGAAGCCGAAAATGACTGCGAAGACCGGAAATAGTGGACCGAGCATTGGCACAAGAGAACCCGATTTATTGATCACTATACCCCGTACAATCAGATTGAACGGCAACACTATTAAGGTGAGAAACCATGGGATGAGGACAAGTGGAAATTTTTTGTCGATAGTTTGTTTATCCGGAAATACTTCGGCAAGGAGAATGAGTCCTAAGAAGAGCAGAAGTCCACCATAGAAAATAAATTTGTCGAATATGAATATTTTCGTGAGAAAGAGCAGTGTGAGGCCCATGCCATAGAGGGCTATGCCGAGCGTAAAAATGAAAAATGCCCGGTGTACCAAACTCCTCCGGTTTTTCATTAAAATGTAGAATCCAATTGTAAAATTTGCCCCGAGGATGGTAAGAATAAGGGCGAGTTGGGATGAACTCATATAGATAGATTTACTCGGCAGTAATTTTAATATATTATTCAGGAGAAGTCAATAGTTCGTTCGGAGAACAGGCACTTTCTTTCCCCAGGCATACTGTGGTATCATAGAGTGGTCAATTCTTAAAATATTTATGAAAAAAGATTATAAAGCTCATTTTATTATCGGTGGATTAATTGTTGCGGCGTTCGCGCTCATGTGGTTCGGCAGCCGGAGTACCGCTGAAGTGTCAAAAACCATTGCCGATCCTTCGGCGCTGGCTGGACTGCAGACATCCACGGCTCCCTGGCCGCCGGAACTTAACCATTTCTCCGAGCGGCTTCGCGCGATTGGCCTTCCTGCCCTCACGGCGGAGGGAGCGGCAATCCATATCCATCAGCATCTCGATCTTTTTATACACGGCAAACCTATCGTGATACCGCAGAATATCGGCATCAACACAATTCCTCTGGTTTTTGCGCCGATCCATGTGCATGATACGACTGGGATTATTCACGTAGAGTCGCCTACGATACAAACTTTTACGCTTGGTCAATTCTTTGATATCTGGGGCGTACGCCTTACTTCTGATTGTGTCGGCGGATATTGCACAGATGCTACGAGTAGTTCTCTCAAAATATTCTTGAACGGTACTCCGTATACGGGCGATCCTCGTACGGTCGCGCTCACATCGCATCAGGAAATCGTTGTCGCGTATGGAACGGAGAACGAACTCCCGAAATCGATTCCGTCTTCGTATTCTTTCCCGCCGAATTATTAAAAAAGTGACGGTGGCAGGGGGCTTGCAATAAAAAGAGACACATGGTATCATGCGGCTGTATTTAAGCTCATGCGCATTTTACTTGTCGAAGATTCGCGAGGTATTGTTGATTTCCTCAGGCCCAGCCTGGAGGCGGTTCCTTTTGCCGTAGATGTTGCGGAAGACGGAGAAACCGGCTCTCGCCTCGCGCAGACGAACAATTACGATCTTATTATTCTCGATAACATTCTCCCCAAGAAAACGGGCCTTACGATATGCCGCGAGGTACGGGACAGCGGGCAGACTGCCCCTATTCTGGTGCTTTCCGTACGCTCGGAGGCAGTAACGAAGATACAACTTTTGAATGCCGGAGCTGACGATTATCTCGTGAAGCCCTTTTCCTTCGAAGAACTGCTTGCGCGGGTGAGGGCATTGCTCCGTCGTCCCAATAAACTGATGGGCAAGGAAAATCTTATGATCGGTGATCTGATCCTCGATTCCAAGCACTATGTGGTGAGGAGGGGATGCAGGGAGATCAAGCTTACTCGCAAGGAGTATCTGCTTTTTGAATATCTCTTGCGGCATAAGGGGATCGTACTTTCGCGCGGAATGATCATGGAGCATGTCTGGAATATGACTGCCGACCCTTTTTCAAATACCATCGAATCGCACATCACGAGCCTTCGGAAGAAAATGGAGAGAGAAGGCAAAAAACTTATCCACACCGTTTCGGGTATGGGCTACAAGCTGGACGACGAGCTCGCGCCTTCGAGCCAGGATTGATCTCTCAGGTTTCTGTCATCTAACTCAAGAATGCCAATCGATGGTATCTTTTCCACAATCTATATTTGGATATGTATTATATAATGTAATCAGAACCTTACATTAAAAGGAGATGACTCTGTGAAGAATCGTGAACCGCATGTTGTTACCTGTCAGGATTTGCCCGATCAATCTGATGAGAAAACCATTTATCGGCTTTTGCCGAAAAACCCAAACGAAGCATATTACTGGGAACGCACCGAAAGGGCGCGGGGTTGGATCACGAAAGAAGAGCAGGCATCGCTCAGAACGCGCAGAGTCGGCATTGCTGGCAATGGCGGCATGGGCGGCATCTTGCCGGCACAGTTAGCTCGCACCGGCATTGGGCTTCTTAACTCTGCCGACAGCGAAAAATTCGATGATTCAAACATTCAGCGGCAGGCTGCATCGGGGCGCTACAGAACGGGAAAATCAAAAGCTTTTGAAACGGCGAAGATGACTCGGGAAGTAACCGATGACTTCACCCTCACTGTGTATGCGAAAGGCATAACTCCGGAAACCGCCGACCATTTTCTGGTAGGCGACGATGGGGAGCAAAAATGTGATCTGGTGTTGGATCTCGTCGAGTTTTGGGCCGTAGGTTCGAGGATACTCATCCATGAACGAGCGCGGAAATTCGGTATTCCGGTTATGAACGGCAACAGCATCGGCTTCGGCACGCGGCTGTTTCTTTTCACGCGGCAGAGCGCGACGATGGAAGAATGCCTTGGGATGGATTACGCGGAAGCTGACCGGTTGCAAAAGAAAATCCAGTCAAAGACGGCGACGAAAGACGAAGTGCGACATGTTCAAGAAGCTGTGATGCGCGGCTTGCTCCCGGAAATGCCGGAATATTCGGTTCCGGACGAGCCCGTCCAAAATCGCGAGTGGGTGTATCGCCGCCTGTTTGAAGAAGGTAAAGCCTCAATTCTCCCGACGAATCCTTTGATGGCTGCCGGGTTTCTGGCAAACCATGTATTGCTCTATTTATTGAAAGACTCATCCGTGCGCCGGAATATCGTGCATCCTCCGGAAATGCCCGGATATCTGTATTTCGATTCGGCAACTATGGAATCAAAAATCGTGACCAAAAGGTGGTTCTAAATGAATCAAACTGTTGTTGTGCGTCTGCTCCGTCAAAAGAGCGAACTTGAGTGTGCGATGGGATTTATGAAGGCCATTGCGCATGAAAAACACCGCACGGACCCGCCTCCGCTGCCCCAGTTTCTTTTCGGGGCATATAGAGGAAGTGGAATTTGCGGAACGATTGGCGTTGATTTCGGATCCGATGAAAAACCCTTTCATCTTGAGCGTCACTGGGAATTCGACTCGTCGCAGACTCCGCTCCCGTTCGAACGGTCGAAGATGGCCGAGATCGGCAGGTGGATGGCGAAGCAGCCCGGCGTTTCGGTGATTCTTTTTTATGCCGCAACGCTGTTTTCTCTTTCGCATCGCAAGGTATATTGCCTGGCAGAAATGAAGCCGAAAATCGCGGAGCATTCAATGAGCATTGGCTATGAAATGCTCAAGGTGCAGCCCGCCGAACTTCTTTCGGGCCGTATCTCCAAAGAGCAGCGGGGTTATTATCTCGAGAATCCGCCGTCTCTCTACATGCTGCGCCTTGAGCAGATGCACCAGGTGATTAGGCCCGCGACTCCGCCGTTCACAGATGTCAAATTTGAATTTCTCATTATCGATGAGGAGGAAA
>Ga0137363_10001771_pt1 | contig 12633 bp, 9 predicted proteins | sample MadtaG_FD_104800 | JGI IMG/M metagenome (GOLD analysis project Ga0137363, IMG submission 104800) | Vadose zone soil microbial communities from Angelo Coast Range Reserve, California, USA - Mad1_115_16 metaG | ecosystem: Environmental > Terrestrial > Soil > Vadose zone | place: USA: California...
AGGGCGTGCGGTGATGTTCAAGGTTAATACGAGGACCAGACTAGTGAGCAGACTCGTTATCAGCTTCGATTTCACCGCGCCTCCTCGACAGATAAGACTTCAGCAATGCCATGCGAAAATTTGTCGCGATGTTTCGGCAGTATGCAGATAGTACTCGCACACAATTTGATTGACAAGCCGCTCGATTTGGACTCAATTGTCTCCAATTTCACGTATGCCGCTGATTTTCGACAAAGAGACGGGGAAGTCTTTAGATACCACCGTCAAGTTGGTATTAACCATTCGGAGACCATGGGGGAATAAAAAATGAAACGCATCATTGGGAAAAGTGTCGTTTTGGGTATTCTACTTTCGTCCTTCGCTTGCGCCATAGTGTGGGCACAGTCCACCGCTCAGATCAGCGGTACGGTAAAGGATCAATCCGGCGCGGTATTGCCTGGAGTACAGGTAACCGCGACGCAAACTGCCACCGGTCTCGCACGCAGCGCGGTGACGGATGAAACAGGATCGTATGTATTGCCGAACCTGCCAGTCGGTCCTTACAAGTTGGAAGCGGCCCTCCCGGGGTTCCGCACTTTTGCGCAAACTGGAATCGTTCTGCAGGTCGGCAGCAATCCCGCGATTAACATAGGTCTGGCGGTCGGTCAGGTCAGCGAGACCATCGAGGTTCAGGCGGATGCCGCGCTCGTGGAAACGCGTAACACCGGTGTCGGTCAGGTGATCGACAACGTGCGCGTTCTGGAGCTGCCGCTCAACGCGCGGAATGTGCAGCAACTGATCGTGCTTTCAGGTAACTCTGTCGGAGGAGGAGTCGTAGGGTCGACTCGGGGCTACCCCACGGATGCCATTTCCGTCGGCGGAGGATTGACCAACGGCTTGACCTATCTGTTGGACGGAGGAACGCATCAGGATCCGTACAACAATCTGAATCTGCCCCTGCCCTTTCCGGATGCGCTACAGGAGTTCAAGGTAGAGACCAGCTCGGTACCGGCTCAGTATGGGCAGCACTCTGCGGGTGCGGTCAACGCGGTGACGAAGTCAGGCACGAACGAGTTTCACGGGGACGTCTTTGAGTTCGTGCGAAACCAGGTCTTCAATGCGCGCAACGCGTTCTCACCGACCAGGAACGGGTTGAAGCGCAATCAGTTTGGCGGCGTGCTGGGTGGACCCATCGTAAAGAACAAACTGTTTTTCTTCGCCGGGGACCAGGCCACGCGTGTACGCCAGTCGGCCACTAACCTTGAATTCGTTCCAACGGACCAGATGCTCAGCGGTGACTGGACTACCATAACTTCGCCGGCTTGCAACGGCGGCCGGCAGATCGCCTTGAAGGCCCCATTTGCCAACAATCGAATCGATCCCACGTTGTTTTCAAAGGTGGCGCTGAACGTGAGGACACACCTCCCTGCCACGGCAGACCCGTGCGGCCAGGTTCTGGTTTTGCGGCGGTACAACTCGAACGAGCAGATCATCGTGGGAAGAATCGACTACCAACAGAGCGAGAAAAACTCGCTGTTCGGCCGTTATCAGTTGGCGCGCCTCGATACTCCGTCGGATTACGATGGCCAGAACATACTTTCGGTAGGCTCACCAAACTTTAACCGTCGCGCTCATTCGTTTGTTTTGGGCGACACCTATTTGATTGGCCCCGGTATGGTGAGTTCCTTCCGTGGGACGCTGCTTCGCACGCTCTACCAGAAGTCTATAGGCGACTTTTTCTCGTGGAGCGATATGGGGGTGAAGAACATTTACCGACCCGAGGGTTTCCCGAAGCAGGTGCAACTAAGCGTTTCTGGCGCGTTCAGTCTCTTCACGGGATCGCCACAAGGTGGTATGGCGACTCCAGGTAACACCAACTCGACCGTATACCAGTTAGCCGAGGATCTCAGTTGGGTGCGGGGAACCCACCAGTTTGGATTCGGGGGAAATTATATCCATGGCATCACCAACTATGTGTCCGGCACACAAACGCCCGGTTTGTTCAATTTCAATACCACGAACACCGGATTGTCCATGGGTGATTTCATGCTGGGGAGGCCGTCCCAATTCAGGCAGAGTCAATATACGGGTTGGTATCCTCGCGAAAGTTACATAGGCCTCTACCTGCAAGACACGTGGAAGGCGACATCCCGCCTGACAGTGATCCCGGGCTTGCGCTGGGAACCCTACATCCCGCCATACACCAGGTATCTCCAAACGGGAGTTTTCAGTAAGTCGGCATTCGACCAGGGTCTGCACAGCAAGGTGTTCCCGAACGCGCATGCGGGATTTCTGTTTGCTGGTGACCCCGGAGGCCCGGACAACAATTCGATTATTTCGCACGACTGGATGCATTTTTCACCGCGCCTGGGACTGGCGTGGGATCCGAAGGGAAATGGCCTCACGGTGGTTCGCGCGGCTTATGGGCTCTATTTTGACTACCCTCACTTCGACCGCTATGGCGACCTCCAGAACACGTCGCCAACCGGTGCGAATGCTGTTATTCCAAGCCCAACGGGTGGTCTTGAGGATCCGTGGCAAGGCCAACCCGGAGGAAATCCTTTTCCGGTCAGCCTCGCTACAAATGCATTTCCACCTCAGGCTTACTTCAGTTTTCCGATCAATCCGAAAAAGGCTTACATCCATCAGTGGAACTTGAGCCTCCAGCGTCAAGTTGGAGCGGACTGGCTCCTTTCGGGAAGTTATATGGGCAACAGCGGCATCCACCTGATTACTGGGTACGAGGCGGATCCGGCCGTCTACCTTGGGCTCAGCGCCTGCACTATCAATGGTGTCAACTACCCTGTGTGCTCCACAACCGGCAATACGAACCAGCGTCGCGTACTGTATTTGCAAAATGCCGGTGAGGGGCAGTTCTACAACGGCATCAGTCAGGGAGCCGACGATGGAACGCGCAGTTATAACGCGATGGTGCTTTCCGTCCAGAAACGGCGCACTAAAGGTGTCACCGTGCTGGCGAATTACACTTTGTCCCACTGCATCGATGATGGTCTGGTATGGGACTCCAGCGTCGGGAAGGTTGCAGAGCGGAGGCGGTTAAACCGCGGAAATTGCGAATTGGATCGGCGCCAGAATTTCAATTTGTCGACGGTATATGAGACACCACAGTTTTCCAACCGAACCGTGCGCATTCTGGCGACGGGCTGGCAGGTCTCAGGAATCGTTCGTATTCTGAGTGGCCCTAGTCTGACAGTGGCGTCGGGTTTGGACAATGCGCTGAGCGGTACAACCGATCAAAGGCCGAACCAGGTCTTTCCCTCGCCTTACGCAGACACCAGGAGTATCCAGTCCTGGCTCAATCCCGCAGCCTTCGTGCAGCCGGCATTGGGGACGTATGGGACGCTCGGTGCGAAGAATATTCGTGGTCCGGGAAGCATCAACATAGATATGGGCCTGACCCGAACGTTTCGTTTTCGTGAGAAGCAGTCCATACAATTCCGCGCCGAGGCGTTTAACATGCCGAACCATGTGAACCCAGGCAATCCGAACCTGACTTTGACCGACTCCAACTTTGGCCGAATCCTATCTGCTGCCGACGGGCGAACCATGCAGATGGCGCTGAAGTATGTGTTCTAACGCGATGACGGGGAGAAGAGGAGAAATACATATGAAACGGATCATGGGGATAGGTGTCGTACTGGTTTTTATAATTTCGTCCTTCGCTTGCGGCATTGTGTGGGCGCAGTCGACGGCGCAGATCAGCGGTACCGTGAAGGATCAAAGCGGCGCGGTGTTGCCTGGAGTTCAGGTGACCGCGACGCAAACGGCCACTGGTCTCGAACGCAGCATAGTGACGAATGAGACAGGGTCATACGTATTAACCAACCTGCCTGTCGGCCCTTACAAGCTGGAAGCATCCCTTCCGGGATTTCATGCGTTTGCGCAAACCGGAATCGTGCTGCAGGTCGGCAGCAATCCGGTGATCAACATCGGACTGGAGGTAGGCCAGGTTTCTGAGACTGTCAAGGTTGAAGCGGATGCGGCACTTGTGGAGACGCGGTCCACCGGTGTCGGTCAGGTGATCGACAACGTGCGCGTTATGGAACTGCCTCTGGCCGCGCGGAACGTGCAGCAGCTCATCATTCTTTCAGGAGCAGCTGTGGGAGGAGGCGCTCAAAACAGTCCCCGAAATTATCCAACGGATATCATTTCCGTCGGCGGTGGATTGAGCAACGGCCTGACATACGTCCTGGATGGGGCCACGCATAACGATCCGTACGGCAATCTGAATCTGCCGCTGCCGTTCCCGGATGCGCTCCAGGAGTTCAAGGTAGAAACCAGCTCGGTACCGGCTCAGTACGGGCAGCATTCGGGGGGCGCGGTGAACGTAGTGACGAAATCCGGAACCAACGATTTTCACGGCAGCCTCTTCGAATTTGTGCGCAACAAGGTCTTCAATGCGCGCAACGCGTTCGCACTTCAGAGGGACGGACTGAAGCGTAACCAGTTTGGCGGCGTGGTGGGTGGACCCATCGTGAAGAACAAACTCTTTTTCTTCGGTGGCGATCAGGTGACCCGCCAACGCTCAGCGCCAGTGAACACCATTGCATTCGTACCCACGCCACAGATGCTAACCGGCGACTTTACAACCATCGCTTCACCGGCATGCAACAACGGCCGGCAGATAATGCTGAAGGCCCCGTTCCAGAACAATCGGATCGATCCTGCATCGCTTTCTATTCCTTCGCTGAACCTGGTGAAGCGGCTCCCCGCTACGACCGACCCATGCGGCCAGGTCCAGTTCGGCCGAAGGAACAATGCCAACGAGCAAATCATCGTGGGGAAAGTGGACTACCAGCAAAGCGCTAAGAACTCGCTATTCGGCCGTTATGAGCTCGCGCGCCTGGATACTCCGAGTGACTATGATGGCCAGACCGTGCTTTCCGTGAGCATTCCTGACTATATTCGGCGAGCTCATTCATTCGTTCTGGGCGATACCTACTTGATCGGTCCAAACATGGTTAGCTCTTTCCGTGGAACGCTGCTTCGCACGCTCAACGAGAAGAGTTTCTCGAAAGACTTTTTCACGTGGGGCGACTTGGGGGTAAACGGTCTTTACTACCCGTCCGGTTACCCGAAGATTGCGCTCGCCACCGTGTCGGGGGCGTTTACTCTCCTCGGAGGGCCGGCGACTCCGGGTCACGCCAACTCGACCGCCTTTCAACTTTCCGAAGATATTAGTTGGGCGCGGGGAACCCACCAGATCGGATTTGGAGTGAACTTTATCCATTCCATGACGAACTGGCTGGCGGGTAGAGCGGCTCCCGGCAATTTCACTTTCAGCGCCACGAACACCGGCCTGGCATTGGGTGATTTCATGGTGGGAAAGCCGTCCAGATGGACGCAGGGCCAGCTTATTGGTTATTACCTCCGCCGGAATTATACGGGCGTTTACCTGCAAGATACCTGGAAGGCGACCACCCACCTGACGGTCAATGGCGGCGTGCGATGGGAGCCCTTCGTGCCGCCATACGACGAGTATGGCCAAACGGGGTTTTTCGACAAGAAATCATTCGACCAGGGTGTTCGAAGCACCGTGTTCAAGAACGCGCCCGCGGGACTCTTGTTTCCTGGCGATCCCGGCATTCCGAACAGTAAGTCGCTGGGTTCGCGCTCCCTGTTTCGTTTCGCGCCGCGCCTGGGACTGGCGTGGGATCCTAAAGCGGACGGCCTGATGGTGGTTCGTGCCGGGTACGGACTCTTTTATGACTACCCGCATTTCGACTGGTATGGTGACCTTATGAACACGCCGCCATTGGGCAACGAGGTTGGCATCACAAACCTGCCTGGTGGTTTTGCAAATCCGTGGCTAGGCAACACCGGAGGTAATCCGTTCCCGATCACCCGAAATCCGAACATGACATTTCCAACGGCTGGCGCTTACAGCCTCTTTCCGCAGGACTTTAAGAAGGCTTACATCCATCAATGGAACCTGGGCATCCAGAAGCAATTTGGGACAGACTGGCTTGTGGGGGGAAACTATCTCGGCAACAGCGGGATTCATCTGGCGAATGGGTACGAAGCCGATCCGGCGGTGTACCTGCCAGGTGATAGCTGCGTGATCGCTGGAACGACCTACAGCCCCTGTTCCTCGACTTCCAATACGAATCAGCGGCGACAGCTGTATTTGCAAAATCCGGCTCAAGGGCAATATTTCAGCACCATGCTTCGAGGCGACGACTCTGGAACACGCAGTTATAACGCGATGGCGCTTACGCTCCAGAAACGGCGCACCAAGGGTGTAACCCTGCTGGCGAACTACACCTGGTCACACTGCATCGATGACGGCTTACAGCAGCAGATCTCCGGTCGAAATATTATCGAGCGCCGGCGGGCGAATCGTGGGAATTGCGAATTGGACCGGCGGCACAACTTCAACATGTCGACAGTGTATGAGACGCCGCGGTTTTCCAACGGAACGCTGCGCGCCCTGGGTACTGGCTGGCAGGTTTCGGGAATCGTCCGTATCCTGTCTGGCCCATACCTGACATTGGCCTCGGGCCTCGACAATGCACTGTCCGGAACGTCCGACCAAAGGCCGAACCAGGTGCTTGCTTCGCCTTACGCTCCAAACAAGAGTATCAATCTCTGGCTCAATCCAGCGGCGTTCGCACAACCCGCATTGGGAACTTACGGGACTCTCGGTTCGAGAAATATTTTGGGACCGGGAAGCATTCAGATCGATATGGGCCTGACGCGAACGTTCCGGATTGGAGAGAAGCAGTCGGTCATGTTTCGGGCGGAGGCGTTTAACATGCCAAACCATGTCAATCCCTGCCCTCCGACCGGGACCAACGCGGTATGCCCGAATGTGACATTGACCGACTCCGCGTTCGGCCGGATCTTGTCCGTCGGCGATCCGCGAATTATGCAGATCGCGCTGAAGTACGTGTTCTAACGGCGTCCGGCTCTTACCGTAGCGGCGCTCTATGAGCGCCGGTTTTTCCCGGAATCAACGAAATACCGGCGGTCATAGACCGCCGCTACAGTAGACGGAACGGAAGGGAACGGGCTAGCAACAAAATGACACCGGCTCAGCTTCTTCACACTCTTCAGCTCACAGACTCCCTATTTCCCGTCGGAGCGTTCGCGTATTCGGACGGGCTCGAATCGGCGGCAGCCGCTGGCCTCGTATACAACGCGGACTCGCTCGCCATTTGGCTTGATCATTTCCTCAACGCCGTTTTCGTGCCGTGCGAAGGTCTTGCGCTGCTGAAGTGCGTTCGAGCAGCGGAAAAGGGAGAGTGGGCAACCATCCGATCCATTGACGAAGAACTTACCGCATTGAAGCCCGCAGCGGCGATTCGAACCAGCAGCAGGTCCGTGGGCAAGCGTTTGTTTAAAACGTACGCTGCCATCGTTCCGGACAGCGACTTCCTTTCCATCGTTGAGACATGGCCGCACTGCAATGCGCCTGTAGCCTATGGAATCGTTCTTTTCCACCGCGTCCTCGAAGCCCGTGATGCGCTGGTGGCCTTCGGATATGTCCGACTGGTGGGCATCGTTTCGGCAGGGCTGCGCCTCATCGCAATCGGCCAACAGCAAGGACAGGCATTATTAACGAGAGCAATCGATAAACTTCCTGGCGTCGTCGACTATATAGTTCGGGCTGAAGGCGAACCGCTTCGGTCATTCAATCCGCTCCTGGACGTTCAGCAGATGAACCATCGATACGTTTACAGCCGGTTGTTTCGGTCCTGACCATGCGAAAACCTGTCAAAATCGGTGTGGGCGGCCCAGTGGGTTCCGGCAAGACGGCCCTGCTGGACTGCCTCTGCAAAACGATGCGTAGCCGGTATGAACTGGCGGTCGTCACGAACGACATCTTCACAAAGGAAGATATGGAGTTCCTTGTTCGCAGCGAGGCTTTGACTTCGGACCGTATCGTCGGTGTGGAGACCGGGGGATGTCCGCACACGGCCATCCGCGAAGATGCATCGATCAATTTCGAAGCCGTCGACACTATGAAGGAGCGGTTTCCTCGGCTCGATATTCTTTTCCTGGAAAGTGGAGGCGACAACCTTGCAGCGAGCTTCAGTCCGGAACTCGTGGATGCGTCGATTTACGTCATCGACGTCGCGGGCGGCGATAAGATCCCTAGAAAGGGAGGGCCTGGAATCACGCGTTCGGATTTGCTGGTCATCAACAAGACGGACCTTGCGCCCTACGTCGGGGCCGATCTGTCCGTAATGGATCGTGATGCGCGCATGATGCGTGGAAACAAGCCATTCGTCTTCACCAATCTCAAGACGCGCGAAGGTGTCCAGGCTGTGGTCCACTGGATTCGCCGCGAACTGCTTTTCGAGAATTAACGATGGCGGTTCCGCTCTCCGAGGTCGGCCGCCGCGGAAGGCTGAACCTGATATTCAGCTCACGCCGCGGACGGACAGTGATACGGGACGCCTATTGCGAAATCCCTTTCAAGATCACCCGGCTGCACGATTCGCAATCACCGGAAATCGCCCATTTGATTTTGATGCACTCGACGGCAGGACTGTTCGGGGGTGATACGACCGAGTGTACGATCCACGTGGAATCGGGCGCCCGCATTCTCATCACCCAGCAATCCGCAACCAAGGCGCATCCTTCAGGCGGCAGGCGCGCGATTCAAACCAATCGTATTCGTGTGGAGGCGGGGGGCGAGCTGCACATCTACTATGATCCCGTCATTCCTTTCTCCGGAGCGCGGGTGTGCCAGTCCACATTCATCGATGTTGATGAGGGCGCCCGGCTCTATTTTTGGGAGGGTCTGATGGCCGGCCGGATTGGGCGAGGTGAGATCTGGCAATTCGACGAGTTTTCCTCGGAGACTTCCCTCCGCCTGAACGGGCGGCCGCTCTATTTGGATCGATTCCGTTTGGTCCCCAATGACTCTCCGCCGAGTAGCGAGTGGATCATGGGAAATGCGCGCTATCTGGCAACCGGTTTATGTTTCGATGAACATGCCTCCGACTTCGCCGAACGGCTACACCTGCTCTTGCCCAGCGTGAGAGCAGGAATAGACACTCCGGCACCTGGGCTGGCGGTCGCCCGCATTGTTGCCGTCCATGGCCCCGAGTTCCACGGCTATCGGTCGGCTTTCGCCTCATTGTTGAATCCTGAGAAAAGACGGGATGACCGTCTTCGCTAATTCTTCGGACTCAAGCGGCTTGACGCAAGTACTCCATTTCCAGTGCGCCGACCAGATAGTCGAATTCAAACCCGCCGTCATGGCGCTTGCTGTTGATAAAGAAAGTGGGCGTGCCATTGACTCCGCTCCGAACGCCGCTCAGAAAGTCGGAACGGACGCGAGGCGCGTAGGTTCCAGCGGCAAGAGCGACGCGAAGCTCGTGAATCGGCAGCGCCAATTGAGTGGCCAGGGTCATGTACAGCTTGTCGCCGAGGTATTGCTGGTTTTCGTAGAGGCCGTCGTGCATCTCCCAAAAACGCCCGTGGGCGCCCGCGAATTCGGCGACTTCGGCAGCGGCTTCTGCGTTCGGATGAATCTGCGTCAACGGGAAGTTCCGAAAAACAAATCTCAGACGTTCGCCGAAATGACGCTGGACGCGCTTGATGATGGGATAGGCAAGCCCGCAGTAAGGACACTCGTAATCTCCGTATTCCAGAAGCGTCAACGGCGCATCGTCCGGCCCTTGCACGTGATCCGATGAATTGACGGGAACTTTCAAGACAGCCATAAGCGAATCTCGATCAGGCAGCCAGTTCTTCCAGCGCTTCGAGGATGCCATCGGCTCCTGGATTGACAGCCATCGGCGAGCGATAACTCCAGACGATCACTCCGTTTTCATCGATGACGAACAGAGCGCGTTCGCTTACACCGTCCTTGCGATAAACCCCGTATTGCTTTGCAACATCGCCCTTGGGTTCGAAATCCGAAAGCAACGGAAAATGCAGCTTACGATCTTTAGCAAAGGCGGCATGACACCACGCTCCATCGACGGAGATTCCGAGCAATTCCGCGTGATACCTGCGGAACTCCGGCAGAACCTCGTTGTATAAGCTCATCTGATCGCCACAAACCGGGCTCCAGTCTGCTGGATAAAACGCAAGAATCACGGGGCGACCGCGGAGCTCGCTCAACGAGAGAGTCTGATCGGGCGTGACATGAAGCGTAAAGTCTGGCGCGGGTGTTCCCGCCTGCAACATTTCGGACATATTTTCAGGCTGCACCTGAGGCGGGTCTCGCACAATCAGCCTCTATCCCTCATTTCTTGAGGGATAATTACTTACGTATATGTCGTTTTCTCTTCACCAGCCTGGCGTGGTTTTTTTCTGCCACTAAGTGGCACCAGGAATTCCTCAGGTCAAGACCACGCATCCAGTATCCCCGAAAGTCTTGAGCATTCTGCCCGGCCCAATCCGGAAGTCCGGTTGCTACCAGAACCGCTGCTGAAGAATTCGCCTGCCTGACTGGTCTGAACGTCTCTACCGCTGTAGAAGCCTGACTCCGAGGTTCTTACAAACTGTTGTGATTTTTTCAGAAGACACCACGAAACACAGATTAGCTGCCACATGGGTCGTCTGGCTCCTTAGCTTTATTGTGCTGGTCGCTCAGGGCTGCTCGAATCCTGAATCGCAAACACACGCGGCACCGCTTGAGGTCGAAGTGGCGCCCGTCGAGCAGAAGGACGTTCCCGTCTACGGGGAGTGGATCGCAACACTGGACGGGATGGTCAATGCAGAGATTAAGGCGCAAGTGACCGGCTATCTGCTCAGGCAGGATTACACAGAGGGTTCTTTCGTCAGGAAAGGTCAGCCACTCTTTGAAATTGATCCGCGGCCTTTTCAGGCGGCAGTTGCCCGGGCAAAAGGGCAGCTTGCACAAACAAAAAGTCAGTTGTTTGAAGCCAACGCCGGGGTGGCGGGCGCCGAGGCGAATCAGGGCAAGACCGCGCTCGACGTAAAGCGTTACACGCCGCTGGCGAAAGCAGGCGCCATCACGGAACAGGAACTCGACAATGCCGTCCAGGCCGATCTCGCCGCGAAGGCCGCGGTCGCAGCTGCCAGGGCCAGAGTTGAAACGGCGAAAGCCGCCATCGAAGCTGCCGAAGCTGCTCAGGCAACTGCCGAGCTCGACCTCGGTTTCACGAGAATCGTTTCGCCGGTCGATGGCGTTGCAGGACTGGCGCCCGCGCAGGTCGGCAATCTCGTCAGTCCAACCGGCGACCGTTTAACGACCGTTTCGACAGTGGATCCGATCAAAGCCTACTTCACGGTCAGCGAGCAGGAGTATCTGGACTACGTCCGCACCAATCCTACGGAGAGCGAACGGAAGGCGCGGGAGCAGGCGATCGAGTTGGAGTTAGTGCTGGCCGATGGCAGCGTTTACGGGAGTAAGGGCCGGTTCTACGTCGCCGACCGCGAGGTCAATGTGGAGACCGGCGCCATTCGGCTCGCCGGGCTATTCCCCAATCCGGGGAACATCCTGAGGCCGGGTCAATACGGGCGCATTCGCGCGGTGAAGGAAATCAAAATCGGCGCGCTGCTCGTGCCGCAGCGCGCAGTTACCGAGCTGCAGGGCGCCTATCAAATCGCTGTTGTCGGCCGGGGCAGCGAGGTCAGCACCCGCACCGTCAAGGTCGGGGAGCGCATCGGCTCGAAGTGGATCATCGAAGAGGGACTGAAAGCCGGCGAAACGATTGTCGTCGAGGGGACGCAAAAAGTAAGACCCGGCATGGTCGTCAACCCGAAGCCGTTTAAGTAAAACTTCTGCGCGAGTGTAAATGATTTCAAACTTCTTCATCAACCGGCCGATCGTGGCAATGGTGATCGCGATCATCACCATTCTCGGCGGTCTCATCGCCATGATGGGATTGCCGCTGGCGCAGTTTCCTGAAATTGTACCGCCGCAGATCATCGTCTCCACCACGTACACGGGAGCGGACGCCGTCACGATCGAACAGTCGCTCTCCACTCCGCTGGAGCAACAGATGAACGGCGTGGACAACATGCTTTACATGCAGTCCACAAATGCGAACGACGGCACAGAACAGTTGTTCGTCACCTTCGACGTTGCGACCGACGTCAACATCGATCAGGTGAACGTGCAGAACCGCATTGCGCAGGCGCAGCCGAACCTGCCGGCCGATGTCATCCAGTATGGACTAACGACGCGGAAATCCACCGGGCTGCCCATGCTCGTCATCTCGCTTTACTCGCCCAACCGGACGTACGATTCGCTCTTCCTCGCCAACTATGCAAACATCAACGTCAACGACGTTCTGTATCGCGTGCCCGGCGTCGGCCAGGTGACGCTGTTCGGAGCCAGCGACTATGCCATGCGCATCTGGGTCAATCCTGATGTTCTCGCCCGGCTCGGTCTCGCCGTTCCGGATCTGGCCAGCGCGGTGCGACAGCAGAGCACCGTCAATCCTTCGGGCCAGGTGGGCGGTGCACCTGCACCGGCGGGACTGGACAAGACCTACACCGTCCGCGCGCAGGGACGGCTTCAAACGCCGGAGGAATTCGGCCAGATCGTTGTGCGTTCCCTGCCGGATGGCTCCGTGGTGCGGTTAAAGGATGTGGCCCGGATTGAGCTCGGCGCCCTGAACTACCAGCAGTCATAACGCATGAACGGCCAACCCGCCGCCGTCATCGCGGTCTTTCAGACTCCCGGAACCAATGCGCTGGCGG
>Ga0137363_10001774_pt1 | contig 12621 bp, 10 predicted proteins | sample MadtaG_FD_104800 | JGI IMG/M metagenome (GOLD analysis project Ga0137363, IMG submission 104800) | Vadose zone soil microbial communities from Angelo Coast Range Reserve, California, USA - Mad1_115_16 metaG | ecosystem: Environmental > Terrestrial > Soil > Vadose zone | place: USA: California...
CCGCGTGGGTTCCCTCGTCACGCGAGCCCGGGCCTGCGCGAGGGCGCGGGCCACCTCGTCGGGAGCGGTCCCGCCGGTCACCGCGCGCGCTCGGAGCGACGACTCGACGCTGAGCGCTCCGTAGACGTCCTTCTCGATGAGCGACGAAAACCTCCGAAGCACCTCGATCGAGAGCTCGCCGAGCTCCTTGCCCTCGGCGAGGCCGTGGCGGACGGTGCGCCCCACGATCTCGTGGGCTTCGCGGAACGGCATGCCCTTGCGCACGAGGTAGTCGGCGAGGTCCGTGGCCGTGGAGTAGAAGGTGCCGGCGGCTTCGCGCATGCGGTCGACCCGGAACGTCAGGCTCTCGAGCATGGGCGGCAGCACCCCCAGCACCCCCTCGAGGGTGTCCACCGTGTCGAAGAAGGGCTCCTTGTCCTCCTGCATGTCGGAGTTGTAGGTCAGCGGCAGCCCTTTCATCGTGGTCAGCACGGCCATCAGGTTGCCGTAGAGACGGCCCGTCTTCCCGCGGATCAGCTCGGCCACGTCCGGGTTCTTCTTCTGCGGCATGATCGACGAGCCCGTCGCGAAGGCGTCCGAGAACTCGACGAAGCCGAACTCGGCGCTGGCCCAGAGCGCGAGGTCGGCGGCCAGCCGAGAGCAGTGCATGCCGAGCACGGCGGCCGCCGCCAGGAACTCCGCGATGTAGTCCCGGTCGGCCACGGCGTCCATGCTGTTCGAGCTGGGCACGGCGAAGCCCAGGTCGCGGGCGAGCGCCTCGCGGTCGATGGCGAAGGCCGCGCCGGCCAACGCGGCAGAGCCCAGCGGCAGTACGTTGACGCGCCGGGCGCAGTCGGCGAAGCGCTCGCGATCGCGGTCGAGCATACAGACGTAGGCGAGGAGGTGATGGGCGAGGAGCACCGGCTGGGCGCGCTGGAGGTGCGTGTACCCGGGCATCGGCGCCTCACGGTGCCGTTCGGCCTGGTCCAGGAGCGCCGATTGCACGGCCTCCAGCGCCGCGTCGAGGTCGCCGAGCACGTCGCGGAGGTAGAGGCGCTCGTCGAGAGCGATCTGGTCGTTGCGCGAGCGCCCCGTGTGGAGCTTCCCGCCCACCTCGCCCGCGATCTCGATGAGCCGGCGCTCGATGTTCATGTGGATGTCTTCGAGCTCCCGGCGAAAGGTGAACCGGCCGCTCTCGAGCTCCGCGCCCACGGCCTCGAGGCCCTTGTCGATGACCGCGCGCTCCGCGGCGTCGATGAGTCCCGCACGCTCGAGCGCCTTTGCCCACGCGACGCTGCCGCGAATGTCGTGAAGCCAGAGCCGCCGGTCGAAGGACAGCGAGGAGGTGAAGGCCTCGGCCGCGGGGTCGGTCCCCGCCGTGAAGCGGCCCCCCCAGGGCTTACCTGAGCCCGGGGGACTGCCGGCGTCGGTCACGAAGCGCCGGCCTCGCCGTGCTGGGCCGACGGGGAACCGTTGGTAGGGAGCAGCGCGGCGATGTGGCTCATGATCCGCCGCGTAATCTCCTCGCGGTCGGCGTGGCTCTCGCGGCGGCGCCGGGTTTGGTGGAAGTGCAGCGGCTGGCCGAAGCGAACGGCGAGGGGTCGGCTGCGCGGGATGTAGAATCGGCGACCGGCCAGCGCCTCGTAGGTGCCGCTGATCGCCGCCGGCACGACGGGCACCCCCGCCCGCAAGGCGATCATGGCGACTCCCGGCTGCCCCGATACCAACCGCCCCTCGCGGCTGAACGGCCCTTCGGGGAAGATCCCGACGACGCCGCCCTGCTCGAGGGCGCGGAGGGCACGCTTGATGGCGCCTGGGTCGGGCCGCTCGAGATTGACCGGGATGGAGCCCAACCTCCGGTGAAACGGCGGATGCAGTGGGCTCGCGTGGAAGACGCGCGGCATGACGAGGAAGTTGATGGGCCGGGGCACCGCGACGCCCAGCACGACTCCGTCGAGGTAGTTGTGGTGATTGGCCGCCAGAATGAACGCTCCGTCGGCGGGAAGGCGATCGAGCCCCGAGACCTCGAGGCCGAAGATCGAGCGCAGCATGGGCGCGCAGCCACCGCGCAGGAATTGATAGAGGAGAGGGAAGCGGGGCGCCCGCGGGCGGGCGGCGGGCACTCCCGCCGCCGCCGGCAGAATTCCCAGAGTGCTCGATTCGTCGCCCGGCGCCATGATTCGCCTTTTATAGCACCGAGACCGGTGACTGACAAGGCGCGGACGCTCCCGGGCGTCGGTCCGCGGCGTCAGTGGGGCTTGGCGAGGCGATACCGCGCCACCGCGTCGTTGTGATCTGTCAGGCTCTGCGAGAACTGGTGGCGCCGGTCGCCGAGCGCGACGAAGTAGAGGTAGTTGACTCGGGCGGGGTGAGCCGCCGCCTGTATGGCCGGCAGCCCGGGGTTGGCGATGGGGCCGGGCGGTAGCCCGACCCGGCGATAGGTATTGAAAGGATGATCCACCTGGAGATCGGCGCGCGTCAACGCCTGTCGGCCCTTGCCGACGGCGTACTGCACCGTCGGATCGGCCTGGAGCGGCATGTCCAGCTTGAGACGGTTCCAGAACACGGCGGAGATCAGCGGAAGCTCGCTCCGCTCTACGCCCTCGCGCTCGATGATGGAGGCGAGCGTCAACAGCTGGTGCGCGTTCAGCCCCCGCGCCTCGGCTGCCTTGAGCAGGTCCGGCGTGAGCTGACCCCGCATCCGCGTCACCATGCGCTCGAGGATCTCCTCTGGGGGCACGCCCTTGACGAACTGGTAGGAGTCCGGGAAGAGGTAGCCCTCGACGGAAGACGCCGGGATCTCGAGCGTACGGAGGAAGAGGGGGTCCTGGCCGACGCGGAGCACGTCGGCGGCGCTCGCGAGTCCTTCGGCTTCGATGGCGTGGGCCAGCTCGGCCAGCGTGAAGCCCTCGCGCAGAAGGACCGTATGCTTGAGGACCTTGCCGCCTTCGAGGAGACTCAGCACGACAAAGGTGTTGGATCCCTGGGGCACCTCGTACTCGCCGGCCTTGAGGCTTCGGGCGCTCCCGTGCACCAGGGCCAGGAGCGCGAAGCCGAATGGGCTCCTGATGACGCCCGCCTCGTCGAGACGCCGAGCGACGCCGAGAAGACCCAGGTGGGGCGGGACTTCCACGATTCGTGGACCATTGGCCACCCCAGGAGCCGAGGTCGTGACCCACCAGAGCTGGAGAGCCGCGAAAATCCCCAGCAGGCCAAGCAGCGCATAGAGAGCTGCGCGCATCGGCCGCTCCGGGTCGCTCGGCGCATCGGTGGAGGTCTTGAGGACTCGGGGCCGCTCCCTCATGATTCTTCCGTATCTTGCCCGGGCTCTGGCGAGCCGTCAAACAGTGGCCGCGGGTTTGGTCGGGCCAGGGTTTCTGGTATAATGACGGACCTCGGGCAACACCGCCCGCCAATTCCCCCAGGAGGTATCCGATGGAGCAGCTGGTCCTTCCCGTCCGCCACGAGTGGCTCACGCGCGAGCGCGCGCGCGGTCAGATCGCCATCGAGCCCTTCGAGCCGGGCTTCGCCATCACGGTGGGCAACGCCTACCGTCGGGTGCTGCTGTCCTCCATTCCGGGAGCCGTGCCGACCTGGGTCAAGATCGAGGCCGTGCTTCACGAGTTTTCGCACCTGCAAGGCGTCAACGAAGACACGCTCGACATCGTCATGAACTTGCGCAAGCTGGTCTTCGCCGTCAGCGTGAGTCGGCCCAAACTGCTGCGGCTCAAGGCGCAGGGTCCACGCACGGTCACCGCGCGCGATTTCGAGCCCGACGCCGACGTCGAGATCCTGACTCCTGATGTCGTGTTGGCCAACCTCGACAAGGACGGCGCCCTCGAAATGGAGCTGTGCGTCGAGCGCGGGCGCGGGTACCAGGCCGCCGAGCGGCGCGAGCCCGAGGCCCTGCCGATCAACGCCATTCTCATCGACTCGGACTTCTCCCCCGTCAAGCGGGTGAACTTCCACGTCGAGCCCTCGAAGCAGGAGGCCGGGCTCGAGCGCCTCGTGCTCGAGGTGTGGACCAACGGCAGCGTCACCCCCGAGACGGCGGTCGGCGAGGCCGCCCGCATTCTCGAGGACCAGTTCGACCTGCTGACGGATTTCCCGCAGAGCCCGCCGCCCGAGGCCGAAGTTGGCGAGCCCGGGGTCGAGACGGCGCCCAGGGTCGAGCTCAACGAGCACCTCTTCCGCAACGTGGACGAGCTCGAGCTCTCCGTCCGCGCGTCCAACTGCCTCAAGACCGCCAGCATCCGGACCATCGCCGACCTGGTGCAGAAGACCGAGTCGGAGCTGCTCAAGACCAAGAACTTCGGCAAGAAGTCGCTGAACGAGATCAAGACCATCCTGGGAGAGATGGGGCTTTCCCTCGGCATGCGTCTCGATCCCGAGGAGCTGGAGAGGTTGCGCGCGCAGTACGAGCGCAGCTTCGAGAGCTAAGCCTCCTCCGGCAGTCCGTGCGTCCCGCCGCGGCCCCCGAGATGATTGATCGGGGGCCGCGGTGCGTTCACGTCCCCCGCTCCGGGTCGAGGTCGATTCGCTCGACGGTGCCCGAAGCCCATCGGGTGATCCAGAGCGTGACACCGTCGGTCTCGAGGACGACGGCGCCGTCCCTGTCCGTACGGTAAACACGCGCTCCGGCCGCCTCGAGCCGGCCGAGAGCCTCCGGCGTCGGATGACGAAACGGGTTTCGCGCGCCGACGGAGATCACGGCGACGGCCGCGCGCGTGGCGGCGAGAAACTCGTCGGTGGACGAGAACCGGCTGCCGTGGTGGCCAACCTTGAGCGCCAGCGCGCGCACGGGCGCGTGCGAGGCAAGAACGCGCTCCTCGCCTGGACGGCCGAGGTCGCCCGTGAGGAGGAGCGAAAACCCCCGCCAGTCGAGCCGGAGCACCAGCGATTCTTCGTTTTCTCCCTTGGGGGGAGGCTCGTCCAGCGATTGCGTGCCATCCGGATTCAGCACGGTCACGAGGGCCGAGCCGAGCCACATCCGCTGCCCCGCGACGAGCGTCCGGCGGCAGGCGCCCGAGCGCTCCGCGGCCCGCAGCGTTTCCTCGCTGCCCGGGCCCCACCGGCCGTTCTCCCACAGCTCGCCCACCCGGAAGCGCGTGAGCACTGCGCGGAGCCCGCCCGAATGGTCGGGGTCGGAATGCGAGACCGCGACCGCGTCGAGGCGGGCGGCGGGACGGTTCCAGAGGAACGGCGCCAGGACGCGCTCGCCCACGTCCAGGCGGCGAGCCCCCGCCGGCCCGCCGTCGACGAGAAGCCGCAGACCCTCGGGCAGCTCCACGAGAATGGAGTCGCCCTGGCCCACGTCGAGGAAGGTGACCCGAAGCTTGCCGTCACCCGGCCGGACCCAGGGCCAGACGGACAGGGCGAGCGCCGCCGCGAGGCAGACCGCGGCCGCGGCGCGCGTCCAACGTCGGGCTCCGAGAACCGGCACGAGCGCGAGCGACCCGCACCAGGCGAGGATCGCCGTCCAGCCGGGAGCCGGCAGGTGGACCATGGCCGCCGGGACGGCCGCGGCGGCCCATACGGCGGCGCGCAGCGCCAGGAGCACGAGCCACAGCGCCTGAAAGAGCATGTCGGCCGCGCTCGCGCTCGCGAGCGCCACCAGGAGCGCCAGCATTCCGAGGGTTGTGCCCACCGCGGCGAGCGGGACCACGACGAGATTCGCCACGATGCCGACGAGCGAGAGCTGGTTGAAATGAGCGAGCATGACAGGCGTCACGGCCGCCTGGGCGCCTACGCTCACCGCCACGGCCGTCGCGAGCCAAGCCGGCCAGCCCCTTGCCGCGAGCCAGCTCGTAATGGAGGGTGTGAGGTAGATGATTCCGGCGGTGGCTGCGAACGAGAGCTGGAAGCCCGGGTCCCAGAGATCGCCGGGGCGCCAGACGAGGAGCACGAGCGCGGCCAGGGCGAGCGCGTTCATCAGTTGGGATTCCCGGTCCAAGAGCATGGCCGTCAGCAACAGGAGGCCCATGACCGTGGCACGGAGCACGGAGGCCTGACCGCCCACGACGAGGGCGAAGCCCACCAGCGCCACGCCCGCCGCCACCGCGGTGGTGCGCCGCGACACGCCGAGCGCCGAGAGCACGAAGAAGACGGAGGAGGCCAGGAGGGCCACGTTGAAGCCCGAGACGGCGAGGATGTGGTATACGCCGGCGCGGCGGAAGGCCTCGTCGGTCTCGGCCGGCAGTCCGGTCTTCTCGCCGAGGATCAGGCCGGCCAGGAGCGCGGCGGACGTTTCTGGCAGGTGAGCGCCGATGGCGGCCACGGCCCAGCGCTTGACGCGCACGGGCCAGGGCGGCTCGTCGGGAGTGAGCGGCGCGAGAGACTCGGCCCGCCCGCTGCCCACGAGCAGTATGCCTTCGCGGCGCAGAAAGGCGGGGTAGTCGAAGGCGTCGGGGTTCCTGAAGCCGCGGGGACGGGCGAGCTTGAGCTCTACCGCCACGCGCTGACCTTCGCCTACCGCGGCGGTCTCGCCATAAAGCGTCACCTGGAGACGCCCCGATGCCGGGCGGCGGTCAGCTCCATCGAAGAAGCCGTCGACGTCGAGGATCAGCCGTGTCCGTCCGGGCGCCCAGCGCACCGGTTCCTCGGCGAGCCGGCCCTCGATTTTCACCACGGGCACGTTGACGACGGAAGCGAGCTTCGCGCGCGCGATGTGGTCGGCGGGCAGCTGTTCAGTGGCGCCGCGCAGGGCTCCGAGCACGACGGCAAGCGCGAGAAGGACGGCTGTCGCGGCGCTCTCACACGTCCCGTCTGGCCCAAAGGCCGTCGCGCAGGCGCCCACTGCGAGGAGAAGGCCGCCCGCAGCGAGCAGCCAGCCCGGCGCCGAGGTCGCCCACGCCGCCAACACGATGCCGAGCGCGAGCGCGGCCGACAGCGGCAGAAGTGGCGCCTCGTGCCATTTCACCTCAGTCGCCAACCGTCACGTGCTCACGAAGCGCGGCGAGTTTCTTCGGGCCCAAGCCCAGGATGCCCCGGAGGCCGTCCGGCGATTCGAAGCGCCCGCGCCGATCGCGCTCCTCGACGATGCGGCGAGCCAGGCTCGGGCCGACGCCGGGCAGCCGCGAGATTTCGTCCGCGCTGGCCCGGTTGAGGTCGAGCGGGCGCGGATCTGCGACCGGCGCGGGAGTCGCGGAAGCGCGCGGCCGCGGCGGCGGAAGCGCTCGCAGCGACGCCGGGGCCTCCGGGCGCGCGGCCGCCCAGCGCGGCGCCGCGCGGGGGCGGGGAGCGGGCGGGATGGGCGGCGGCGGATCCTCGCGGTCGAAGCGCTCGAGCCGCTCGGCCGCGTCGGGAAAGCCCGCGCGCCATTCGCGCACGCCAAGCCCGACGAGGAAGACCGCGGCGAGCAGAAAGAGCAGCTTGAGCTGCGGGCGCGAGTAGCTCATCGCGCCCAGCCTGCCACGTGGCTTCGGGCGTTTCTAGAGTGTCAGTTCAGATACAGCGGATCAGGCTGCGGGCTCTTTTCCCAGCTCGAAGGCGTCATGCAGCGCGCGCACGGCCAGCTCGGCGTACTTGTCCTCGATGACGCACGAGACGGCGATCTCCGAGGTCGAGATCATCTGGATGTTGATGTTCTCGTTCGACAGCGTCGCGAACATGCGCGCGGCCACCCCGGAGTGGCTGCGCATGCCCACGCCGACGATGGACACGCGCGCGATGCGGTCGTCGGCCGTCACGCCGGCGGCGCCGATGTCCTTGGCCACTGCGGCCAGCACCGTCTCCGCCCGCTGGCGATCGCCGCGGGGCAGGGTGAAGGAGATGTCTGTGGAGCCGTCGCGCCCGATGTTCTGGACGATCATGTCCACGACGATGTGCTCCTTGGCGAGCCCTCCGAAGACCTGGCTGGCGATGCCCGGACGGTCGGGCACGCGCAGGATGGAGAGCTTCGCCTGGCCCCGATCATGGGTGATGCCCGTGACGACCACGTCTTCCATGCTGTGATCCTCCCTGGTCACGAGCGTGCCCGGGTCCGGCTTGAAGGTGGAGCGGACGTGCACCGGCACGGCGAACTTCTTCGCGAATTCGACCGAGCGCGCCTGGAGCACCTTGGCGCCGAGGGCGGCCATCTCGAGCATCTCGTCGTAGGACACGCGGGCGAGCTTCCTCGCCTCCGGCACGACGTTGGGGTCGGCGGTGTAGACGCCGTCGACGTCGGTGAAGATCTCGCAGACGTCGGCCTTGAGCGCCGCGGCCAGCGCAACCCCCGTGAGATCCGAGCCGCCGCGACCGAGCGTCGTGATATCTCCCGACTCTGTCATGCCCTGGAAGCCCGCCACGACGACGATCTTGCCGGCTTCGAGCGCGGCGTGGATACGTTCGGCCGTGATGCGGCGGATTCGCGCCCGCGTATGGGCGCCGTCCGTGACCATGCCGACCTGCGGCCCCGTGAACGAGCAGGCTGGATGGCCCATCGAGTGGAGGGCCATGGCGAGGAGTCCGATGGTGACCTGCTCTCCGGTGGCGAGGACGGTGTCCATCTCTCGCGGGTCCGGGGCGGGCGTGATGGCGTGCGCCAGGGCGACCAGCGCGTCCGTCGTCTTCCCCATCGCGGACACTACCACGACCATGCGGTGGCCCTTTGCCGCGGACTCGGCGACGCGGCGGGCGACGCTTTTGATCTTCTCAGCGTCGGCCACGGACGAGCCGCCGTATTTTTGGACGATCAACTGACTCATAAGGGGGTCATCGTACACGACCCCTCAACGAGGTGTAAAGGCAGCCGGCCGGGCTGTCGCTAGCGGTAGACGCGGCGGCCGCGCGGGCCGAGTGGACCATGGGAACCGCCAGGGCCCCCTGGCCCGCCGGGCCGCCCTTCCGGTCCCACATGATCGTCGCCCTCGAAGCGGTGCTGACCGGGTCCCGGCCCGCGTTGACGGTACTGCTCCCGGGCCTGCTGGCGCTGCTCCGGCGTCATCTGACGCCAGCGCTCCTCCTGGCGCTCGAAGCGCTGTCGCTGCTCGGGCGACATGGACTGGTACTGGCGAGAGCGCTGGAGGATTTGCTGCTGCTGCTGAGGCGGCAGTCTCTGGAAGCGCTCGTGCGCGGTCTCGAGCTGGCGCTTGCGCTCCTCGGGCAGCGATTGCCAGCGCTGGAAGTTCTCCATGACGCGCCCGCGCTCCTCTGGAGGCATGCTGCGAAGCCTTTGGAGGTTCTGGCGCGCGGTCTGCCGCTCCTCGGGTGAGAGGTTCCTCCACTGGCGGTAGTTCTCTTGCGCGCGCTGGCGCTGCTCCGGCGTCATCTCCCTCCACCGCTGGAGATTGCGCTCCGCCTGCGCGCGCTCGTCGGGCGAGAGGCGCTCGAGCCCGCGGACGGGAGGGTCGTCGGGCTGGGCCGGCGCGGTCGAACGCGGCGGCGGAGGCGCCTGCGCCAAGGTGACTGCCGGGACCGCCAGGCAAACCGCGAGTACCAGAGCCTGGAGCCAGCGCGTCGAGCCAGCCTTCAGCACGGCACCTCACCTCCCTTTCGCCGACGCGCGAGGGGGCGTCGCCCCGTCCGCCTGCGGCTGGTTGTTGTCCCCTGGGAGCGTCTGCAGGATCCGCATGCGCTCGAAGAAGCTCATTCGCTTCGCGATCTCACGGTCGCGAGCGTAGTTCGCGTTGTTCAGCACCTCGAGGTCTCGAAGCAACTCCGCATCGACCTCTTCACCCTTGGTGGGAGCGGTCGCTCCCGTCCGGGGCGCGTCGGCAGCCTCCGCGCCCGTGGGGGCCAGGCTCATCAGCGCCGCCAGCCACAGTCCGGCCCGGCCGCGACGCCCGCAGGGATCGAAGGTCATGGGCGCGGATCAACTCTCGCGGCGGCCGGGCAGGCTGTCCAGGCGCTCTATCACGTCGAAGTCCTCGAGGACGTCGAGCTTCTGAACCACGTCGAGCCGGGCGATCATGTCCAGACGACTCGCCAGGATCGCATTCTCCATCGCGGCCGGGTCCCCCGGGATCTGACCGTTGCCAGGCAGGCCGATATAGATCAGCATCGCGACGAAGCCTGCCGCCATCGCCACCTGGAACGGGCGAAGCGGCCAGCTCCAGCCGGCCCACCCGCGGCTCGCCCGCCGCTGGAGTTTTTCGCGCAGCTCGGCCCGATAGGCGCCCCAATGTACGGGCGGCGGCCCCGGCGCCGTGCTCCTGAGCTCGGCAATCAGATCCTTGAACTCGTCCTCGGGCAGCCTGTTCATCTTTTCTCTCCCCCGCTGGCCTCTCCCACTCGGCGCTTGAGCGCCGAGTACGCGCGGTGCAGGTGCACCCGCACCGTCGCCTCCGACAGCTGCAGCACGACGGCGATCTCCTTGGTCGACAGCTCCTCTCGGCACTGGAGCAAGACGGCCGCCCTCTGCTGCGGCGAGAGATCCTCCACCGCCTCCCACAGCCGGCTCATGCGGTAATCCGCCACCATGGCATCCGTGGGATCGATGAAGGGAGCGGCGAGGCGCTCGACGGGGTCGCCTGCGTCGCGCTCGTCATCCCTGCCACCGCCCCAGCCGACCAGGCGCCGCCAACCCCGGCGCTTCCGCTGGTGGTCGAGGCAGCAGTTGACCAGTATGCGGTAGAACCAGGTCGAGAACTTGGCCTGGCCGGCAAAGGATCCTGCCGATTCGTGAAGCCGGATGAACGCCTCCTGCGAGCAGTCCTTGGCATCCTCGCGGTCCCGTACCACTGACCACGCGATGCGGTATGCCCGCTCCTGGTACCGCTCGACCAGCAGCTCAAAGGCTCCCTCGTCCTGTTGGGCGATTCGTCGGCAAAGGTCTTCATCGGACGGCTCGAGGGTCTCCACTACAGCCGATCTTCGCATACGCTCGTCGGGCGAGCCAAACGCCCCGAAGTTCAGGCGCATCGCTGCATCCGCCGGGCTCCGCCACCGCGTCGCCGCCCATGTTGACCTCCCGCCAGTCGGCCTCGACCCGTAGTCTCCTGTCGGGTTAGACGCTGGCTTCGGCGGGTCCGTTTACACGGCCGGCAACGGGAAGTCTCTCCCGGGAATCGCTGTGTACCGCCTTCCACCCTCTAGGACGCCCAGGGCAAGTGGCGTGTTTACTCGCAGCAGGTGCCAAAAGCCTCCCCTCGAGTCAACCAATGTGCTAGCTTCGGCCACGGGGTGCGAAGCACACTGGGTCGTGGTTTGGGGATTCCTGGGGGGCGAAATCTGGTAGTCGCGGTTCTGGCCCTGACTCTCCTTGTCCTAGCGCCATCCGTCTCCGCCCAGCCTCAGGCACCCCCGCGCGACGAGACCCGAGTCCTGGTCTCCCGCTTCGTCGTCACAGGTGTCTCCGCGTTCCCACCGGAGCAGCTGCGCCCGCTGCTGGCGGACGGCGAGGGGCGCGAGCTGACTCTCGCCGAGCTCGAAGGCTTCGCGGCACGTATCACCGCATTCTACCGGGAGCACGGTTACATCCTGGCCCGCGCCTATGTCCCGGCGCAGGAGATGCGCGGCGGCGTGGTCGAGCTCGCCGTCCTCGAGGGGCGCGTGGGCAAGATCGATATCACCGGACTGCGGCACTACGACGCCGACTACCTGCGCCGCTACGTCGAGCCCCGCTCCCCGAGCCGCGTCTTCGAGGCGGGAGACTTCGAGCGGGGCCTCCTCCTGCTCAATGACCTGCCCGGGCTCAGCCTCAAGAGCACGCTGAAGCCGGGGACCCAGACCGGGACCACGGACGTCGTGCTCGACGTGGACAAGGACCGTTTGATCACGGGAGCCGTCGACGCCAACAACTACGGATCGCCGGAAACGGGCTACGAACGCTTCGGCGTCTCCCTCAACCTCAACAACCCTTCGGGACTCGGCGACGTGCTGGCCTTCCGCGGGTTGACGTCCACCATTGGCGGGGCACTCTGGCTCGTGCGGTTGTCCTACGCCATCCCGCTCAATACCCTCGGCACCAAGATTGGCGGCGCCTACACCCACTCCCACGTCGGCACGAATGTGGGGGCCGTCGTCGGCGATGTCACCGTCCGCGGTGACGGCGACATCGGGAGCCTCTACCTTCTCCATCCCATCATTCGCAGCCGCGAGCTCAGCCTGTACGGGCAGGCGGGCTTCGACTACAAGGACTTCACCAACAACGTTCAGGCCCAGCAGGAGGCCCAGCCACAGAAGGACCGGCTGCGGGTCTTCTCCGTCGGGGCTTTCCTCGATTCCGTGGACCGGTGGCGTGGCGCCAACAACCTTTCCTCGACGCTCTTCCAGGGCGTTGGCGACTTCCTGGGCGGACTCCACGGAAGCAACGACTCGCACGCCAGCGTGTTCGGCGCCGGCGGCACCTTCACCAAGCTTACGGGGGAGGCATCCCGCGCCCAACAGATCACCACATACACTTCGGTCTTCGCGAAGGCGGGAGGGCAGTGGGCGAGCACGAGCCTGGTTTCACCTGAGCAGTACATCGTGGGAGGCCAGGGGACCGTGCGCGGCTACCCGGTCGCGCAATTCTCCGGGGACCGCGGCTATGCCCTCACAGGCGAGTTCCGCTGGAACGCTCCAGGCTTCGGCGACAAGCCGGCATTCCTCGGCAAGAAATGGGGCGACATCCTGCAGTTCTACCTGTTCATCGATCATGGGGGCGCGAACCTGCTCAATCCAGCGGAGGGCCAGACTCGCAGCCAGACGATAACGGGGACAGGTATCGGGGCCCAGATC
>Ga0137363_10001783_pt1 | contig 12588 bp, 8 predicted proteins | sample MadtaG_FD_104800 | JGI IMG/M metagenome (GOLD analysis project Ga0137363, IMG submission 104800) | Vadose zone soil microbial communities from Angelo Coast Range Reserve, California, USA - Mad1_115_16 metaG | ecosystem: Environmental > Terrestrial > Soil > Vadose zone | place: USA: California...
AGTCGCAAAACGATCGCCAGCGAAACCAACAGCAGCCATCGCCGCGCCGCAAAGTTTCCCGAATCCCAAAGCAACCAGGCGCCCGCCAAACCCAACAGCGTGTAAATCGCGGTCCAGCCGGCAAACAGCGGCAACCAGATGTGCTGGTGATGTTCGTAATCCAGATCTTCCAGCGGCAAAAGCGTGCCTTCAAATGGCCAATACTGCGAATGCGTATCGAACCACATCGTGCGAGCGCGCTTCAACGGTAACCACACATAGTAACGAAACGGGTGGCGCGCGATCCGTTCGCGAGCAATCTGCCCAAACCCGGCGTCAATTTCCGGGGTCATCTCAACCGCCCCGTGATTTTCCGGCTGTGACTGATCAGATTCGTCTGCGTTGCTGTTATCGTTCTCATCGCCCTGATCGCTGCTGTTGTCGTTCTGATCACCCTCGTCACCGCTGTCCTGGGCATTGGCGTTTGAATTCACATTCGCATTCGCAGTCTGCGGAGCCGGGCTCGGCGTTGGCTTGCTTATCGACCGCGCTTTACTGTTGGCTGACCCGGGAACCGGCGTTGGCGTGGACGGCGCCTGAGGAGCCGGTGCTGGACTCGCCTGAGACTGAGCCGGATTATTGGCGCCCGGCGGATGGTTATACTTGTCGAGTAACGCCGCGACCTGAGTCTTCTCGTCCGCCGAATCAAACGACGACGCGGGAACATCTTCGATGTCGATGGGTTCAGTGTCGAGCGACCAGAGAAACGGGCCGACATAACTTTCGTCATCCAGCCAACTGCGCACCCATTGATTGTAGCCACGCGGCACGAACTCGCCCGGCATCTCGCCGTGAGACGGCGCCAGCGGCTGGAAGAGGTGAAAGACGCGGGCGTTGCGAATCGTCCAGGGGACGAGCACGAGCACAAAGGCGAAGGAGAACAAAGTCCCGGCGATTAAGACGCGCGAGAAATATTTGGAGTGCGCCGGCAAAACGAAGTGGCGACGGCGCTTTGGATCTTGTGCCGTCTCAGGGGCCTCAACCGAAGATCCAAAGCGGTGTCGCGCTGCGCTTGCCACCGCACTCCAAATCGGCGAAGTGATTACCAGCGTAAATCCGATTGCCGCCGCGAACAATCCACTGTCAGGCCGAAACAAAACGGCCAGGCCACCGCATAGTCCCGCGACCTGCCACCAAAGCAGCGCCCGCTTTAATCCCTTGCGATCTTCCTCTGTGTCCCCTGTGGTGAATCCATTCCGAAATGCCAACGTCGCCGCCAGGCACATGGCCATCACCAGAAACGTAGTCGGCACTTCCGTAAGGATGGTCGCCGCATAAATCGTTGTGAAAGGACAGACCGCGGCTAATGCCAAGGCCGCGATCGCCGTCGCCCGTTTTCGCTTTTTGTCCGGCTGCCAATAGAACGCAAGCAAGGCGACCAGCGCGCAGGTGGCCGTATCAATTAAAGCCTGGACGATGCGAACGGCGCCGTTGTTTGCATGGCCAAAGACCGAATAGATCGAGGCGAGGAAAAGCGGATATCCGGGCAAGCGTATGAGCGATGGATCGTAAGGCGCTTCGGTTTCGTGCGAGTAGACATGTTGCTCGAGTACGTTGCGCGCAATCTGCGCGTAGGTCCGGCCGTCGTCGGGTCCATCGTTCGGCCAACGGTGTGCGACGACCACGCGAAAGCCGGCCGCCAACATCAATAAGACCAGGACAACCCAAACGTCGCGGCGATTTAGTAGATGAGACTGCCTGAACATCGATAAAAGAATTTTGCTAGGTCTCAATTCTCAAGAGAAAGCAATCACCAGAAACTCTAGCAATTACCATTGACGAGCGCCTCTCTTCGGTTGTATAGCCCAACAGTTGAAAGTCGGTTCCCAAAACCGCCACAGACAAACCTTAGAAAAGGAGGCGCTTCCCAATGCTAACCCGCAAATGGAGCAACTTGCTACTTTCGGTCGCTCTCGCTCTCTCATTACTGGTCTTAATTGGAGCGACTTACAACGCTCGTAGTACAGATGCATCGGCCCAGGTAATGAAATCAAAAGTACTACGGCGCAAGGCTCAAATAAAACTGAAGCCAAGCGCTCTGGAAATACTTGGCGCTCAACAAGGCGACCAGGAGAGAACGTTCAAGATGCGAGATTTCAAGGATCTGCCTTTGGCAGTACGTCAGGTCAGAAATCTCCAATCAGACACTTGGCATAAGGACTTAGAAATTGAGGTTAAGAATAATTCAACCAAACCGATTTACTCCATACTTGCATACCTGGAGTTCCCGGACGAGCCGGTACGGGGGGATGGCGTTTCTGGAATTGTAATCGTATTCGGTGAGCGCAAGTACATTGACCTGAGAAGGATAGGCGACTCGCAGGATCCGCACTTGAATCCTGGCGATACGTATGTGTTCACCATTCCAGAGAAGTTGAAGAAAGGTCTCAAGGTTAAGCACGAGAAGTCTCCGAAAGCCTTTAAGCACCTGGAACTACGCTTTGGGGTAATCAGCTTCGGCGACGGCACTGGGTTCGAAGCAGAAGAGTTCTCGGACTATCGAGCAATAAAATTGAGCGTTGTTGCCTAGAAGGCTCACCACGTATCTTGGGGAGGAGGTCAATTTCAAATGAAACCAGATAGTTGCAACCGAAAGAATTGAGCGTTGAAGTTTCCTGGTTGCGGGCGTATAAGCACACCAGTTGAAACTCCTGCTGTTTCAAAACCGCCAACGGTCGAATTTTCACCGAAGGGGACTTTCAATGCTATCCCACAAGCGCATCAGTTTATTACTGGCGGTGACTTTCGTCGCTGCTTTGCTGGCGGTCATTGCCGCTACCCTCAGCCGCGGACAGACCACGGCTTCCGCCACTCAGAAGATCACGGTGTTGCGTCGCAAAGACCAACTCAAGCTGAAACCCACAGCCGCGGAGATTGCTTCTCTTAGAAGTCAACTGCCAAAGGAAGAAAGAACGTTTGAGGACAAGATACCGAAGGATGTCCCCATAAAGATCAAATTAAAGAAAGAAAAAGCCTTTAAGGATCTTACGAACGCTCAGTGGTATCAGGATTTTGAGCTTGAGGTTACGAACACATCCGACAAGCCGATATATTTTCTGGAAGTCTGGCTCATATTGCCAGAAACCAAATCTGAGAATGACGTGCAAATTGCGTTTCCGCTACGATATGGAAGAGCTGATTTTATTCACTTCAACACTCTGCCTATCGCCACTGATGTCCCGATTCAACCGGGAGAAACCTACACCTTTACGATCCCCGAGACATATCAGCGAGGATGGCGAGCGTTTAAAGTAAGAAAAAATGGGCCTGATCCCAGAAAGGTCGAGATTAAGTTTGTCCAGTTGAGTTTTGGAGACGGAACAGGCTTTAACGGAACAGATGCTTTGCCTTATCCATACAAGAGGGAGCAATCCTCCAATGCGTCCTGCCGGGAAGGCCCCAGGCAAACCGCGGACAAGGCCTTCAGGAAAAGCGCGCGTATTCCGTCTCCTGCTTTGCGAGAGCATTCTTTACTACCAACGCCGGCAGCAATCCTGCCGGCGAGTTTTTTTTCCTAATTCAGACCTCGTATCGGCAACCTGAAGCGCCGACGCTGCCGGTGTAATAGTGCGGCCGTCATCAATTTTGGAGACGGCACAGGTTTTTGGGGAACAACCGCTGCTCCGCTGCCCCACCCTAAACGGATCCAAGGGTAAACTAGTTATTGAGATAGCTTGAAGATCAATGAAACAATATTGCTAAGACGCTGCCCGCAAGTAAAAGCAACAGTTAGAAACCCCAAGCAATTGGCATTGACGTAACATTCTTGTAAGTATATAAGCACACCAGTTGAAACTCCTGCTGTTTTAAAGCGCCAATGGTCGAACTTTCACCGAACGAGACTCTCAAATGCTATCCCACAAGCGCATCAGGTTATTACTGGCGGTGACTTTCGTCGCTCCTTTGCTCGCGGTCATCGCCACGACCCTTAGCCGGGGACAAGCCACGATTTCCGCCACTCAGAAGATCACAGTCTTACGCCGCAAGGACCAACTCAAGCTGAAACCCACAGCCGCGGAGGTTGCGTCTCTTAGAAGACAACAACCAAAGGAAGAGAGAGAGCTTGAAGACACAATACCTGCTCACGTGCCGATAAAGGTCAAAATAAAAGCCGAAAAGGAGCAGGCATTCAAGGATCTCAGTAACGAACACTGGGTCCGTGATCTTGAGATTGAAGTCAAAAACACGGGAACGAAGCCGATCTACTTCCTTCACTTACAACTACATTTGGAAACTACGGGGCCTGACGGCAACGGAGTGGGCTTTGTACTTCTTTATGGCAGAACTGATCTCCTTGAAATTACTGCACCCTTAAAACCGGAGGATGTCCCAATCAAGCCTGGCGAAACTCATATCTTTACGATTGCGGAAAGATTTGTGAGGGGATGGGAAAGAATTGTGCGCGAGGACAATGTTCGCCAGCCAAAAAAAGTGCGGGTAATATTTCAGAACATTAACTTTGGAGACGGTACCGGCTTCTGGGGCACCACCGCCGCGCCACTGCCGCACCCTAAACGTATCCAAGGGTAAACTGGTTATTGAGATAGCTTGAACATCGATGAAAGAATATTGCTAAGACGCTACCTTCAATTGAAAACAACAGTTAGAAACCCTAAGCAATTGGCATTGACGTATCATTCTTGTAAGTATATAAGCACACCAGTTGAAACTCCTGCGGTTTTCAAACCGCAAACATGCGACTTCCACCAAAGGAGACTCTCAATGCTATCCCACAAGCGCATCAGGTTATTACTGGCGGTGACTTTCGTCGCAGCTTTGCTTGCGGTTATTGCCACGACTCTAAGCCGGGGACAAGCCACGGCTTCCGCCACTCAGAAGATCACCGTCTTGCGTCGCAAAGACCAACTCCACCTGAAACCCACGGCCGCGGAGATTGCTTCTCTTAGAAGTCAATTGCCAAAGGAAGAGAGACAGCTTGAAAACAGAATTCCCCCGCACGTGCCGATAAAGATCAAAATAAAGGCTGAGAAAGAGAAGGCATTTAAGGATCTTGATAACGAGAATTGGGCTCACGACTTCGAGCTTGAGGTCACGAATACGGGAAATAAGCCCATCTACCAGTTCTACTTGCTTCTGGTAACCGACATAAAGGCAGCGGCCGGATTCCGCATAGTGGCACCGGTATATTATGGAAGAGAGGAGCTTGGTACGATCAGTACGCTGGCTACGCGTGACGACATCCCTCTTAAGCCAGGCGAATCGGTAATCCTTAAGATTCACCCCGGCCAATTGGAAGCCTGGGACTATATGCGACGTAAGGAGAAACGGCCGCATCCCAAAAGGATTGAAGTAAAGCTTGAAGGCTTGAGTTTCGGTGATGGAACGGGATACGGAGGCGAGGGTGGAATCGCGCTTCCCCGTAAGCTCCCCGAAGAATCGAATCGGAGTCGTTGCACACCGCAAAAGAACAAGAGCGGGCCTCGATTACTGGAATGGCTTGCTAATGCACGACAGGGCAAGCCCAATCGATCATCAACACCTGACCTACCGGCAAACTTCTTGCCGGTAAATTTTTGGTCGGCGGGCCGATTAAAGGCCGTCTCGCTTATGCCCGAGCCAGAACCCACGGAGTGTTGTCCCGGTGCCAATTGCACGCCTTTGATAAATCACGTCGAACATCCTTGCTTCAACTGTCCTAACCAGAACAGGCCTACCATTACCTATTGCTCTGATCCCGCTGGATCTTGCTACGCTCCGGAATACGATAGCATCGAATGCTTCACAGGAAGCGGACAACCCTATTTGTGTCAGACTATCGCTATGCCCGAGTGTGGCGGAGCACCGACGCCGAGTTCATCACCAACTCCAAGTCCCAGCCCGTCGCCTTCGCCGTCGTGCGATCCAAACAGTCCCCACAAACTCAACAACAAAAATTGCCGGTGCTTACCCGTTGGAGACGGAACATACGATTGGTTTTGCGGCTGCGAGGACGGCTCTGCGCCGGCAGATTACACAGGTCTCTTCGCCAGCAACCTCGGTTGTGATCCCTTTAAAACTCAGAACGATGGCAAGGACTGTTGTGTCTGCATCGAACAGAACCATACTTGTGGTTCTGGTTGCCAGTGGAGCCCTGCGTATTGCGAGTGTGTGGACTTCATCGGTTCACCGTGTTCGGCAGCAACACCCACCCCGAATCCTGGTTCGGGCGGTGGTGGAGGTGGCAACGTCTTCGGTGGTGGTGGGGGCGGCGGTGGATGTACTGAATACTGGTGGGTCTACTACGAAAACTGGGGTTCAGGCTGGCAGGAGATTTGGCGCAGTTATGCAGGATGCTGGTGAGAACGCGATAAGTTTGGCGCGGAGATTGGGCGGACGAGTTGTGGTTAGTCCGGGGGAGTGTTCTTAAAGGGGTTCACAGTCGTGAGCATCACAGACTGAAGTCTATGCCACATCAAGGTTGCACTTCGACGGTCGCTTTCCGCTCCAGCTTGCCCCAGCCCACCACGGCGCCGCGCACGGCGGTGGTGACTGACTTGACCATCACGTAATACATCACCTGGCGATAGCAGAAACGCTGGAGGAAGAGCCACCAAAGCAGACGCCAGCGTTCTTTGCGTTCCAGCACGAAAGCAAAACACGCCGCGCTCCAATCGACGGCCAGAAACAGCGCGTAATAAAAAAGCACCTGGCGCAGGTTGGTAAACGAATAACCCACCGGCTGCTGCAGGCGATCGAGCGCGCTCGAGGCGAGGGTGTAGACGAGAATCAAATCCATCACCGGCGAGATTAGCGGAAACAGGATTTGGAAGATCCAAACGTTCGGCAGAGCCACAAACCCGAGGGCGCCATAACGCGGCCGGAAGAGCGCGTCACGATGCTTCCAGACGCATTGCAGAGTGCCGTAGGCCCAGCGGAACCTTTGGCGCGCCAGCATTCTCAAGCTATGCGGCGCTTCAGTCCACCCAATGGCGTTTTCTTCGTAACCAATCTTGTAACCGAGCTTGCGTATTAGGAGAGTCAGATCCTGATCTTCGGCCAACGTCTCAGCGCTGAAGCCGCCGCAGCGCTCGATCAACTCGCGACGCCAGGCCCCGACCGATCCCGGCACCACCGTGATGCAATTCATACTGGCGAATGCGCGGCGATCCATATTCTGCGAGGTGATATATTCCAGCGCCTGCCACCGCGTTACGATATTTATGCGATTGCCGACTTTGGCGTTACCAGCGACAGCGCCGATCTGTGGATCGACGAAACGCCGCGCCAGGACCCGGATGGTATTGCCTGGAAATTGAGTGTCGGCATCAAGCGCCACGATCACGTCGCCTTTGGCGTGCCGCAAACCCAGATTCAAAGCCGACGCTTTGCCTGCGTTCGGCTCGGTGAACAACTTGACCAAAGGCTGTTCGCTGAAATGTTCACGCACAACTTCACTGGTGCGATCCTGCGAACCATCATCAACTACGATGATCTCAAAGTTGTCGTAATCGGAATTCAGCAGGCTGCGAATGGTCGCCTCAATGACGCGCTCTTCGTTAAAGGCCGGCACGATTATCGAAACGAATGGTTCGTACTGTTCCCCGGAGTGCTGCCGTTCGCGGCGCCGCGAACGCACCCATTGAGCGAATGCCAGCGTGCCGATTACGCCCAGCCTGCTTAAGCCCAACACGATGCCGATGATGAAAGCCCACTGCAACAGCCACCCGCCGGTCGAGAGAAATAGAAATGCCAAAGCGTCTGTCCGCGTGTAAACGCTCTGACTCGGCGGCAGTAGCGGCATCACCTGATCGCGAGTCCAACCGCCGAGGGTTGAAACCGGCACGAACTTGAATCCGCGCGCGCGCAGTTCATGGATCAGTCTCGGCAGGGCCTGGACGGTGGCCGCCCGATCACCACCTGAGTCGTGCAGCAGCACCACCTGCCCGCGGGTTTCAGAATTAGTGTCCATGGCCCTTTTGACGGTCTTCTCCACGATCTCGTCCGCGGTCGCGCCCGGTTTCCAATCGCTCGGATCGATCCGCAAACCCACTATGATGTAGCCCAGCTTTTCTGCGCGAATGGCCGGTTCGACCTCTTCCGGCTTGTCGGCTTCCGCGTCGCCAAAATAAGGCGGCCGGAAAAGCACAGTCGACCTGCCGGTGACGGATTCGATTAAGCGCTGGGTCGCGTTCAACTCGAGATCGGTAATGCGTCCCGGAATCTCACCAAGGTTCGGATGAGTAAAGGTATGATTGCCGAGTTCGTGACCTTCGTTGATTATGCGTCTGAGTAGTTCGGGGTGGGCCTGGCCATTCTTGCCAATCACGAAAAAGGTGGCCGGCACGTTTTCCTGTTTCAGGATATCCAGGATGTCCGGGGTCCATTCGGGATCGGGCCCGTCGTCAAATGTCAAAGCGATCAGGCCCGGATGGTCTCCGGTGCGCTCGATCACGTACGACGAAGGGATATTGTTATTGTCATAGGTCTCTGAAGTTATGAATCCAGTCGTCTGATCGACGTTCAACCCGCGCTCGCCGTCATGCGGGCTGGCTTGCACCCGCAGCAACTCTCCACTGCCTTCAAAGTCGACTTCGTAACCACGGAGAATTCGTTTGAGCGCGTCGGCCGGAGGATTCGGCGCGTCCGTGCCAAAAATCGACCAGATGGATGGATCTTCTGAGCCTAACCGCCACAGCGCGAATCCGGCCGGGTTGTACCCACTCGCCGCCCGCATTTGATTAAAGGCGGTAACGCCGTCAAGGAACCAGACGACGTGGTGCGAGTTGTCTTCCTCGTCATATTCGTAATGCGGATTGCGTGTCGCCGGATCGAATGCGATTTGGGCGGAAGAGTCTCTGGCGTTGATTACGGCCTCCTGGAAACTGACTTCCTTGGCATCAACGCCCTCGGCCCAATCGTATCCATAATTACCCAGCGCAATGATGGTTTTTGCCGGGTTCAAATCGCGCATGCGGTTGGCCAGAGTGCCTTGATACCAATCCTGCGAAGCCACCGAGCCCGCTACTTTCCCGGCCCAGTGCTCGTCATAGGCCATCAGCATGAGATAGTCGGTCGCGGCTGCATACTCGCGATAGTTCCATTCGGCATCGTCGAAGGGGACCGCCTGGACTACTACCCAGCCACGAGCCTGAAATGCGGCATGAAGTTCCTGCATGAACCGCAGCAGGTTTGGTTGCGTGTCTTTGGTGGGCTCTTCAAAATCGACAGCGACCCCGGCGAACTTGTTCTGCTCGACGAACTGCGATAGCGCCGCAACTAATCTCTGTCGCGAGTCTTCATCGGCGACCGCTCGCGCGAGTACATCTTTCTCCCACTTTTCATCAGAGAGGTTCTGCACCATGGGAATGATCGAGGTTTGAGGTCGGCGTTCGCGTATCAGGTTCAGCGCTTTGGCGTCGAGTTCGATGCCGAGCGGGCTGCTGCCATTCTTTGAGTCAACCAGGTGCGCCCACTGGGCGACCACCCAGTCGAGGTGATCGAGATTTCGTTCCAGCGAGGCGTAACTGGATTCGTCCCAGTTAACATAGAAACCGATCGCCAACTGTTTCGAATTAAAACTGGCGGGGGCGGGCAGCGGTGTGTTCACGGGCGCCGGCAAGATCGGCGTTAACTCTGAACGCCGGGCCGGCACGACGCGCGTCTTGGCCGACTCCTTCTGCAAAAGGTCCACTGCTTTCTTCGCCCCAGCCTCGCGCGCGTTCAGCAGAGCCGGGGGGCGTGGCAGTTTAAGATCCGAAGTGCGCGGCAGATTCTGGAGTGGACGCAGATTAAGACGCGGCAACAACGGATTAGCCAGGACGCTGGCGATAAAGATCGCGGTGATCGCGGTGACGGCAATACCCAGGGCCAGATAAGTGCGCTTTACACGTCTCCAGCGACGGCCGCGGGGGTCGTAAAACACGGGAGAATTTGGCGAAGTCTTTTCAGACACCTACACGCTCTTTCCGGCAACCAGGAGAAGTTTTAAGTTGCGGTTGGTATTTGATGTCTATAACGGTGCGCGGGTTAATAAGTCAAGGAGATAGCCACGTTATTTTTGTGCGCAGAAGAAAAGCCGCTCGCGATTACTCACAAGCGGCTTTCCGGTGAACTGTAGGGATTGACCTGCGGCTGTGACCGCTTCGGAAAGAAGGCGTCACAGAGAACGTCTCAGGATGACAATCCAAACAATCGCGATTATCAATTCCTGAGGCTAGGTCTCAGCCACCTCACTGTGATTAGAACTCATAAATTTTCGATCACCTCCTTTCCAGTGTTGGAGTGATAATAAAAGACAACCGCGAAGTCGTCAATCAAAAAGTTTCTTTCCGCGTTCTGTCTCTGATGCTGATCGGTTTTTCGATGTTAGAGTTGATGCGGACAGACGGGGCAGTAGCCCGACCGTTAGGGAGGGCGTCGATCACGTTGCTAAGAAAAATGCCGCGCGGGTTAACCTTCTACCGGTCTCGGGTCAAGCTTTCTAAACAGTGACCAGAGTTTGTCTTCAGAGGATTCCCATAACCGGGTGAGAATTTTTTCATCGTCAGCATTATCTGATTCATACTTGGCTTGGCGATCCCGCTGCTGGTCGAGGTTGTCTCGCAAATCATTAGACAGAGCTATCGCGGCATCGCGGCTGGGTGTAAATGCTATAGGCAGATAGTCTACTGAGAGCCGTTTCAAGAGATTTGCGCGATTGGTCTCCACCATTTCATTGATATCTTTAACGCTGAAAGCATTTTGCTCGACGCTATATTCAACAACCCATAGTTGGTTGAACTCTTCAAGCCGCAGTCTTCGTGTTTTTGGTGCTTCGATCATTTGAACCTCCCAATTCGAGAAGCAACGAAGCTTTATATCATTCGATTGAGTTTTGGCATAAGGACATAGCGTTTTTATCTCACCTCAGATTATTAATCCAAACCGATGACTGAGTAACGCCCTCCCTCACGGTCGGGCTACCGCCCCGTTTGTTCGATCGAATGCTAGTTGGCCCGATGCATAAACTTGCCGCGCGTGCTCGACGCCAAAAAAGTAAGCCAACTCGCGATAGTCTTCGCAATCATGAATTACAAAATCGGCACACTTCCCTTTTTCCAAGCTCCCTATTTCATCACCGCGTCTCAGTGAATAGGCGGCGTTGATTGTGGCTGCACTGACGGCCTCAGCTGGAGTCATTTTCATCTGCGTGCAAGCCAGCGAAAGAACCATCGGGATCGAGGGAGTCGGGGAAGATCCGGGGTTGAAGTCAGTAGCCAGCACGATGCCAAGCCCCGCTTCGATCATTTCACGGGCCGGCGGATATTGCCTGGAGCCGAGCGCGTAAACTGAGCCCGGTAAGAGCACCGGCTGAACCTTTGCGGCCTTTAAAGCCGCTATTCCGGCAGCGTCGGTATGCTCCAAATGATCCGCGGTGGCCGCGTTGAGCTCAGCAGCGAGCCGCGCGCCCCCGGAGAGCGAAAGCTGGTCGGCATGTACGCGCAAGCCCAATCCCTGACCGCGCGCGGCTGAGAGTATCTGCCGTGTCTCGTCATTGCTAAACACATCTGCTTCACAAAACACATCGCAGTACTCAGCCAATTTTTCCTCAACGACGCGCGGCAGCATTTCATTGATCACCAGACTCACATAAGTAGCGCGGCGTGACCTGTACTCTGCAGGAATGTCGTGCGCGCCGAGAAAGGTGGAAACGTAACGCAGCGGTGTTTCGGAATTCAGTTGTCTGATGGCGCGCAGGATCTTGAGTTCATCTTCGATAGTTAGACCGTAACCCGATTTCGCTTCGATCGTTGTCGTGCCGCCTCGTAGAAACCATTCGCTGTAGCGCTTGCCGGCTTTAATGAGATCGCTCAACGATGCGTTGCGCGTGGCCCTCACGGTAGATCGAATGCCACCACCACGCGCAGCGATCTCGCGATAGGTTGCCCCGCCGGCGCGCTGCTCGAATTCGTTGGCGCGCAGGCCGGCGAACACGGGATGCGTGTGCGCGTCCACGAATCCCGGCATTACGACGCGACGCCCGGCGTCGATCACCTCACAGTCGCCGTTAATTAGACGCTCGACTTCGCGCCGCCGGTCGGCGATCTCGATCCGATCGCCGCGAACAAAGAGTGCGCCGTCTTCTATGATTGAGAGTTGGCGCAACTCACCCCCAACCCGCGGCCGGCGCGGACCGGCAAGCGTCACCAGCTGCGAACAATTAATGACGGCGAGACTTTCAGGCACGGGCTTTACGGCGCGCGCGCCAGGAGAGTAGCGCGTAAACGATTGCCGAGAAGACAATCAGATCGATCAGTCCAGCTGCGGCTACCGCGAGAAACGTCGGGCCGCCGAACGTGTCACCGGTCGCGCGAGGAAAGATGTGCTGCGTAAGAAAAAGTGGCCAGGCGTCGAAGTAAAAGAAGGCGGCGATCATCCAGCGAGGCGGATGGTTCGGCCGATAGACACGATTGACCAACATTAATAACACCCCGTCGGCGATCATGATAAGAAAGCCGAGCGGGATCGAGATCAAGAGTCGTTTCCAGCTCATGCAGCCATTCCACGGCAAACCTTCATTGGCCCTTCATTAGAAAAGAACTCAGGCTTCCCTGTACAACCAGGCGCCGG
>Ga0137363_10001785_pt1 | contig 12583 bp, 11 predicted proteins | sample MadtaG_FD_104800 | JGI IMG/M metagenome (GOLD analysis project Ga0137363, IMG submission 104800) | Vadose zone soil microbial communities from Angelo Coast Range Reserve, California, USA - Mad1_115_16 metaG | ecosystem: Environmental > Terrestrial > Soil > Vadose zone | place: USA: California...
GAGGATCTGCGACGGCACGCCCGCGGACATCGGCACGTCGAAGGGCGGGTTGACCGCGGCCACGACGCCGTCGGCCCAGCCGTGGAAATGGCCGTGGAGCTTCACCACCTTCGGATGCCCCGTGTAGGCGCGCGCGATGCGCAAGGCCAGGTGCGTCGCCTCGGTGCCCGACATGGTGAAGCGCACCATCTCGGCCGACGGCACGAGCTTGCAGATCAGCTCGGCCCAGCGGATCTCGAGCTCGTGGCAGGCGCCGAGATGGGTCCCGCGCGGAGCCTGCTCCTGGATGGCCTTGACGACCGCCGGGTGGCAGTGACCCAGGAAGAGTGCGCCGTGACCCATCCAGTAATCCACGTACTCGTGGCCGTCGACGTCCCACTTGTGGGAACCCTGGGCCCGGTCGACGTAGATCGGAAAGGGCTTGAGGTGGCGGCTGTCGTGCGTGATGCCGCCGGCAATGACGCCGCGCGCCCGCTCGTAGAGCGCGGCCGATTTCGGGTGCATCGCGCGGTAGGTGTCGAGAATTGCGGACGGCTTCGCGGGCTGGGTCATCGGGTAGGGCCTCCGTGGGGTGTCGATTCCTGGATCAGCCGCAACAACTCTACCATGCCGGCGTGCGCCTCCAAAGGGAGGGCGTCCACCGTCGCCTCTCGCTTGCGCGTGATGCCGTCTACCGCGCCGGCCGCGACGCAGGCACGGATCATGCCGCGCTCCTCCTCGGCCGTGTGCAGCAAGGGGCGCTTCGAGAGGCGCGCCAGCTCGACGACGATGCCGTAGGCGCCCCAGTTCGACACGCCCGCGACGACCACGTGCCGCGCGGGAACGACCGAGGCCACCTTGCCGAGGCGCGCCCCGGCGCGGGCCAGGCGCGCGCGCAAAGTACCCATGCCGATCTCGTTGCCTCCATCGCCGACGCCCACCGTCACCACCCGCCGCGGCGCCTGGAGGAATAGCTCGTCGAGTGGACCGTTCCACTCGCCGACGGACTCGCCGCGCATGCTCAGATATTCGCCCTTCCGCGTGCGTCCCGGGCGCTCGACGGACACGAGATGCGTCGGCGCGTGCTCGGCCAGGAGCCGCCGCGCCGTGAGCGCGGCGTCACCGTTTGCGTGAAAGGTCAGGATCGCGCTCGGCTCACCCAGCACGGCGAGCGCCGCCTGCAACGGGGGCAGCGACGCCGCATCGGTGATGTAGGTCACCTGGGCGCCGAGAGCGCGGAGCGCCCGGCCCAGAGACGCTGTGCCGGGCGGACCGTCGGTCTCGGGCAGACCGGGGCCGAGTGAGAAACCTGTCGTCAGAATGACGCGCTTGGCCCGCCTGAGCGCCTGCGCTGCGCGCGTAGCGCCGCCGGGCACGAAGAAGTGCGCGATGCCCCGGCCACCCGGGTCGAAGGCCAGGAGCCTGTCAACCAAGGGCTCGGGCATCTGGCTGCGGATCCGCTCTCAGGGACGCGGGCCGGCGGGCTGATTCGGTCTGGGTGCTGCGGGCTTCGGTGTCGCGGGAGCTGCCGGAGCGGGCGTGGCGCTGGTCGCAGACGGCTGCGGCAGGGGCTGGGCCACGGTGAAGGTCAGCGACTGCGCCCACAGCGTCTCCCTGTCGAAGACGACAACGAGGCCCTCTTCGTAGACCATCGTGGGATAGCCGTGCTGCTCACCGGCCGCAGCCGGTAGTCCCCAGCCGTCGACGATCGTCTGCACGGCAAAGATGGTCGGCTTGGGCTCGATCGAGAAGACACGCACGAGATTCGGCTTGAAGCCGTCCGGTTTCAGGATGCCGAAGTCCACGATCATTCGGCTGATCCCCTCCGGCGCCTTGTTGCCTTCGTAGGTCCAGGTCAAGGTGTCGTAATTGTCGAGCTTCTGCTTGGTCTCGCTCGAGGGCGCTCCGTAGCGCTCGCGCACTTGCTCCAGGGTCGTCTCACCGGGGTTGATGCCTCCCCAGTTGGCGGCGGATGCTGCCACCGGCACAGCAAGGGCCAAGGCCAGGGCGGTGACGATCAATCGAAAGTGCCGCATGCCCTTAATATCCCACAGCCGAGCCGTCTCCGCGCGGGTCTGCGCCCCCTCGCAGGACGCCATCCTTTAAGACGGCGACGGCGTGGGCCTGTCCCTCCTGGCTGAACCAATCCGACACTGGCAGGATATTGTGCCCGCGTGCTACCAGGGCTTCGCGCACGGGAGCGGGCACGCGGCCCTCCAGGCGTATCAGGTCGGACGCGTCGCTCGGGTCGAGGCGGCCCATGAAGAACCGAGGCCGCTCGATCGCCTCCTGGATCTCCATGCCGAAGTCGAGCGCATTGGTGAGGATCTGGGTGTGGAACATCGCCTGCCCGTCGCCGCCCATGTTGGCGAGCCCCAGCGCCGGCCGCCCGTCCCGCGTCACGATGCTGGCGATGAGCGTGTGGAAGGGGCGCTTGTGGGGCGCGAAGCAATTTGGATGCGCGGGGTTCGTGTTGAAGTAGGCGCCGCGATTCTGGAGCACGACGCCGGTTCCGGGAGCTACGACGCCGGCGCCGAAGCCCTTGTAGATGCTCTGGATGACCGCGAGCATGTTGCCGAGGCCATCGGCGATGACGAAGCCCGTGGTGTCGCCCTCGGCTTCCCCGGCCTCGTAGCGCTGCGCCTTGTCCGGATCGTAGAGCCCGCGCCTCCGCGTCGCGTAGGCCTTGTCGAGCAGCGCCTGCACCGGCAGGCGCGAGGCGGCCGGGTCGGCGACCCAGCGGTCGCGATCGGCGTAGGCGATCTTGGTCATCTCGAGGAGCAGGTGCAGGTGCTCGACGGAGTGCACCGGGTGCGCCGTCACGTCGAAGCCCTCGAGCAGATTCAGCGTCAGGAGCGTGGCGAGGCCCTGGGTCGGCGGCGGCGTCTCCCACACGGTGTAGCCGCGATAGGTGGTGCTAATGGGCTCCGCCCACTCGCCCGTGTGCGCCGCGAGATCATCGGCCGTGAGAAATCCGTCGCGCTCGAGGCGCTTGGCGATCGCCTGGGCTACCCGACCGCGATAGAAGAGGTCGGGGTCGTCTCCGAGGTCTGCCAGCGTGCGAGCGAGATCGGGCTGGCGAAAGAGGTCGCCGGGCTCGGGATATACCCCACCCGGTATGAAGACCCGCTTCCACTCGGCATCGTCGAAGAGCACCGAGCGCTCGCGGATGGCCTGGCTCACGATCAGCGTCAATGGAAATCCGTCCGCCGCGTAGTGGAGAGCGGGCGCGAGCAGGCTCTTGAGCGGGCGTGTGCCGAAGCGCTCGAGCAGCATGGACCACGCGCGCGTCACGCCGGGCACCGAGACCGAGCCGGGGCCGAGAGGCGGAACGGCGGCGAGCCCTCGGCGCCTGAGCTCCTCGAGCCCCGCCCGCGAGCCCGAGCGTCCCGCTCCGTTCAGGAAGTGGACGCGCCGGCTTCCGGCCTCGTAGTAGAGGCAGAAGAGATCGCCGCCCAGGCCGCAGTAGTTGGGCTGCGTGACGGCCAGCACCGCGTTGGTCGCGATGGCGGCGTCCACCACGTTGCCGCCCGCCCTGAGCACATCCACGCCCGCGAGCGAGGCCAACGGGTGGCAGGAGGAGACCATGCCGTCGCGCGCCATCGGCGCCTGCCGGCGCGCATACCCGATCTGGGGCATCTAATCGGATCTGGGGGGGAGCGAGCGCCGCTCCTCCCCCAGACCCCCCCACCGGTTGCCCGCGTGGCCTATCATCACGTTTTCGACTCGGATCCGAAAATGCGCGTGATCTCGTCCTGCGGGAAGCTCGGCATGGGGCGCGCGTGGCCGCCCGACACGAGCGCCACACCGTCCGAGGCTGGCGTGACGCGGCCGATCGCGGCGCAATCGATGCCGGCAGCGCGGCAGGCGCCCGCCACGGCGTCCGAATCTCCGGGCGCCACCGTCATCAAGAGCGAGCCCGATGCGATCGTGCCGATCGGATCGAGACCGAACGCTTCGCAGAGCCTCCGCCCCTCCGGCAGAACCGGCACGCGCTCCCGGTCGATGCGAAGCCCCACCCCGGCCGCCTGCGCCAGCTCCCAGCAGGCCGTGGCGAGTCCGCCCTCCGTGGGGTCGTGCATGGCGTGCACCCGCGCTGCCTCGCAGGCCGCCCGCGCCTCGGGCACCACGCTGATGCCCGGGCTGCGGAGAAAGCCGCGCGCGCGATCCACCGTCTCGGCGGGGACGCCGCGGCGAATGGCCTCTTCGCGGCGCTCGCGCGCAATGATCGACGCGCCCTCGAGCGGCACGCCCTTGGTCAGGAGGACGGCGTCGCCCACCTGCGCGCCGCCCGTCGTCACGAGGCGATCCTTGTCCACCTCGCCCAGCATCGCGCCGACGATGACGGGGCGCGGCAGGCCGGCCGTCACTTCCGTGTGGCCGCCCACGAGCGCGACGCCGACGGCCGTGCACGCTTCCGCCACTTCGGCGAAGAGCTGCTCCACCTGCGCCTCCTGGCTCTTGCCCTCGGGCAGGAGCACCGTGGCCATAAACCAGCGTGGCGTCGCGCCGCGCACTGCCAGGTCGTTGGCGTTGACGTGGAGCGCGTACCAACCCATCTCGTCCGTCGCGAAGGTGATGGGATCGGTCGTGGCGACGAGATAGCGGTCGCCCATGTCGATGACGGCGGCGTCCTCGCCGACCTGCGGCCCGACGATGACGCGCGGGTCGGCCGGCACGTGCTTGGCGAACAGTCGCTGGAGCAGCTCGGCGGGGAGCTTGCCCACGGGGAGAAACGCCATGGCCTGCGTAGTATAGCCCGAGCGCTCCCGGGTATGATACGAACCCGTGACAGATCCTCTCTTCGAGTGCGTGCCGAACGTGAGCGAAGGGCGCGACCCGCGCGCCATCGAGGCGATCGCCCAGACGGTGCGAGCCGTCCCCGGCGCGCGGCTCGCGGATGTCCACGCCGATCCCGACCACAATCGCTCCGTGTTCACCTTCCTGGGCCCGCCGCGCGCCGTCGAGGAGGCCGCGCTCGCGCTGGCCGCCGCGGTCTTCGCGCGCGTGGACATGCGAGAGCACCGAGGCATCCACCCCCGCATCGGCGCGCTCGATGTCCTGCCCTTCATCCCGCTTCGCGACGTCTCCATGGACGAGGCCATCGCGCTCGCGCGCCGCGTGGGCGAGCGTCTCGGCCTGGAGCACGGCGTGCCCGTCTATTTCTATGGCGCCGCGGCGACACGCCCCGAGCGCCGCGCGGTGCGCGACATCCGGCGCGGGGAGTACGAGGGCTTGGCGGCGCGGCTCGCCGATCCTGTCTGGTGCCCAGACTGCGGGCCCACACTCTTCCAACCGCGAGGCGGCGCCGTCGCCGTCGGTGCCCGCGACATCCTCGTCGCTTTCAATGTGTGGCTCGATACCCGCGACCTCGGCGCGGCGCGCGCGATCGCGAGCGCGGTGCGCGAGTCCTCAGGGGGCCTTTCGTTTGTCCAGGCCCTCGGCCTGCCGCTCGAGCGCCGCGGACTCGTCCAAGTCTCGATGAATCTCCTCGACCATCGGCGCACCGGCATCGGGCGTGCCTATGATGCGGTCGCCGCGGAGGCAGCGCGCCGTGGCATCCCAATCAAGCGCGCCGAGCTGGTAGGTCTCGCTCCCCGCGCCGCCTTCGAAGGCCGCGCCCCCGAGACGATCGGGATGCCAGATTTCGACGAAGCGAGGTACCTGGAGAGCTATCTCTAGGCGTCTTTGGCTGAATCCCCCGGTCCATTCACCTCGTCTCAATGGGCGGAGGCGAAGACCATGGCAACGGGAATCGTAATAGCGCTGATTTCGATGCTGTTTCTGGGGCCCCTGCTCTGGCGCGCCCGGCGCGACAGGCTGGAGGATCGGGCGCTCGCGCTCCAGGCCGACATCCAGGCGGCGGTCAATCATCACCTGGGCGGCGAGTCGCTGGTGGCGGTGCGCGTCTTGGCGGGCGCTCAGCGGGACATGGGCACGGTGGAGATCTTCGTGCCGGCCGGCTGGGACTCGGTTCTCGAAGACGTGTGGCCGGTCGTGCTGAAGCGCGTGCCCGCGGGTTATGCGCTCGTGTTCAGGCCGAGCCAGGCGCCTCCGCGCCACGTCGATCCACCGGTGCGCCGAGCGGCGTAGACTGCATCGTGCCGCACAGACTCGTAGCCATCGCGGGGATCGTCCTGATCCTCGTGATCGTGTGGGATGCGTTCGAAGCCCTTGTCCTGCCTCGCACCGCGAGCCGGACCTGGCGCCCCGCCCGGATGTTCTACAACACGGCCTGGCCCGCGTGGGTAGCCATGGCGTGTCTCTTCGGGCGCGGCCGGCGACGCGAGAACGTTCTCGCCATATTCGGGCCGCTGTCCTTCCTGCTCCTCACGGCCTGCTGGGCCATTGCGCTGCTCGTCAGCTTCGCGATGGTGCAGTGGGGGTTCGGCTCGCACGTCAACGTGGTCCAGGGCCCGGGGGGCTTCTGGACCGATCTCTACTTGAGCGGCACGACGCTCTTCACGCTGGGCATCGGAGACGTGACGCCCATGGGCGCGACGGCCAGGGTGATCACGGTGGTCGAGGCGGGCGTGGGCTTCGGCTTTCTCGCGCTCGTGATCGGCTACCTGCCTGTCCTCTACCAGGGCTTCTCTCGGCGCGAGGTCAACATCTCGCTCCTCGACGCGCGCGCGGGCTCACCGCCCACGGCCGGCGAGCTGCTGGTCCGCCAGGCGCGCGACATGGCCGGGCTCGAAGGCCTGCTGCGCGACTGGGAGCGGTGGGCGGCCGAGCTGATGGAGAGCCATCTCTCGTATCCGATGCTGCTCTTCTTCCGCTCGCAGCACGAGCACCAGTCCTGGCTCGGAGCCCTCACCGCCATTCTGGACGCCAGCGCGATCTGCATCGTCGGCGTGCAGGGCGGCCCGGGCCGCCAGGCCCAGCTCACCTTCGCCATGGCGCGCCACGCCGTCGTGGATATCAGCCAGGCCGCACACGCGAATCCGCGCTCTCCGGACCCGGACAGGCTGCCGCCCGAGGATTTCCGCTCGCTCGTGTCCCACCTGGCTCAAAACAACGTGAAGCTGAAGGATGCCGCGATGGCGGAGAGCACCTTGTCATCGCTGCGCGCGCTCTACGAGCCTTACGTGGCCGCGATGGCCGCCCGGCTGCGTCTCACGCTACCGCCGTGGCGGGCGCCCGAGGATGAGCGCGACGCGTGGCGCACGAGCAAGTGGGACAGCGGGACGTCAGGGATCACGGGTATCTCGAGCCAGGATCTCGGCGAGCATCCGCACCTCTAGCGCGCGGGACTACTGGCCGCTATTTATGTTGTCCCATTCCACGTTCGTGATAATCACGCGGTAGGACGCCGACCGCACCACCGTCCCGCAGAATTGCCATCCCGACTGGCCGACGATCTCGCGGGCGACGTTGGGGATATTCCTCGAGACGACTTTTTCGCCCTCGACGCTCTGAACGAGGAGCCCGATGTTCCGGGCCGTCGTGCGCTGATCGTTGAAGATCTGGCCGCACACGGCGGTGAAGTCGCGCGTCTGGGGCTGGACGGTCCAGACGACGCGCAGGCCCCGGCTCTCGGTCACCGTCGGCTGCTCTTGCGCTCCGACCGCGCCCGCGCCCAGCACCACGGCGATCAGCACTGCGGCAGAGAATCGTCTCGTCGCCATGCGCTAGAAGAGTCCGGAAGCGGCCCGCAACGCCGCCATCACGAGGGGCTTGGGATAGAGACCGACGCCGACAACGCCAGCCGCGCACACGAAGATGGAGAGCGCGAGGAACGGCGGGACGGGAACCGGCTGTAGATTCTCGGGCGCATCGATGTACATGCGCTTGGCCACGAGCAGGTAGTAGAAGAGCGCCACGACCGTCAGGATAGCACCAACCAGCACCAGCCAATACAATCCCTGTTCCGCAGCGGCCTTGAAGACCAAGAGCTTGGCCCAGAATCCGGCCACGAACGGGATCCCTCCGAGTGAGAGCAGGAAGAGCAGCATGCAGAGCGACAGGACGGGCGACCGCTGCGCCAGCCCCTTGTACGCCGAGATCGCCTCGGACCCGTCGGACTGGGCCACGACCTCGACCACGAAGAAGGCACCCATGTTACCGAAGAGGTAGGCGACCAGGTAGAAGAGCATCATCGCCACGCCGTCGGCCGAAACGGCGGCGAAACCCACCAGCATGTAGCCGATGTGCGCGATGCCCGAGTATGCCAGCAGGCGCTTGATGTTCTGCTGGGGAATCGCCAGCAGGTTGCCCGCGACGATGGTGATCGCGGCCAGGCCCGCCGCCAACGGCACCCAGAGCACGACGGGCACGCCCACGCCCTCGAGGTAGAGCCGGAACATCACCACGAAGCCCGCGGCCTTGGGCGCCACGGACAGCCACGCGACGAACGGCGTGCTGGCGGCTTCGTAAGTGTCCGGCACCCACATGTGAAAGGGGAACGCCGCGATCTTGAAGCCCAGGCCGCCCAGCGTGAGGACCAGGCCCAGGATCAGCAGCGGGTGGCCGTCCTGGAGCGCCGCCGCCACGCCCGCCATGTCGGTCGTCTTCGAAATCCCGTACACGAACGACAGGCCGTAGGCGATGAAGGCGGAGGACACCGTGCCGATGAGGAAGAACTTGAGCGCGGCCTCGACGGCCTGCTCGTCCCTCTTGCGGAATCCCGAGATGACGTAGAGCGGGATCGACATCAGCTCGAAGGCGACGAACAATAAAATCAGCTCGCGCGCCGAGGCCAGCACCAGCATGCCGAGGAGCGAGGCGAGCATGGCGACGTAGTACTCGGTCGCGCGGCGGGCGAAGGTGACGGCGCGGAGCGACAGCGAGGCCAGCACGCCCAGGATGGTCGCCAGCAGGAAGAGCCGCTTCGAGAAAATCGCCAGCTCGTCCTGGACGAAGGTCCCGCCGAAGAGAGCCGCTTCCGGCTCCACGCGGAACGCCATCCAGAGCAGGACGCAGAGACCGATCGCGACCAGCACGCCCAGGCGCCGCTTGTCCTCGCCGCGCCAGGCGAGCCCGACCACGAAGACAAGCACGATCAGGACGCCGAGCCCGATCTCGAGCGTCAGGCCGCCGGTCACGGCAGGACTCCCAGCCGGAGGAGGAGCGGCATGGTCGCCGTGTCCACGGGTCCGATGGCGATGCCAGGCACCACGCCGAAGAGCACGAGCGTGCCGACCAGGATGATGAGCGCGGCCCATTCCGGCCCCACGGCATCAGGCAGGTGCTGGAAGTGCGGGTCGGCGGCCTTGGGGCCCCAGAAGATCTGCTTGGCGACGCGCAGCACGTAGACGGAGGTCAGGAAGGCGCCGAGCACGCCGGGGAAGAGCCACCAGGAGTAGGCAGATTGCCACGCGCCGAGGAAGGTCATGAACTCGGCGACGAAGCCCGCCGTCGCGGGCAGGCCCAGCGACGAGAGGCCCGCCACCGTGAAAGCCGTGGCGATGCCCGGCATCATCTGGCCGAACCCACCCATGGAGAAGATGGCGCGCGAGTGCGCCTTCTCGTAGATCAGGCCGACGAGCGCGAAAAAGAGCCCGGTCATGATGCCGTGGGCGAACATCTGGAAGACGGACCCGTTGAGCCCGGTCTCGGTCAAGGTCGCCATGCCGAGCATGACCACGCCCATGTGCGACACGGACGAATACGCGATGACGTACTTGAGGTCCTTCTGCGCCATGGAGCTGAGCGCCCCGTACACGATATTGACGCAGCCGATGGTGCCGACGAGCCATACCCACTGCGTCGCGCCGTCGGGGAGGAGCCCGAAGCCCAGCCGGAGGACGCCGTAGGCGCCCAGCTTCATCAGCACGCCCGCGTGCAGCATGGACACCGCGGTCGGCGCGGAGGCATGTCCGTCTGGCGACCACGTGTGCAAGGGCCAGATGCCAGCCAGGATGCCGAACCCCACGTAGAAGGCGAGGAAGACCCACGACTGGAGCGCTCCGTCGAACTGGATACCTTCCATCTCGAGGAATGAAAAGGACGAGGACCCCGAGGCGACGTAGAGCGCCAGGATGCCGACCAGGATGAAGGCGGACCCGAAGAGGAGATACAGCGTCAGCTTCATCGCCGCGTATTCCTTGGTGCCGACGCCGGTTCGCCTGAAGGCCCAGCCGAAGATGCCCTGCGGGCGGATTTCGCCCGAGGAGCCCCAGATGCCGATCAGCAAGTACATCGGCAGGACGGCGATCTCGTAGAAGAGGAAGAGGACGAAGAGGTCGAGCGAGACGAAGACGCCGTAGACGCCGGTGACCAAGAGCAGCAGGAGGGCGTAGAACTCCTGGCCGCGCTCCTTGACCGTCCACGAGGCGAAGACGCCCGCGAAGATGATGATGCTGGTGAGGAGCACCATGAGCAGGCTGACCCCGTCCACGCCCAGCTGGTAGGCGATGCCGAGCGGCGGCACGAGCGACATCTCTTCGTAGAACTGGAAGCCCGCCGCCTCGCGTTCGTAGGTCGCGAAGATCCAGATCGAGAGCCCGAGCGAGACGGCGGTCGAGCAGAGCGCGATCCAGCGCACGAGGAGCGGGCGGTGGCGCGCGAGGAACATGATGAGGACCGCGCCGATGAAGGGCGCCCACGTGATGACGGACAGCGTGGGGAATCCCTTCACCGCGGCCACCTGATCCAGACCATCAGCAGGAGGACACCCAGCGCGATGCCGTAGACATAGTCCTGGGCGCGTCCCGACTGGATGCGCCGGATCGCGGAGCCGGCCGACAGTGTCCAGGCCGACAGCACGTTCAGGATGCCGTCGACGAAGTAGCGGTCGATCCAGCCCACGAGCGAGGAGAACGGCAGCATCAGCCAGCGGTAGACTCCGGCAAAGATGTCGTCGATCCAGAAGCGCCGGAGCGCCGCCGCGCGTATGGGGGCGAAGACCGTGGCGAGCGCATCCGCGCTGATCGCGCGGCGCTGGTAGACGAGGTATGCGAACGCGATGCCGGCCACGGCGACCGCGATGGCAACAACCGCCACCCAGCCCGGCGCCTCGAATTCGGCCTCCCAGGCCACATACGGCCCGACAATGCCGATGCCAACCGCAAGCGCGGCGAGGATCCAGAGGGGCAGCGCCATGAAGGGCGGCGCGTCGTGGACGTGCGGAGCACCGTCGTGGGCACCCGCGTGCGCCGCCGGCGCCGGGACGCCGAAGAAGGTGATGAACACGACGCGGAACATGTAGAAGGCGGTCAGGAAGGCGCCCAGCAGCAGCATGGCGAAGGGCGTCGGGAAGCCGCCCGCCAGCACGCCGCCCAGGATCTCCTCCTTTGAGAAAAAGCCCCCGAAGAACGGAATGCCGGCCAGCGAGAGTGTGCCGACGACGAAGACGATGGTCGTCTGCGGCATCTTCCGCCACAGCCCGCCCATCGCGAAGATGTCGTTCGTGCCGACGGCGTGGATGACGGCGCCGGCCGCCAGGAAGAGCAGCGCCTTGAAGATGCCGTGGGTCAGGAGATGGAGAAAGCCGGCCGAGGCAAAGCCTGCGCCGATGGCCGCCATCATGTAGCCGAGCTGGGACACGGTGGAATACGCGAGCACTCTCTTAATGTCGGTCTGGACGCAGGCGAGCACCGCCGCCAGCAGCGCGGTGAAGGCGCCGTTCCACGCGATGATTTCCATCACGCCAGGCGTGAGCTGGAAGAGCCAGATCGTGCGCGCGAGGAGATAGACCCCGGCCGTGACCATGGTCGCGGCGTGGATCAACGCCGAGACGGGCGTCGGGCCTTCCATCGCGTCGGGCAGCCAGATGTGGAACGGGAACTGCGCCGACTTGCCTGCTGCCCCGAGGTAGATGCAGAACGTAATGATTCCGAGCCCGCCCACCGGGATGGCACCGGCGTCCGCCAGAAGGTGGAGGTCGAGGAAGTCGAACGTGCCGGTCTGACCCCACAGCAGGACGATGCCGATCAGCATCCCCACGTCGCCGGCCTTGGTGATCCAGAAGGCCTTGACGGCCGCGCGCGCCGCCTCGGGCCGCGTGTACCAGTAGCCGATCAGGAGGTAGGAGCAGAGGCCGACCAGCTCCCAGCAGATGAAGAGCTGGACGAAGCCGGGCGCCAGCACGAGCCCCATCATCGAAAACGCGAAGAGCGACTGGTAGGCGTAGTAGCGGCCGAGCGAGGGCATGCCCTCGTCGGAGAGATAGCCCAGCGAGTAGACCTGGACGAGGAACGACACCAGCGCGACCAGCACCAGCATGATCGCCGAGCCGACATTGACCAGCACGCCCACAGTGGCGAGCGGCCCAGCCTCGGCGGGAATCCAGCTATAGACGTGCTCGGAAAAGAGCCCCGACGCGCTCACCCGGAACGCGGCGATCGCGGCCACGAGGGCGCCGGCCGAGAGCACGATGGACACCCAGGCTGCGAGCAGGCCGGAGCGCCGGAGCGGCGCCACGAGGGCCAGGATGACGAAGGCGCACGCGGGCAGGAGCAGCGCCAGCAGCGCGGGGATGGCTGGGTCGGTCATGAGGGCTCGATCATCCTCTGAGGATGTCCAGGTGATCGGCGATGGCCGTGCGCTTCGTCCGGAAGATCATGATGACGATCGCGAGTCCCAGCGCCACCTCGGCCACGGTGATGGGGATGGTGAACGTGGTGAAGACCATGCCCACCACGTCGGCGTTGTAGCGCGCGAA
>Ga0137363_10001786_pt1 | contig 12574 bp, 9 predicted proteins | sample MadtaG_FD_104800 | JGI IMG/M metagenome (GOLD analysis project Ga0137363, IMG submission 104800) | Vadose zone soil microbial communities from Angelo Coast Range Reserve, California, USA - Mad1_115_16 metaG | ecosystem: Environmental > Terrestrial > Soil > Vadose zone | place: USA: California...
ACCAGGGTGGCGATCTGCTCACGGGCCTTGTCCACGCCCGCCTCCGCCTCCCACCCGAAGGGATGATTCCGGCTCGCGGGATGGCCGAACTTCTCGGTGAAGTAGGGCAACATCGCCTCGAGGACCCGTGGATCCATGGGCGTCGTGGACTGGCTGTCCATGAAGATGGGAAGCTTGGGAGGCATCGTGTCTCTCTCCTACGTCGTGGAGACCAGCTCGGTCACCGGCACGAAGCCGTCCGAGGCGAGCTCGGCCAGGGTCATCGTGTCGAGGAGACGGCTGATGCTGGCCTGGATTTTTTGGACGGGACGCCGCAGATTGCATCGTGAATACTGCGGACAATCGTCCCCATCGGTCATGCAGCTGACGATTTCGATCGGACCCTCCAGCGCACGCACCACCTGCCCTACCGTGATGCCATTGGGCTGCCGGGTCAGCACGTAGCCGCCCTTGGGTCCATTGTGGCTGGTGATGAGCCGATGTTTGGCGAGACGCTGGAGGATTTTCGCGAGGAGCTCGGCCGGGATATGGAACTCTTCGGCGATGCGCTTGGCGCTGACCGCCCCGTCATTCCCATGGCTCGCGATGTAGTGCATCGCCATGAGCCCGTAATCCGCGCGCTTTGTGAATCTCAGCATTGCCCCGAGCTCCTCATTGGCGACCGTCTATATCCGACCGAAGTGATCTCCGACTGTTATAGTCGGAGTTTGCCATCTGAAGGCGCCCCTGTCAAGCCCTAACCGATGATTTTAGCTAGGAATTGAGAGGCGAGGCCGCAGCACGGACTCAGGCATTCCAGGCGTCACGGAGCCGTCTCACCGCCTCCTCGGGCGGCAGATCGTTGACGTGAATGCCGCCAATCCGACTCAGTCGATCGGGGGATGGCGTGATCTCGAGATGCCAATGGTAATCGTCGGCGATGCTTGACCATTCCCCCGGGAGAAGCTTGGCCGCCTGGTTGGGCGCCGTATAGAGCACCATTTCGACCGATGGATCGCCCGGCATCATGGCCAGAGTCTTGAAGTGGCCCCGTAGCAGGGTCGCCAGATCCGCCGCCGCGTCAGGGGTGAGCGCCTGCTCATACGCGCAGGCATGCTGGCGCGGCAATATCCAGGCCTCGTATGGAGAGCGCGCAGCATAAGGCGCCAAAGCGACGAAATGGGGCGTGAGACGGATCACGCGTACCTCGTCCGCGATCTCCTGGCGGACGATGTCACAGAAGACGCAGCGGCGCTTGTATTCGAAGTATTCGCGGCATTGGATGAGCTGGCGCCGGACGTCATCGAAGATGACCGGCACCGCCACTACCCGCGAATAGGGGTGGCTGATGCGAGAGCCTGGCTTCTTGTAGCGCCGCGTGATGAGAATGTCCCGGATGGCCTGATCTCTCTTGAGATCACGTAGTCGATCGCGGTACATCCAGAGCACTTGCTCCCACTTCGACTCGTCCATCCCCGCCGGCGACGCGTCGTGGTCTGGGCTCTCGATGATCAGCTCGGTAGCCCCGCGGGGGGCAACCTTGTCGTAGAGACCAACTCCCTCGCGCCCGACCTTGTGCTCGACCACGAAGTAGGGATCGATCTCCGGGACGACGCGTACGCTCCAGCCAGGACCGTCGGCCGACGAGCCATCCTTGCGATAGGCAGCGATCTCGGGAGGGGTGTGGGACTCGTTGCCTGGGCAGAAGGGGCAATCGTCCGTGATCGTCGGTGCTGCGCCCGCTGGTCTTACAAGCACCCAATGGCCGCGGGTGGGATCTTTCCTCAGTTCGCTCATGCCTGATCTCACGATAGGGAAGGGGCTCCCGCAAGTCAAGGTTCACGGGAGCTTGCCGCGCGTGTTAGCTTCTAGGCAGGAGGACTCCAATGAGCGAGCATCGGGTCACGGTCTATTCGAGCCCTACGTGAGGTCCCTGCAAGGCGGCGAAAGAGTTTCTTTCGTCTCAGGGGGTGGCATTCGAGGACATCAATGTCCTGGCGGATGCGGAGTCACGCGAGAAGCTGATCAAGCTCACGGGGCAAATGTCCATTCCGGTCATCGTCGTGGACGACCAAGTCGTCCAAGGCTTCAACAAACCCAAGCTGAAGAGCTTGCTGGGAATCTAGAGGACGAGGCTGGGGCGGCTCGGCGCGCCCCACCCCCCGGCCGACCTATTTGTCCTTCTCGAACTGATTCTTGAGCTTGCGCAGGTGCAGCTTGGCTACGTCCACCCAGTCTTTCTCCGTCGGCTGTGAGCCCGCCAGGTAGATGTAGCGCTCCCAGAGGGAGATCGACTCCTTCGGATCCACCTTTTCGTAGACGAGAGCGAGATTGTAGAGCGCCCCGGTATTGCGGGAATCCAGCTCGACGACCTTCTTGTATTCCCCGATGGCTTCCGGGTAGAGCCCCTTGTCCTCGTACACTTCCGCGAGTCCCATGCGCGCTTCGGTATTGACCGGGTCCAGATCCACCGCCTTCTTGTAGGCCTGCACCGACTCGTAGTAGAGGCTCTTCTCCGAGTAGTAGATCTTGCCGAGGCTCGCGTAGACCTTCCCGGAAAGTGGATTATGGATCAATGCCTTCTGATAGGCGCTGATTGCACCGTCGACGTCACCCTTGGCCGCCTTCGCGTCACCCAGCCCCACATAGGCCTCGGCGTAGAAGGGCCGGAGGTCTATGGCCTTGCTATACGCTTCCTCCGCTTGATCGAAGAGCCGCCGGGGTGCCGTCAGGAAGAGGTCACCCAAGGCCTTGTAGGCGTCGGGAAAGGTCGGATCGAGTTGGCTGGAAGCGCGGAACTGAGCCGACGCCTTCCAGCGATTGCCCATGGCCTGGTGCACCGTGCCGAGGGCGTACTGGGCGAGGACGAACTGGGCGTCGGCCTCTATGGCGCGGCTCAGATGCTCGACCGCCGCCTCATTGCCGTCCTGGGTACCGCGGTTGGCCGCGATGGCCCCGCGGACGTAAGCTTCCCACGCCTTCGCCGAGGTCGTCGGCGAAGCCCACTTCTGCATGCGGGCCGCCTCGGGCTCAGTCACGAGGATCTTGAGGGCCTTCGTATAGGCCAGGGGGATGCCGCGCTGGCGATCCAGCAAGGTGCCCTCCGGCACCATCACCGCATCGATCTGCCCGCGCTCCACGCGCTCACCGCGAAGCTCCGCCCAGCGCCCTTGAATCGTTACATCACCGCCCGTGCGCCGCACTTCACCGAAGATGACGAGGTCGGCATGTACGGAACGGGCCGCTGCTACGGCCGACGACTCGTCCCACGTCTCGGGCTGAGTCAACGCCTTGAGCCGCGAGCGGTCGACCTGGATCAGTCCCGGCACCTGCCGGAAGGCTGTCATGATCGACTGCGCCATGGCCTCCCCGACCCACTCCTCTTCCCGTGAGAGATCGGGCGTCGTGAAGGGCAGGATGACCACGCTCTTCACTTTTGCCGCCGAAGACGTGGGAGCGGTCTGGGCCACGGCCGGCATGGTCATCACCAAGCTGAGCCACAGCAAACCGAGCACACTGATTGCTGCCTTAGCTCGTCCGGCTCGAGTCATGTGCCTGCCCCTCCTTGTCCACGCCTCGCCTTGAAGCGCGCCGCCGTCCGGTTGAAAACGCCGGGACCGATGCGCCGCAACCCGATCTCGGGCACCAGCAAGACCGCGGCCGCACCGATGAGCCACGGCCACAGGTCGAACGAGAGACGGGACTTCCGGCGGTTCTGCAAAAAGACGTCACGGGGCCGGGCTACCGGGCCGCCGCCAGTCAGCTCTGATATCTCCCGCAAGAACGTCTCGTCGACACCCAAGTCCCGGAACTCTTGAGCGTAAGGTACCACCAGCCCGGCCAGCTGCGAGCCAACGATCTGGTCGGCCTTACGCTGGGCCATGCCGACGAGGTAGACGCCTTCCTGGGAGGCCGGGAAGCGCCCGCGATAGCGGCCGGGACCGATCTGCTCGAGTTCGACCATGTCGCGTTGCTTGTTGGGGGCCACGACGCCGACCTGGGAGTCGAGGAAGTTGATGAACTCGCCCCTGCTGTCGATGGCGTCCACCATGATCTCGCCCGTCTCGTCCATGCGCGAGACGGTGGCCACCGTGTCGCTGCGCGTGCCGGTGCGGAGGGTCCAGCGGGTCACTTGCGACCAGAACTTGTTGAAGCTTCCCCAACGCAGCCAGAGCACGCCCCACTTACCCTTGGCATCGGACGTGAAAGCCGCGGAGCGTCCGAGCCCGTAGCGCCAGGTAGCGAGGAGCGGATCCTCCTGATGAGTCATCAACACCATCTCGGCATTGCCCTTGAGCGTCGTCGCCACGTAGCCGCCCAGGGGCGGCGCTTCCTTCCAATCGATCTCCTGGATGGCTTCGTGGCCGGGGGAGGCGACCGACGCCTTGAACGGCTGCTCCACCAGGGATGCCTTGGAGGCGAGCTGCGTCTCGAGGGTGAATATGCGCGGAACCGTCGCGCCCTCGTCCGTGTAGTAGAAGCGTCCCCGCCCCCACTTCGCGATGTCGATCATCAGCTGCACGTCGGCGTCCTTGCCGATGGCCACCGTGGACACCGTGATCTTGTCCTTGGCCATGCGACGGATCAGGCCGGCGAAGTCGCCACGGGTCATCTGGCCGTCGGAAAGGAAGATGACGTGCTTGAGCAGCGCGGGCCTGTCGAAGAGGACCTGATAGGCCTCCTTGAGCGCGGGGTAACCGTCCGTGCCTCCGCCCGCCTTGATGGTGGCGATGGCATGATGGATGGCCTGCTTGTCCTTCGCCGTGCGCATGGCGGAGTCCCAGACGAACTCCGTATCCCAGCTCATGACCCCGACCTCGTTCCGGTCGTCGAGCAGGTCGACGACGAGGTGCGAGGCCTCCTTGGCGATGTCGAGCTTGGTCGCCTTGTCGTCGGTGGTCATGGCCATGGAGCCGGAGCGGTCGATGGAAAGCACGACGGCCAGACTGGGGATCTCGACCTTCTGCTTCACCTCCATCGTCACGGGCAGCGCCTCTTCGATCGGGGTGCGGTAGTACCCCCCCAGACCGAAGCTGTCCTCGCCCCCGATCATGATCAGTCCACCCCCCTGCTCGCGGACGTAGTCGCGGATGCCCTCCATCTGTTTCTTCGTCATCTTGAGCGACGAGACATTGGAGAGAATCACGCCGTCGTACTTCTGGAGACCCGCCGCGTCCTTGGGAATGCGGTCGGGTTCCACCAGGTCCACATCCACGTGCTGGGTGCGCAGAGCCGCCGTGAGGGCCTGGGCCTGACTCCGGTCCTTCTCCACGAGGAGCACCTGCGGCCGGCCGCGCACGACCACCGTGCCCACGGCGCGATTGTTCTCTTCGATGATGTCGCCCTCCACGTCGAGGGCGGCCTGGTAAACGTGAATGCCGCTCTGCTCGAGCGACTGCTTGTAGGAGAAGACGTTCTTGCCCGCGCTGAGCTTGACCACCTGCGAGCCGAGAAACTCCCCGTTGCGGAACATGGACAGCCGCCCCTGCGTCTCCGCCTGGCTCCACGCGACGACCTTGGCCTGGAACGGCTCGCCGAACTTGACCTCGCGGGGCAGGAGGAGGGACTCCGCCACGACTTCCTGCTTGAACGTGAGGGGAGCCGGCACATACCAGATGTCGGCGCCGGCATCCTTCGCCGCCTGGGCGACGGCCAGCGCATTGCCGATGTTCTGGCGCCCGTCGGAGAGGAGGACGAAACGATTGGCGTGACCGGGAGGCGCGGTGGCGAGCGCCAGCTGCAGCGCCTGCGCCAGATTGGTCCCCCGCCCGCCCACCTGCACCTGCGGCCGCTCGATCTTGCCGCCGGGCTTGAGCGGCTGATCCACCACCGCTTCCTCGCCGAAGACGATGACGCCCGACTGGTCCCCCGTTCTCGCCCCGCCTCCCGACTGCGCGGCGAAACGGAAGGCGCTCTCGCGCGCGGCGAGGCTGATGCTGTCCGAGACGTCGAGGAGGTAGATGACGTTCAAGCGGTCCACCCAGCGCGGCAGCGTCGGCCTGACGAGCGCGAACAACACCAGGACGACGAGGACACAGCGAAGACCAAGCGCCCACTGGTCGCCCGGATTGTGGGGCACGCCGAGCCGCCCTGCCGTCTGACGCCGCCAGTAGAGGAAGCCCTCGAGGAGCAGGAGGAAGGCGGCCAATGCCGCGAGGTACTGCCACAGCTCGCGCTGCACGGGAACCGGCGCCGCTTCAGGCCTCGCACCCTCGACAAAGGCCGGCAAGGCCTTCGGTTGCAGCTCCGATTCATCGGGGTTGAAGAGATTGACGGCGACCTTGGTCTCCCCGCGCGAGGTCGCCACCGTATAGACGCCGACCTCGTCGGTCTCCGTGAAGCTGGTGACACCGCGAGTGACGGGGGCGCTCACGCGCCGGCCGGAGGGCGTGGTCACCGTGGCCGTGGTGACTCCGTGCTCGACGGGCAGGAGGATGGGCTGGCCGGTCTGAAGCGACAGGCTCGACTGGTCGAGACCGGCCGGGTGCAGCCACCGCAGCGCCTTGGACATCATGAGGGGGAAGGCCACGCGCAGCGGCAGGTCGGAACGGAAGAGATCGAAGCCGAAGAAGACCGCCTTGCGGTTCGGTTCCTCGAGGAGGTATACGATCGGACCGCCCACCGCCTCGACCAGCGTCTTGCCCGCGGCGAGGGGACGCACGCGCAAGGCATCCTCTATGGTGACCTTGGCGAAGTCCACCTGACGCATGATCGGGTGATTACGGTCCCAATCCATGATCACGGGAGACTCGAGCCTGCCCAGCACCTCCAGCGGAACGTCGGGGGGCGATGTATTGACAAGGACGAAGCGCCCGCTTCCGATGCGCGCCGGACTGAAGCTGTCCAGCACGACGACGTCGAAATTCTCCATTCCTCCCTGGTAGGCCTCGGGCTTCCGCACTTCGAGCTTCACCTGCGGGTCGGTCGACAGCTCCTTCTCCAGGAAGAGGTTCCCCGGGCTCACGAGGAGCACCTGGATCATCCGCACGGGGGGAATGATGGCGTAGGCGGTGTCGTCGGCGGCGAGGTCGTCGGAGACATTGAGCCGCGCGCGCAACACGCCACCGCCCACGTGAGAGAAGGGCAGCACGATGGCGCGACGCACCTTCGGCTCGAGGGTCAGCGACTTCTCCGCCACCACCTCGCCGTCCAGGGTCAGCGAGAAGGAGAAGCTCTCCGGTACGTCCGAGAAATTGACGAAGGAGACGAAGGCCTGGGAGTCGAAGGCGCCGATATAGTTGCGGCGCACGGCCAGGCTGGTGATGGCGACATTGCGTCCGCGCTGCCCCACTCCCACCCACCGCACGCGCACGTCGTCCGCCTGGCCGCGCAAGGCCGCGGGATGGGCGCCGTCGGTGAAGACATGGATCTCCGCCCGCGAGTCCTGCCCGACGAGGGCCCGCGCGGTGCGAACGGCCTCGCCCAGCCGGTTCGGCAGATCGGTGGCTGAGGCGCCGCGGATGGCGGCGAGCGTCTGATCTCGCTCGTGACTGAAGGGCGCGAGGACCCGCGGCTGAACCGCGGCCTCGATGACCATCACCTCCGCGCCCGCCCCCAGCCGGCTCACGACGTCGAGAGCCTGGCGCTGGGCGCGAACGAAGCGCGAGGGCGAGACGTCGGTCGCCTTCATCGAAGCCGACGTGTCGAGCACGACCACGATGCGCTTCGCCCCGTGCCCCATGACCGTGACGGCGGGACGGGCGAGGGCCAGGGCCAAGGCGAGGAGGGCGAGCAGCTGCAAGATCAGGAGCGGGTCGCGCTGGAGGCGCTGGAAGAACGTCGACGCCTCGCGATCGCGCAGGGCCGGATCCCAGAGGAGGAGGCTGGGCACCGTAGCCTCGCGCCTCCGCACCTTGAGGAAGTACAGGAGCACGAGCGGGATGGACAGCGCACCGACGAGGAGGGCGAGGGGTGAGAGCAGGCTCATGCGAGGAGAAGCCCCTTGAGCTGGCGCAGCACCATTTCTTCCACCGGAGCATCGGTCACCACGCGGTGGTATACGATCTCGTTGGCGCGGCAGAAGCTCTCGGCGCCGCCGAGGAAATCGGCGAGGCGCTGCCGATAGCCCCGGAGCGCCTCCGCGTCCATGGTCAGGTCCCGTGTTTCACCCGTCTCGACATCGGTGAGCCGGAGATCGCCCGCGATCACCGGGTTCATCTCTTCCGGGGCCAGGACGTGGATCACGTGAAGATCGAAGCGGTGCTCGAGGAGGGCCCTGAGCCCCCGCTCGTATCCGGCGGGGTCCAGCAGATCGGAGATGAGCACGGCCACCCCGGCCTCGCGTGAGCGCAGGGCATAGTTCGCCAGACCTTCGCTGAGTCCCGTGAGTCCGGCCGGCCTGAGCCGCGACGCGAACTCGAGGAGCGAGAGGAAATGGCCCCGTCCGCGCGCGGGACTCCAGCTTTCCGCCATCCGATCGCGCACCACGGCGACCCCTACCCGCTCGAGATTGGCGAGGCCGACGAAGCCCAGAGCCGCGGCCAGCCGCGCCGCGTAGCGGAGCTTGGACGGCTCGCCGAAGCTCATGGAGGCCGAGGCGTCGAGGAGGAGGTGCAGGTACAAATCCTCCTCGTCCACGAAGAGCTTGAGATAGAGCCGGTCGAGACGGCCGTAGATATTCCAGTCGACGTAGCGGAGGTCGTCGCCCGCCCCGTATGCGCGGTAGTCTGCGAACTCGACGCTCATCCCCTTGCGCGGGCTCTTGCGCTCGCCGCGCGTGCGTCCCCGGAATGCCTTCCGGGAGACGAGGGCCAAACGCTCGAGCTGCGTGAGGAACTCCGACGATACAAGATCCTGGGCACGGGTGGTGGTGGCCATCGGCTATTTTTCGTCGAGCGCCTTGAAGTAGTCCTTCACCTGCCCGTGGTAGTCGCGGGGGACCTGCTCCCGGGCCACGTCTTCTTCCATCTGCTTGCGGTACTGGCCGAGCACACCCATGTACTGAAGCCGCGAGGGTACGTTGCCGCCTCGGCCCACGAGATTCGTGTCCATTCCGTCCTTGCGCCCGGAGCGCGCTTCACCTTCCACCCCCACGTCGAAGGGATTGGTGCGCAGCCGCTGAGACGGATCCCCCTTGGGGCTCCCGCTCCTCCCCTTGCCGGGCAGCGATCCCTCCCCCTCCGGCCAATCTCCCTCGTCGCCCGGCGATCCTCCCTGCCCTCGCTCACCCTTGCGCCCGCCCCGCCGTTCGTCCTCGCGGCCGCCGCGAAGACTCTTGCCGTCGCGTCCTTTCTCTTCCATGGCGCGGAGCTTGTTGAGGGCGCGCTCCATGGCTTCCATGGCCCGGTCACTCTGTCCCTGCTCGAGTGCCTCCATGCCTTCGCTCAGATCTCCCGAATATCCCGGATCGCCCTTGCGGCCGAGGCGCTCCATCTCCTTCAGGAGCTCCCGCAGTTTGTCCGGAGAGAACTGCTCTCCCTTGAGCCCGCCCCGCAGCGCCTTGGCCTTCTGGAACACCATGCGCTGCTGGCTCTGGGTGAAGTCGCGCTGAAGATCGGGCAGCCGATCGATCTGCTCCAGCATGCGAATCCGCTCGTCGCCCTTCTTGAGGAAGGCGTTGAAATCTGGCGTCTGCCCCGCGATCGACGTGTCCTTGAAGATGGCCGAGAGATCACCCGGCTGGGTCGCCCCGCCCATTCCCGCCCGCGGTCCCACCGTCCGTTCCTGGATCTCGGCCCGGCGCATGTCCTCTCGCTTGGCGGCGCGCGGCTGCTCCTGGCTCTCGAGATTGCCCGTACGCTCCGGCTGCTTGTCCTCGTCCTCCTGACGCGCGCCGGACAGGCTCGGAAGCGATCCCTGAGGCAACGGAATGGCGGGGGCCAGCGCGAGCGCCACGCCGAGGGCCAGGGGCACCGGGACGAACCGTGCCTCGCGCGGAACGCGCCTGGGGATCACCCGGCGGCCCTCGAGGGACCGGGCATGCGCCACTGCGTCGGTCACCAGCGCGTCCACGAGCGGCGTGCGGTCGGGACGGTCCGCCCATTCGAGCGCAGTGGAGATGCGGTCCTGGAGACCATAGCCGCGGTCGGCGAGACGGGCGGCTTCACCCGCGGGCAGCTTCATGGAGAAGCCGATCCCCGCTCCCGCCAGCGCACCGGCGCCCAGACACACCCCCGCCCACACAAAGCTCTGCCAGCCCAGGGAGTCGCGGAGAACGAGTGGCAACAGCGCGCACAAAGACCCGCCGAACAGGCCGCGGAGCCCGTAGAATTCGGCACGACGCACCCGGATCTGCCGGGACACATCGGCAACCGCGCGCTGCAAGATGGTCAGGTCGGGCATGACGCCCTCCTCAATACGCTAGCGGAGAAACACCTCTTTCTCCGTCGCGCTCATGTTCTCAGCCGCCTCGATGATCTGCGTGATGAGCCGATCCACATCGACGGCTTCGGCTTCACCCTCGAAGTTGAGGATGATGCGATGGCGCAGCGACGGCAACGCCATCGCCCGCAGGTCCTCTACGCTGACGTTGTACCGCCCCTCGCTGAGCGCCCGCACCTTGGCGCCCAGCACGAGGGCCTGCGCTCCGCGCGGGCTCGCCCCGTACCGGACGAAGCGCCGCGTCTGCTCAGGCGACCGCTCCCATTGGGGATGGGTGGCGAGTACGATGTGGGCGGCCAGGTCGCGCACATGGGCGGCGATCGGCACTTCCCGCACCAGCTCGCGGAAGGACAGGGCCCGCGGTCCCGTCATCACCCGCTGCACGTTGACCTCGCGCACCTGGGTCGTGCGGTTGATGATCTCGGTCAGATCCTCGAGCGCGGGGTACTGCACCCTGAGCTTGAAGAGGAAACGATCGAGCTGGGCCTCGGGGAGAGGATAGGTCCCCTCCATCTCGATGGGATTCTGCGTGGCGAGGACGAAGAACGGCTGCGGCAGGGGGTTGGCGTGGCCGGACACGGTCACCGCGCCTTCCTGCATGCCTTCGAGGAGCGCGGACTGGGTCTTGGGCGTGGCGCGATTGACCTCGTCGGCGAGGAGAATGTGCGCGAAGATCGGTCCGCGATGGAACTGGAAGTGCTTCCGCTCCGATTCGTCCTCCACGATCATGTTCGTGCCCATGATGTCACCGGGCATGAGGTCGGGCGTGAACTGGATGCGAGAGAACGTGAGATCGAGGCTCTCGGCCAGCGTTTTGATGAGGAGGGTCTTGCCGAGCCCGGGAACGCCCTCCAGCAAGACGTGCCCACCGGCAAAGAGCCCGGTCAGCACGTGATTGATGACCTCGTCGTGTCCGACGATGACCTTACGGATCTCGCTGCGGAGAGCGTTGAAGTCGGAGACAAATTCCTGCACGCGCTGTTCTTGTGTTTGAGGCGGGGTGGACGACTGCGCCATGCGCAACTCCTTTCCCATCTTGATGGGACTGCGTCCGAGAGACTCGATCATCATAGGGGTGGTCGTGGTGCGCGTCAACTGATCGCGGCCGGTCGCGCCGATGCCAGCGCCGCGCCTATTTCATGCGCATGCACACGCCGCGCCACGGTGGCTCGATACGACGTGCGGGAGGGCGCGGCCTCGGGCGGGGCGCCGAGCTTGACTCGGCTTGGGTGAGGCAACTATGGTATCGTTCCATTCAGGAGAGCCTCATCGACGAGGGAGGACGGGATGGCCGAAGGGCAGGGTGAGATGGAATGCCCGGAGTGTATGGATCTGCTTGCCGACTACGTGGACGGCGCCTTGCCTCGGCATCAATCGGAGCTTCTCGAGTGGCATCTGGAGGGATGCGGACCCTGCGTCGCCTTCGTCAGAACCTATAAGGGCACGGTAGACGCCGCCCGGCGGCTCCGCGAAACCACCCTACCCCCCGAGCTCAAAGAGAAGCTGCGGGCGTTCCTGAAGCGTTCAGTCCAGCAGTAACCACACCAGCACCGCCTCCCGCCAGCACCGCCTCGTAGCCGGCGGGCCCTATCGAACCGAGAGGCCGACCTCCGTCGTCACCTCTCCGATCTCCCAGCAGGGCTCGCCTCGTCGCTCGAATCCGTCAACGACGAGGCGACGGTCCTCGGGAGCCACCGCGAAGAGGAGACCTCCCGACGTCTCCGACTCGAAGAGCAACCCGGCCTGAGCGGTGCTCACGGACGAGCCGAGCGAGAGCCGCCCCTGCCTGCCGAGGGTCTCCTCGAGATGCTTCCGATTCCGCGTCATCCCCCCGCTGAACGTCCCCTTCTCGGCGAGGGCAAGCGCGCCCGGGAGGATCGGCAGGTCACCGATGCGGAGCGCCATCCCCACGCCCGAGGCCTCGAGCATCTCGGTGGCATGGCCGAGGAGACCGAAGCCCGTGATGTCCGTGGCTCCGCGCACGCCGACCTCCCTCGCCACCTCCGCGGCCGTACGATTGAGGCGCAGCATGCTCCGCACCGCGCCCTCGAGCACGGCGGGATCGCAGGCGTCGTTCTTGGCAGCCGTGGCCACCACCCCCGTGCCCAGCGGCTTCGAAAGGAAGAGCCGGTGGCCGGGACGAAGACCTCCCTTGATGAAGATGCGCTGCGGATGAACCTTGCCCGTCACGGCGAGGCCGTACTTGGGCTCCGCGTCCACCACCGTGTGCCCGCCGGCCACCACGCCACCGGCTTCGAGCACCTTGTCCGCGCCA
>Ga0137363_10001789_pt1 | contig 12568 bp, 15 predicted proteins | sample MadtaG_FD_104800 | JGI IMG/M metagenome (GOLD analysis project Ga0137363, IMG submission 104800) | Vadose zone soil microbial communities from Angelo Coast Range Reserve, California, USA - Mad1_115_16 metaG | ecosystem: Environmental > Terrestrial > Soil > Vadose zone | place: USA: California...
ATCTTGCCCCGCATCGGACCCGGCTCGATCAACTGCTGGAGCGCCGCGACACCATTTACGACAATCTGCGCGATCTGCGGTTTGAGTATCGTTCCGGAAAATACTCAGAAGGTGACTTCGAAGCGATGAAGACAGGACTTGAGAATGAAGCGGCGCTGGTGCTCGCGGAGATCGATCAGGTGACGGATGCGCAGGTACGGCGGCCGCGCGGAACGCGCTCGGCTGACGGGAGCGCGCAATGAGGCGCGCTTACTGCGCGCGTTTGGCATTGCTCGGTGCACTGGTGCTGGCTCCACTGGCGATAGCCGAGGCCGGGACGGTTCGCGGCACGGTGATGAACGGCACAACTGGCAAAGCAGCGGCGGGAATTGAGCTCATCCTGATCCAGCTTCAGGGCGGGATGCAGGAAGTCGCCCATTCGAAGAGCGGCGCGCAAGGGGAATTCACGTTTGAGCATCCCGGGCTCGGTGCGCAGCCCATGCTTGTCCGCGCGGTGTATCACGGCGTTAATTTCAATCATGCGGTGCCGCCCGGCACAGCCATCGCGCAGGTGGATATTTATGAGCCTTCCAAGGACGCGAAGACGATCAACGTGGCTTCCCACGTGGTGATCTTTCAGCCGAACGGTGCGACGCTGAGTGTCGGCGAAGAATACCAAATAGAGAACAAGTCTCAGCCGCCGGTAGCTTATTTCCGGAGCGACGGCAGTTTTAATTTCGCGTTGCCGGAGAAGGGCCAGCTCCAACAAGTAGCCGCTGCCGGGCCAGCGGGCATGCCGGTCTTGCAACTTCCCATCGGCAAGAAGAATAATCATTACTCGATTGCCTTCGCGTCTCGGCCTGGTGACAACTCGGTGCGGTATTCCTACACGTTGCCGTACGAGGGAAACGCCGCGACGGTAAAGATTGCGACGATTTATCCGGGCGGCCGGTTGCTGGTTGTTGCGCCACCCAGTGTGCAGATTAGCGGGGACGGCTTGGCTCCGGGAGGACAAGAACAGGGCATGAATATCTACGGCCGTCAGGATGTTCCGGCAGGTACGCTGGTGGCCGTGAGCGTATCTGGCACGGCGCCCGCGCCGGACGCAAATGCCGGCGCGGAGCAAGGTCAGCAGGGCCGGGACGCACAGCAAGGCGGCGGCGAAGCGACCGGCGCCGGTATCCAACAGGTTCCCGGACGGCTGGACGTTTTGAAATGGCCATTAATCGCTGGATTTCTTTGCGTTTTTGCGTTGGTTGCGATTTTGCTTGCACGCAAGCCGGTTGTGGCGGTAGCTGTGCCGGCCCCGGTGGAGCAGGACGTTGCTGCAGCAAAGCAGAAGAAACCAAAATCGAAGGCCCCCTCTGCGCCGGGTGCGCCAGCGGTTCCAACAAACGGGGCCACAAGTCTTAAGGAACTCGATGTCGCCATCGGCACCAGCCTTGATGGGCTGAAGGAGCGCCTGTTCCGGCTCGAGCTGCGCCGACAAGCGGGCACCATCTCCGAGGAAGAGTATGCACTAGAACGCGCGAGCACGGAAAAAGTGTTGCGCGATCTCGTGCGAGGCTAACCCTTGAAGACAGGGAGTGATCTGCCGATCTCCGAGGTCGCCCGGTGACGCCGACGGTTTTTTCTCCTACAGGAATTTGCTTCGAAAACATTGACAAACGGTACGGCGGGCTTTACGCGCTGCGTCGCGTTTCTCTGGAAATCTCAGCGGGTGAGTGCGTGGTATTCGCCGGGCGCAACGGCTCTGGCAAGACTACGCTTTTGCGAATTGCGGCCTGCCTCGTGCGTCCCTCGTCAGGGAGCGTGAGCTTCCTCGACAGTGGAAAAAAGAGAGACAGGACGCTGCCGGCGGCCGGTTTCGTGGCGCACGCCACGATGGTCTATGACGAACTTACGGCGGAAGAGAATCTTCTGCTCTTCGCGCGCTTACAGGGAATCGCCGAGCCTGCCGTGCGCGCCCAGGCGCTGCTCCGGGAGGTGGGCCTGCTGGAGCGCCGGAGCTCTCTGGTGCGCACGTTTTCTCGCGGGATGCGTCAACGCGTGGCCATTGCGCGCGCGCTTCTGAACGAACCCGCCGTGGTTCTCCTCGACGAGCCGACGACCGGGCTTGATCCGCAAGGGGCGCACTGGTTTGCCGAAACGCTGCGCCACTTGAGAGATTCGGGCCGGACGATCTTGATGAGCCTGCACGGCGAGTCGGAAGTCTCCACGCTGGCCACGCGGGCGATCCAGCTGGATGCCGGCGCGGTGGTTGCCGACACGCGAACCGGTGCGAATTTTCGATCTGTCCTGGCCTTTGCGAACGCGTGAATGGCGCTGCTCTCCAATACGACCGTCCTGCTTGGTAAGGAACTTCGCACGGAGTTTCGTTCGCGCGAACTTCTCACGACTACTACCGTTTTTGTTCTGATCGTCATCGTGCTCTTCAGCTTTTCCTTCGATCCGACTTCGGAGGAATCGCGAAGGTTCGGCGCGGGTCTCCTCTGGCTGGCGTTTCTCTTCGCAGCGTCTTTGATGTTGCAGTCGTGCTTTCTCCGCGAACAAAACAGCGACACACTCAGTGCGTTGCGTCTTTCGGTCTCCGATCCTTTTGCTATCTTTCTAGCGAAGCTCGCTGCTAACACCCTGTTTCTTCTCCTTACGGAACTCTTGCTGCTGCCGGTCTTCGCGGTGATGTACAACGTACCGGTCTTGCCCACGCTTCACTGGCTCGTGCTTGTGCTTTTTCTGGGAAGTCTAGGGGTCTCGATTGCAGGCACCGCTCTCTCGGCCATCTCTGCACAAGCCCGAATGCGTGAACTCCTTTTGCCACTGCTTCTGCTCCCGCTGCTGACACCCATACTGGTGGCCAGCACGGAAGTAACGGCAGCCCTATTCGACCGCTCACCCTACGTTCAATGGAAAGGTGTTGGCTTTCTGGCGGTTTTCGATCTGGCTTTTTTGACGATCCTGTGGCTTCTGGGCGAATATCTTGTGGAGGAGTAACCCTCATGAAGAAGAGTGTTCTATCTGCAATGGTTGTGCTTCTGCTTCTCGGGGTGGCCGCCTATGCAGCGTTCTTTGTGGCCCCCACGGATGCGAAACAAGGTGTGATCTACCGGATATTGTACCTGCACGTGGCAAGCGCATGGACCGGCCTTACTTCATTCTTTATCTGCTTTATTGCGAACTCCCTGTACGTTTTGCGCCGCCAGCCACGATGGGACTGGCTGGGTGTTTCGGCGGGTGAAACTGGTTTGGTGTTCACTACCGTGGTGCTCTTGACCGGCCCCATCTGGGCGCATCCTGTTTGGGGAATCTGGTGGACTTGGGACGCCCGGCTCACATCGACTTTTGTGTTGTGGCTGCTCTATGTCTCATATCTGCTCCTGCGGACGCTGGTCGAAGAGCCCGATAGGCGGGCACTCCTTAGTGCGCTCTTTGGCATATTCGCATTCATCGATGTGCCTCTCGTCTTCGGTTCGATTCGCTGGTGGCGCACCCAGCACCCACAGCCAATTATTATGGGCGCGCCTGGCGCTGGGCTTGACCCCACGATGTACAGAGTGCTTTTCTTCACTTGGCTTGCCATGCTCGGTTTGATGACACTACTCCTGCGCCAGCGCTATCGGCTGGAGGCCATGCGAGGCGATCTCGAGATTATTCAACGTGAATTGGAGGCAGCATGAAAAATCTCAACAGTGTTTTCGCGGCCTATATGATTGGCTGGACCGTTTTCTTCGTCTATTACATCAGCATTGCACGTCGCACCTCTGTCCTACGCGAGGACATCGAGCGCCTGAAAAATTCATTAAGCCGGGGCAAGTAGCTTGGCAGGGAAGAAAAAAGTCGGAATCGTGATGTTTCAGCTCGGCGGGCCAAATTCGCTGGAGGCCGTAGAGCCATTTCTGCTGAATCTATTTCTGGACCCGGACATCATTCCGCTCGGACCCTTCGGACTGCTACGCCGCCCGATTGCGAAGCTCATTTCTTCGCGCCGATCGATCCCGGTCGCTGGCCGCTACGCCCAAATCGGCCGGCGCTCGCCGATCGAGACGCTCACCGAACGGCAGCGCTTGCGCCTGGTCGAAGCGGTCTCGCCTTACGTTGATCCGGTGGCAGTGGTGGCCATGCGTTACTGGCATCCGTTCACGACCGAGGCCGTGGATACGTTGCAGAAGTCTGGGCCACTTGATGAAATCGTTTTGTTGCCGCTTTATCCGCATTATTCGTACGCGACCACACTGAGCAGCTTGAAGGAATGGCGCCGGGTCGCCGATCAAGCAAAGTGGGGACACTCTGCGGGGGGCCCGCCGGAACGCACGGTCAACAATTTTCACAACCATCCGCTGTATATTCAGGCGCTGGTTCAACGGATCGGATCCGTATTGCGGCAATTCCCGGACAGTTCGCGCATTCAATTGGTGTTCAGCGCGCACGGCCTGCCGATGAGCTTGGTCGAAAAGGGCGATCCTTATCCGAAACAGATTGAAGAGACCGTGCGCCTGGCTTGTGAGTTGGGTGCAAAGCAGTACCCGGGCTGGCCCCGGACGCACTTGCTGTGCTACCAGAGCCGCGTGGGCCCCGCCAAGTGGCTGCAACCGCCGCTTACCGGGACGATCGAGCGCCTTGGCCACGAAGGCGTGAAAGAGATGCTCGTCGTTCCTATTTCGTTCGTCACCGAGCACATCGAAACGCTCCACGAAATCAACATCGAGGCCCGCGAGCAAGCGGGCAAGCTAGGCATCCAGACGTTCCGCATGATGCCCGCGGTGGGCGATTCGCCCCTATTTATCGCCGCGTTGAAGGACCTGGTGTTGCACGCCGTGGGAATTGAGGCAGGGTTGCCTTCCATCCTGCGGGCACCAGCAGCGGGTCAAGAGACCGGTACGATTTCATCCAACGCTTGAACTCGACGTTTTTGTGGGATACGGACTGCTGATCCATTTTTCTCCGGGGCGCAATATTCTCGTCTGGGGTATAATCCGCCGCTGGTACAAAGGCGATGTCATCCACTTACAATCCAGGTGTGCACCGAACCTCCGTTTTTGCGGTGTGCTGGACCATCCTTCTTTTCGTTGCCGGTGCGCTCGTTACCTCGAAAGATGCGGCCCTTTCCGTGACGGACTGGCCGAAATCCCATGGCACGTGGATTCCTCCGCTAACCATGCTTCAGGGTGGCGACCTATTTGAGTTTTCGCACCGCGCTGTCGCGGGCGGTTTGGGGCTCCTTACACTCGCGCTGGCCGGATGGCTTTGGGTGAAGGAAAAACGGCCATGGCTGCGTTGGCTGGGGTTGACTGCAGTTCTTGGTGTCGCGGTGCAGGCCATCCTGGGCGGCCAGGTGGTCATACGGTTGCTTCATTACTGGCTGCCCATCATCCATGCCTGCTTTGCACAGATCGTTTTTGGCGCCTTGCTCGCTATCTCTGTGTTTACCAGCAAATGGTGGGTTTCCGACCAGCCGCTACTGCAAGACAGCGGAGCCCCTTCAATTCACGCTCTGGCGATCCTCAATGCCGGCGTCATCTATCTGCAGGTGATTCTGGGCGCCGGCTTCCGCCACAAGGAAATCCCGATCTGGCCGCACATGGCCGGAGCGTTGCTGGTGCTCGGGATGGTTATCTGGACGGCGGTCGCGCTGCGCAAACGATTTACGCAGTCACGGGAATTCTCCAAGGCGCGAATCTTGCTGCACGCGATTTTTGGAACGCAGTTTCTACTGGGTCTTGGGGCCTATTGGTCGCGGCTGACTACCGCGGATGCTCCGCAGCCGATGCCTGTTATGGTAACGTTAACCGTGATCCATACGGTCGTGGGAGCGATACTCTTCGCGTTCTCGGTATTGATCGTGCTGATGTGTTACAGGTTGATTCCGCGCGGGAGGGAAGTTGCCGCAACGGCGTCAAGGCGGGTGACCGCAGGATGAGCACGGCACACGCGGAGCTAACGTTTTCTGCCCGCGCGAATGGATACGTCTCGCTGACGAAGCCGGACGTGTCCTTCCTCGTGCTGATGACGACGGCTGCCGGTTATTACATGGGAGCGCGCGGTCCCATCCCATGGCTGCACATGATTCATGCCGTTTTCGGCACGATGCTCATCGCCGCGGGCACCGCGGCATTGAATCATTACATCGAGCGCGAGTCCGACGGTCACATGCGGCGAACGGCTTCCCGACCGCTGCCAAGCGGCGTGTTGCAGCCGCGGGAGGCGCTGGTCTTTGGCCTGGCGCTAGCGAGTGCCGGGGCCGTGGACCTGTATGTGGCGGCCGGGGCGCTTGCTTCGGGACTCGGCATGGCGACCTGCCTGAGCTACCTGCTGGCTTACACTCCCTTGAAAAAACGCACCGTGTGGGCGACGTTCATCGGCGCTTTTCCCGGGGCCATTCCCCCCATGATCGGCTGGGTGGCGGCAACGGGGTCGCTTGACCGTGGCGCGTGGCTGCTGTTCGGAATACTGTTTCTGTGGCAGTTTCCGCATTTCCATGCCATTGCGTGGATGTACCGCGAAGATTACGCTCGCGCGGGCATCATGATGCTGCCGGTGGTTGACCGCGAGGGTTCACGCACGTTCCGGCAGATCATTCTGTATGCGGTCGCACTCGTGGGGGTGAGCTTGCTTCCAGCAATTCTAGGGCTGGCCGGCGTGAAGTATTTCTTTGGTGCGCTCGTCACCAGCACCGCCTTGGTGCAGGTGTGCCTGTGGGCCTCCAGCAACAAGACGAACGCTCGCGCCAAGTGGCTCATGCACGCGACGGTCCTGCACATTCCGCTGTTGCTCGGCTTGATGGTCTACGACAAGCTGCCGCGCTGATCAGTGATACGGCCGCCAGAAAAAAGGCAGCGCGCTGATTCCCTTGAGAGAGGCATTGATGGCATGAGAAAACATGGGTGCGGATTCGTCCTTCCTGACATCGGTCTACCGTGTAGGGCAGGTCGTTTTTCAAGGGCAGGGCTGGGGCTGGGTCAGGTCAGTCTACTTCGCGCTGCTGCTCATCCTGGCGATCGTGATTGTGCCGTTGATCTTGATTAAGCTGCGCAGCGCTTGGCTGGAGAAAGCTGATTGCGCGGGGGACCCTGCCGCGGTGGTTCCACGTTTGCATCACCGCCATGATCATTTATCTGATGGTCTATCAGATCCAGGGAGAGTAGCTGCTGGTCGATATCCGCCGCCCGGAACCCCTTAGAATTGCGGAGAATTATCCTGCCGAAACCCCGGCGGCACCAGCCCTCCCGTCAGCGAAGACCGGACGGCCTGACGCGTGCCGGACTTGGGAAATACGATGTGCCAGAAGTCGATGTTGGGATTCACAAATCCGATTCCCACGAATCGCCGTTCCCGCTTCTCCCGCAGAGAAGTCACGAAACACTCCGCCGACTCTGAAGTCGTCTGATTGATGATCCGCACGTTCTGCCCGAGGATCAAAGGCGTATCCATAAGCAGCAGGGCCCCGTTGGCGCTCACAATATAGGTGGAAGCCTTCAGGTCGATGGTTTCGCCTTCCGGCAGCCAGCAACGCACGGTCAGAGGTATCTGAAGAGAAAGACGCGTAGTTCGCCGACGCTCGGGGTACCGTGTTCTCTGCATAAAACCGCCTTGGCAGGACACCTGAGGCAATACACAGAATCCTGCCACGATCTCACCAAAAAAACAAGCATTTTGGCAGCGGCAAGCGGATGGGCCACTAATTGGCCAGGAAAAAAAACGGCATGTTTGCCAGGAGTACTCGTGGCTCTCGGAGAGCCAGGCTCGAAGGACCCTGGTCGCAAATCAAGACGTGGTGAAATCAAAGGAGTTAACGTCATGCACTCTGCCTTGCGCCGAGCGATTTTGATGAAGTTTCGCGGGCCGCAGACCTATGTGACAACGAAGGAGGAAAGTAGCCAGAGATAGCCTTTTTTGAGTGAGCTAGGAGGTTTCTTTCGAAGCAGTGGCTCAGTTGATCGACCGTGCCGCTAGCTCGTGCACCGGGAGCTCGTCCTGTGCCCACCCGCGAATCGCGGGAGAAGGGCTCTTAACCCTTGCCAACAAGCCAGCGGTCGGGCCGGGCAGGGAATCACTTTCGATTGAGTGCGGCGATCACCGCGTCCGCAAATTCCTCTATGCCCGCCTTGCCGCCGACGTCCCGGGTGGTGTGTTTCGCTTCTCGGTAGACTCTTTCGAGAGCATTCTGGATCCGCTGCGCCGTATTCCGTTCGCCGAGGTGGTCGAGCATCAGAATGCTGCTCATCAGCAGGGCCGTCGGATTAGCCAATCCCTTGCCGGCGATGTCGGGTGCGGTACCGTGTACGGCCTCGAACATGGCACATTCGTCCCCAATGTTGGCGCTGGGCACCACTCCTAAGCCACCGACAAGCCCCGCGGCTAGATCGCTCATGACGTCACCATAGAGATTCGGCAGCAAAAGCATGTCAAACTGTAAGGGATCCATCACGATCTGCATGCAGGCGTTGTCAACGATGAGTTCTTTGTACTCGATATCGGGGAATTGCGCCGCGACGGCCCGGGCCGATCTCAGGAACAACCCGTCCGAAAGTTTCATAATGTTGGCTTTGTGAATAGCATGAATCTTTTTTCGGTCGTGGTGTTTTGCGTATTCAAACGCAAATTTTGCGATGCGCGTGGAGGCCCGCTCGGTGATGATCTTCAGGCTCTCGACCACGCCGGGCACGACCTCGTGCTCGAGGCCTGAATACAAATCCTCGGTGTTCTCCCGCACGAGAATCAGGTTCACGTTTTCAAAATGCGATTTCACGCCCGGCATGTTTTTGACCGGCCGCAAATTGGAGTACAGGTCGAGTGTCTTGCGCAGTGCCACGTTCACGCTGGGTGCGCCGCCAGCGATGGCCGTGGCCATGGGGCCCTTCAGCGCAACGCGATTCCTGCGCACCGATTCCACGGCCGCCTGGTTGACGGTTTTTTCCTGGTCGGAGGAGCTGTCGGACCGCCCGGCGATCTCTTCCCAGTCGATCTGCACACCCGTGGCTTCCAGGATGTGTCGAGTCGCGGCGGCTACTTCGGGCCCGATTCCTTCGCCCGGGATGAGGGTAACTTTGTGTCTGATCATTGCATCTTATTGTAAGTGAAGCGTCCACGGTTGTCGAAATGCGGCAAAACCAGGCGTATCGTGACAGGAACATGGATTTCGTAGCAGGATGAGAGTTCTGGTATAATGTAAATGTTGATAGCTTCGCGGGTACGACCGCGAGCGGAGGCCAAGAGAATTTATGATCAATTTGACGCCCGTTGCAAGTACCAAGGTCAAGGAAATCATGAGCATGCAGAGTCCAGTGCCGGTCGCTCTACGAGTGGCTGTAGTTGGTGGCGGCTGCTCTGGTTTCCAATACCACATGGCGTTTGAAAACCAGACCACCGATGCAGACCAGGTTTTTGAGTTCGATGGTCTGAAAGTCGCCGTTGACCAGATGAGTTCCATGTATCTGGACGGGATTGAGATTGACTACATCGAGACGCTCGAAGGCGCGGGCTTCAAGTTCAACAATCCCAACGTGAAGAGCACTTGTGGCTGCGGCAGCTCGTTTAGCGTCTAGTTCCGTGCAGGGAAGCGCCCCGCGCGCTTTCCGAACCTTTCTTCTGGCTCCCGAGCGGCATGTTCGGGAGCCTTTTTTATGTCCACCAGACAATCCGACTGGGACACAAAGCACAGCTTGGCTGCCGAGGGACCTCCTTCCGAGCCCGCGAGCATTGTTCGCGAACTCTTACCAATTCTGCCGGCGGGCCCGGCTCTGGACATCGCCTGCGGCACAGGAAGACACTCCCTGCTTCTTGCTGGGCGCGGCCAACACGTCACGGCAGTAGATTGGTCCAGCGTTGCTCTAGATATTTTGGAAGCTCGTGCAGGCGACATGCACGTCCCGGTCCGCCGCAGCGAGAGTCTCCATGAGGCCGCGCGACGTTTACATCGCGGACTCGAGTTGACGCAGGCGGATCTGGAGCACACCCAGCTCCCGGAGCGCCGTTTCGATCTGATCCTATGCATTCAATATCTGCAGAGGTCGCTCTTTTCACAGATGGCCCGCGCTCTTCGTCCGGATGGCGTGCTGCTGTTTGAGACTTACACACGCGCGCAACTTGAGTTTGCCGGTGGCCCGCGGGATCCGGCCTATCTCCTCGAAACCGGCGAACTCCGAGAAGCGTTTCCGGAGCTTTGTGTACAGTTTTACCGGGAACTGCGTGCCGGGCAGGGAATCGCCAGCATGGTTGCAAGGAAGCGGGATGAGCAGGGGTGAAACCAAAATGTCGGAGAACAAGTCACATTGCGGCGCACCAGAGTTTGCAATATTCGGCTTCCATCCGTATCCTAAAGTCCGGGCATGAAAATAGCGCTCGCGCAGTTCAATCCCACCGTTGGCGACTTCGCAGGGAATGCCGCTCGCATTTTGATGTTGGCGGGACAAGCCAAGCAGCGAGGTGCCGACCTAGCTGTTTTTACCGAGCTTTGCCTCTGCGGTTATCCTCCTCAGGATCTTCTGGAGCGCCCTGCTTTTCTAGACCGGAACATGGATGAGCTGAGAGTGCTTGCCACCAAAACTCCTCTGCCGGTGCTGGTCGGCTACGCCGGGCGTGTCAAGCATGGCGCGGGCAAATCCGTGGCCAACAAGGCGGCGCTGCTGTGCGGGGGGCGAGTCGTGTTTGAACAGAGCAAGATGTTGCTGCCGACCTACGATGTATTCGACGAATCACGGTACTTTCAGCCTGCCGATAAACAAGTGGTTTATAGCTTCAAGGACGAAAAACTTGGCATCACCATTTGCGAGGATGTGTGGAACGACCCGAACTTCTGGCCGACGCGCTTGTACGAGCGTGACCCGGTCGTAGAACTTAGCAAGCAGGGAATTAGCGTCCTGCTGAATCTCTCCGCTTCACCCTACACGATCGATAAGAGAAATTTGCGTATTGAGATGCTGCGCGCCATCGCCATGAAGCGGCGATGTCCCGTGGTTTACGTCAATCAAGTGGGCGGCGACGACAATCTGATTTTTGACGGTGCGAGTATGGCGATTACCGCGGACGGAAGGGTGGCCGCGCAAGCGCTGGCGTTCCGCGAGGATCTCGTCTTCTTTGACACGGTCACCGGCCAGGGCGAGATGCACGAACAGCCCACGACCGAACTCGCATATGCCTACGAGGCACTGGTGATCGGAACCCAAGACTATGTGCGCAAGTGTGGATTTAAAAAGATTCTTGTCGGCCTGAGCGGCGGCATTGACTCTGCCGTGGTGGCCTCGATCGCCGTGGACGCACTGGGGACGGAAAACGTCCTCGGGGTTTCCATGCCGGGACCCTTTTCTTCTCCAGGCAGCAAGAGTGACGCGGCGATTCTGGCGAAGAACCTTGGCATCCAGTTCATCACTTTGCCCATTACGGATGTTTTCGAAGAATACAAGCGGGCGCTGGCCCCCGCGTTCGGCGGCCGGACCGTTGATGTGACGGAGGAAAATATTCAGGCGCGCACTCGTGGAAACTACCTGATGGCGCTCTCCAACAAGTTTGGTTCTATGGTTCTCAGCACCGGTAATAAGTCGGAACTCGCCGTCGGATACTGCACCCTTTATGGAGACATGGCTGGAGGTCTCGGAGTCATCTCCGATGTGCCAAAACTGATGGTCTACGAACTAGCGCGCTGGATTAACCGCGAGAGGGAACTGATTCCTCGCTCGACCATCGAGAAGGCGCCTTCGGCCGAACTGCGTCCCGACCAGAAGGATGAGGACAGCCTGCCGCCTTACGACGTCCTTGACCGGATTCTCAAGGCCTATATCGAAGATCTGCGGAGCCCCCAGGAAATTGCCGATCATTACGGGTTCGATTTAAAACTGGTCCGCGACATCGCGCTCCTGGTGGATCGCAATGAGTACAAACGCAAACAGGCGGCGCCAGGATTGAAAATCACCTCGCGCGCATTCGGCTTTGGCAGGCCATTCCCGATTGCGCAGAAGTTCATCCCCTAAGTCTATGAGGTCCTCGTGAAAAAAGCGCTGAGCCTTTCTCTATTCTTTTATTTCAGCACGATTGCGCCCGGAGCGCGAGCGCAGCAACCCAAGTCGGCGACACCAGCATCGGCAGCCGCTGCCCCATCGCCAACCCAGAAAAATATCGAGGCATACCTTAGACATTTGTATGCCTTCGGGCCGGATGTCCTGCTGGTGGTCGGGCCTCCGAAAGGATCACCTATCGAAGGGCTGCTCGAAACGAATGTCGACCTGACCATCGGCGACAATAAGGAGGCGGTCAAGCTTTACGTTAGCAAGGACGGCCAGTTTCTTTTCCGGGGTGAGCTGTCTGATATGACGAAAGACCCCCTCGCAGAAAATCGGGCGAAGATCCAGATGAACGACGCGCCCTCGCTTGGCGACTCCAAGGCTGCGGTTACGCTCGTGGAATACTCGGACTTCGAGTGCCCGGTCTGCCGGAGCCTTCACGACGTGCTGCGCGGCATGCTTCCGAACTATGCAAGCAAGGTGCGACTGGTCTTCAAAGATTTTCCCCTTGAGCAGCTTCATCCGTGGGCCCGGACCGCAGCCATCGCCGGCCGCTGCGCCTACCAACAGGATTCCAACGCTTTTTGGAAGATGTA
>Ga0137363_10001790_pt1 | contig 12568 bp, 12 predicted proteins | sample MadtaG_FD_104800 | JGI IMG/M metagenome (GOLD analysis project Ga0137363, IMG submission 104800) | Vadose zone soil microbial communities from Angelo Coast Range Reserve, California, USA - Mad1_115_16 metaG | ecosystem: Environmental > Terrestrial > Soil > Vadose zone | place: USA: California...
ACCCAAATACTTCCGTCTGCCCGCCTGACTGAGCCTCGGGAGCTGTTGCCGGAGTTGCCACAACCGCTCGTAAAGTTGCTTCGGCTTTCACCGCAGGCGCTGGTGTTTGCGGCGCTCGAAAAACTTCCGTCTGCGCGGCAGGCTGAGGCTCGATGGGTGTCACCGGAGCTGGTCTGATTGCTGCGGGGGTTTCTTCCGGAGTCACCTCGGACGTCGGCGCTTGTGCCGCTGTCAGGCCGTTAGCCTTCTGGCCCGGCTGAAGCAGCGTAGTCGTTGACGTTTCTGGCGCAGTACTGGTTGTCGGTGCCGCTGTGAGTTTCCCTTCAATGGTTGGCTTCTTTGGCTCTACGATGTCTTCCGGCGCAGCGGCTGCTTGAGCCTGCGAATTTTTCTGATATGACCGCGCAATTTCTCCCAGGCTTACGGCGGGCTTTATTTCAAATCGTGCAGACTGTGGCGTTACATTCCCCCCTAGCTCCGTTTCGGGCTCCGGCTCTGTACCTATTTTAGGTGTCGCCACTTTCTCTGCCGCGTTTGCTTCTGCGCTCAATTTGGACCGCAGCGTCTCCGGCTCGATGATACCCAAGAGCGCCATGCGGTTCTGAGTCTGAGCAGTTTTTCCGGAAGAAGGTGTCCGTACAACGCCTGTCGGCTTTACTTCCACTTTCACCTTGGTTCGCAGCGTCTCCGGCTCGATGATACCCAAGAGCTCTAGGTTCTCAGTCGGAGCAGTTTTTCCGGAAGCTGGCGAAGAAACCCATGAACTGGCTTTCGGTTTAACTACCTTGCAAACCATTCCATCAACAAGTGCTTCGTCCGGTCCGACATTGTTGCCTGCGGCCTCAAGAGTCCGGCAGTCTGAGAATTGTGTATTCTGCGCATAAGCCAACGAGGGAAGCAGCGCCGCAAGAACAACTGCCAAGGGTGTGAATTTCATTGCGACTCTCCTGGTCACAGGATAGCTTGCCGCAGCGTCCCTGGGTCGCTCAATTGACAGCAGATGCAGAAGAATAACTGGCCACTCGGACAGGGTCCGTTATGCGCTGCGGGGTCTGGCGGGTGCTCGGTTCAACGGGTGGACGAGTGGACTTGATCCGCGGGTGGTAGATTAGCTTGCATACCGTCAGAACGCATGAATTTCGTCTCGGTCATGAAAAACGGAAGTGCCTCGATTGTGGAAGTCCTGATCGAGGCCACTGTCTATTCATAACTGATCCAGGGAGTTTCCCGCCTGCGAAGACCGCCAAAGGTTCAATCTCCCCACCACTGAGCGGAGCGGCGGTCACGGATTAAAAGCCAAGCACTTTGGGAGAACTAGAGAACAGTGAGCTGCCCGCCGTTGTGGAAGCTAGAGTCAGTCCGATTCGCATTCACCGGCAGCACGCAGGAATGCCGGCCTCATTCCTTCAGCGGCGTGATGGGTGGACCGGTGTTTGTCCCGCGAGGCGAATTTTCGGTCTTTACACAATAGTTCACGGAGCCGCCGGCGAGCCTTGTGCAATTGCGATTTTGAAGTGCCCAGTGAACAACCTAGGATTTTGGCGATCTCTCGGTGTGCGTAGCCTTGGACGTCATAAAGGACAAACATCGCTTTAAATCTCGGAGGCAACTGATCGACAGCCTTCTGGAGAGTTGTGCGATCGATGTAGCCTTCCAGGTGCAGGTCTGGCCCGCCCAACTCCCTTGGTGAGGCGCCAGTTGTCTCCCCAGCTTCCGCGATTTCGTCGAGGGACGTTTTCGCGAACGTCGTTCGGCGAAGGCGCATGAGTACCATGTTCACGCTCACACGATACAGCCAAGTGGAGAACGCCGAGTCACCCCGAAACGAGTGAATCTTGCGGAAGACATGTAAGAAAATCTCCTGTGTCAAATCCTCGGCTTCGGCCGCGTTTTTCAACATGCGCGTGCACAGGGCAAAGACTCGCGCACAGTGCGATCGGTAGAGGGATTCAAATGCGGCGGCGTCGCCCCGCTGCGCTAATTGAATGGTTTCGGCCTCGGGCAATTCGTGAGCTTCAGGTGGTCTCGGTTCTCTCACAAAGTCCTTTCTGGCACACCTCTGCGCTCTCTTTGAATGATCCCCGATGGAAGGCGGATAGCCCCTTCGGCTAACAGCCAGGAGCCCAAGACAGATTAACCGTTGGATTGATTAGGCAAGTATGCTGCCATGTTGGAATCTTTCTTGTAAGACTGTGGATTTTCGCAACTTATTCTGCTCTCGACAGATCTTCTGCCACGTTTCCGTCGGTACTAGTTCTTGAAAACGTTTCTCAAAGCGTTTCCTTTCTTCACAGCGCGGAGCAGGCCATCCCAGCTTTCCCTGCCTCTCCCTTAGCGGTTGGAAACTTCGCTACGGAGGTCGGAGTGGCTAGAGGAGAGACCGGCTGTACCCCCTCTACTGCCACCCTTGTGAGGTGCCAGGTTGCGCGCCTAGTGCGCCCGACCGCCGGGTTGATTCTCCGCCCCGCATTTCTTCTTGAAGGCCGAGAGCGGCTCGAAGCCGACTCCACGAATAGGCGGCCTTCGCGGATGTTGAGTTAAAAAGGCATTGGTTTAGAGGAGGCATCACCGATGGCGGAAGGCGCCCGCAAGCTTCGCCTTATCAACGGGCTGAGACAAGTCTGCGACGAAGCCCGCTCAGCGTCATCGCGACCATGGCTTTCGTCCAAGTCGTCCAGGCGCTCGCGCGGGCTCCATTGAACTTCCCAACGCAAGTCCAGGATGCCCACGGCTGCGGCTCGAGCGGTGCGCTGTCCTCCAAACGGTGAACGTTTTTGGGGCCCGTTCTATGGCGTCCACGTTTTATGGGCTGTGGACCTGCGAATACCAGGTGTGGCGGACAAAGAAGTCCTGTCCATCGTGGAGATGACCCCGACGTTCAAGGGCGATGGGCAACCAGTATGGGGCTCGGCCGCTCGGCTTCGACTGGTCCCTTCTCAAGAAGGCATTTCCGCAGTCATCGAAGACCCAGCTGTGAAACAAAAACCATCCCCACGCATCACACTCCTGAACGAAACGCAAGGAGACGAAACGTGGCAGATAGGCTAGAGGGAAAAGTAGCGGCAATTACCGGAGGAAGCCAGGGGATCGGGTTGGCGATCGCGCAGCGGTTCGCACAGGAAGGAGCGGACGTTGCGTTTTGCTACCGCTCAAACAAGGCGGGGGCCGAGGAAGTGGCGTCGGGAATTCGGAAGCTGGGGCGAAAGGCAGCGGGATTCCCATGCGACGTGGGCCACGTTGCGGACGGACAGAAATTCATCACGGATACGGTAGCGCAGTTTGGAAAAATCGACATCCTCGTCAACAACGCGGGGCTCGAACGCCACGCCGATTTCTGGGACGCCACCGAAGAAGATTACGACGCGGTCCTGAACGTCAATCTCAAAGGCTTGTTTTTCATTACCCAGGCTTTTGTGAAGCACCGCATGCGGGCAAAGGCCGGCGGAAAGGTCATTAACATCAGCTCCGTGCATGAGGAGCTTCCCTTCCCGCATTTCACTTCGTATTGCGCAAGCAAGGGTGGCGTGAAAATGTTGACGCGCAACCTTTCGATCGAACTCGCACCGTTCGGCATCACCATCAACAACATCGCTCCGGGCGCTATCGAAACACCCATCAACACCAAGCTGTTGAACGACCCGGTCAAGTTGAACGCGCTATTGGGAAACATTCCACTGAATCGTCTTGGCAAACCGGAAGACGTAGCGTCAATGGCGGCATTCCTGGCGAGTTCGGAATCCGACTACGCGACCGGGGCGACGTTTTTCGTCGACGGCGGGCTGACCTGGAATTATCAGGAACAGTAGGGAAAAGAGACACACCCTCGAGTGCTGACCGTGAGTCTTACCATCGCTATCTCGCTCAGGCGCGGGTGAGTGTTGCAGAACGCGCCACTTCCAGAAGTTTTTTCGCGTTTTCGCGAATGTTGCCTTTCGCGAAAACCGCGTTACCGGCGACCAGCAGCTCCGCCCCCGCGCGCACTACATCAGCGACGGTATCGAGGGCCACCCCGCCATCCACTTCGATGCGGAACCTTAGGCCCAGCTCTTCGCGGACTTCGGCAAGAGTTTTGATCTTCTGTAGAGCGCCAGGAATGAATTTTTGCGCCCCAAATCCTGGATTCACGCTCATCACCAGAACGTGGTGAACCATCTCCAGCACTTCATCCACCATGTACACCGGCGTGGCGGGATTCAGCACCACGCCTGATTTGCACCCGTGTGACTCAATCAGCTGCAGCGTGCGATGAAGATGAACGCAGGCCTCCTGATGCACGGAGATCCAGCTGGCGCCGGCTTCGGCAAATGCAGGAATGAACTCGTCCGGGTGTTCAATCATTAGGTGGCAATCGAAGGTAGTGTTGGGAAGAGCTTTCCGCAGCGAAGCCACGACTAACGGCCCCAACGTGATATTCGGCACAAAGTGGCCGTCCATCACGTCCACATGGAGCACGGTGCCGCCGCCGTTGAGCGCCTCTTTCGCCTCCTCGCCCAGCCGCGCGAAGTTTGCGGAAAGAATCGAGGGTGCCAGTTCGATGGTCATGGACAACGAGCCGCTCCTTCCTTTCCTCGGAGAAAACAGATTATACGCGGAAGTTCTTCGATGCCGCTGAAAAGTGTGATTCGAACTAGAATTCGCGCCTCAGCACGAAATCGTACAGCGTTTCTGGCTGCTCTCGCGCGCCAACTCGAGCATGCGCATGACCTCCAACGCATATTCGGGAGTCACGGCCAGTTCCGCGCGTCCGACAATGACGTCGCGCAGATTCGAATAGTAATCGCGGTAGTCGCAGATGGCCGAGGGAACGCGCCGCCGTTCGAACGAATCACCCGCCGGCACCGTCAAGACGCCCCAGTCTTCTTCCGGCTCGTATCCCCAAGGCCTGTCCACGGGAATAAAGCCTCGGCGGAGATTCATTTCCTGCGGATCGAAGGTTTGTTTCACGAAGCTAGCTTGCGTGCCAAATAGAACAAAGCGGGGTCGCGGCGCGGCGGCCAGGATGCTGGATCGAAGAACGGCGGGCATGCCGTTCGAATAGTGCAGAGTGATATCAAAAGCATCGTCGGCCACGGCGTTATCACGTTCCGTTCGGACGTCGGCGGTTACGGCTTCCGGCAGGCCAAAAAGAACCAAAGCGTGATCGATCAAATGTGGTGCGATGTCGAATAGGATTCCGCTGCCGGGAGATGCGGCCTCGCGCCAAGAGCCGGGCTTGAGCTGCGGGCGGAAGCGGTCGTAACTCGTTTCGAACCGCACGATGCGGCCCAGCGTGCCGGCCTTCACGAGCTGCCGGACGGCCTGAAAATCGCCGTCGTAGCGGCGATTCTGATAGACGGTGAGCAGGCGATTCGCGTCCTTCGCAAACTGCACCAACGAAACAGCCTCTTCGAGAGTTGTTGTAAACGGTTTATCGACGACCACGTCGCGGCCTTCCTCAAGGCACTGCCGCGCGAACGCAAAGTGCGTGTCGTTCGGTGTAGCGATGACGACGAGGCGAATATCTGTAATCGACAGCAATTCGTCCAAGCTCCGCACGATTCGAACGTCGGGATAGTTCTCCGCTGCCTCCGTGCCGCTACGCTGCACGATAGCGGCGAGATGCAAACCCGGCACAGCGCGAATCACCGGCGCGTGAAACGCGCGCCCGGCGAGACCGAATCCTACGAGGCCGACTTCAATCATGGCGTCCATCTTTCCAGAAAAGCGAACGCCAAGAGTATCGAACTTTCGAATTCCAAGCAGAAGGATTTTCCAGAAACGCGAAGTTGCTTGAAAGCGCAGTGTCCCTCAGAATGACAGGTTGCCCATGAACGAACAAAGTTCAGCTATCGCAGAAACGCAAGGGCGCCGCAACCTGCTTGTCTTGCTCTTCGCAGGCTTCGTGCTGAGCGGAATAGCAACCACCATCGTCGGTCCGATGTTGCCCATTTTTATCCGCAGATGGTCTCTCGACGACGGGCAGGCTGGTCTTTTTTCTTCGATTCAATTCCTGGCGGCATTGGGAGGCACACTAGCGTCCAGCGCGATCGCCGCGTGGCGCGGATACAGGCCACCTTTGGTTTTGGGCTATGCGCTAATGGGCGGAGGTCTTGCGTGTCTGAACGCGAACACGCACGCTGTTGCTCTAATGGCAACCACAGCTTTTGGTCTGGGCTATGGATTGATCACTCCGGGAACAAATCTGTTTGTTGCGGAATTGGGAGGAGCAAAAAGTGCGTCGCTATTGAACCAGCTCAATTTTGCGTGGGGCGCGGGAGCGATGATCTGTTCCGCATTGATCGCCCTCGCGTTGAAACACAATGCGCTCTCTATCCTGCTCGCCGGCACTGCCGTCTTCGGTGGAATTCTTGTTGTCGGCCTGTCGATCACCTCCTTCGGCGTTGAGAAGCACAAAGAGGATCCGAGCACCACTGGAGCAGCACCCCCTTCCATTGCAACCAGTGTCACGATTGCAATGGCCGCCATGTTTTTTATTTACGTAGCGATGGAAAACGGCATCGGTTTTTGGTCTGCGGAGTACGCTAAGCGCGTGGCACATGGCATCACAAGCATGACGACGCTAGCGCCGATGTTTTTTTATGCCGGCTTGACTTTCGGCCGCGGTGCCGCACCGCTGGCTCTAAAACGCCTGCGCGAGGGAAAAATAGTGCTGGGCGCACTGAGTCTGGCAGCGGCCGCCACGACCTTGCTAATCGCCTCCAGATCGCTACCGGTGGCCACCTTGGCGGTTTTCCTGCTCGGACTCGGCTGCGCGAGTGTCTACCCCATTTTCATTGCCTGGCTCTCGAGGTGGTATGGAGCAAGCGCGAAAAAAATTGGCGGCATTCTTTTTGCGCTCGCATCTCTCGGAGGATCTGCAGGCTCCGAGTCCATCGGAGTGGTTTCCAAATTTTCTAGCAGCTTGCGCGTAGGATTGCTCGTGCCGATGGCCTGCGCGACGATTCTGATTTTCCTGGTGCTCTCGCTGCGGCGGCAAACCACGGCGTGAGGTATTCTTAGCCGTGCCCAATGCAGCATCCTCGCAAGGCTCACCCACGAACGGACTGCTGCTGGGGCTGGTGATTACGCTGGCCGCCGTGCTCGCTTACGCGTCTTACATCACCATTCAGCTCACCGGTCTTCGAAAACTTCAGAGCGAAATGGTGGATCGAAACCGGAAAGACTCGCTGCAACTGTTGCGCGTCCAGAACGACCTCAATTCCATCGCGCTGGCCATGCGGGACATGCTGGACACCACGGAACCCTATCCACTGACGGCCTGGACTGCGCAGTTCGAACGCATTCACCAGGATCTGGACGCCGGCCTAAAACTGGAAGAGAGCCTGGCTGGGGCGAACCGCACTCCGGAGCAGCGGGTGTTCCTTCATCAAGCGGTGACGCAGTTCTGGGACGCTGTAAACCGGATGTTTGGTCTGGCGCAAAGCGGCAAGGATGCAGAGGCGCGGGAACAGATTCGCTTGTCCCTCCAGGCGCGACAACAAGCCCTCAGCACGGCGGTGTCGCGGCTACTCGTGGAAAACAACGAAGGCGAGGAGCAGGCCGCCGCGCGCATCGCTCAGATTTACGACGGTGTGCAGCGGCAGCTCTATATTTTCCTGGCGGCAATGCTCATCGCCATCGTTTTGACGAGCTTGTACCTGATTCGCAGCAACCGCCAAATTTTTGCTCGCCTGGCAGAGCTTTCCGAGCAGCGCAGCGATTTGGCGCAAAAACTGATCTCCACTCAGGAATCGGCGCTACGGCATATTTCCCGCGAACTCCATGATGAGTTCGGCCAGGTTTTGACGGCCATCGGATCGATGCTGGGCCGCGCAGGCAAGCATGCTCCGGAAGGATCGTCCCTTGGCGAGGATCTGAAGGAGGTGCAGGAGGTCGCGCAATCGACACTAAACAATATCAGGACGCTATCTCAGGCTCTTCATCCCGTGCTGCTCGAAGAGGCCGGACTAGAAAGCACGCTCGACTGGTATATTCCCACCGTGGGACGGCAGACGGGTCTCGCGCTACATTACGAGAAGACGGGACAGCCCTTCCCAGTCGAAACGAGCGCAGGGGTACATATCTATCGCGTGTTGCAGGAAGCATTGAATAACGTGAGCCGGCATTCCGGTGCCAGCGACGCCTGGATCTGGCTGAGATACTCTCCGGATTCACTGGAGCTCGAAGTGGAAGATCACGGCTCTGGTTTCGTGCCAGAAAAGTTGCAACGTGGGATCGGGTTGGTAGCCATGCGGGAACGCGCCGAGTTGATTGGCGGCACGCTGACCATCTCACCATGGCCGCAAGGCGGAACCAAAATCCGTCTTCAGATTCCTCGAGCCAAAGTGGATGCTAATGGCGCATAAGATTACCGTTCTACTGGCCGACGATCACGCGCTAGTACGCCGTGGATTCCGCCGCATGCTGGAAGATGACCCGGAGATCTTGGTCGTTGGAGAAGCCAGCGACGGTAAAGAAGCAGTGCGCCTGGCCTGCGAATTGCGGCCCCGCATCATCGTGATGGACTGCGCGATGCCGGAACTGAGCGGCATCCAAGCGACACGAAAAATCCTGGAAAAATTTCCGGAGGCGGGAATCCTGATGCTGAGCATGCATTCCGAGGAAACCCTGGTAAGCCAGGCGCTCGAGGCAGGCGCACGCGGCTACGTGCTGAAAAATGCCATGGACCTCGACCTGGTCAGCGCAGTGAAGAGCATTGCGGCGGGCATGACTGTGCTCGATCCGCAAGTGTCGCGCCGGGACGCTCTCAAAGGGGAGCGCGGAGGAGGATTGACGCCCCGCGAGCTGGAAATCCTGCAACACATCGTGGCCGGCAAATCGAACAAGCAAATCGCGGCGGACTTGAGTCTGAGCGTGAATACTGTTGCAGTGCACCGCGCCAATATCATGGACACGCTGGGGATTCACAAGACGGCAGAGCTGGTCGTTTACGCGATTCGAAATGGGTTGGTGAACCTGCCGTGAACCGGCGAGACTTCCTTTTTAGAACTCTCGCGGCGGGACTAACTACGGCGGCAGTGCCACCTCGGATCTTGGCGAATCCCACGGCTACTTTGGGATTCCGCTTGACCGACGTGACGAACGCTGCGGGAGTCCAGTTTCGGCACAACAGCGGCGCCTATGGCGGCAAGTTGCTGCCGGAGACTCTGGGCTCGGGCTGCGCGTTCCTTGATTATGACAGCGATGGCTGGCAAGACATCCTGTTTGTGAACGGCATGGACTGGCCCGGACACAAGCGCCAGCGATCCACGTTGCGGCTCTACCGGAACAACCGCAACGGCACGTTTACGGACGTGACGCGAAGCGCCGGCCTCGACGTCGAGATCTACGGCATGGGCGTGGCCGTCGGCGATTACAATAATGATGGTTTCCCGGACATTTTCATCACTTGCGTGGGGCAAAGCCGACTTTTTCGCAACACCGGCAGAGGTACTTTCGTGGACGCCACGCGCTCTAGTGGCCTGTTCGGGCGTCAGGGCTTCAGCACTTCCGCTCTGTGGTTTGATTATGATCGGGATGGATTGCTGGACCTTTTCATTTGCAATTATGTGCGCTGGTCTCCCCAGCACGATGTCTTCTGCAGCACCGATGGCTTGCACAAGTCGTATTGCACCCCGGAAGCGTATCGTGGGGATACCTGCTGGCTCTTCCACAATCGCGGCAACGGAACTTTCGAAGACGTGACGGCAACCAGCGGCATTTTTGACAGCAGCTCAAAATCCCTCGGAGTGGCGATGCTCGACTGCGATCAGGACGGCTGGCCGGATCTGTTGGTGGCCAATGACACTCAGCCCAATAAGTTGTACCGTAATTTGAAGAACGGGAAGTTTAAGGACGTTGCGGTGGAGGCCGGTCTGGCGTTCAGCACGGAAGGAAAAGCACGCGCCGGCATGGGCGTGGACGCGGGAGATTTCGATGGTTCGGGCAAGCCCGGTGTGGCCATCACCAATTTCGACAACGAAATGATCGGTCTCTATCGCGCTACCGCCCCAGGAGTTTTCGACGATGTGTCCATTCCGTCCGGCATCGGGGCTGCGTCGCGCAACTCGCTGGGCTTCGGCTGCTCCTTCCTCGACGCCGATCTCGACGGTTTTCTGGACCTCGCCGTTGCCAACGGCCACATTGATGAAACCGTTCGAAACATACGCGGCAACGTCGGCTACGCGCAACCGCCGCAACTCTTTCTGAATCTACGCGGCGGAAAATTCCGCGACGTGGCCGGTCAAGTTGGCGCCGGGTTCGAATCTCCAAAGGTAGGTCGCGGCCTGGCCTGCGGCGATTTCGATCGCGACGGTGACTTGGACATCCTGATGACCACGAACAACGGGCCAGCCTACCTATACCGCAACGACCAAACAGCAAACTCTCGGAGCATTCGATTTCACTTGAAGGGCACGCAGTCGAATCGGGATGCCATCGGCTCGGCCGTCCACATTTTCCACCAGGGCCAAAGGCAATCGAGGCTCGTTCGAGGGGGCTCCAGCTATCTTTCTCAATCGGAATTGCCGGTGACGTTTGGCCTCGGCGGGCTTGAGAAAATCGACCGCGTGGTGATTGACTGGTCCTGCGGCCGCACCGAGGAGTACAAAGATTTGCGGGCTGGAAACACGTATAATTGTATGGAAACAAAGGGGATAGATGCTCAGCCCGGCTTCTAGTGGTTTTCCATTATTGCCAAGCGCGGCGGCAATCCCTATAACTGGCCCAACCAGCAGCATCGCCTCCAGCCTCGCCAGTCCCTGGCTCGCTTCGGGGCACCCCAAACTGAATAGCGGCCGGATGTTTCTGGAAACATCCGGCCGCTATTTTGATAACCGCTAACCGCGCACGCTGGTGGAGATGATGCCAATTGATCTTGCTAAGCGGTGGTTATCGCGAATCCTGGTGGCGCTGACGCTCAGCGCCGTTTACCTGTACGGATATCCCTCGGCCACGATTTTTTATTTCATTGTGGATTTGTTGCATGTGACCATTGGAATTGTCTTTGCGATTCTCCTCTTTTTCTGCGTTGTGCGCCTGCTCCCACGCGAAACACTGCTGGGCCTCCTGGGCTGGCTCTCGCTGGCTGCGGGAGCCCTTCTCGGAATCGTGTTGATCAAGATAGGCACGCCTCTTCGGCTGAAGCCGTGGTTGTATGCGCATATAGCGTTGTGCGTTCTTGGCGCGCTTCTCCTAGCAATCTCGTGGCTCATTTCAAAAGGGTGGCTCGGTGAAAGCATTCCCCGGCGCGGCTTGGGAGTTGCCGCGCTGACGCTGCTGACGGTGGGCGTAGCGGCAGGAACGTGGTGGACGCGTGAGGTCGCCTGGAAAAACGCGAACCGCATCTCCAATCCGCTGATGCCGCCGGAAACTATGGACAGTGAAGGTGACGGTCCGCAGGGGAAATTCTTCCCCAGCTCCGCGCAGACGAGACACGGCGGCAATATTCCCTCCCAGTACTTCATGAAATCGGATGCCTGCCAGCGCTGCCATGCCGACATCTACAAGCAGTGGGACAGCTCGATGCATCATTTCTCTTCCTTCAACAACCAGTGGTACCGCAAGAGCATTGAGTACATGCAGGAAGTCGCCGGCGCGCGTTCGTCCAAGTGGTGCGCCGGCTGCCATGATCCCGCGCTGCTCTACGGCGGCTTATTCGATGCGCCCATCAAGCAGATCGTCGACCTTCCGGAAGCTCGCGCCGGTCTGGGCTGTCTGATGTGCCACAGCATCGTCGAAGTGAAAAGCACCATGGGCCAAGGCGACTTTTTCCTGGAATACCCGAAGCTCCACGAGCTGGCGGCCAGCGAGAATCCTCTGGTGCGCTCATTGCACGACTTTGTCGTTCGCCTGAACCCCGAGCCGCACCGCCGTACTTTTCTGAAGCCGTTCATGCGCCTAGACACCGCGGAATTCTGCTCATCGTGCCACAAGGTTCATCTGGATGTCCCGGTGAATCATTACCGGTGGATTCGCGGCTTCAACGAATATGACAACTGGCAAGCCAGTGGAGTTTCCGGGCAGGGCGCGCGCGCCTTCTATTATCCGAAGTCACCCATGAATTGCGCGGATTGCCACATGCCGCAAGTTCCCTCGAACGATGACGGCAACGTTGACGGGCTGATCCATTCGCATCGCTTCCCTGGTGCGAACACGGCGGTACCCACGGCAAATCAGGACCAGGCGCAATTCGAGTTCGCCAAGAGGTTTCTACAGGACAAACAACTGAGCGTAGATATTTTCGCGCTCTCACCGGCGGAAAAACAAACCAACGTGCCCGTGCGCAGCGAAATGGGAAGGCCGGAACTCTCGACGACTTTCGCCGTTGGCGAAGAATCCGATATTTCACTACCGAAAGGCCCCGCCGGCGAAATTCGTCCCATTACCGCTCCCATTGATCGCACCGACGCGGCCGTGCGCCGCGGCGATGACGCTCGCGTGGATGTCGTCGTGCGCACCCGCAAGGTTGGGCACTTCTTCCCTGGTGGCACGGTTGACGCTTTCGATGTCTGGCTTGAGCTGCAAGCCACGGATGAAAAAGGCCAAGTGATTTTCTGGAGCGGGAAAGTGGAGGACGATGGCCAAGGAC
>Ga0137363_10001791_pt1 | contig 12566 bp, 9 predicted proteins | sample MadtaG_FD_104800 | JGI IMG/M metagenome (GOLD analysis project Ga0137363, IMG submission 104800) | Vadose zone soil microbial communities from Angelo Coast Range Reserve, California, USA - Mad1_115_16 metaG | ecosystem: Environmental > Terrestrial > Soil > Vadose zone | place: USA: California...
CGGTCGAGCTAATGTGCCCTTGGTTGATCTTCCAAATGCCGGACGTGGGTTTCGCTTTGTCCTCGATTACTTCCCGAGTCGTTGCCGAATTACAGGACGCAACAAAAAACTCGGGCAACATAACCTGCACGGGTATTGGAACGCGGATGAATAGATCTGGGAAAATCACGGAGTCACTATCTTCGGCGACAAGGCCCGCCATTCCACACAGATTCTTGCTGCCATTACCGCGGACCACAAACACGTCCCCTTTTCTGACAAGAAACGGTTTCGCTTCCTCCTGCGTCATAGGAACCACTTTACTGTCGCGGAGGTCTATGCGACCCCGCCGCACAGACGAAAGAGTTAGGCAGCGAACTTCACCATAATCTCCGGTGGGCTTCACCGACCGCCCGTTTCGCAGCGAATCCTCACCAACGAGTTCGCCGACAGTCATTGTCACCCAGTTCGAGGAACAGCAGAGACGCGAGACAGAACGGCTAAGAAGTACCTCCGCTTCCCCCTCGGCCTGCTGACGCAGCTCACGTGCCACCTCAATTTTTGCTACCAATTCCTCAATTCGCGCCACCAACCGCCTCTGCTCTTCCAGAGGTGGCATAGGCATCGTTAGCAGTAGAAATTTCGGCGGATTGAGGGTGAGTTTCGAAAGGGCAGCAGATCCCGTTGACATCGATTGCGCCTCTCCCCACAACGGCGGGTAGCGAAAATACCACCGCAGCCAATTGTCGTCGACCTTGGTCCGGTCGAGCTCATAGGTCGGAAACTTGTCTGAGACAAACATGCCATCCAACGTAGGCGGCACAATCCCGAACGTGCCTTTCCAAGCAAAGAGTTTGTTATAAATCACATCGCCTACACGAATAACGAAGTGACTTTTCTTGGCGATTTGCATCGCTGGTTTTAATTCACGATGAAATGGACCTCCACCGTAGAGGCGCATACCAACCAGATTGGCGTCTTCATCCACCGCCAACGTATAGGGACGCATGTTGGGACGTAAGAATTCGCCGAACCTCTGTGTTGACCACTCGATGTTCATTGATTAGTGAGTAGTTGTCTAATATTCGTCATAATTCCCGCAATCTGCTGTTCCTTTTGCAGAATGCTCTCGGCCAGTTGCTCCGGCGGTAGATGGGTTATATCCTCCTTGGCATTCGGATTCTTGATATCCAGATTGACCGACAATAGATTGCCGTCGCCATACTTCAGCACGTCAGCCGCTTTGATCTTCCATGCGCGTTCATTCTCCTCGCGCTTCTTCCACCATTTTAGGCATTCGTCGAAATCCTCAAACCGCAACGGCTGCGTCTTGGTGTAATTCTTCCGGCCTTCCGGCAATGGCTGTTCGTAATACCAGATGTGCTTCGTCGGCCCCGTGCGCTCGAAGAAAAGCAAATTCGTTGGGATGGAAGTGTACGGTGAAAAAACGCCATTCGGGAGGCGCACAATCGTATGCAGATTGAACTCTTTGAGCAGTTCTTCCTTAATGCGGGCGCAGATCCCGTCTCCGAATAACACCCCATTAGGCACAACCATCCCGCATCGCCCGCCCTTTGAGCCCCCGACTGGCCGGCGCAGCTTTCGCATAATAAGCTGCAGGAAAAGAAGAGCAGTCTCCGCCGTCTGCTTGTCTTCGGAGAAGTTCGATAGGATTCCGCGCTCTTCCTCGCCCCCAAACGGTGGGTTTGTCACAATGACATCCACCCGGTCTTTGTCCCCAATTTCCCGCAGTGGAAACCGCAAAGCATTACCCGGATCGATCTCGGGATACTCCAAACCATGAAGTAGGAGATTCATCTGGCAGAGGAGATACGGTAGGGGCTTCGGTTCAATACCGTGGAGGGTTCCCTTTTGAAGCCGAGTGAAGTCTTCCGCCTTCTTCGACTGTTTCTTCAAGTGCTCGAACGCTTCCACCAGGAACCCGCCCGTACCTGCTGCTGGATCGAGCACTGTCTCCCCCAGCTTCGGATACACCGCAGCCACAATAAACTTCACAAGAGGACGGGGAGTATAACCAATTACCACCCTTCCAGGGACAGCCGAGGACATTTGGTCAGCTTTGTCAGCACTACATCGAGAACGAGCTGAGGATCGACCAGTCGAAGTCGGCCCGCCCCAAGGAGTTTCCTACCATCGAGACCTACGAGCGACACCTCCTCAAGCGCATCATTCCCCGCTGGGGGAATCTGGCGCCTTTGGCGATCAAGTCGACGGAGATCGAGAAATGGTTCGTCGAACTGAGGAGGGGGAATACTCAAAAGAAGGTGAAGGCGTTTGCCGATCCGACGGTCGACAAGATCCGGCGCATCATGCACCTGGTCTACAAACACGGGCAGCGACACGAGTTTTTGCCGCGGCAGCAGGAAGGCAATCCCATGAATTGGGTGAGCCAGCGAACGACCAGCGACTACACGGCGGTCCCCATGACGCCGAAGCAGGCGTTCGAGATTCTCCTCAACATTCCGGAGCCAAGGCGCACGCTCACCCTGAGCGATGCGGCCACGGCGCTGCGAGTATCGGAGTTGCTGGCCCTGATGTGGACGGATCTGGACTTCGCGGACCTCGTGATGTACGTGAGACGGGCGTATGTGTGGGGAAGGTTCAAGGTGCCGAAGTCGAAGGCATCGAAAGCCCCGGTTCCCATGCACCCTCTTCTGGCTGGGTTTCTTCTCGCTTGGCGCGACAAGACACCTTTCGGCAAGGACACCGACTTCGTGTTCCCGAGCGCCGGCTCAAGGGCAAGAAGCCGCTGTCCGCGTCCATCATGGTGCAGAAGTACCTGAGGCCGGCGGCGGTGAAGGCCGGAGTGATCAAGGAAGGCGAGAAGGTGCGTTTCGGCTTTCACAACTTCCGGCATGCACTGGCGACGGCGCTGGTCAAACTGAGAGTGGATGCGAAGACGGTGCAGGGGTTGCTGCGTCACGAGGACTTCGGGACGACTATGCAGCTCTACGCGCAGTCGGACATGGAGTCGATGCGCGAGGCACAGGGCAAATTCCTGGAGCAGCTATTGGGCGACAGGATTCACCTGCTTACGGAGAGGGTTCAGTGAGAAGTTGTGGGTCGGAGCTACGAATCGTGGGTTGGATCGTGGGTTGGAAATTTCGGCTCTGCGCCGCTAAGTGCTTTGGAATGATGGTGGCCAGGGACGGAGTTGAACCGCCGACGCCAGCCTTTTCAGGGCTGCGCTCTACCACCTGAGCTACCTGGCCACATTTTCTGGCTCACAGCTTGTCTGCCGGCGTGGGTGCGCCTCGTCTGGCGGGTGGGATCTCGACGGAATTGCCAGTCAATTCAGGCAGTCAGGACGCTGAAAGCGTTTGGAACAGGCACGATTATAACAACGGAGCGAAGTTCGCTCAAATCGTAGCCACTTCGGATCGTTATCCGTCAGTGGTATATATTCGCAAGGGTTTTTTCCCGCTTCAGCCTGGATGGGCGGCTTCTGCACACTAGCGCGGTCTTGCCGTCACCACGCCCTTGAGAACCGCGAACGCACATCGGTTTGATGCTATCCAGTAGGCGGTCTCCCGATAGTCGGGGACGTCGAAGACCGCGAGATCCGCGTCTTTTCCCGGTTCGATAGATCCCTTCCACTCCTGCAATCGCAGGGACCAGGCGCCATTGATGGTCGCGGCTGCAATCGCTTCCGCCGGTGACATCTTCAGATGGGTGCATGCAAGGGACAGCACGAACGGCATGCTGGCCGTCGGAGACGAGCCTGGGTTGTAGTCCGTGGCCAGCGCCACGGCCACGCCGGCATCGATCAACTTGCGTGCCGGTGGAAATTCTTCCAAGCCCAGGAAATAGTTCGCTCCCGGCACCAGCGTTGCCACAGTTTCGAGTTTGGTCAGTCGCTTGATGTCGGCGTCGCTCGCGTGATCCATGTGATCGAAGGACGCGACGTTGAAACGTAACAGCGGCTGCAACACTGTCTCCGTCAACTGGCAGACGTGTGCCCGCACTCCCAGACCGTGATTCTTGGCGGCCTCAAAGATTTTCTCCGTGTCTTTTGCTGTAAACGCGCCACGTTCGGTGAACACGTCAACGAACTGTGCCAGCTTCAGCTTTGCCACTCTCGGAATCATGTGCTTGCAGACAAGCTCGACATATTCTTTCGCCCTGCCTTGAAACTCCTTGGGGACAACATGTGCGCCAAGCAAGGTTGGAATCACAGTCCCGGGCCATTTAGCGGATGCACTTCGGATCGCCTCCAACGATTTGATTTCAGACTCCACCGTCAGCCCGTATCCCGACTTAGCTTCGACCGTGGTCGTGCCCTGCTCTGCCATTTCCTGGAGCGCGTTCAGCACGTGGTCCACCAGCAGTTTCATGCCGGCTTTCCGCACCCTCTCGAGACTGGAACGAATCCCGCCGCCTGCTTGGGCAATCTGCTCGTACGTCGCGCCAGCGATGCGCTTCTCAAAATCCACCAGCCGCGGCGCCACGAACACTGGATGGGTATGGGAGTCCACAAATCCGGGCAGGACAACCTGGCCCGCGCAATCGATCTCAATAATTTTTTTGCGATTCTTCCTGGTCCAGGGATCGCGCAGCGCGTCTTTGGTTTTACACGTTGAGACAATCTTCTTCCCCACGCACAGCACTGCGCCATCTTTGATGATGCCTAGATCTTGGAGTTCAGGACCGCGGCGTGGGCAAGAGTTTCCTGAAGAAGATCGCAGCGTAAGCAACTGGCCAATGTTGATGAGCAGCAACGCGCGATCGGGGGATGACTCGTGTTTCGTCGGTGAGTTCACGCAGGGGCTAGTTTAGCAGTGACCGTGTGGGGACGGTCGGAGCCGAAAGCTGACAGCTACTTCCCCATCGGCACCTTCACGCCCGTCTTCTTCGCGAACTCCTTCGCCTCGTCATATCCTGCATCCACGTGGCGAATAACGCCCATCCCCGGATCCGTGGTCAGTACGCGCTCGATTCGTTTGGCCATCATCTCCGTGCCATCGGCGATTGTCACCTGGCCGGCATGCAGCGAATAACCAATGCCTACGCCGCCGCCGTTGTGGATCGAAACCCAGGAAGCGCCCGCCGCCGTATTCAATAAAGCGTTAAGCAGCGGCCAATCGGCTACCGCGTCGCTGCCATCCTTCATGCGCTCGGTTTCGCGGAAAGGAGACGCCACCGACCCGCAATCGAGGTGGTCGCGCCCGATTACAATCGGAGCCTTGATCTTGCCTCTCTTTACTAGATTGTTCATCGCCAGCCCGAATTGCGCACGCTCGCCGTAGCCTAGCCAGCAGATGCGCGCCGGCAGTCCCTGAAATTTGATTCGCTTTCGGGCCAGCTCAATCCAGCGGCGCAGAATACGGTTGTCTGGAAAGAGTTCCAGCACCAGATCGTCGGTCACGGCAATGTCCGAGGCATCGCCCGACAACGCCACCCAGCGAAACGGCCCTCGCCCCTCACAGAACAGCGGCCGGATATACGCAGGCACAAAACCGGGAAAATCGTACGCGTTCTTCACTCCGCGCTGGAAAGCAAATGTCCGGATATTATTTCCGTAATCAAAGGTCACCGCGCCCATTTTCTGCAGGCGCAACATGCCTTCCACGTGACGCGCAATCGCATCCAGCGAGCGCTCCTGGTAGGCGTGTTGGTCGCGCTGGCGCAGCTCCAGCGCTTCTGCCAAGGACATCCTGTTCGGTACGTAGCCATTCAGCGGGTCGTGGGCCGACGTCTGATCGGTCAGGATGTCGGGCAGCACGCCGCGCTCGGCGAGTTCCGGAATAATATCGGCGCAATTCCCCACCAGCCCGACGGAAACATTTTCTTTCTTGCGTACGGCATTCTTCAAGATGCGCAGAGCTTCATCGAGCGTCGTGACCATGAAGTCGCAGTAACCGGTCTTCAGCCGCTTCTTGATGCGCTCTGCATCAACGTCAATCCCCAGAAACGCCGCCCCGGTCATGGTTGCCGCCAGCGGTTGCGCTCCACCCATTCCGCCCATACCGCCGCTGACGATCAGCTTGCCCGACAGATCGCCGCCGAAATGCTTCTCCCCAGCCGCCGAGAAGGTTTCGAACGTTCCCTGAACGATTCCCTGCGAACCGATATAGATCCACGAGCCCGCCGTCATCTGGCCATACATCATCAGCCCGGCGCGTTCCAGTTCATTAAATTTTTCCCAGTTGGACCAGTGCCCCACCAGGTTAGAATTTGCGATCAGCACGCGTGGCGCATATTCGTGGGTCTTGAACACGCCTACTGGCTTGCCCGATTGGACCAGTAGCGTCTCATCATCTTCCAGATTCTTGAGCGACGCGACGATCGCGTGATAGGCCTGCCAACTCCGCGCCGCTCGCCCTGTCCCGCCATAAACCACCAAATCCTGCGGGCGCTCTCCAACCTCCTCATCGAGATTGTTCATCAGCATGCGCATGGCGGCTTCCTGCTGCCAGCCCTTGCATGTGATCACAGTCCCCCGCGGTGCGCGAATCGGGGTGTAAGTTGATGGGGTAATGTCGGTTTCAACGGGCATGTTCTGATGTTAGTGCTTTTGGCTGGGAGTGTTCAAATGGGTTGCCCAAGTGAAGTGTTCAAATGCCTAGCCCATCACTGTTTCCGCTCCGCCATCCTCTTCAGAACTGGATCTCACCGCAATAGCAAGAAGACCGCAAACGCCGCCCTACCTAGCACTGTCCGCACCGCGTGCAATCTTCCCCACCGGGTCAAAAGCTGTCGCGCGGCATCCGAGTTGCGATCCAGCGACGGCTCGAGCAACTGCTTATTGACAAGCAGAATGATGAGCAACGTAAAAGGAATGACGGCCACGGCGAGAGCAGCGGCGAACAACCAGGCAATTATCGAACTGCTCACCCAGGCACCGATCGCCGCGAAAAGGCTATCGCTGCCAGCAAAGGCTGCATTACGACAGCTTGCCCACAACTGACCAAATACCGTAGCCCCTAAAGCCGTCCCGCACTGCATCCGCGCCGGATGCCCAATAGGGTAGTGTACAGCGCCGGCCGAAAGCAGTTCGGCAGACAATGTTGCCGTAAATTCAAGTCCTATGGGGGACGATCCAAGGCCCGGCCGCGAGAACGAAATGCTGGCTTACCAGGTGGTATAAGCTGTGCCATCACTCGACGTCTGGCTCGCCCCGCTGTGCACATCGCTGATTCCGGGATCCTGTTGATCCACCGACATCAGCGAATCTTCCTGATCCACGGTCCAGGTGCTGTTGCTACCAGTCATGGGATCGATCGGGATTTGCTTGATGTATTGCGCTTGCACCAGGTCGTCGAGCGACTGTGGCGCTTTCTGCTTGTCCAGTGTGTATTGCGAAATCAAGGAACGCAATTGGAACAGGTCCTGCTTGAGCACTGACTCCTTGGCCCGCAGGATGGACTGGTTATAGACAGGAACCGAGATCGACACCAAGATCAGTATCATGCTGATAACGATCATCAACTCGATCAGAGTAAATCCGCGATCCCGCTTGTTCCCGAGGCTCGTCATCTATCAGTCCTGAGCTACCAGTCCTTATATTCCGTGCCGTCCAGCCCTGTGCCCTGCGCTTTGGTGAACACATCGAATACGTTCTGTCCGCCCCAGGAGTCCGAGCTGGGATCATCCTGCATGGAACGAAGCCCCCATTCCGTACTATTGGTCAGCGGATCGGTGGGAATTCGGCGCAGGAAGCGCACCTTCTTGCCGCCCACGTCCACGCCCTTCACCAGCGTTTCGAGATCGGGCGGATAGCCTTCGCTGCCTACCTTGTACTGGAATGCCCCGCGGTCGGCGGCGTCTTTGTAGCGGTCGATCGCGTCCCGCAACTCCCACAAATCGTGCCGCAACTCGCGCTCCCTTTCCCGCTTGATTGCCACCCGCGCCAGCGGTACCGCCAGCCCGGTCAAAATCACAAGGATGGCTGTGGCCACGATCAATTCAATGAGCGTGAATCCACCAAGCCCGGGTCCGGAGGTGCGTTTCAGAACGGCGGACTTCATAGGATATTATCGCCGAAAACAGCCTGGACTTTAGGCTCTCGGAAACCGAACCAGCGGTTCTACTTTGCGCGCCCGGCGCCGACTTCGCAAGCCTACGGTTACAAGCGCTTGACCGCAAAACCCGCCAGGAACTTCGTCAAGAACAGAGAACCAAGAGCCAAACGTAAAGAGGCCAAGACCGCCACCGTGTGTGATTCGTGCTTCGCTACTGCACCGTGATCGTGGCCACCGCTCCAGCCACAGGCATTGCCTGCATCGCTGGATCACGCGCGCCACCTTTCGAGATGGTCAACGCGGACTGTCCGCTCCCCTTCGCGAGGAAGGTCAGGGTTACTACCGCACCTTGCCCGGATATGCCATTCGCTCCCGGTGGCCGCGTCGCTGAAATCTGCAAGGTCCCGGTCGAGTCATCATCGCGATGCACTATCCCCACTACTTGGCCGTCCTGCGAGAGCAGACCTCCGTTGGACACGTTCACCACCTGCAAAACCTTGGGATCGTAGCTCACTTGCAAGGGCACCGAATAGACATTCTGCGCGCCCCTCAACAGCACATTCACCGCGAACGTAGAACCGACGGGTTGCGTAGCGCTGACTGGATCGAACGCGAAACTCGCCGCACCCGCGGCCGGTGGCGGAACTTGCGCCGGGGCCTGGGCCACTGGAGGCTGCGCCGCGGCCGCCGGAGCGGAACTGTCACTGCCCGGCACAACTGGCGGTGTCTGGCTGGCCCGCCGCAACCCGATTGCCGACGCCGTTCCTACCTCCAAAGCTTTTTCGTTCAGATCGGTTACATCGCGTGCCCGGATGATGTGCGGAATCAGCGCAAAGACAATCTCGTTTTCCTTGTGCTCGACGTTGCTCTGGGCAAAAAGGTATTTCAGGATCGGAATCTGCGCCAACCCGGGAATGCCGTTCAGCGACCGGATATCCTGGTTTTCCAATATTCCGCCCAGAATGTTCACTTCTCCTTCTTTGAGGCGAATTTCATGCTCGATTTTCCGCTGGCCGATGATGGGCTGGCTGATGCCGCCGATGTTCGACTGCCCGGTCACCGAGGATATGTCCATCGAGACTTTCAGCGTAACTTCGCGGGCGGCGTGCACTTTGGGTGTGATGTCAATATTCACGCCAACATCTAGATATTGAAACTGCGTGTTCACCAGTGGATTAATACCCACACCGCCAATACCTGGCTGGAACGAGCCGGTCGCCACAGGTACCCGATCGCCGATCTTGAGCGATGCCTTCTGTCCATCCACGGCGCGGATCTGTGGGTTCTGGATCAGCTTGGTGCTGCTATCGCCAAACAGTGCCGTGGCGGTAGCCGCCGGAATCGTAACTGTAAAGTCGGTCGCGTTCAGGTTGCCCAGCCGGTTTAGGTTGATCTGGTTCGCGGTGCCAGAAGTGCTGGAGCTGCTCGAAGTGCTGGAGCTGCTCGAACTGCTCGAGCTGGTTGTGGTATTCAGATTGTTCTGCAACGCCACCGTGGCGCTAGTCGGCGGACTGATTCCCAGATTCCGCGTCTTGTCGCGGCTCACCTGCATGATCGCCACTTCCACGATCACCTCCGGACGCGCCTTGTCGAGATCGCCTACCAGTTTTTCCGCCAGCGCAATCTGGTCGGGAGTGCCGCGCACCACCAGGGCTCCCTGCGACGGCAGGGGCTGGATGCGGGAGATTTCCAGGATTTGCCGTAGGGCATTCACCACGTCCTGCAACTCGGTCGGCTGCGACAGATTGGCCAAATAAAACGTCTTGATTACGCTCTGTTCAACTTCCTTGCGCTTCGCCGGGTTATCCGAAGCGACAAAAATGGTATTGGGCGTCACTGGCCGCCAAAACGTTTTGGATTCGAGTGCGATGATCTCCAGCGCTTCCTGCAGCGTGACCCCGTTCAGTTCGATCTTGACCCGCCGCGAAGTGTAGTCCGGGTCGAACAACACATTGATTCCCGCGAGCTTGCCTACAGTTTCATAGATGACCTTGGTATCTTCGGTTAGCTTGAGGGTGATGGGGATGTTCGAGATGGCGGCCAGGTCGACCGGCCCTTGCGCTTCTTGCACGCGCTTTTGCAGACCCACAGGCGGCGAAGCCACGGCACCCGGTGGTGGCGGCGCGTTGCCCGCATCAATCAACTTCTGTGTGCGCCGGAGTTCCTGCTGCGCGATAAAGCTGGAGGAATCGATCTCTGCCGCCTTCTGGAACTCGCCCAGGGCCTCCTGCAGTTTGCCTGCTTCCCGCAACAATTGCCCACGATGCACGTGTGAGGCGGCGGCCAGGAATCGGGTCCGCTCGTAGGACGACCGGTAGGCCAAATCCTTGGGTTTCTGGTCGTAGGCCTGCCGGTAAAAGTCGTAGGCCGCTTCATAATTTTGGCGAGCCTCGGCGTCCTTGCCTTTGTTGTACAAGGACTTGGCACTGTCGGCGGCGCCGATGGGCAGGGTAACGGCCACGACGAGCAACACGATAGCTGCCGGGCGAATCAGGCGTGTCTTCACTGGTCCCTCGCAGGCAGTCTTCCCCGGGGGATCGGCGAAAGACCCCGGGCTAGGCCGCTGAATATGGTCTGATGGAGACGTAAGCTGGCTGATTATAGCATCGCTCCTTAGCGTTGGAAGTGACTGCTGTGGTAGCAGTTAAACTCATTGGTCTTAGTCCCAACAGCGTTACCCGGAAGGCCCCGTTCTGCTCCCGATTTGGGACGCTGGCACTCTGCACTGTCGGGTTCGGGCCTTCCGCTTGTCTACCCAGTCGGATGCAAGACCGGAGGACACAGGTGCCCTCACTCGACGCCTTTCGTCGTCGTGTGAGATAACCTAACTACCGCCATGGCCCGCCAGACAGCACATCAGACCAAGCCAAAGCCGGAGAAGAACCCACACCGCGATCCCACTGCGGCGGGCGAGCGCGATGCCGCGGTCAATCGGGTTGCGTCCCATAACTACTTCCTGCTGGAAAAATTTGAAACCGGCGTTGCCCTGACTGGGACCGAGGTCAAATCGGTCCGCGCCGGCCGCGCCAACCTCAAAGACGCCTATGGGCTGCTCAAAGATGGAGAACTCTGGCTGTTGAACTGCCACATCGGACCCTACGACCACGGCAACATCTTCAACCACGCACCTCTGCGCACCCGCAAGCTGCTGGTCCACAAAGAGGAAATTCGTAAGCTCATCGGCAAGACACAGCAAAAAGGGCTCACTCTTATCCCCACTCGCATGTACTTCAAAAGCGGCCGGGTTAAAGTTGAACTCGCGCTGGCGAAGGGAAAGCAACTGTGGGACAAGCGCGAAACCGAACGCCGCCGCACCGCCGACAGCGAAGCCAGAGAGGCGATCGCCCGCTCCCGCAAAGGGCGTTAGCTTGGAAGCTCTGGCCAATTGCCATGCCGGATGGTTGGTGTAAACGCCTGTGGCAGTTGAAAAACTTGTTTTCCAGAAATCCGCAGAAATGTGATGATGCGAACGATCACACCCTGCTCCAAAAGGGACGCCCTTTTATAATGCGATCACGTTATAATGCGATCACGATAACCAGATGAGTCCTAGTCTCCGGATGCCGGAGCCACCCGGCAGACCGGCCCTGAACGCAGTCAAGAGGATGCCGGCGCAACTCAAACCCGCCGCTGAGTGTGTTACGGAAATCGATACCCCGGTTTGAGCTCGCAGCGATATACTTTCGTCTGGTCCCTGTTGACGCGGGCATTGCAATCCGCCCAGCTCAGGTAAAGATTTGGCCCCAGCGGGAAAGTAATCGCCTCTCCATTGACTTCGGCCTGAATCGTGACCCCTTCCGCCGCCCCTGGCATCGTAAAATTCAGCGCCTGACCGAAAATCACCGGGTAGGACGTGCGTACCATATCGCTGACCATGGGATGAACTACCTCCGCCTCCACCAGGAATGTGGCGGTATCCGACCAATTGCGCGCCGACACCTTGAGCGTGCGACCGCCTTGCGACAAGTCTTCGTCCTCGATCTTGGTGAAAGGGCAGGGCCCCGCTATACACGAAGTCCTGGCATTACGGAATTCATTGCCCTCTCCCGCATCAAGGGACTCAGAACCCATCGAAGCTTTCCACTTTCCGTCGGGTGAGCATGGAGGTTGCTTCTTGCAAGGCACATTCCCGGCGTTCGCTACTTCGAAGGCTCTTACCGCACTGCCCACGTTGGCCGCGGTTGTAGTCTTGATGGAATACCGCACCAGCACGTTTTTGGACACCACGATATCGGAGCGATTGGTGGCCCGGGCTTCATGGGGAACAGGCACCATCTTGGCCACGTACACTTTGTCGCCGACGAAGTCACGCAGGTCGAGCGGCTGGTAATCCGTATGCCGGAATTGCAGCATGACGGGCCGGCCGATCCAGAGCCTGGTCCTCAACACGATGGTGAAAAAACCGGACGCATCCGACTTGCCGTCGCCAATCACCGAACCATTGGAAACCGCCGCAACTTCGACGTCGGCGATCGGCAACTCTTTCTTGGGGTCGGCGTCCTGCCGGATCACCGCGCCGCCCAGCGACATGGGCCGGGTGTGAGGACGGATCAACAGTACCCCGGCGACAATCGCTCCCGCCGCCACGATTGCAGCCGCCCCAAC
>Ga0137363_10001793_pt1 | contig 12561 bp, 9 predicted proteins | sample MadtaG_FD_104800 | JGI IMG/M metagenome (GOLD analysis project Ga0137363, IMG submission 104800) | Vadose zone soil microbial communities from Angelo Coast Range Reserve, California, USA - Mad1_115_16 metaG | ecosystem: Environmental > Terrestrial > Soil > Vadose zone | place: USA: California...
ATCGGAAGTGACTGATTCAAACCACGTTTCACCAGTGCCACCGCTTGCGGCCGATCATAGCGCCAAACGCTGCTCCACTGATAATGGTGCTTTCCATCGAGAGGCGCCGCAACAAATGGCTCCGGCAAAAGCGCGTTCAGGTAAACAGGATCAATATCGGACAGAACAATGCCAGGCTGGCGGCTGAACAATTCAGTGAAATGCCGTTGCGCGATAAACTGTGGGGATCGGCGTGCTGGAGTTGTGAAACGGAGAGCGTCCCACGCCTGCGATCGAATGGTTTTGACTGTGTTGTAGCCAGAACGCGAAGGGTAACCGAGACAGGCGGCGGCAAACAAAGCGAAAATAGCAACGGCGGCGATGACGCGTTTTCCCAGGACCAGGTTTTTCGCCGCCCATGTCAAAGGCAGGACGGCAACCGCGATCAAAAGGATTAGAAGCGGCAGATAGAACCGCCCATCCGCCGGGCTGGAACATGCGGTCCCGGCAAGGAAACTCAAGCCAGCTAAAAAAGCACAGCTAACGAACCAACTGGGCCAGACGAAGCACAATCCCGCGCAAATCAGAAGAACAAACGCGGCGACGAAGCAGGTGCCGGTGCCAAAAATATTGGCGGCGGTAAATCCCTGCGGGTCCAGACACAACTCCCTCCACAAGAAGACGGCGTTGCTTGGGATGTATTGAAGAAAGAAGAGCAAAGGTTTGCCCGAAAAATGCGCGCCTGAGAAGTCATAAAAATAAGGGACCCAAAAACCGTATCCTGTTTTGAATGGCGAATGAAACTGGATCGTGTTTAGCACCAGCATCGGACTGGCCGCCAGCGCGAAAACGATCAGAAGGGAAGCACAATGGAGAAACCAGCGCAGACGGTTTCCCCTGACTGGGAATAGAGCCATCGCCAACAAAAGCGGCGCGAAGAAGAGAGACTGAGCCCGGATGTTTAGCGAGAGGCCGAGGAAAATTGCCGACAGATAGATTTTCCAGCGGCGTTCCTCCTCGAGGCCCAAATACGCAAACATAAATGCCAATACAAATAACGCCGATGTGCTGATCTCACTTAACGACGAACGGCAGAAGGTGAAAAAACCGGGCAGCGTGGCCAGCAAAAGTGCTGCAAACCCGCCAGTCAACGGCATCGCTAGGTAGATATAAAAGCAAAACACGGTCACAAGCAGAAGCAAGCCGAGCGTTTGATTTGTCCTAAACGGCGCCAGGATGGAATCTGCTTTCGGGAGGATCTTGAGCCAAGGAAGCATCAATACCGGATAACCAACTGGATACCTCGACGGCAGTTTATCATATCCGATTTGGATTGAAGGCCATCGATCCTTAAGCAGCGCCGTTCCCTGCGCGAAGTATTCTGGAGCGTCAGGATGCGGGCCGAGGTCGAGCAGTGCGGTTTTGCGATAGTCAATTTTTAGCACCGCAAAGTAATAGAAGGTCAGCGCACAGAGAAAAAGCGATGTGCCGACTAGAAACGGCGCCGTTGCGAATTTTCTTCTTTGGCTTTCTGTCATGACTGTCGTCTCATTTCTAAGCTCTCGTAGCTGCTGCGCGAGGCAGAAAACAATCGGCGACACCCTGGATCGCATCGTCCCAATAGAAGTGCATCAACGGATTCATTTTTCGATCGGAAGCTACACAGGAACTTTCTCACTCCAAAGAAACTCATTTGCCCTGCGGCAATTTACGGATCCGCCATTTGGAACCTTCGTAAGCGCCCGCAGCAGAATGGGCGCAAATTGTGCCGAGGATACAAAGCGTTGTCGAAGGAATGGGAGTATGGTTAAGGATAGACGCCTGCTTCAATATCGCGCCAGACCTTCACAAGCCAAGTGTGATAGTCACCGCGCGACGGTCCGTAATGCGTTTTGCCACAGTTCCAGTAACCAACCACGCTCCAGAGTTTCTCTCGAGCAACCAGTTCAGCGTCGGATTTGCGCGTGAAAGCTGGCGCTGGCAAATCGAAGTAGTTTCGGCGATAAAGCAGCTGCGAATGGAACCGGCATCCGGCAAGACAATTCTCATCGTCGAAGACGAGCGGGACGTCGTCGATCTTCTCACGCTCAGTTTACGCAAAGCAGGTTTCGCCGTTTCGACGACAACCGACGGGGCCGCTGGATTGCACAAAGCGCGCATCGAAAGACCAGCTTTCATTATTCTCGATCTGATGCTGCCGAAAATGCCAGGACTGGAGATTTGCAAAATTCTAAAAAGCGATCCTGCGACGCGCCAGATTCCAATCATGATGCTGACCGCGAAAGCGGAGGAGATCGACCGGATCGTGGGCCTTGAATTTGGCGCCGATGACTATGTGACAAAGCCATTTAGCCCGCGGGAAGTCGTTTTGCGCATCCGAGCGATTATGCGCCGAAGCGACGCGAAACAAGAGGAAGAACGTCTGGCGGTCGGTCCGATCGTGATTGATCCAGAGCGTCATGAAACTTCCGTCGACGGCAAGCGGATCAACCTCACCAGCCTTGAATTTAAACTTTTGCGCACGCTGATGCAGCGACGCGGCCGGGTCCAGGCGCGCGACCGCTTGCTCAACGATGTCTGGGGCTACGAGAGCATCATTGACACGCGCACAGTTGATACCCATATACGGCGATTGCGCAAAAAACTCGGCAAAGCCGCAAACGTGATCGAAAGCGTGCGCGGCTTCGGTTATCGGCTGCGGGAGAGTTAACGCGAGATGTCGTGGCTGTTTCTGGGTGTAATCTGCCTCGTCTTCGCAACGATCGCGCTCGTCACCTGGCGAAAATGGATCGCACCGTGGCGATACATAGAGCAACTCGTTAGGCAAATAGCTGGCGGTGAACGGCCGCGCACGTTTCTTGTCGACGGTGGCACGCTAGCGCAGCGTGTCGGGTTGGCGCTGGAAAGTATTTTCCGTCGCCAGCAACAACTCGATCAGCAGATCGCAGGCCGCGAATCCGGGACGCAAACAATTCTTGGGGCAATGCAGGACGGTCTGCTCGTCGTCGATACCCGTCGCTACATCACGCTCATGAATCAAACTTTTGAAAATCTCTTCGACCTGCGAGATGCGGCCTTAGGTGCTCCGTTGCTCGAGACAGTCCGCAATGCAACGCTCGATGGACTAATCGCCGAGACACTACTCACCGGCAAGCCGACTCAAAGCGAATTGACGTTGACCGACTCGAAAAGCAATGCCGACCGCCACGTGGAGGTCAGCGCTGTTGCAATGAAAGATCATACCGATCTAACAACTGGCGCAGTCGTTCTGTTTCACGATATCACCCAGTTGAAACGGCTTGATCAGGTCCGAAGCGACTTTGTCGCAAATGTTTCGCATGAATTACGAACGCCATTGTCGATCTTGCGCGGGTATATCGAAACATTGGTCGATTACCCGGAAACTTCTCGCGGCGAACTATCGCGCATTCTTCAAGTCATGGAGCGGCATTCCAAACGGCTTGGGCTTCTGATCGATGATTTGCTGAGCCTCGCCCAATTGGAATCCTCACACACCAACTTGGAAATCGGTCAGGTGCGGTTGCGGGAATTGTTCGATCACGTTCTCCGCGATTGGAAAGAAAAGTTCGCCGAGAAAAACTTGAAGGTAATTGTCGACCTTCAGTCGGATGCGCCGCCGATTCGCGCAGATGGAACACGACTTCAGGAAGTTCTCTACAATTTGTTGGAGAATGCAGTAAAATATTCACGGGAGAACGGCGAGATTCGGCTGCAAGCGGCGCAGCGCAATTCCGAAATCGTCCTCAGCGTCAGTGACGATGGAATCGGAATCAGGAAAGATGATTTACCCCGCATCTTTGAACGCTTTTACCGCGCCGACAAGGCCCGCACCCGGGAGCTCGGCGGGACCGGTCTCGGACTGGCAATCGTGAAACACATTGCCCAATTGCACGGAGGGCGCGTGGAAGCCGAGAGCGAGCCTGGGCGGGGAACCACCATCCGCGTGTTGCTACCGATCAGGACGGTGTAGCCGTCGCCCTGTGGACAGCGCGCGTTTCGCATAGCGAAGCGACCACAGCTGTCACACAAAAGTAACATTAAACGTTTTGACCCTCTCGAACGCGCTGCGGCAGGCTGAGAACACTATGAAATCTCCTCGATTTAGCCGCAAAATCTTAACAACCGTGCTACTAGCCGGAGTCAGTGCGACTGCTTCAGCGCAGATGATGATTAACGGCGCGGGCGCAACCTTTCCCTATCCGATCTACTCGAAGTGGTTCGACGAGTACGCGAAAGTCGATCCCTCAGTCCGCTTTAATTACCAATCGATCGGCTCCGGCGGGGGCCAGAAGCAAATCCTCGCGCAGACGGTGGATTTCGGTGCATCGGATGGTCCGATGAGTGACGACAACCTGGCGAAGGCTCCTGGCAAACTCTTGCATATCCCGACGGTCGCGGGCGCGGATGTGGTTGCCTACAATCTGCCTGGAAATCCGGCGTTAAAGTTTGATGCCGATACAATCGCAGGAATTTTTCTCGGCCAAATCAAAAAGTGGAACGACCCAAAGATCGCGGCGCTGAGCCCTGGAGTCACGTTGCCCGATCAAGAGATTGTGGTTGTCCACCGCTCTGATGGCAGTGGGACGACCTACATTTGGACCGACTACTTGAGCAAGATCAGCCCAGAATGGAAGACGAAGGTGGGCACGAACACCTCGGTAAACTGGCCGACTGGTATCGGTGGCAAGGGAAACGAAGGCGTGGCTGGTCAAATCAAGCAAACCCCAGGCGCGGTCGGCTATGTCGAGCTGATCTACGCAGTTCAAAACAAGATGCCCTACGCCGACGTTAAGAATTCGGCCGGCGAATTTGTAAAGGCATCTCTCGAATCGATCACCGCGGCGATGGCGACGGCGGAGATTCCGGATGACTTCCGTTTCTCGATGACAAACGCGCCGGGCAAAGGCGCTTATCCAATCGCAGGCGCGACCTGGTTACTGGTTTACGAGCGGCAAAAGGATGCGACCAAGGGGAAAAAGCTGGTCGAGTTTCTGAAGTGGGCCGCGAAAGATGGCGAGAAAATGGCCCAAGATCTTCAATACGCGCCCTTGCCGGAGAGCCTTCAGCAACGCGTTCTAAAGCGAATCGACGATATCAAAATGTAATGTGAGATCGCATGGAAATTGCCCCACCTCCAGCCGTCGCATCGGTTGAGCTGCACTCCGCGCGGAGCGCGATGGCGCCGCCCTCGCGCCTTGGGGACAAAGCATTCGAGTGGCTCACGCTCGCGATGGCGCTGGCGGTGGTTGTGCTCGTTGTTCTTATTGGGTGGCAACTTTGGCTTGGATCTTCGCTCGCAATCAAGAAATTCGGGTTCCATTTTCTCACCACCTCGACTTGGGATCCGGTAGCGGAGCAGTTCGGCGCGCTGCCGTTTATTTATGGAACGTTGGTTTCTTCCCTGATCGCCTTGGTGATCGCTGTGCCATTGAGCATCGCGACGGCGGCGTATTTGACCGAGCTTGCGCCGCCCTGGATTCGGCAGCCTCTGGTTTCCTTGATTGAAATGCTGGCGGCCATCCCGAGCGTGATCCTGGGGTTGTGGGGAATTTTCGTAATGATTCCATGGTTGCGAGAATATCCTTTTCCGTTGCTGAAACGGCTGTTCAGATGGACGCCGTTTTTCAGCGGACCGATCTACGGGACGAGCATGTTGGCTGGCGGGATCATCATCGCGATCATGATTCTGCCGATTATTACTTCGGTCTCCCGGGAAATTCTGCGCAGTGTCCCAAACTTACAGCGCGAAGCGGCCTACGCGCTCGGTGCAACGCGCTGGGAAGCAACGCGGATCGCGGTGCTCAGTTATGCCAAGAAAGGCTTGTTCGGGGCCGTCATTCTTGGTCTCGGACGCGCCCTCGGTGAGACAATGGCGGTCACGATGGTGATCGGCAACACGCCAGAGATTGCGGCCTCGCTATTTAAGCCTGGCTACACGCTCGCCAGCGTGCTTGCGAATGAGTTTACGGAAGCGACCACCGACATTTATCTTCAAGCTCTATTCGAAATTGGGCTCGTGCTTTTTGGAACAACGATTCTGGCAAACCTTGTCGCGCAGCTTCTTCTTCAAACACTGGGCACGACGTCCACGACACGCGCCGTGCAGTAGCTATGAATCTTGGACGTACAGACAACCACACCTGGCGCAAGATCAAAAGTGCGCTGGCATCGACGATCGCGTTCGTTTCAGCTCTTCTTGTGATCGCGCCGTTGGCGCTCGTATTTTTTCATCTTCTCGCCAATGGCGCCAGTTCGGTGAACTGGGACTTCTTCACGAAATTGCCGAAGCCGGTGGGTGTAGTTGGCGGCGGAATGGTGAACGCAATTATGGGTTCGCTTGAGCTTCTCGGACTCGCTTCTCTGATTGGAATTCCGGTAGGCGTTTTGGGCGGAGTTTACCTTGCCGAATATGGCTCCGCTCGCGTGAATTCGCTGCTGCGGTTTGTGGCGGACGTGCTCAATGGCGTTCCATCGATCACCTGGGGTGTGGTGGTTTACGGACTGGTCGTGTTGCGTTTCAAGGGCTTCTCAGCGTACGCCGGCGGACTCGCACTTGGCCTGATCATGGTTCCGCTGATCATACGTACGACAGAAGAAGTTATTCTGCTGGTGCCAAACGGCTATCGTGAAGCTGCGCTCGCCCTCGGTGTAAGTCGGTGGAAAACGATTGTACATATCGTGATGAAAACCGCGTCCAAAGGAATTATCACTGGCATTCTGCTGGCGTTGGCGCGCGTGGGCGGCGAGACTGCGCCGCTCCTTTTCACAGCTTTCGGGAATAGGTTTTGGAACCATAACCTGAGTGAGCCGATCGCCGCTCTTCCGTTGCAGATTTTTACTTACGCCATTTCGCCCTATGACGATTGGCATCGCCAAGCTTGGGCCGGCGCGCTCGTGCTCGTCACTGGGATTTTTTGCGTTAATGTGGTGGTTAGAATTCTGACTCGCGGGCGTACGGCATCGCTGGTCTAGCTTTCTCTTGCGAATGGTTAATTTAGTTATGGCAACTCCAGAGCGAACCGTTGTCGAGCGTGCCGAACGGGCGATCGAGCCGACTTCGACGTCAACGGCCGAACCAACGATGCCGTTAACTTTCCAGGTAAAGAATCTGTCGGTCTGGTACGGAGAGAAACGCGCCATTGATGATGTAACCCTGGATATCGCATCGAACGCCGTGACTGCCATCATTGGGCCGAGTGGTTGCGGAAAATCAACCTTTCTTCGCTGTCTCAACCGTATGCATGAGTTGGTGCCAAAGACGCGCGTCGATGGCACAGTCCTTCTCCAAGGCGATGATCTCTATTCACATAGCGTTGATCCCGCGATGGTTCGCCGCCGCGTCGGCATGGTCTTCCAAAAATCGAATCCGTTTCCGACGATGTCGATTGGGGAGAATGTCGTCATTGGCTTGCGATTGAATGGAGTACGCAACCAAAAATTTCTCAATGAACGTCTGGAAAAATCGCTCCGGATGGCTGCCCTTTGGGATGAGGTGAAAGACGATCTCCACAAGCCGGGCACAAGCCTTTCGGGCGGCCAGCAGCAGAGGCTTTGCATTGCGCGTGCCCTCGCGGTGGAACCCGAAGTAATCCTGATGGATGAGCCCTGTTCTGCGCTCGATCCCATCGCCACGGCAAAAATCGAGGAACTAATCCACGAACTCAAAGCGCAGTACACGATCGTGACCGTGACCCACAACATGCAACAGGCCGGCCGCGTCTCCGATTACACCGCTTTCTTTTATCTTGGCAAGCTGATTGAGTTTGGACCGACCACGAAAATTTTCACAAATCCGAGCGAACGACAGACGGAGGATTATATCACTGGCAGGTTTGGATAGTTGTAGCCGTCGCCCTGTAGGCGACGCGCGCGCGTCCCATAGGGACGCGGCTACAGCGGATCAAAGATGAACCGAAAGAGGAATAAGAGTAAGAGCAAGAGGAAGGGCTGAGATAGACATGGTTACACCAAAACATATTCTCGGGACATTCGACGAAGCGCTTGCGTCGCTGCGCAATAATGTGCTGATGATGTCTAGTCTGACGGAGCGCAGTTTAGACCGGGCGATCAAGGGCTTGTTCGATCGAGACAACGATCTCTGCGCAAATGCGATCGCCGACGATGAGGAGATCGATCAACTCGAGATACAGATCGATAAGGATGGCGTGGCAATTTTGCTGCGCTTTCAGCCGGTAGCCTCCGATCTGCGCCGTGTCGTGGCCGCAATGAAACTTTCATCGAATCTGGAGCGTATGGCCGATCAGGCGACGACGATTGCGCGACGCGCACGGAAGTTAAATCGGCATCCGCCATTAGCCGAGGTCGAATTGATCAGGCCGCTGTACGAGCAGGCCATGTCGATGTTCAAGGACAGCGTGGATGCCTTTGTGCGCGAGGATGTCGATCTTGGACGCGCGGTCGTTCCGCGCGATGAAAGGCTGGACGAGTTGAACCACGCGGCCAGCCGCAAATTAATCGAGCGCATGGCGAAGGATCCCGAGCAATTGCGAGGGTACTTGAATTTGATTTTTATTGGCCGCTGCCTCGAACGCGTGGGCGATCACGCCACCAATATTGCCGAAGAGGCAGTTTACGCTGCCGCCGCTGAAGACATCCGGCATCAAACTGCTGTGGCCACGACATGACGGACCAAGCAGCGACATTTCCGGCTCTTGCCTAATTTCCCAAGCGGTGGTTGTTTGAATCCAGTGCAGATCAAGAGTGGCGCGAAGCTTCCGGCTTGCGTTTTGAGCTCACTCGCCATGGTGAGCGCCGCTTTTTGGCTCTCAGATTAAACAAAGAGGTAGATGCCGACAGCCGTTGCCAAAACTAGTGTTGCCGAGGAGCCCTCCGCCAGGGTCGAGCTCTTGCGGAAGGATGTTCCCGCAGCAAATCGTTTTTCTGATCCGCGGAATTTCATCAACCGCGAGTTGAGCTGGCTCGAGTTCAATCGTCGCGTTCTCGAAGAGGCGCAGGATCCTACCCAGCCGCTCATCGAACGCGTCAAGTTCCTTTCGATTTTTAGTTCGAACCTTGATGAGTTTTTCGAGATTCGCGTGGCCGGCATCAAACAGCAAATCGAAAGCGAGACTAGCGAGATCGGGCCGGACGGACTGAGCCCGACTGAAACATTCCATCGCATTCAAAAAACAGTGCGTGAACTGGTCGCGACCCAATGCGCGCTGTGGAAGAACGAGTTAGTGCCCGAACTTGCGAAGAATCGCATTTATGTGCGCGAAATTGCGGAGTTGTCAGCCAAACGCGCAGTGTGGGCACATCGCTACTTTCAGCAGGAAGTTTTTCCTATGCTGACGCCGCTCGCAGTAGATGCCAGCCATCCATTCCCGCATCTTTTGAACCGAAGCCATAATTTGCTGGTGCGCGCGAAAACGCAACGGGGCGGCGCGCTGCTTCATGCCATTGTACAGGTGCCGCGAGCAGTATCGCGGCTCATCGCGCTCCCGCGCGGTAAAGCGGATGAACCGTGGGAGTACATCTACCTCGCCTCACTTATCAGACAGCACATTGGAGAATTGTTTCCCGGCTTGATTCTTAACGCCGTGCACGCGTTCCGCGTAACGCGCAATAGCGATCTCTACATTGACGAAGAGGAGGCGGAAAATCTTTTGCGCAGCATCGAGCAGGAACTGCGGCGCTCAAGCCGCGGCGATGCGGTCCGCTTGGAAGTGGAAGCCGATTGTCCGAAAGATGTTCTGGAATTGCTGCTGAGGTTCTTCGATCTGACCGAGGCCGATGCTTACAAAGTCGATGGTCCACTTTCGATGACGCATCTCATGCCGCTGGTGACGAATGATGCATTCGCCAAGCTGAAGGACCGGCCATTTCAACCCGCCCGTGATCCGGCACTACCCCCGCATGTCGATTTTTTCGAGGTATTGCGGCGCCAGGATGTGCTGCTGCATCATCCCTACGACAGCTTCGACCAGATCGTCGAGTGGATCGAGGCGGCCGCGCGAGACCCGCAAGTGCTCGCCATCAAGATTACCCTCTATCGGACGAGCGGTGATTCGCCCATTGTCGAAGCCCTCATCGAGGCGACCAACGCAGGAAAACAAGTTACCGCCATCGTCGAGCTGCGCGCGCGGTTTGATGAGGCAAGCAATATTCAATGGGCCCGGCGCCTGGAAGAAGCCGGTGCCCATGTCATCTATGGCGTGGTCGGCCTGAAAACGCATTGCAAGGCACTGCTGATCGTTCGCCGTGACGCAGACCAACCCCGGCGCTACGTCCACCTGGGCACTGGCAATTACCACTCGCGTACCGCGCGCATTTATACCGACTTCAGTTTGCTCACGAGCGACCTGAAATTGACCGAGGAAGTGGCGGTCGTTTTTAACACCCTCACCGGTCTGGCTGGCTATCCCGGTCTGAAGAAACTGATGGTGGCGCCGTTCGATCTGCACAGCCGTCTTATCCAACTGATCGAACGCGAACGCGATCACGCGCTGGCGGGCAAGCCGGGCCGGATCATCGCTAAACTTAATCATCTCGTCGACGAGGAGATTATCGAGAAACTTTATGAAGCTTCCTGTGCAGATGTGACCATCGACCTCGTCGTCCGGGGGATCTGTTGCCTGCGCCCGAAAATCCCCGGCCTGAGCGAAAACATCCGGATAATCAGCATTGTAGGGCGCTTTCTCGAACACAGCCGGATTTACCACTTTCAAAACGCGGGCGAACCGTTGGTTTATCTTTCCAGCGCAGATTGGATGCCGCGCAATTTTTTCCGGCGCATTGAACTGGCATTCCCCGTCGAGAATCCGGCGTTGCGCGATCAAATCATCAACGAAGTGCTTCCGAGCTTTTTGCACGATCGCGTGAAGGCGCGCGAGTTGCAGCCCGATGGAACTTACCGCCGTTTAACACCCGAAGGCCCGGAGCCGCGCGCCCAGGCGCAGTGGCATTTCCGTGAAGTCTCTCGCGAGCGCGTGAAGAAAATGAAGGGGTCGAAGAAAAAATTGCGTGCCGACAAACTAACTCCGATCACCGTAGCCACCGACAACTCTGCGGCTTCGCGCGCATTGGAAGCCGACCGCGAGCCCTCCACCACTCCGGCTCCAGCATCGAGACAGCCTTGAAGAGAAGAGTCCTGGTTATCGACGTCGGCGGCTCAAATGTGAAGCTGATGATTTCGCGCACCGAAAGACGAAAATTCAAATCCGGAATGACGTTGACCCCGCGCGGAATCGTGGCACAGATAAAACCGCTGGTCAGCGATTGGAGATTTGATGTGATCTCGATGGGATTTCCGTCGCCCGTGCGCGGAGGGAAGATTCTGAGCGAGCCAAAACATTTGGGCAAAGGCTGGGTCGGATTTGATTTCGAGAAAGCGCTTGGCAAACCAGTCCGTATCCTCAACGACGCAGCCATGCAGGCGCTTGGGAGTTATCATGGCCGCCGAATGCTTTTTCTCGGGCTCGGCACAGGACTTGGATCGGCACTTGTATGGAACAACTACGTCCTCCCGCTCGAACTGGGAGATTTACCTTACCGCAATGGCAGCGTCATTGAAGACTATCTCGGCAAACCTGGCCTAGCGCGCCTCGGCGAGAAAACCTGGCAGCGCGACGTCCAGCACGCCCTCGTGCAGTTGAAGAAATCGCTGATTGCCGATTACGTGGTGTTGGGCGGCGGCAATGCCAAACGGATCGATCAGATCCCGAAAGGGGTTGAACGTGGGCATAATCGCAATGCGTTTTTAGGTGGAGCGCGCTTGTGGCAAATCGATCCGCGGACGCGCCAACCAAAATGGCGGATTCTTTAGAAAGGGGATAAAATTCATCATGGAACTTTACTTTCTCAGACATGGCGAAGCCGATTGGCCCGACTGGAAGAAGTCAGACGACGAACGTCCGCTGACCAAACGTGGAAAAAAAGAAATGCACGAAATCGCTGCCTTCCTTGTCCGGCTCAAGGTGCGCCCGGACCTTATCTTGACCAGCCCGTTGCCGCGCGCCGCACAAACGGCGGAAATAGCCGCTGAACATCTTGAAATGAAATGTCGCGAAGATCGAAGGCTCGCGCCAGGATTTGGGCTCGCCGAGCTGGAGGACTTAATTAGAAACAATTCCGCTGAAAGTTTGATGATCGTCGGTCACGAACCGGATTTTACCAAAACAATCTCTGCGCTGACCGGCGCGTCGCTTAAATTATCCAAGGCCGGCATCGCACTGGTCGATGTCGATTCTTCTTCGCGGAAAGGCAGACTGCTGTGGCTCTTCCCGCCAAAGATTGCCAAGAATTAGGCGCACTCGATCTTGCCGCCAGTTACATCTTGATCGGTTCCCGCTCGCCGCTCCGGACGTCTTATGCGCAACAGCTCTCAGCTTTCCCAGCGAGAGCGCGATCCCGCGCCTTACAGGTCGTTGCCGGAGGTTCCAGGAAAAACCGAATCGCTGCCTTGTTCTCACGCGATTCGGTGACGTGATATGCTGCGGGGAAGAAATTTTCGTCGCCGTACTCAATCCGGATCTCAGCCTCTTCATCGACAGGAACCAGACGCCGCACCTTATCGTAGATGCGCAGAAACTTGTCGCTTTC
>Ga0137363_10001796_pt1 | contig 12553 bp, 10 predicted proteins | sample MadtaG_FD_104800 | JGI IMG/M metagenome (GOLD analysis project Ga0137363, IMG submission 104800) | Vadose zone soil microbial communities from Angelo Coast Range Reserve, California, USA - Mad1_115_16 metaG | ecosystem: Environmental > Terrestrial > Soil > Vadose zone | place: USA: California...
ATCACAGCGGCCATCCGTACTAGCCTGGCCATTGGGAAAGGTTATGGGCCGGCCAATCCGATGGCCTTGCTTTACCAAGAACCTGGAGTGACCCGCTGAAGCGTGTCCACTTCTGGCTGGAACAGGCGAGTTCGTGGTGAAGGTTAGCAGTCTTGCACGCGGCAACCCGCGTCCGTACTGATGCAACCCTTCGGAACGCACTACTCGGTGACGCTCTGCTTGCGAGAACAGACTGCACTGTTCCCGCTGCGATCTGCGTTCTCCCGAAATGGAACGATCGCAGAAAACGGCGATGGAAAAGTTGTAATCTGCGCGAAACCCGGCTCGTAATCCATGCAGATGCGAGATTCGAGTGAAGCTATATATGGAGCGCTGAATATGCCGCGGAAGAAGAAGGGTTTCGCAAAGGCTAGTAGGAAGCGTATCGCGATTTCTCGAAAGCTGCGTTTGAAGAAGATAAAGTGGTAGTGGCAACCTGCATTCGTAAGTCAGACTGGCCCCCAATATCTCGGTATCGTCTTTGCAGTTCAAGTGTCGCCCGTTACATTATTATGTGTGGTTCGACCCTTGAGAGTGACGCTCAAGTCGATAATGAGGAGGAGGACAGCAGGAAGGACGTGGAGTTAAAGGCAGCTTCCCATATGCGGATACGCAGCAGTCCCGCGAGTGCAGCTCCGCCAAGCGAATGCTCTTCTCGCCCAATTCGCGGAGTTCTGCCGTAAGCCGTTTGATTTGCTTTCCACGTTCGGGTAATCAGAATTTCTAAAGAGACGATCGCCCAGAAAATGTGGCATGTGCGCCTGGTCCTTCAGAGAATACCCTTTGCGTTTAGCTTCCTTATCAAGTCGGGCCTCGTGCTCCTTGGCCTCGCGGTGTTCCAGGACGGTCCTGCAGAGAACTGCATCTTGGTCTTCCTGGGCCATAAAGTATCCTCCGCCTGTTCCTGCGTACTCTACATCAATTGCGGGATCGTGGTACAAAGCATGGCCTAAATGCAGGATCGCTTCGGCAACTGGCATCTCGATTGCTCCTCCGACACGATTTTCTTCAAACTGACCTACTCCGGAAAGCTGCGTGAGATCAGAAAACGGATCAAGAAGGTCGGCATATGCGCAGTGGACGGCCTCAGCAGTTTCAAGCGTTCAGCACGTATGATGACTCGCGATGGAATCGCCTCAGGGCGACTGGCCCGGAGCAGCTTTGCTTAGAATCGCTTGCTTCTTTCGGATGTGCAGAAACATTCCGATGAGCAGACCAACGGCAATGGCTATGGGCAGGTCGAGGACGATCGTCAAGAAAGAGATTGGGGCCCACGCGGCTGCTTCAATCCGTGGAACTTTCATGAACTGGAATACTTCCCGCCAATTCGTCATGCAGAAGACGCTTGACAGGATAAGCGCGGAAATCACCGGCAGTGGAATGAACCGAAGGAGAGGGGCCATTAGAAGGAGCATCACGACGAGGAAGACCGCTTGTACCATGCCAGCGATGGGAGTTTGCGCACCGAGACGCGCATTGTCGAGCGTGTGAGAGGGGACTCCGGAAGCAGGCAGCCCCCCTGCGAAAGCAGAAGCTAAATTTACGCCCCCTTGCACAAAGAGCTCACCGTTTGAATTGAAGCGCTCGCCGGTAAGGCTGGCTGCGAGGCCTATAGCTTGAAACGACTCAATGGCGACCAGGACTGCTATCGCAAACCCCTGGGCAAGAATGCTGCCGAGTAGATCGAGCCTGAAGGCGTCCGATGGATGTAGGTAGAACGGTCCTAGGTCTGCCCCGAAGAGCGATTCTATAGTGCGCACCGGGAAATACCCGAACTTCACCAACAAAGCTCCCGCGGTGACCGCGATAAGGCCGGCTGGAATGTACCTGGACGCTTTTCTGCACGCCACCATCAGGATCAGGGTCGCAACCGCCAAAATGATTGCGTGCGGCTCGATCTGCGCCGCATATCGTATAGGCGTTAGCGCTTCCCGGGTGACTCGACCGGTGGCAAGTTGCGAACCGATTCCTAGAAGATCGGGGACTCGCTGGCTAACAACAAGAACTGCAATGCCTGTCGAGAAACCGGCTACTACAGGACGCGGAAGCCGCCGGATCCCTGCTCCGAGTCCGATTGCCCCAAAAAACACCAAGAGAACGCCCGCTAACAATGTGGATAGAGAGAGCGCGAGGATTCCCCCTCTGGCAACAATGCTCGAACCAACTGCCACGAAGACAACGCTCGGCGCGGTAACGCGAATCTTGGAATCTCCCAGAGCCGACGCCAGCAGACCAGCGATGGCCGTACACGAAATTCCATAGAGCGGATGTACTCCGCACGCAACTGCGATCGCAATGGCGACGGGAAAGACCTGCAAAGAGAGGACCAGAGCCGCGAATGCGTCCGTGAGGAAGCGGAAACGGTCGTAATAGCTAAGGCAGACTACCGACTTGGGCAGCCAGGTCATATGTCGAACGGCTCAGTTTGGCTGTCCTGAGCGGTTCTGTTCTCCGCTTCTCGCCTGCTTCGAAACTCCTCGCCCCCTGCCAGGACCTAAAGATGCGATATTGCGTGTCAACCCGCGCGGTCGTGGTGAAGTCGTTCAGCCAGACGTCCGACCGCAAGCAGGATTCCATGCAGAAGAGCTTGTGGCCGGGGTGGACAACCGGGGATGTAAACATCCACCAGAAGGACCTTATCGACGCCTCCAAGAGTCGCGTAGTTCACGCCAAAGATGCCGCCACTGATGCCGCAAGCACCAACTGCGACGACCACCTTTGGTTCCGCCATTGCCCGATGCGTCTTTAATAGAGCAAGTTCCATGTTCCGCGTGACAGGGCCGGTGACCAGGAGCATGTCTGCATGACGTGGAGAAGCAACGAACTGGATTCCAAAGCGCTCGATGTCGTGGACCGGATTGTTCAGAGCGACAATCTCCAGTTCGCATCCGTTGCATGATCCCGCATCCACTTCGCGGATGGCGAGAGACCGCCCAAGGAGCTTATGGATTCGTTCTCGCGCTTTCTCCCCAAGACTCTCGACGTCCGTTTCGGCATTCACCAACCGGCGATCAACTTTGTGCAACCTGCGGTGGGTGCGGTCGGCATTCAGTGTGTATTCCGCCGTAAGAACCAGGTTGCGGCGGTCCGACGTCGCCAGCTCAAATTCTTGGGTGATGCGCACCGCTTGATCGGACGACGCCTCCGCGCATAACCCGCAGAAGACGCAGAGACCGTAATCGACGGTGACTCTTCGCGAATCGGCTTTGTCGGCCAGGGAAATGGCCCCGGTTGGGCACACTTCGGCGGCAGGTCGCGCGTCTTTCCATTTATCGAAGTCGAAGCTCGGACGTCCGCGAAAACATTGGGAGATCTTAGCGGGCTCGGCGGGATAGTTTACAGTTACTATTCCCGTGCTGACCGTTTTTTGAAGAATCTTGAACATCGCTTACCGGTCCGTCCCCGAGTAGGAAAGATTGAAACTCTTGTTGATGACTGGGAAATCCGCGATGATGTTTCCCTGGACAGCCTCCACCAGTGCTGGCCAATTATTCAGCGAAGGGTCTTTGATCTTGCAGCGTTGCAGATGATTGTCGGGGCCGGTGCGAATCCAATGGATGATTTCGCCGCGCCATCCCTCGACTGCGCTCAGCGCGTAGCGGTCTGACGGAATGGCCGGCACGGGCACACGGAAATTCCCCTGTAGATTCTCGGCCACAGCCTTGCGGATGATGCCAATGGATTCACCCACCTCGTCGATGCGGACTTGCATGCGGTGGAAGACATCTCCGGCCTGGTAGACCGGCACGCGGAAGGAGTAGCGGGGATACGCGGCGTAAGGGTGATCGCGCCGCACGTCCAGATCCACACCCGAGGCGCGTCCTCCCACGCCCACGATACCCAGGTCCCGCGCCTTCTCGGGCCGCAGAACGCCTGTCTGTTCCAGGCGGTCACGGGCGGAGTCGGAGGAATCAATCAGACTGACCAGATCCTGAAACTCCCGTGCGAAAGTATCCAGTGCGCTGCGAAGCGCATCCAGTTGTGCGGTATTCCAGCCTCTTCGCACCCCGCCGATGCAGACCATGCCTCGCAACAGGCGATTGCCGGTCATCTGCTCATTCAAGGTGACCAACATCTCCTTCAAACGGCTGGCATGGGCATTCGCTATGACAAAGCCGACATCGGTGGCGATGGCCCCAATGTCGGCGACATGATTGCAGATTCGTTCCAACTCCAGCAGGATGGTTCGCATGACCAACGCGCGCAGCGGGACTTCAAACCCAGCCGCGCGTTCGATGGCCTGACAAAAAGCTGTGCCGTGGGAAAAACTCGAATCTCCCGAGATGCCCTCCGCCAGAAAGACGGCTTTGTGGATGGGGAGTTTCTCAAAGAGTTTTTCCGTACCCTTATGCGTATAGAACATTCGAAGCTGTAGATAGAGGATGGGCTCCCCCGCTACTGCGAAATTGAAGTGGCCGGGTTCGATGATGCCCGCATGGACCGGCCCTACGGGCACTTGAAACACGCCTTCACCCAAAGCAGGCCGGTAGATATGGCGCTCTCCCTCGAAGGGTGGCAATACTGTTTCCAGGAGAAAATCCTTGCGCAAGGGATAAACATCGGGCCAATTGTCGTGCAAGGCGACGCGGCGGGGATTCGGGTGTCCAACCGCCTTAAGTCCAAACCAATCCTGGATTTCGCGTTCTTGCCAGTTCACGGACGGAAGTTCAGCCGAGAGCGAGGGAAACTCAAGACTGTCAGGCCGCACCGGCGCGCGCACGATTAGATACTGAGCGCTACCCTTTTGTTCGAAGACATAGTAATTGCAGAAAACGCCTTCCGTAGTGCGCCGGTCTTCGGCGAACACCGTCACCAGCCTGGCCCCGAACTGGCCTCGCAGATGCTCTGCGATGGGTCGAATGTCGGCATCACTCAGAAGGAGATAGACTTCATCTTCACGGTCGGCCCGCACGGACTGGACCTGTCGCCCGAACTTCTGCCGAAGAGCCTCAAACATTGCGGACATGGCTGGCGTCATCATCCACTCACCACGATGCCCACTGCACTCTGAATCAAGTGAAACAATGGAGCTGGTATCCAGAAGCCCATAACGACAATCACCGCAGCCAAACCCGCGACAGAGTACTTTTTCCAGACGCACATATCGGCCCGAGGTATCCCCGGGTTCTCGCCGAGAACCAGATTGGCGATGTGTACTAGGTAGCCGCAAAAAATCAACACGAGAAAGGAGATGAAGAAGATCGCTAGTACAAAATAGCCTCCGTTGAACCCAGCGCGCAGAATCGTGAACTCACTCTGGAAAAAGCTGAAGGGAGGCGAACCGGTAACGGCAAGCGTCACCATGAGAAATGCCGCTCCTGTCAATGGCATGGAATGGATCAACCCGCTTTTCGCCTTCGAGAAAAGATCGGTGTTCAGATGTTGCTGGACATTCCCGGCACAAAAGAAAAGCAGGGGCTTGGTCACCGAATGAAACGTCATGTGCAGGAGCATGCCGAGGATTCCCAGAGGCCCTCCGAAGCCGAGCGCCAACACCATGACCCCACTATGGTCAATGCTCGAATAGGCCAGCAGTCGCCGGAAGTTTTTCTGCACCAGGATGAAGGGAACGGCCACACCCATCGAAAGGAGGCCGAACAGAATCAGGAGGTGTGAGGCAAACTGGGGACCCAAGCATTTCGAACTCAGAATGTAGAACCTCACCAGCGCGTAGAGAGCGCAGTTGAGCACCCCAGTGGCGAGCATCGCTGCGCCGGGGATTGGCGCTTCACTGTAAGCCTCCGGCTTCCAGGTGTGCATAGGAGCGATGCCAGCCTTGGTTCCATACCCGAGCAGAATAAGGATGAAGGCCAGCCGCATGGTCGGCTTGTCAAACTGGGCGGCGTTCCCGGCGAGGGCGGACCAGTTCAGACCCGCAAGGGTGTCCGTGCCCAGGGCGCGATAAGCGGAATAGTAAGTCAGAATCGTACCGAACAACGCGAGGGAAAGGCCAACGCCGCCGATGATGGCATATTTCCATGCTGCCTCGAGAGAAGTCTCGCGTCCGTAAAACATGACCAGGAACACTGACGCCAGGGTGGTTCCCTCCACCGCCACCCAGAGTATTCCCAGATTGTTGGCGAGAGCGACCAACATGATGGCAAAAACCAGAAGGGGCGTAAGAGTGTAGTACTCACGCAACTTATCGACGGCGAAGCGGCCGCCCAGTTTCTCGGCCTCTTGCAGCACTCCGCTTCGCTCCTCCTGACGAAAATAGCCGACCGAATAGATGGAACAGACTAGAGCCGCAAAAGCCGACAAGAGAACTACCAACGCGCTGAGAGCGTCGGCGTAAAGGAATCCTTCCCAGAGCGAAGCCGCTCCGCCGCGAAGCACCTGGGCCGCCAGTGCGACCGCGAGGCCTAGCTCAATGCCGAAGGCAGCGACATTTACCAATTCCATCTTGGGTCGTCTTCGCAGGAAGAAGGCCAGAGGACCAGCGATCAATGGAACGATAAGAAGCCAGACCAGAATCATGTGTTCGCTTACTCTCTCAACTTCCGCAGTTTACTGACGTCCATGGAGTCGAACGTCTCGCCCATACGGAAGACGAGAATGCCAAGGACCATCACTGCCACCAGAACATCAAAAAAGATGCCGATCTCAACCACCAACGGCATTCCGTAGGTCAACGAAATCGCAGCCAGGAAAAGGCCATTTTCGAGCGAAAGCAGTCCCAGAACCTGGGTCAATGCCTTGCGCCGGTTCACCATCGCAAAGAAGCCGATAAGAAACAGCGCGATGGCGACGGCCAGCGTGTTGTGTCCAAGCGCCGCTCGAGCAGAGGTCTCTTCTGGATGGTGGAAAGACTCGGCGACCACGTAGCCCAACAGAGTCAGTCCACCTGCGATTAGGATGGACAGCGGAACATTGATCAGCGGTTCAATCTCCCGCTTGATTCCGATTCTCTCCACCAGGCGCTCCAGCAACCGGGGAAGCAGTCCCGCTTTCAAGAACACCGTGAGCAGAGCGGCAATGTAGATGTGGTTGGCCTGGTTGAAGTAGGCGATGACGGCGGCGATCGCTCCCAGGAGAAACGACTGCACCGCGAAAATGCGAATGCTGGAAACGATCCAGCGCTGTCCAACCGCGGCGATCTGTAGCACGAGGACCAGCGCCGCCATCAAGGTGATGATCCTGTTGCCAAGCTCCGGATTGGGGACAAAAGGCATATGCAGTTTCAGAACAGAAACGTCGAAATGAGCGCGAGCGCTCCCAAGATAAAAGCGACCATGAGCAATTCCGGCACGCGAAATAGACGCAGCTTCGCGTTCGTGGTTTCTATCAGGACTACAAGGCAAGCGAGCAGGAGTAACTTCCCAAGATAGAAAACCAACCCGAGACCAACGGTTTGGGCCGTCCAGTCAGAACTCAAACCGAACGGAAAGAAGGTATTGACCAGCAGCGTCATGAGCACAAGCTGCTTGATGGAAGCGCCCCATTCAAGCAGAGCGAGATACGGTCCCGAATACTCGAGGACCATAGCTTCGTGGATCATGGTCAATTCGAGGTGGGTTGCCGGATTGTCCACCGGGATGCGGCCGGTTTCGGCAATTAGCACAATGAAGAGCGCCGCAAAGGCCAGCATCTGCGAAGGCGCCAAAAACCTCCAGCTCTGGGTCACGGCGATCTTGGCCATTTCGCTCAAGTTGGTGGAGTTCGCTCCCAGAGCAACGGTGAAAATCGCCAGCATCATGGCCGGCTCCGCGATTGCGGAAATCGTCATTTCCCGGCTGCTGCCCAGACCACCGAACGAACTTCCTGTGTCGAGTCCGCCGAGGGCAAGAAAGAAGCGACCCAGCGCCAGAAGATAGACCACCGCAAGTACCCCGCCGAACAGGCTGAGCGGGGCGTGGCTGGTAGTCATGGGGACCATGAGTCCGACCAGAACGGCCGTCGCAAAGACCATGTAGGGAGCGGCGGAGAAAATCCATGATGCGGTCTCCGGAATCACCATTCCCTTGTGCAGCAACTTGAAGATGTCGCGGTAGGATTGCAGGACGCCCGGCCCGCGGCGGGTCTGAAGTCTGGCCTTCAGGGTCTTGGTCATGCCGCTGAACAAGGGAGCGACCAGCAATAACAGCACTAACTGCAGACATGAATTGGTGAGCACTTCGGTCACTTGCACACTCCGAACAGCAAAAGCAAGACGAGCGTCACAAAGATGTACGCCAGGTAAGCATGAATGCTGCCGGCCTGAATGGTCCGCATTCTGCTGGAGACCCGGAAGATAAACTCTTGCAGAGGAGCATACAGCCGCTTCTCGAAGGTGGGCTCGATCTCACTTTCGAAACGGATCTCTTTGGGAAAATACGGCGAAACATCGAAGACGGCCTGAATCTCGCGGCGCGGCTTGTACAGGACGGAGAAGATCATCCGCAATGCTTTGGAAAATGCGGTGGCGGTGTATTCATTTTCTTCCGAGAGTCCTGGCAAGCCGCAGTCCCACACCGGCCCTCGCTTGCGCCCGAATCTCCTTACCCCGATCGCCACCACGGGGACCGCAGCAAGCATCAGAACCAGGAGCCCAACTGCGATGACCGCAGTCGACACCGTGCCACTCGTGGGCATGCCTGCGGAAAGCACCAGCCCATGGCCAGTCACCAGATGGGTGGCGACTCGCTGTCCGAGCAACTGCTCTGTCATGGCGTCGAATACCGGGAGAAACCAGGTCGCACCTAAGCCCAGGGCGGCGCAAGCCAGCGTCAGCCAGCCCATGCCGATCAGCATGGTGCGGGGCGCCTCGTGCGCATCTCGGGATTTGGCCGCACGCGGCAGGGCCAGGAAAGTGATGGCGAAAGCTTTCACAAAGCAGGCCGCGGCCAGCGCCCCGGTCAACGCCAGCATCGAACCCGCCAGTGGAAACAGGATTCGCGTCAAGCCGCTGATCGCGCCGAATCCGGCAAGCAGACTCTGGTAGGTCAGCCACTCACTGACAAATCCGTTCAGCGGAGGAAGGCCGGAGATGGCAACCGCGCCAATCAGGAAACAGAACGCAGTCACCGGCATGGGACAGATGAGGCCGCCCATTTCCTCCATGTTGCGCGTCCCAGTCGAATGCAGCACCGATCCAGCTCCGAGAAACAGCAAGCACTTGAAGATCGCGTGATTCAGGGTGTGGAACATGGCAGCGACCAGGGCCACCGCAGCAAGGGTCGGATGTCCCGCAACCCGAAAAATCAAAGCGGCGCCCAGGCCCATGAGAATGATGCCGATGTTCTCGATGCTGTGGTAGGCCAAGAGCCGTTTGAGGTCATGCTCCATCAAGGCATACAAGACGCCGAGAACGGCAGAGACGACCCCCACGATGAGAACCAGCAAGCCGGCCCAGGACGGCACTCCTCCGAGCGAATCCAGGAAAATGCGGGTCATACCGTAGACTCCGGTTTTGATCACGATGCCAGAAAGCAGCGCCGAGATATTACTGGGCGCGACCGGATGCGCCGCGGGCAGCCAGATGTGGAAGGGAATGACACCCGCCTTGATGCCGAACCCCAGGAAGAACAGAACAAACGCGGCGGTCTGCTGTCCGTTGCTGAGTTGGGTTGCGATGGGACGGAAGCTGGCGAATTCAGCGCTGCCGCTGGCGTGGATCAACAGAGCAAAACCAAGCAGCAGGCACCCAGCGTCAATGTGCGCCATGATGATGTACAGCAAACCCGCTCGTCTGGTCTCCCCGTCTTCGTGGTAGAACGTCACCAGCCCGTAAGCCGCAAGCGCCATCACTTCCCAGGCAATCAGGAACAGGAAGGCATTGGCAGCGGTAAAGACAATCGTTAAGCTGAGAAGCAGCAAGTGGAACAAGAAACCGAAGACGCCGACGTTCCTCTTGCCCTCGAATTCTTTCAGGTAGCCGAACGAGTAAATGGAGACCGCGGCTACGGGGATCACCAGAGCCAGATTGAAGAAGCCGGCCAGCGCATCGTAGGAGAAGCTGTAGGCAAACAACGGAATCCCTGAGGGGACCGACCACGTAACCTGCGTGCCTCGAAGAATTCCGAGAACGGAGGTTAGTCCGCCCAGCGCCGCACCTGCAAGGGCGGCGCTGCAACAGATACGTCGAGCCAGCGCCGGTTTTCGCCAGCAGGCTAGAGAAGCGAAAGCGCCGATCAAATATGCAGCGACACTCAGCGCAAAGCCCGCTCCCAGCGAAAGCATATTCATGAGACCGTTTCACGACGGCTTGATGACAGAAGTCCAGGGTAGATTAGCTCAACCGATTTTATGCGGGCCATACGTCCCCCCCACCAATCTGCGACGGTATCCGGTTTCCATTCCCAGGGCTAAGGCTCAGTGCCCGATGATGCCGCCACCGCGGGCGTCGCCTGTGAAGCGTCAGTGCTTCTTCGGCCCCAGGTGGTCCCCGCGGGAAGGCGGTTCACAACTTCTGGGTATAAGCTCTTGGCCCGGTCCAGGGCTTCGGCAACGCTGTGGCAGATGTTCTCCTCGCCCACGTGCTCATGAAATTCAGCCTCGTGCATTCGTATCTCCGGTTGTTCCCTCGCCCCACAGAGAATGAGTTGCCGCCTGGATTCGTGTACCCGGTCGGCAAAATTCTCCAGTGCCTGCAGGCCAGTCGAATCGATGGCGGTCATATTCCGGAGCCTAAGAATGAGGATAGGCGGCAAATCAGGCAGACGGTTCACAATGACATCGAGTTTGTCGGTTGCGCCAAACAGGAAGGGGCCGTGGATCCTGAAGATGCTGACATAGGCCGGAATTTCTTTGTGCTGCAAGATATGAACATGCCCCTCACGAATGTATTCGGCGGTCACTTCTGACACCGTGGTGGTTTGGGTGACTTTCCGTATGAACACCAGCACAGCCAGAATCATGCCCGCTTCTACAGCCACGGTCAGATCAGCAAAGACGGTGAGAAGAAACGTCACCAGCCAGGCGATAATCTCAAACCGGGACTGCTTAAAGAGTTCGGGAATTTCCCGCCATTCGCCCATGTTGTAGGAGACCACCAGCAAAGTGGCTGCTAAAACGGACAGCGGAATAAACCGGGCCAGGGGCGCGGCAAAAACAACGATCGCGAGAAGCGTTAGAGCGTGGATCATTCCCGCAACAGGCGTCTTGGCGCCAGAGCGAATGTTGGTGGCCGTTCGGGCGATCGCCCCGGTGGCCGGTAGTCCCCCGAACAGCGGAGAGAGAATGTTGGCAACTCCCTGGCCCACCAGTTCGACGTTCGGGTTGTGCTTATCGCCGCTCATGCGGTCGGAAACCACGGCGGACATCAGCGATTCGATCGCGCCCAGCATGGCGACGGTGATGGCTGGGGAGATCAGCGGCCGCAGCAGATCGACCTGAAAGTGAGGAATGATGAGCTTGGGAAGTCCGGACGGGATCCCGCCAAAGCGCGTGCCAATGGTTTCCACCGGGAGTTTGAAGATAACCACCGCTGCGGTCCCGGCAAACAGCGCAACGATGTAACCAGGGACTCTCTTCACAAATATCATGAAGAGAATAATCAAGACGAGCGCGCTAACTGCCAGGGTGGTTTCAAGCGGTGAGAACGATGAAAAGTTATGCGCATAGGTCAGGATTCGAGATGCGAACTCGCCCGGGACCTTATCTATTTTCAGACCGAAGAAATCCTTGATTTGGGTGCTGGCGATGATGACGGCAATACCGTTCGTGAAACCTACGACCACGGGCCGGGGTATGAACTTGACCGCGGTCCCTAGTCCCGTCGCGCCCAGGATCAGGAGTAGAACTCCGGCCATCAAGGTGCACATGAAGAGGCCGTCAACGCCATGGTTTGCAACAATGCCAAATACCACGACGACGAATGCACCTGTGGGACCGCCGATTTGGGTTGAAGACCCTCCCAGAGCTGAGATCGCAAAGCCTGCGACGATTGCGCAGTACAGACCCGGTTGAGGAGGTACACCCGATGCGATGGCGAAAGCCATCGCTAAGGGAAGGGCGACCAGTCCAACGGTGATTCCTGCGAGAAGGTCCCCCACGAACATACGTTTCGTATAAGACCTAAGACAGAGCACAGATTTCGGCAGCCAATTGTTCATGATAATTTTTCTAATGTCGTCGTGGCGGATGCTCCCCTATTAAGTAGATCGAAGGAAATGGGAGTCTCCCATGCAAGGGTAGGGAGCTTTCATAATATGTAGTGTAACGGCAAGAGGCAGAGGAGATAGTTATTTGGTTGTGCCATGAACTCTATCGGCCAACCTTCTGTGCTTTCTCCAACGGAGTCTTCTTCAGGCCATTCTCTGCGGAGCGCAACCTTTCGAAAACAGCTTGCTGGTCTGTCCGGATCCGAGCAACGAGAGCGTTCTCATCATGCTCGGACGTGGGGATCTCTTGCGCAACGGACAGTGCGCGACCGTAGAGTCCATAGGCCACAGGGTAATTCTGGTTTTCGCGATGATGATTGGCTTGCGTGCACAAGTTCTCTGCCATCGCTCGAAGCTGCCGGACTTGCATTGGGTCAACACCATTGGATTTACTCATCGAATGTTTCCTTTGAACACTATGTAGATTGCGGCGA
>Ga0137363_10001797_pt1 | contig 12552 bp, 10 predicted proteins | sample MadtaG_FD_104800 | JGI IMG/M metagenome (GOLD analysis project Ga0137363, IMG submission 104800) | Vadose zone soil microbial communities from Angelo Coast Range Reserve, California, USA - Mad1_115_16 metaG | ecosystem: Environmental > Terrestrial > Soil > Vadose zone | place: USA: California...
CATCCGTCCGGCCGCGTTCTGCGGCGTATTCGCAATCAAACCGACTTATGGCCTCGTCTCCCGCGCGGGCGTCCTGCCCCTGTCGCGCAAGCTTGATCACATCGGCGCCTTCGCGCGCTCGATCCCTGACCTCGCGCTGATCCTCGAGGTGATCGCCGGCCACGATCCGGCCGATCCCGACACGGAGCCTTTCGCCGCCCCAGATTTCCGAAGGCTGCAGTGCGAAGAGCCGCCGTTGCCCCCGCGTTTTGCCTTCGTACGCACGCCGCTCTGGGACAAGGCCGATGGCGAGACGAAGGCCGCATTCGAGGAATTCGTCGCGGCGGTCGGCACTGCGGTGGAATCTGTCGATCTTCCGCAGTCTTGGGCAGAAGCCTGGGAGTTGCATCGCACGATCATGGCGACCGAGATGGCGCATAACCTTGCGCCTTTCGTCGCCCGCGGCGAGCCGAGCGAAATGCTGCGCAAGCTCCTCTCCCACGGCCGGAGCGTGGCAGCCATTGATTATCTCGGCGCGCTGGCGAAGGTGCCGCATTACGTCGCAAGCCTCGCCGAGATTTTCGATGCTTACGACGCGATCATCACGCCGGCGGCTCCCGGTGTGGCGCCGAAAGGGCTTGGCTCAACAGGGGATCCCGTGTTCTGCACGCTTTGGACTTTGACCGGTTTGCCCGCCTTATCGCTGCCGCTGTTTGCGGGCGAGGCGAGCCTGCCGCTCGCTGCGCAGCTCATCGGGCGCTTCGGTCGGGACGGCCGCCTCCTGCGCACGGCAACCGCGCTGATCGAGAGTTTGGCCGAAACGCAGAAGAGTCCTCGACGCTCGCGCGCACGAGCTTGACGCGCCACGCGCGCAGAGTGAACAAACTGCCATTCGGGCGCACCCCCGATCTCGGGTTATCCCGAGGTGGGGTGGACGGGAATGACTAGTCGGGTGGTACGAAAGTTCACGCCGGCTTGGGCGGCGTACCCAAATTCTCCGCGAAGAAAGCGAGCGTTCGGCTCCAGGCGAGATCGGCGGCGGCCTTGTTGTATCGCGCGGCACCGGTGTCGTTGTTGAAGGCGTGCTGGGTACCCGGATAGATGTAGATCGTGAATTTCTTGTTGTTGGCCTTGAGTGCCGCTTCATAGGCGCCGATGCCCTTGTCGATGTTCTCGTCGTTCTCGGCATAGTGCAGAAGAAGCGCCGCCTTGATCGCCGGCACCATCTCGGGGGGGACCTGCTGCCCGTAATAGGGCACCGCGGCCGCGAGATCGGGACTCCCCGCCGCCATGCGGTTGACAATGCCGCCACCGAAGCAGAAGCCAACGGCGCCAACCTTGCCGGTCGATTCCGCGTGCTTTTGCATGAAGGGGACGGCCGCGAGCGCCGCTGCAATCATGTCTTCGCGCTCGGTTTTGGCATGAAGCTCGCGCGCCTTGTCCTCATCGGGCGGGGTACCGCCGTTCACCGATAACAGGTCAGGCGCCAACACGAGATAGCCCTCGAGCGCCAGACGGCGCGCCACGTCCTCGATGTGCGGGTTGAGCCCGCGGTTCTCGTGAATGACGATGACGGCGGGCCGCTTGCCCTTCGCCTTCCCACGCACGAGGTAACCGTTGATCTTGCCCTTGGGAGAATCATACGTGACCCGTTCGGCGGCGAGTTTGCCGTCGTCAGGGGGCACGATGGCGGCGCGCGCGTAGTCGTTTTGCAACAGCGGCAGGAGCGCGGCGGCGGCCACCGTAGAACCCGCAAGCTCGGCTAGCCGGTCGAGAAACGTGCGCCGGCTCATGCCGCCATGGGTGAAGCGATCGTAGAGATTGATGATGTCCTGATTCACAGGTTCCTCCATGTTCCGCGCTACCCATCATAGCATGAATCGACCTTGTGTATGGCCTTGCGGCGCCGGCCAGCGGGTCGCAGGGCTTGTCCCTGAGGACAAGCGTGTATCCGCGCAGGCGCAATTCCGCGCCGCCTTGCGTTTCATCTCTGCTTGCTGGCAGAATCGCAAGGCCTGTCGCACGATCCAGGTCCGTTGCCTCTGTCCTCGGTCTAGTTCGCGGGCGCATTCCCATTTGGCCAGCGTATGTCCTCGATTTCGCGCCGCGACTTCCTCAATGGAGTAGCCCTCACGGTTGCCGCCGGCCTTACCCCGGCGGCCCAGATCGCCGCGGAGCCCGCCCGCTATCCGCCGGCGCTCACCGGACTGCGCGGACAGCACCCGGGCTCCTACGAGGTCGCGCACGCCCAAGCGTGGCAAGGCAAACTTTTCGCTCTCGAGGGCCTGCCGGTCGAGGAACGTTATGACCTTATCGTCGTTGGGGGCGGCATCAGCGGCTTGGCAGCCGCGTTCTTCTACCGTCGCGCCGCCGGACCGTCGGCGCGCGTTCTCGTCCTCGACAACCACGATGATTTCGGTGGCCACGCTAAGCGCAACGAGTTCACGCTCGATGGCCGGCTCGTCATCGGCTATGGCGGGAGCGAGTCGATCGATTCGCCCAACACACAGTACGGTGAGGCCGCAAAGGGGCTTCTGCGCGAACTCGGCGTCGAGATCGGGCGCTTCGAGACAGCCTTCGAACGCGCCCTCTACTCCTCGCTCGGGCTCTCGCGCGGCGTCTTCTTCGCGCGCGAGGCCTTCGGCCGCGATGTGCTGATAGCGGGAGAGCCGCCAGGCGGGGGAACCGACGACGCGACGCGCCGGCTAGCCAATGCCAAACCGCTACCGGAGTTCGTCGCCAACTTCCCGATCTCGCCCGCGAGCAAGGCGCAGCTGCTCGCCCTATATGACACCATGCGCGATCCGCTCGCCGGCAAGACGCCGCAAGAGAAGCTGGAAATCCTCAAGCGGACGAGTTACCGCGACTACCTCACTCGCCTGTGCGGCTGCAGCGAAGAGGTGGCGAACTGCTTCCAGGGTCGCACGCTCGGTTTCTTCGGGCTTGGATGCGATGCGGTGCCGGCGGCCGACGCCCGCGAGTTGGGCTATCCGGGCTTCGACGGCTTGGGCCTGCCGGGGCGCGCCTCCCCGAGAGAGCCGTACATCTATCACTTCCCGGACGGCAACGCTTCCCTCGCTCGCCTTTTGGTACGTTCGCTCGTCTCGGAGGTTGCGCCCGGCCACACCATGGATGATGTGGTACTGGCGCGTTTCGACTACGACAAGCTCGATCGGGACGGGCAAGGCGTGCGCATCCGGCTCGACTCGACGTGCGTGGACGTCCGCAATACGCCCGAAGGCGTGCTCGTCGGCTACGTGCGCGCGGGAGTGCCGCACCGCGTGGAGGCCAAGCACGCGGTGCTCGCCTGCTTCCACATGGTCATTCCGCATATCATGCCGGAGCTGCCGACAGCGCAACGCGAGGCGCTCGCGCGCAACGTCAAGACGCCGCTCGTCTATACGAATGTGCTGGTGCGCGACTGGCGCCCATGGGTGCGATTAGGCGTGCACGACATCGCCGCGCCCATGTCCTTTCACTGCCGGGCGAAGCTCGATTTTCCGATCAGCCTCGGCGGCTATCATCATCCGCGCGACTCCTCCGAACCGATGTGCCTGCATCTCGTCCACGTTCCGGGTGCCCCCAATCGGGGGCTTGATGCGCGCACGCAGTTTCGGATCGGGCGGGCACGGCTGCTTGACATGACGTTTGCGGATTTCGAAGCCAAGATCCGGGACGAGCTCGACCGCATGCTAGGACCAGGCGGCTTTTCCAGCGCGCGCGACATCGCCGCGATCACGGTCAACCGCTGGGCGCACGGCTATGGTTATGTCGCGAACTCGCTTTATGACGAAGACGACTATGCGAGCGTCCTCGAGCGCGCCCGGCAAAAGGCCGGCCGCGTCGCCATCGCCAATTCCGACGCGGGGGGCGACGCCTATGCGCATCTCGCCATCGCCGAAGCCGCGCGCGCGGTCGCCGAGCTGGCGGGCTGAGGCAGGAGATTTTTCCCGTGTCCACGAAGACGCGCGGACAAAACGAGACGGGCACGCTGCCGCAGCTCGTGCATCGTGATTTCTCCGGGATTGGGTATGAGGAGGCGATGCGGCGGGCGCGGGAGGTCGTGCCGGTCCTGCGCGAGCGCGCCCAGCGCGCCGAGGACGCCCGCATGCTCATTCGCGACAACGAGCAGCTTCTGCACGAGAGCGGCTTGTTCCGCTTTCACCAACCAAAGGCGTTCGGCGGGATGGAGCTTCCCTTCGTGGCCGTCGTGGACATTCCGTCGGAGCTTGCACGCGGCTGTCCGTCTACGGCTTGGAGCGTGGGAAACGTCGCCTGCCATCACTGGATTCTCGGATACTACGAGCCTGAAACGCAGCGCGAAGTCTGGGAGGCCAATCCAGACGCCCTGATCGCCTCATCGATCGCGCTGGCCGCCGGCCGCGGACGCAAGGCGCCGGGCGGGTTCATCGTCAACGGGCGCTGGCCGTTTTCGTCGGCAGTCGACAACTCGGAATGGAACATGCTGGCCGTAACCGTGTACGAGGAGGACGTCGGCGCGCCGGTTGATTGGCGGCTGTGCCTCGTGCCGAAGTCTGACTACGAGATCATCGACACCTGGTATGCCATGGGCATGGCGGCTACCGGCAGCAAGGATGTCGCGGTGAGCGAGCTGTTCGTGCCCGAGCGCCGGGCGCTGCCGCTCCTGCGCTGCCGCGGCGGGCGCGAGCATCCCGGCGCAGCGCTCAATGGTGGGGCGCTCTTCGCCATTCCGCTGGTCGCCGCCTCGAGCCATCCCTTGGCGCCGGCAGCGGTGGGTGCGGCGCAAGGGGCGCTCGAGCTCTTCCTCGAGACGATGGCGAAGCGCACCGGCACTTATACCGGCGCACGCGTGGCCGATTTCCAGGCGGTGCAGATCAAGGTTGCCCGCGCGCGCTGCTTGGTCGACTCGGCGCGGGACCTCTTGCGCCAGTCGGCCATCGCGTTCCAGGCCGCGGCGGAGTGTGACGCGGTGCCGGATCTCGAGACCAAGTTACGCTTCCGCGCCCATTCCGCCTTCGCGGTCGGCCAGGCGCGCGAGGCGGTGGAGACGCTGTGGTCCTGCTACGGCGCGCAGGGCCTCTATACCAGAGATCCGCTGCAGCGATACCTGCGCGACGTGCTCGCCATCAACCAGCACTTCTCATTCAATTTCGACATCGCCGGCGCCGCCTACGGCCTGTTCGCGCTCGGCGGCCGCTACGCGAACCCGACCATGTGAGCCGGGCCGACGCGCGGCGTCGGCCGGGCAGGCGCTTCAGGCCGAGCAAAGCTCTGAGTGGCTATTATTCGCGGCGACACCATATAAGCAGCAGTGGAACGAGCAGGGGACATTGATTGTTGTACCGGCAAGGAGATGCCCGTGCTCAAGACCTCGAAGCTGCTCCTTCCCTACGAACCCGGCTACACCGGGCATTGGAAAGCTGAAAAACGCCGCAAGGAAACCAAGGCGTGGCTGCGGCAGCGCGAGCGTGAGATTGCTGCCCGCGCGGGCAAACCGTCGCCCCCTCGATCGTGCCCGACCATCCCGAACTCGATGCTGTGACTGGTGCAAAGCGCAGGTGACACGACGGCTCACCCGCGATCCAACGCACCCATCATTCAGCTTGACGTAAGTATTGCTCGCTATGTTCTGTTCAGAGCGGCTGCTGCAACGTCGTCCGCCTGCCTGCGGTTGGGGGTCGACGGAACGGAGGAGGGGACATGGTGCGATTCACTCGCGCGGCGATTGCGCTGGGATGTACGGCGGTTTCGGCAACTCACGCGGATGCCTCACCGGCAAGCGGCGCACGGGAGCCGGCGACGAGCGCCGCTCTCGTCACCAACTGCTACAAAATGGCGGACAGGATCATCCCGCGCACAAGAGGACGATCGGCCTGGGTGGTGCGCCACGCCGATCACTGCGTTCGCAGCGGCGGATCGCTGTAAAAGGTGATAAAGAAAGGCGCTGAGCCGCGCCCGTTCAAGCGGTTCCACCAGCGCTGGATCGAACCGGTAGGGGCTCATCATAGATCATTGCTAAGATTTTGCCTGGAACGCCGGCCAACGGACAAAGATCATAAACTAGGTCGGCTCAGGTGGGCCGGTTGCCCGCCGCAGCGTGCTGCTCTCGCCGGAAGACGAGGCCGCATCCTTGCCAAGCTTCATCACGATCTCCTCGATCATGTCGCGTGGATGAGGAAGGATCGAAAGCACGATCGGGTGCTCGTCCGCTTGCGGCTCTTCGAGTGCCGCAAACTGGCTGTCGAGCAGGGACGGCGGCATGAAATGACCGTCGCGTGCCGACAGCCGGCGCGCGATTAAGTCCCGTTCGCCTTTGAGGTAGACCAGCCGGACATCGCCTCTGTCGCCGATGAGAATGTCGCGATAGGCCCGTTTGAGCGCAGAGCAGGCGACGATGCCATGATTACCGGCGCGCCGCGTCGCGTCGATCCAGGCGGCGATGCCGTGCAGCCATGGCCAGCGGTCTTCGTCGGTGAGCGCCTCCCCGGCGTGCATCTTTTCGATGTTGGATCGTGGATGGAACCAATCGCCGTCCTCGTAAATCCAATGCAGCCGATGGGCCAGCATCGCGGCAATCGTGCTCTTGCCGGAGCCTGAAACCCCCATGAGCACGACGACGGAAGGATCATCCAGTGGCGCGGCGGACTGCATTGGTGTCCTCCAGCCCGGTGGCGCGGTCGACAAGCCACACCAGATCGCCTTGCACGCGCGCCCGGCTCGCCGGCAGGTCCTCGCCGGAAAGAACACGCAGAAGGATATCGCGCTTGTCTTCCCCGGTGACGAGGAACAGCATCTCCCTGGTCGATGCCAAAGCGGGGAAGGTGAGCGTGACGCGCGGGACGAAAGGTGCGAGCCCGGCTTCCTCGACCCCGACGACCCAGCGGTCCGTCTCCTCGAGCGCCGGACTGTTCGGAAACAGCGAGGCGGTATGTCCGTCGCTGGCAAGCCCCATCAGCACGAGATCGAACAGCGGATGCGCCGGATCGAACCGATCGCGCCCGTAGAAGCGCTTGAGTTCCACCTCGTAGCGCCGCGCCGCCAAGTCCGGGCTGTCTGCATCCGTGGGGATCGCGTGAATGGTGGTGGAGGGAGCGTCGACGCGACCGAGGAACAGGCGTCGCGCCATGCCCATATTGCTGTGGGTATGGTCCCCCGGCACGAAGCGGTCATCGCCCATGAACCAGTGCACGCGCTCCCACGGCAATTTGCTGCGATACGGTTCGCGCGCCAGACGGCGGTAAAGTCCCTCGGGACTGGAGCCGCCGGTCAGGCAGACGGCGGCGCGCTCCTTGGCCGGCACGAGGCGGGCTAACAGTCGTTCTGCGGCGATTTCGGCAAGCGCCTCGGCGTCGGCGGCGACAATGATGTGCGGGCGTGCCTTCGAGGCCATGTCAGCCTCCAATCGGCCGCCAGCGGCGCCCGTCACGCGTTAGCAGGCGGTCAGCCTCTTCCGGACCTTCGCTGCCGGCCTTGTAGGTCGCGAGATCATTTGCACCTGCGTCGCGCCAGGCATCGATGAAGGGTTGCACGATGCGCCAACCCGCCTCGATGCCATCGGCGCGCTGGAACAGCGTGGCGTCACCGATCATACAGTCGTAGATCAGCGTCTCGTAGCCGGTGCTCCGTGCGGCTTCGAAATAATCCTCGTAATCGAAGGTCATCCCGACCCCTCTAATGACCACCGATGGGCCCGGCACCTTGGCATTGAATTGCAAGCTGATGCATTCGTCCGGCTGAATGCCCAGAACCAGGAAATTCCGCGCGAGCCTATCGACCGGCGTATCACGGAACATCGCGAAGGGCGCCTGTTTGAAGTTGATCGCCACTTCGGTGAGCTGCGTCCGCAATGCTTTGCCGGTACGCAGGTAGAACGGCACGCCCGCCCAACGCCAGTTGTCGATCATCAGCTTGAGCGCAACGTAGGTCTCGGTGACGCTCGCGGGATCGACATCCGCTGTCTTGCGATAATCATCGACTCTGTTGTTGGCCATATAGCCTGCCTGGTATTGCGCGCGCACCGAGTTGTGAAGCGCGTCGGTCGTGCTCTGCACCTGGGTGGCGTCGAGCAGCTCGGCCTTCTCTGCCCTGACCGCGCTCCCGTCGAAGCGCGCCGGTGGCTCCATGGCAACCAGGGACAACAGCTGGAACAGGTGGTTGGGCACCATGTCGCGCAACGCGCCGGTCGTATCGTAAAACCGGCCGCGCTGTCCCACCGTCTGGCTTTCCGCCACGGTGATTTGGACGTGGTCGATATGATCGCGGTTCCAGATCGGCTCGAACAGCCCGTTTGCGAAGCGCAGCACAAGAATATTTTGGACCGTTTCCTTCCCGAGGTAATGATCGATCCGGTAGATTTGATGCTCGTCAAGCACGTCGAGCAGTTTATGATTGAGTGCGCGGGCCGATGCCAGATCGGTGCCGAATGGCTTTTCGATGATGACGCGCCGCCACGCTCCGTTCTCCTCGCGCGTCAGGCCGGTTCTCCCCAGTTGGCAGCCGATCGGCGCGAAAGCCGCGGGCGGCGTGGCGATATAGAACAAACGATTCCCACGCGTCGGGCGCGCCTGCTCGACCCGCGCGAGCTGATGGCGGAGCCGTTCATATGTTTTGGGGTCGTCGATGTCGCCCTGCAGATATGTGACGCAGGAGAACAACCGCTGGGCAATGCGCTCGTCCACCTGACGCGTGGCAAAGTCGCGCAGGCCTTTTTCCAAGTAGCTTCGGAAGGCCTCATCCGAGAAGTCTTTGCGCGCAATGCCGATCACGCAGAAGACATCCGGCAAAAGGCCGCCGGCCCCAAGATTGTAGAGTGCCGGAATCAACAGCCTGCGGGTGAGATCGCCCGAAGCGCCGAAGATCACGAACGAGCAGGGATCCGCGGGCCGAATTGGCGCAGATGCAGCGTCCGCGCTCATCGAGGTTCCATTCCGGGTTCGACCTGACCGCGAACCATTCCGCGTTGCATCGCCGCATCCTCCCCGATGCGCCATCTGTGATTTTGGCCGAGCTGATACTCTCACCGGCCCCAACTCGGCGGTGCCGATGAGAGCCAAGCTTGCCCGAAAAACAACGAACGAACCATGCTCCCGGTTCACATATCGGCTTTGCGGTGCGGCAGCTTGCAAAGTTCGGCAAGCGGTCTCGGATGAGCAGGGTGCGGACGCAGCCGGAACCGAGCTCGATAGCAGCGGGTTTAACAGATGCCTTGGCAGACGCGCCTTCGCATACCGATCGAGATGAGCGCGGCCACGGCAAGCTGATCAATGGTGGCGGGCTTCTCGACGTGCCGATGTGGCGCGGGGATCGCGAAGGCGGCTATCGCAGCCCGATCAGGCCTTGGGCACAACGTGCTCCATCAGCACTTCTTCCTTGAGATTGTCGAGATCGCGGAAAATCGAGGCCACCGCCAAAACCTTTCCGTCACGACCATAGCGCGCCAGGCAGTCCCGCTTGTCGATACTGCCTTCGATATCGAGCGCATCCCACTTTTCCGCGTGTCCGATGTAATTGATCGGAACGTCATAGTGCTGGCTCCAGAAGAACGGAACATCGGAAAACCGTTGCCTCTGTCCGAGCATGTTGCGCGCCGCGGTCTGGCCCTGCCGTTCGGCCACGACCCAGTGCTCGATGCGCAGATGCTCGCCGCTATGGGCGTCGGGCCAGCGCGCGATATCGCCTGCGGCAAAGATGCCGGGCGCGCTGGTCTCGAGATATTCGTTTACCACCACGCCGCGCTCGATCTTCAGACCGGCGCGCTCGGCCAGTTGGACGCGCGGCCGCACGCCGATGCCGACAACCACGAGGTCTGCGGGCAAGATCGCGCCGCCCTTGAGCTTGACGTTTGCGCCCTCGATCGCGGTTGCGGTTTCCTCAAGATGGAACGCGACGCCGTGTTCCTCGTGAATGGCGCGGATGAACTCGCCGAATTCGCGCCCCAGCACGCCTCCAAAGGACGGCGATCCGGCGCCACCACGTGAACTTCAATCTTCCGCGTCCGCAACGCCGCGGCGACCTCGAGTCCAATGAAGCTTGCGCCGAGCACCACTGCTCGCCGCGCGGTAGTTGCCTTGGCTATAATCGCGCGTGAATCGGTCAGCGAACGGAGTACGTGCACGTGCGGCTGATCGGCGCCGGGAATGTCGAGGCGGATCGGTTCAGCGCCTGTTGCCAGCAAGAGCTTGTCGAACGGCACGCTTCGTCCGTTCGCAAGCGTCACTCGCCTCGGGTTCGTATCGATTGCGGTGACCTCGCTGCGAAGCTCGACGGCGATCGATTGATCCTGGTAGAACTGAGCCGGCCTGAGCGGCATCCAGTCTTCCGGCGCGTTTCCTGCGAGGTAATCTTTCGAGCAATTGGGCCGGTCGTAGGGCGCCGCATCGTCCGCCGAAACGAGCGTCACGTCGCCGGCAAATCCTTCCCGCCGCAGCATCTCCGCCGCGGCAAATCCGGCAGCGCCGCCACCCACGATCACCACCCGTTCGGGCGTTGCGCTCGGACGTTTAACCTTGCGCATGCTCCCCGGCTCGATCTTGTCGCGCACGAACACCGTGCCGTTGTGCTTTTCCACGCGCCAGCACGGCATCGGGCTGAAGGCGGGCGCGGCGATCGCCTCGCCCGTGGGCAGACTGAAGCAGGCATGGTGCCAGGGGCATCGCACGGTCTCGCCGACGATTAATCCCTCGGCGAGCGGCCCGCCGTAATGCGAGCAGGTCGCACCGATCGCGAAGAACTCATCGCCGCGGCGCGCGAGCAGCACGGCTTCCTCGCCCACGTGCCCGCCTACCATGCGGCCATCGCCAAGATCAGAGAGCGGGACGCCTCGCGCGAGATCGGGTCCTTTCGGCGTTGATTGCTCGGCAGCCATAACGTGCTCCCAACATCGAGAGGTCCGACCAGGCAAGCGAACAACCAACAGCTTCCAATTATTCCAGTTCCAGCGTGGGCTCTGCAGCAAGCGCGTTTGCTGTGTCGGCTCTGCGACCCATCGGGTGGCGCTTGTGTCGAGCGTGCCGGGCACCCGCGTCGCCGGCCACGACGCCATGCTGAGTGAATATTACTGGGGGTGGACAAATACCAAGGGCGCGGCTTGCACCGCGCCCTTCGTTCCTTTGGTGTCTTGATGAGCGAGCGGACTTAGAAATCCATGCCGCCCATGCCGCCGCCGCCCGGCATCGGCGGGGGAGAGGTCTGCTTCTTCGGCGCCTCGGCGACCATGGCCTCGGTCGTCACCAATAGGCCGGCGACCGAAGCCGCATCCTGCAGCGCGGCGCGCACGACCTTGGCGGGATCGATGATGCCGCGATCCACGAGGTCCACATAGTCCTCGCTCTGAGCGTCGAAGCCGAAGGTCTCGGACTTGTTTTCCATGATCTTGCCTACCACGATCGAGCCCTCGACGCCGGCGTTCTCGGCGATCTGCCGGGTGGGGGATTCCAGCGCCTTGAGCACGATGTTGATGCCGGCTTGCACGTCGGGATTGCCGTCGGAGATGCGACCGACCGCCTTCTTGGCGCGCAAGAGCGCAACTCCGCCGCCCGGCACGATGCCTTCCTCGACCGCGGCGCGGGTGGCGTTGAGCGCGTCCTCGACGCGGTCCTTCTTCTCCTTCACCTCCACCTCGGTGGCGCCGCCGACGCGGATCACCGCCACGCCGCCGGCGAGTTTGGCCAACCGCTCCTGCAGTTTCTCGCGATCGTAATCGGAGGTGGTCTCCTCGATCTGCTGCTTGATCTGACCGACGCGGGCTTCGATGTCCTTCTTCTTGCCGGCGCCGTCCACGATCGTGGTCTTCTCCTTATCGATAATGACCTTTTTGGCGCGGCCGAGCATCGCCGTGGTCACGTTCTCGAGCTTGATGCCGAGATCTTCCGAGATCAGCTGGCCTCCAGTGAGAATCGCGATGTCCTCGAGCGTCGCCTTGCGGCGGTCGCCGAAGCCGGGAGCCTTGACGGCGGCCACTTTGAGGCCACCGCGCAGCTTGTTGACAACGAGCGTTGCGAGCGCCTCGCCCTCCACGTCCTCGGCCACGATCAACAGCGGCTTGCCCGCTTGCACGATCGCCTCGAGCACGGGGAGCATCGCCTGCAGTCCGGAGAGCTTCTTCTCGTGCAGCAACACGAAGGCGTCCTCGAGCTCGGCCACCATCTTCTCAGCGTTGGTGATGAAGTAGGGGGAGAGATATCCGCGGTCGAACTGCATGCCTTCGACGATCTCGACTTCGGTGTCGAGCGCCTTGGCTTCCTCGACCGTGATCACGCCTTCATTGCCGACTTTCTGCATGGCCTCGGCGATCATCTTGCCGACTTTGGCGTCGCCGTTGGCCGCAAGCGTGCCGACCTGGGCGACCTCGGCCGAAGAGCCGACCTTTTTCGACCGCTTTTCGATGTCTTTCACCACCGCGCTCACTGCGATGTCGATGCCGCGCTTGAGATCCATCGGATTCATGCCGGCCGCCACGGACTTGGCGCCTTCCCTGACGATCGCCTGCGCGAGCACGGTGGCGGTGGTGGTGCCATCGCCGGCCATGTCGTTGGTCTTCTGGGCGACCTCGCGCACCATTTGCGCGCCCATGTTCTCGAACTTGTCTTCGAG
>Ga0137363_10001804_pt1 | contig 12521 bp, 12 predicted proteins | sample MadtaG_FD_104800 | JGI IMG/M metagenome (GOLD analysis project Ga0137363, IMG submission 104800) | Vadose zone soil microbial communities from Angelo Coast Range Reserve, California, USA - Mad1_115_16 metaG | ecosystem: Environmental > Terrestrial > Soil > Vadose zone | place: USA: California...
GCACGCAATTCGCCAGCGCCGCTTCAGCGCGTCCGCGCATGTCGCTCGGCAACCCCGGGAGCGCCTCCGAGAGGAACTGGGCAGCCACGTACGTGTCGATGTTCCGCCCGAGCTTGCGCTGCGGCAGCGTGCCGGGAGCCTGCACCGCCACTTCGTTCGCCGGCGCCCGGTCGACCGCTCCGATGACGTACTGGACCGCCCGCCGCGTGTTCGCCTGGAACTCGCCGCGCGATCCCGTATGTCCCAGGCGCAGCAGCGCGATGCCAGAGATGGCGGTAGTCGCGACGTCGGGCGCCGTCGAATGCGCTTCCGCTCCCCAGCTCCCGTCCGGGTTCTGGGCCGCGATCAGCCACGCCAGCGGGCGCTTCACGTCCGGGTCGTCAGGATTGGACTGCGCCGGAATGGCGGCAACGAGGAGGAGCGCGGCGACAAGGAGCACTGGAACGCGATTCGTCCGTGGCATGGGGTCCTCTTTTCCTGGACAGCCACGTCCTGAACGCGCCACCGCGAAAATGGATCTAGGAGCGCAGCGCCTCGATCACCGGGAGCCGCGCCGCCCGCCGCGCCGGGAAGAACCCGCCGATCACGCCCATGACGACCCCGAACGCGAACCCATAGGCGAGCAGGAGGGGCGTGATCCGGAAGCTGAAGGCGATCTCGCTGAAGCTCGCCCAGTTCGTGGTGCTGGTCACGATGCCGTTGACCGGCAGCGCGATCAGGCATCCCACCACCCCTCCGAGGGCGGAGATGATCGCCGACTCGGCGACGAAGCTCGCCAGCACGCTGCGGGGCCGGAACCCGAGCGTCAGCAGCACCGCGATCTCCGGCCCGCGGGCAGCCACCGCCGCGTACATCGTGTTCACCGCTCCGAACACGGCGCCGACGGCCATGATGCTGGTGATGAGGACGGCGAGGATGCGCAGGATGCGGCCCAGCAGCTCCGACTGCTGGATGTAGAAGTCCGACTCGCGATGGACGTCGACCGTGATCCGCCGGTCCGCCTCGAGCGCCCGCTTCGCCTCCTCGAACGCCGCCGGATCCCGCAGGCGGAAGCTGACCGACTGGAAGACCTCGCCGCGGAACACCGGCATGAACTGCTCGTTCTCGCCCCAGATCTCGGACTCGAACGACGAGCCGGCAGCCGCGAACTGGCAGACCACGGTCCAGTTCCGGCCGGCGAACTTCATCGAATCACCCAGGCCGGTGCCTCCGAAGCGGGAGAGGAGGCGCCGCCCGACGCAGATCTCGCTGCGGCCCGATTGAGGCTTGTGCCCCGCGACGATCTCCACGTTGGAGCGGACGGACCAGGCCTGCTCGCTGATGCCGCGCACCACCACGTTGGCGACCTGCGTCTCGTCGAAGATCCGGGGCAGGGGGATGAGGACGTACACTTCGGGGCTCAAGAGGGGGCGCCCGTCGCTTCCTTTCGCCACGTGCGGCGAGGCCGAGATGATGCTCACCGCCTCGCGAGTCAGCCCGCTGGAGAGCTCCGAGTCGGCGCCGCGCCGCAGGACCAGCGCGTTCTGGTCCGAGCCGGTGCGGACCAGCGCGGTGCGGAACCCGTTCGCGAGCGCCAGCGTCCCGATGAAGACCGCGACCACCAGCGCGACACCGAGCCCGGTGAGGGTGGTGGACAGCGGCCGCTGCAGGACGCTGCGCACATTGTACAAGATGGGGACCTTCATTCGACCCGTCTCAGCGCCTGGATCACCGGAAGCCGCGCCGCCCGGAGCGCGGGAACCACCCCGCTGGCGAGCATGAGCAAGAGCGCGATGACCGTCCCCGCCACCAGCGTCTCCGTGGTGACGTCGAACCCGGGCAAGAACCCCGCCGCGTTGAAGTTCGTCGCCCGGTAGAGCAGCTTCGCTCCACCCAGCCCGACGACGGCTCCAGTCAGGGTGATCGCGCCCGCCTCCAGCATCACCAGCGCGAAGAGCGTCCGATCGGAGAACCCGACCGTCTTCAAGACCGCCACCTCGGCGGTGCGCTCCCGCGCGCTCATCATCATCGCGTTCGCCGTCACCAGCAGGATGGCGAAGACGACCGCCAGGCCGATGGTGTTCATCAAGAGCCCGACGTTCCCCCACATGGTGGCGAAGCTGGCATTGAACGCCTGCTCCGTACCGGTCTTGGTGGGCGAGCTGGAGTTGCGGAACTGGTCGTCGATGGCCTTGGCGATCCGCGGCGCATTCTCCGGATGGTCGATCTGCAGCACGTACCATCCCGCTTGCCCGGCGCGATTGCTCCGCTCGTCGAGCAGGGCGTGGTGGAACATCAGCATGTCGTCGTTCAGCACCGCGTCGGACGGCGTGTAGACGCCCTTGATGGTGAAGGTCCAGTCGCCGGGGAAGATGGTCCCCTGCAGGGTGACGTTCTGCCCCAGGCGCCAGCCGAACACGTCCAAGAGCCGCTTGCCGATGATCGCCGAGGATCGATCCTTGAGCCACGCCTCCCGCTGCTCGGCCGGCAAGACGATCTCCGGGTACATCTTGAGGTAGGAGTCCGGGTCGACGGCGAAGTTGGCGAAGAAGCGCTTGCCGTCGCCGTAGCGCCCGCCGAACCAGTTCGCCCAGCTCACTGCTTCCACTCCGGGCACGGCGCGCAAGCGGTTGGAGTAGGCGAGAGGAAGGGGGAAGACGATGCCGGTGGCGTTGGTGACCACCAGCCGGCGGGCGCTCCCGAACTGCGCGGACATCGCCAGCGTCGTCACCACCGTCCGCAAGGATGCGAAGAGGAACAGCGCCAGCGCGACGCTGGCGACCGTCAGCACGGTGCGTCGCAGATGTCGCGACAGGTTCCTCCAGACCAGCGTCAGGTGGCTCACGACGCCGCCCTCGCTTTCTCGATCAGCTCTCCCTTCTCCAGATGCAGCACCGTCCTGGCGCGCTCCGCGACGTGCGCGTCGTGGGTGACGACGACGATGGTCTTCTTGAACTCCTCGTTCAGGCGCCGGAGCAGGGCGAGCACTTCCTGCGAGCTCTTGGCATCGAGCTGTCCGGTAGGCTCGTCCAGCAGCGTCAGGGTCGGGTCGGCGACGATCGCCCGCGCGATGGCAACGCGCTGCTCCTGGCCTCCCGAGAGCTGGCGAGGATAGTGGTCGAGCCGCTCTTCCAGCCCGACGATCCCGAGCGCGATCCGGACGCGCTCGTCGCGCTCCTTGCGGGAGAGATTGGTCAGCAGGAGCGGAAGCTCGACGTTCTGGGCCGCCGTGAGCACAGGCAGCAGGTTGAAGGACTGGAAGACGAAGCCGATGTGCCGCGCCCGCCAGGACGCGAGCTGCGCCGGCTTCAGGCTGCTCACCTCGGCGCCCGCCACCCGGATCGTCCCGCGCGTGGGCTTGTCCAATCCGGCCAGCAGGTTCAAGAGCGTCGACTTGCCCGACCCGGAGGGCCCCATCAATGCCGTGAAGCTCCCCTCGGCCATGTCGAGGGTGAGGCCGCTGAAGACGTCGATGTGCTGCGCATCGCGCTGGAACGATTTGTAGACGTCACGGATCTCGACGAGTGCCATGTCTTTCCCGGGTCAGGGTTGGCCAACCACTTTGACGGACATTCCGGGCCGCGGCGCGTCCACGCCGGACACCAGCAAGAGCTCTCCGCCGGAGAGGCCGGAGCGGATCTCGCGGAAGCCGCCGCTCACCGGACCGGCTTGTACGGCGCGCTGCTCGAGCCGGCCGTCGCGCACGATCCACACCACGGTCTGCCCATTCTCCACCCGCACCGCCGCGGCCGGAGCGCGGATGCGCGGGACGGCCGCCGCCGGGCCAGGGGCCGCCGCCTCCGGTTCGAGGAAGTCCACCCGCGCTGCCATCTCGGGGAGGATGCGGGGATCGCGGTCGAGGATGCTCACCTTCACCTGGACCGTCGCGCGCTGGCGATCCGCCGTGGGCACCACCTGTCGGGTCTGTCCCCGGAACGTGGCGTCGGGGTAGGCGTCGAGAGTGATGCGCGCCGGCTGGTCGCGGCGCACCCTCCCGATGTAAGCCTCGTTGACGTCGACTTCGACCTCCAGCGTGTCCAGGTCCGCCATGGTCACCACCGCGCCGCGCGTGAGCCCTCCCCCGACCGAGGGCGCCACCACCTCGCCCACCTCGGCCTCCTTGCGCAGCACGGTGCCGCTGAACGGCGCCCGTACCGTCGTGTTTTCCAGATTCGCCCGCGCGAACCGCAAGCCGGCCACCGCGGCGTCCACCCGGGCCGATGCTGCTCGCGCCCGCGCGGCGGATTGCGTTGCCCGGCTCTCGGCCGCGTCCAGGTCCCGGTCCGAGATCAGCTCGCGATTCTGTCTGCGGATCTCGCGGACGCGCTGGGCGTCCCGCCGGGCCTGGTCGCGGTCCGCCTCGGCCTCCGCCAGCTGTGCGCGCGTCGTGGCGAGCGCCGCTTCCGCTTGCGTGACCTGCGCCACGTAATCCGCGTTCTCCAGGCGCGCGATCACCTCGCCCTTTTCGATGCGGCTGCCCTCGCTGACCCCGAGCCATTCCAGCCGGCCGGCGACTTTCGCCGACACGGATGCCCGGGTGCGCGCGACCACGTAGCCGTTCGCGGTGACCGCCGCGCCGCCTGCGCCTCCGGCGGCGGAGCCGGCTTCGCCCGTGGCGACGGCCACCTGGACCGGGACCCCCGCGCCCCGGCGCGCGCCGAGGAACACCAGGACGAGCACCAGGACGGCGGCGCCCGCCGCGGCGAGGATCACGGCGCTCCGGAAGGCGCGCTTCACCTGGGGCGGCGCGTCCCGGTCGATCCGCAGCTTCGAGAGGTCGTGCACCGGGTTCGTCATCTGCCGCGACCCTCTTAGCAGAGCAGCGAGCGTTCGGTACATCCCGGGCTGGCGCCCGCAAGCGGGCTCTGGAAGAATGCATCCCGATGTCCGCGCGCGTCTCCCTCGTCCTGCTCCTGCTGCTGCTCTCATGCGCCCGGCCGAACCGCATCTACGTGCGCCCGCACGACGAGAGCACCAAGGATCTGACCGGCGTCTCCTTCCTCTCGTACTCCCATTCGACGGTGGAGGGGTTTTACGACGGCAAGGGACGCCTCTGCGCGCCCTTCACCGGCCACGTGCGCGATTACTTCGCCGGATGGTGGGCGGAGGGCGACGATCCCATCTGCTATCACGGGACCCTCGAGTCCGGCCTGCAGCCGGCCACCCTCGAGATGCGCTGGAAGAGCATCGTTCCCGCCGATGGAAACTACAACGTCCTCAGCACCGGCTACGCCGTCGGCACCTGGGGAGACGTGATGGCCCGCGGCTCGTACTTCGGCGACTACTGGGCGTGGGCGCGGGTCAACCTCGAGGTGCACTCCCCGCACTGCCACGACAGCCGATCGTTCGATCTGGCGAGGGCGGCGATCACCCTGCCTGCCGAGCGCAGCGCGAGCTTCTCCGGCTGGGTGGAGATCCCGGACATCTGGGTCGCGGGCTGCAAGGCGGGCGATCCGCTGGAAGTGCGCGTCCGGCTCGTCGGGCAATCGAACCGTGGGCACATCGCGGTGACCGGCTTCGGCTTCTGGGCGGCGAAGGACGAAGAGCTGGACCGCATGTTCGGGTTCAGACCGGCTCCGGTTCCGCCGCCCGGCTCGACCATCTCCGAGAAGGACGCCCCGGAACGGTCGTCGAGCGCATGGACCCGCCCGGGCGAGCGTCCCCTGCCCACCGGCCCTAGCCGCGGGCCAGGCGGACCCCGCTGAACTGCCAGCGGGCGTCGGGGCGGAAGAAGTTGCGGTAGCTGGCCCGCAGGTGGCGCCGCGGCGTCGCGCAAGACCCGCCGCGCAGCACCATCTGGTTCACCATGAACTTCCCGTTGTACTCGGAGAACGCAGCCGGAAACGGCCGGTATCCCGGATAGGGCCGGTACGCGCTCGCGGTCCATTCCCACACGTCCCCGAACATCGCGACCAGCCCTTCACCCGGCCGGTCGCGCGGCTGCAGGGAGCCTGAATCGAGCAGGTTTCCCTCCACCGGACACGACGCCGCCGCGTGCTCCCATTCTTCTTCGCTGGGCAGCCGCGCCGCCGCCCAGCGCGCGAACGCGTCCGCCTCGTACCAGCTGACGTGGCAGACCGGCTCGCTGGGGTCGACCGGCCGCCGTCCGGCCAGCGTGGTCACTTCCCAGCCGTTGCCGTCGTTGTTGGACCAGTACGCCGGCGCTTGCCAACCCCGCCCGCGCGCCACTGCCCATCCGTCCGAGGTCCACAGCTCCGCGCGCCGGTACCCGCCCGCGTCCATGAATGCGCGCCACTCGCCGCAGCTCACCGGCCGGGTCGCCAGCTCGAAGGGCTCCAGCAAGGCTCGATGGCGCGGCCGCTCGTTGTCGAAGGCGAAGCCCTCGGTCCGGGCGCCGATCTCCACCGTCCCTCCCGCGAACGCCTTCCAAGCCTGCCGCGACCCCATCTGCCGTTCGTGATGCGCCGGGCGGTAGATCGCGCCCAGCGGGTTGGAAGCCAGCGCCGCCTTCACGTCGGTGACGATCAGCTCCTGGTGCTGCTCCTCGTGGTTGACGCCCAGCTCGATGGCGAACGCATGCCGATCCAGCTCCGCCCGCCCCATCCGCGCGAGGAATCCCTTCATCCCTTCCCGCACGTGCCTGCGATAGGCGCGCACCTGGTCGACGGTGGGCCGGGACAGCGCGCCCCGCTGCGCCTGGGCGATGGGCACGCCCACCGCGTCGTAATAGGAATTGAAGAAGGAGCGATACCGGGTGTCGAGCGGCGCATAGCGGGGATCGCCCGGCGTGAGCACGAACGTCTCGAAGAACCAGGCGGTATGCGCCAGGTGCCACTTCACCGGGCTCGCGTCCGGCAGCGCCTGCACCACGTAGTCTTCCAGCTCGAGCGGCGCGCAGAGCGCCTCGGTCCGGTCTTGCGTGGACTGGAAGACCGCTGCCAGCTCGTCGCGCGTCACGTCGCCCTCGAGGGACTACCGCTCTAGCACGGACCGCGGCTCAGTGCATCGCTTCGGCGTTCGTCTGCGGAGCGGTCGGGCCGGGCGAGGCCACCAGCAGCGAGCGCAGCCGTTCCAGGTTGAGCGGCTTCGCCAGCACCCCGCGGACGTAGCGGCGCCGGGGATCGGACTCGCCGATCTCGTTCGCCCACCCCGTCAGCATCCACACCGCCGTCCCCGGGGCGACCCGCTGGATCTCCCGCGCCACGTGCCAGCCGCTCACCTCCGGCATCCCGACGTCGCAGAGGACCAGGTCGAACCGCTCGCCCTGGTCGAAGAGCGCCAGCGCCTCGGGTCCGCTGCGAATGGCCTCCACCTCCTGGTTCTCCAGCTCCAGCACCTCGCGCAGCACTTCCAGGTTGTCCTCTTCGTCGTCGATGATCAGGATCCGCTGCGTGCGGCGCTCCGCGTGCGCCTTGCGGACGGGCTCGCGGCGGGGCGGGGCGGCAAGCGGGACGTCAGCCTCGATGCGGACTCCGGCGGTGTCCGCCTCGGTGCGCGCCATCTCCACGGCGCCGGTCAGGACCGCCGCGAGATCGAGCGGGTCGCTGGGGCGATCGCGGCGCCTGCGGGCCAGGTCCTGCAGCCGCGCCACGATCCGCGCGGCGTCGCCCACCACCCGCGCGACGACGTCGAGGGAGCGCCGCGAGCGTTCGAGCCGGGGATCGGCACGCAACATCGCGACCCGCAGCGCGATCACGTTCAGCGCGTGGTTGAGGTCGTGCGCCACGCCCGAGGCGAGCACGCCCATGGCGTGCATCCGCTCTTCATGGAGCAAGGCTTCGCGCTCGCGCTGCAGCTCGCGCTGGCGTCCCAGCTCGGCGGTGACGTCGTGGAGCATGGCCAGCGCCTCTCCGGCGTCCAGCCGCTCGAGCCGCACCTCGACGACCTGGCCGCCGCGCTGGAAGCGGGACAAGTAAGGCACGGGCGCGAGGGTCGCTGCCTCGCCGCGGAGCAGCTCGCCGAGCGACTCGTACCGGACGCGCGCGTGCGGCCCGGTGAGCCAGCGCCAGGGCCCGAGCCCCGCGTCGAGGGCGCGGAACCTCTCGTTCTCCTCTCTCAGCGTGCCCGCCGAGACGACCGCCAGCGCGGTCGTGCGGGATGAATCTCTCCAGCGCGCGAACGGACCGCGCGGATCGGCGGGGGGCATGGCGCAAATGTGCGTCGGCTCCGTAGTGACCGGTAGCGCTACGCGCCAAGATCCCTGAGGACCCTCGCCGCCGAGTTGTGGCCTGCCGCTCCGATCACCGAGCCGGCGGGGTGGCACCCCGCGCTGCAGGAGTACACTCCCTCGATCGGCGTGGCATAGGGGAGGCGGTCGGCGAAGCCGAAGGAATTGTCGACGTGGTGGATGTGTCCCCGCGTGATCCCGAAATGCTTCTCGATCTTCGGCGGCGTGAGCGCGAACGTGTCGGCGACTCGCGCGGAAGTGCCGGGCGCGAAGCGGTCACAGATGGAGAGCAAGTGCCGGATGTACCGCTCTTCCTCGGCCTCCCAGGTCGTTCCCGCGAGCTGGTAGGGGACCCACTGCACGAACAGCGCCGAGTTGTGGTGGCCCTGCGCATCGCGCAGCGAAGGATCCACCGTGGTGTGCACGTACCACTCGATGGTGGGGAGCTCCGGCAGCCGGCCCGCCTTCACCTCGGCGAAGGCCTTGCGCATGGCGGGCATCACTTCATCCTCGTCGGGCAGCAGGTGCATCGTGCTGCCGAATTGCCCGCGGTCCTCCGGGAGGCAGGTGAACCGGGGCAGCTCGCGCAGCGCAAGGTTGACCTTGAACGTCGTGCCGTCGCGCCGGTACCGGTCGACCCGCTCGTTCCAGGCGGAGGGCAGCTTCTCGCGGCCGATCAACCCACCCAGGCGGAACGGATCCGCGTTCACCACCACGGCCCGCGCCCGCACCTCGGAGCCGTCGCGGAGCTGCACGCGCAAAGGGCCGGTGGCGAGGGCCTGCGCCGCCCGCCCGGTCTCGATCCGCGCGCCCGCATCCCGCGCCGCCGCCGCGAATCGCTGCGTCACCGTCCCCATTCCGCCCTTGACGATCATCCAAGTGCCGTCGCTCTTGGGGAGGCGGCACATGTTGTGGATGAGGAAGTTCATTCCGGTCCCCGGCGTGTCCCAGTCGCCGTTGAGGCCGGAGAAGCCGTCGGTCACCGCGTACATCGCCTTCAGCAGATCGCTCTTGAACCCGAAACGGTCCAGGTACTGCCCGACCGGCTTGCGGCAGAGGTCGACGAAGACCTTCCGCAGCGCCGGCCGGACGTACTTCGCCGCGGTGTCCTCGATGGAGAGCGGCTCCGTGAGCCAGGTGGGCGCGACGTCGTCGCGGATCTGCCCGATCTCCTCCTGCAAGGCCTGGTTGGCGCGGTAGTCCTGCTCGCTGAAGAAGCCGAGGAACTGCTCCTTCATCGCCGCGGCGTCGGACCCGAAGAGCAGGTACCGCTTGCCGGTGGTGGGCAGGAAGTAATGGGGATCGCGCCGCAACAGCGGCATCTCGACCCCGAGCTTCTGCAGCAGCTCGGGCGGCATCAGGCCGAGCAGGTAGGCGCCCGTGGAGGCGGAGAGCCCCGGCACGCGCGCGAAGGGACGCTCGGTCCGCGCGGCGCCCCCCACCACGTCCTTCTCTTCGAGCACCAGCACGTCGAGCCCGCGCCGGGCGAGCATCAGCGCCGCGACCAGTCCGTTGTGGCCGGCGCCGACCACCACTACGTCCGCCTGGTTGCGCATCGCGCCGTTCTAGCGGAGTGCGTAGGGGCCGGACAAGGACGGAGGGTGGAGTAAGATCGTCGCCGCTTGGCGGCGATCGAGGCGCACGGGCTCGGCAAGTCCTTCGGCGGGCGCACCGCGTGCCGCGACGTCTCCTTCTCGGTGGAGCGGGGCGAGGTCTTCGGATTCCTCGGCCCCAACGGCGCGGGAAAGACCACCACGTTGCGGATGCTGGCGGGGCTGTTCGCTCCCGACGCCGGCACGGCGAGGGTGGCCGGCTGCGAGATCGCTCCGGGCCGTCCCCGCGGTCCCGAGCTGCGCGCCCGCGTCGGGCTGCTGACCGAAGCGCCGGGGTTTTACGACCGGCTCACCGCGCGAGAGAACCTCCTCCACTTCGCTTTCTTACAGCGGGCGCGGGATCCGAAGCGGAAGACGGAAGCGCTGCTCGAACGATTCGCGCTCGGCGACCACGCCGACCGTCCCTTCGCGGAGCTGTCGCGGGGGATGAAGCAGAAGCTCGCCATCGCCCGTGCGTTGGTGCACGACCCCGAGGTGATCTTCCTCGACGAGCCCACCGTCGGCCTCGACCCGGAGGCCACGCGCGAGGTCCGCGGCGTGGTGGCGGAGCTGGCGGCCGAGCACGCCACCATCGTGCTCTGCACCCATCACCTGGAGGAGGTGGAGCGCCTCTGCTCGCGGGCCGCCTTCATCGCCGGGAGACTGGTGGCCATCCACGAGATGCGCGGCCAGCAGATGCTCCGCGTAGACCTCGCCGCGCCGTTCCAACCCGACGGCGTTCGCCCGCTCTGCCGGTCGCTGCGGGTTTCCGGCAACACGCTCTTGATCGAGCCGCTGGCCGAGGTGCCGGAGATCGTCGCCGCGCTGGTCGGCGGCGGAGCGCGCATCACCCGGGTGGTGCCGCACCGCGATCCGCTCGAGGACGCCTGGCTCCAGCTCCTGGCCGAGGCGCGCGAGCGATGATCGGCGTCATCCTCCGCAAGGAGCTGCTCGAGCTGCGCCGGTCGCCGGTCCTGCTCCTGTCGATGATCTCGCTGCCGGCCACCGTCGTGCTCGTGCCGGTCCTGCTCCTGGCGTGGCTGGTCCATGCCGCTCCGGAGCAGGCGCTCGCGTTCGTGCAGGACGTGTACGGCGTGCGCGCGCCGGGTGGAGTGACCGCGGGAGTGGCCGCGGTGCTCGCACGCAACTGGCTGCCGATGTTCCTGGTCCTTCCCATCTTCCTGCCCATCGTCCTCGCGGCGCAGTCCATCGGGGGCGAGCGCGAGCGCCGCACCCTGGAGCCGCTCCTGGCCACTCCCGTCAGCACGGCCAGCATCATCCTGGGCAAGAGCCTGGCGGCGCTCGCCCCGGCGCTGGCCATCACCTGGATCGCGGCCGCGCTCTTCTGCCTGGGCGTCGACGCCGTCGCCGGGGGGATGGTCTTGCCGGACGCGGCCTGGCTGTTCGGGACCCTGGTGCTCTCGCCGCTCCTGGCGCTGTTCGGCAATGCCACCGCGGTGGTGGTCTCCTCGCGCGTGCTCGATCCGCGCGCGGCCCAGAACCTCGCTGCGACCACCGTGCTGCCCTTGCTGGCCCTGCTGGTCGTCCAGCTCGCGGGGAGGATCGCGCTCGGCCCACGCTTCTACTTCGTCCTGGCGGGGGGCGTGGCGCTGGCGGACGTGGTCCTGATCCGGGTCGCGGTGCGGCTCTTCGATCGGGAGCGCCTGCTGACCGATTGGCGCTGAACCCTGCCTGCGGCAATCTTTCCTGCTGCCGCGAGCCGCCCCGCGGGGCTATAACCCCAGTCATGCAGGCCGTCGCGGACAAGCCCGGAAAGCTCGTGCTCCACGCCGGCTGGGTCGCATTCGCGGCGCTCGCGCTGGCGGTGCCGATGGGAGTCCTGCTGCTGCGGCAGCGCCCCGCGGCCGATCTGCCGACGCTGGGCGATCTTCCAGCCTTCTCGCTGGTTTCCGAGGACGGCAAGGCCTTCGGCAAGGGCGACCTGCTCGGGCGGGTCTGGATCGCCGACTTCGTCTTCACCTCCTGCTCCGACGCCTGCCCGCGGCTGCAGGCCAAGATGAAGAAGCTCCAGGACCGCCTGATCCCGCTGGAGCAGGGGGGCAACATCTCACTCCTCTCGATCAGCGTCGACCCCGAGCGCGACACTCCCGAGAAGCTCAAGCAGTACGCGGAGACTTTCGCTGCCCGGCCGGGCCTCTGGCGCTCGCTCACCGGCGACCAGAAGGAGGTGGAGCGCACCGTGGTTCGCGGCTTCCACACCGCCATGGCCAAGGTGCCGGCGGAAGGCGCGGATCCGCACCTCGCCGCGTTCGAGATCATGCACGGCGAGCGGCTGGTGCTGGTCGATCGCCTCGGACGCATCCGCGGGTACTACGACGCGGACGATCGAGACCGGTTGCTGCGCGACGCGCGCTCGCTCACGCCAGGGGGTCGCGGGTGACGTTGGCCGATGCCTTGCCGAGCGTGAACGCGACGCTGAACGCGACCAGCGCCTGCTCCTTGTTCCTCGGCTACTGGGCCATCCGCACCAAGCGGTACGCCCTGCATTGGAAGTGCATGGCGGTCGCGTTCACCGCCTCCGCGCTCTTCCTGGTGGGGTACATCACCCGATTCGCGCTCACCGGAGTCCACCGGTATCAGGGCCCCGGCCGCACCTTCTACCTGGTGCTCCTCGGGACCCACACCGTACTGGCCGTCGTGGCGCTCCCGCTGATCCTGCGGACGATGTGGCTGTCCGCCGTGCGCAGGCGCTTCCCGCAGCACAAGCGGCTGGCCGTCTGGACGTTCCCCGTGTGGGCGTACGTGTCGGTCACCGGCGTGGTCGTGTATTGGATGCTCTACCGATTGCCTGTATAGAAGAC
>Ga0137363_10001809_pt1 | contig 12498 bp, 5 predicted proteins | sample MadtaG_FD_104800 | JGI IMG/M metagenome (GOLD analysis project Ga0137363, IMG submission 104800) | Vadose zone soil microbial communities from Angelo Coast Range Reserve, California, USA - Mad1_115_16 metaG | ecosystem: Environmental > Terrestrial > Soil > Vadose zone | place: USA: California...
GACGGCAAACGCCCACATCCTGGTCCAGACCGCAGTCACCGAACTGCGGGGTCCACGGCAGACCTCCGCTCCAGTTGGTGATACTGGTCACTCTCCATCCGCCAATGACAGTGTCTATGAGCCTGTTGGCATCGCCCATGAACTTTTTGCCCTTGCCGAACGGCAGCTCATAGATGAAGTTCGTTACCCACGCGTGATTGCGGTTCACATTCATGGGGCCATAGGCGACGCTGGGATCGATGGCAAAATAATTGCCGTCATGGTATCTCGCGCGGGAGAAGGTGTAATGCGAGACAAATTGAAGTCCCTGGGAGAATCGCTTTTCGACTTTCAACTGCAACGCGTTGTAATTGCTGCTTGCATCCATGCCAAAGTAGTTGCCCAAGTCCGATGTGCAGCAAGTCAACGTTACGAACTGGCCTGGATTGTTTGGATCCGGAACCAGATAGCCTGGATAAGTGAACCTGCCAGCTAAGGGACGCCGCAGGTCCGGGGCGATGCTGCCAAAACCGACGATGCTTCTCTGATTGAGGTTATATGCCGGCCCGTTACCGGCGAACCCGTGCGTGCCCTTGTTCCCAACGTAAGCCACTTCCACTGTCATCGTAGACGTTAACTGGTGCTCGACGGTCGCGTTCCACATATCTATGGCGGCAATACGTTGCTTCGTCGGACGAATCCTCGGGTCCACTGACCCGTCCGGACCTCGGAGTGGCAGTACACCCGACGAAGGAACAGTCGGGAACGGGGCCGGCGGCGGTCCAGTCGGAAAGTTAAGATAGTCCGACATGTTGTACACCTGGACGTTGTCACTGATTTTATTGGAGTTAACATCATGCGCGCTGATGGACTCGTGGACCAGCACGGGTAGGTTTTGAGTGACGGCGTGACCAAAGTTCGACCCGAACACCCCGATGTCGAAACTGCGACCGTAACCGATGCGTACGACGGTTTTTGGCCGCAATTGATACGCGATGCCCAGTCGCGGCCCGAATGCGCCGATGTAGTTTTCAATGTTGCCGTTTAATCCGTACGGGCCAAAACCGCCCACGCGGATGATGCCTTGGTCGACGTTTGCAAAGCCTCCGTTGCCCTTGGCATTCACAGATTCAGGAAGATAGTCCTCCCACCGGATCCCATATGTGACCGTCAATTTGTTGCTCATGCGGAATTGGTCCTGGGCATAGAGGAAAAGCCGCTTTTGACTCTCTGCGGCAGTTTGGCTCTTGCTGGCGAAGCGCTCGAAGTGGGAAACATCACCTAAAAGAAACGAGGCAAGATCCAACCCGCCGTCGACGGAACCCGTAAGCTTACCGCTCACAGGGTCGACGAGGGCGTTCCCAGTTTGCTTTTTGCTGAAACTCAGCTCCCCCGTTCGGTTCGCATCGCTCGGGAAGCGCAGGTTATGCGCAAAGCGCAGGTCCACTCCAAACTTCATGGCATGGTTGCCAGTGATTTTGGTCCAGTTGTTCACGAACTGGTATTGATGTTCATTCTCAATCAACGGACAGTTGCAGCGAGACGGATCCAGGCCGTCCCCAAAGTCCGTCAGTTGCGTATTCTTGTTGTCCCCGCTGTCCCACTTGAATGCCGGTAGACCTCCTGTGGAGGAATCGCTCGGGATGTTCAGCCCACGCAGTCCCAAAGCATCCGCCGCCGCAGCGTTTGCGTCCGGCTTGATCGAATGCGGATTGTATTTGAACCAGCCGAACCGGAAGTCGGTCAGCAGTGTGGTGCTGAGCGCCTTATCGAATCCCGCTGCCAGGCTATGGTTATGAATAATTGAACTGCCGCTCAGGCCGCCAACTCCGCCTCCCAAACCTCCGAGGCCAATGCCAAGGTTGGGTTCACCGGTAAGACTGTAGTACGCCCGCGTATACCGCCCAAAGATATGCAGATTCCCAGGCGCCTGGTAGTCACCACGGACGTCGAATGCATTGCCGTGGAAAGGACCCGAACCCGAGCCAAAAAAGTTATTGGTCAGGTTAGTGTTAATCGGTGCCGGGAAAAGCTTTAAAATCTTCACGGCAACCGGAGACAATCGGGTCACCGGAATCAGATTGCCCGCAAATGGTGTGCGTCCCGCACCTGTATTGGGGTTTCCCGTATTGGGGTCAAAAACTTGTCCCGTACCGTTAGGAACGTTGCCGAGGTATGCGCTTAAATTGCACATCGCATTAGGATTCGCTACCGGGTCGACCGTGCAGCTGTCCAACACCGTTTTAGCCGGAATGGTTATGTTGTTGGTCACACCATTGGCCTGCCTCGTCCCCTGGTAATCCCCAAAATAGAACAACTTGTTCTTGATAACTGCCCCGCCCACAGAACCCCCAAATTGATTCCACTTCGAATGGGGCAAAGGCACGTTTGGCGCCTGGTTGAAGGGGTTGCGCGCCTGCGTGGCATCGGAGTTCCGAAACCAAAAAGCGCTGCCATGGATATCATTGGTGCCGGACTTGGTTGACGCCACCATCAATCCAGCGATGGACTTGCCGAATTCAGCGTCATAGTTCATCAGGGTGATCTTCGCTTCTTCCACCGAGTCCAAGTTAGGATTGATGATGATGATGCCTAGGATCGGGTCTTGATTGTCGGTACCATCCAGCTCGTAACCTGTGCCGCTGAAGTGTTGGCCCTGGACGAAAGTCTGCTGCGAACCTTGCGGGTTCTCCGTGGCGGCGTGGCTCCAGCCTATTTGCTGCGTCCCGGGAGCGGAGAGCAACAGCGACTGAAAGTTGCGGTTTACAAGAGGGAGCTTCTCAACGTAATCCGAATTGAAATCGAGCGATACATCGGCACGGTCCGTCTTGAGCTGCGGGACCTCGCCCGTGACTTCCACCGTTTGCGTCACCGCACCAACCTGTAATTGCGCATCAACGCGCACAGCAGTGTCCACCTGCACCAAGACACTCGCCACATCGTAAGACTTGAATCCTGGCGCTTCGACATGCACCTTATACGTGTCCGGGATCAGGTGAATCACCGAAAAATTTCCACTCTCGTTTGTGGTGGTCTGTTCAGTGGTGTTCTTCGTCACCGAGGTCACCGTAACATTGGCTCCAGTCACTGCGTTCCCTTGCGGGTCCGTCACTGTGCCAATAATGCTTCCGTACACTGCTTGCCCTTGAGATGTGCGAGCGCCAAACCCCAGCGCAAGACAAAGAACCAGCATCCATCCTAGAATCGCTTGCTTTTTCATTACACCCCTCCTGAGCACCCCAAGTCTTCGAATTCGAATAGGACTGCACGCTGCATAAACAGGGAATTCGCCGCCTTCGTCAGGTTGGTTCAATTGCTGCCAAGACCACGCCTCAACAGCGCCTAGCGCACCTGGACAGTCTTCAACGCAAAAACAGAATTGACGGCAACCTGTTGGAACCAACAGTCCGCAGCGGAACAGCCCCCAAACTCCTCGACCCACTGACGCTTCGTCAGCGTCATCCAATGAGCCAAACTTGATCTCCGCTTAAAGAGATCAGCACCCAAACTAGAACCGACGAAAAATTATGATGCCTTCTATCAGTTTTTTGAGTAACAGGAAAGTCTCGGTGAGTCTGATACGGTTACGTGGTATAAGCCGTGACCTCGCAAACAGATGCGAACCGCGTTACCTTGGTGTTACAATGCCGCATCGGTGGGTTCCCGTGACGGAAAGAGCTCTTTTTCTCGGCCAGATTGAAAAACTTCTTGGCAGCCATGCGCTCCATGGCTCCGAATCTCTTTGCAAACTGCTGCGCTATCTCGCAAATCATTCTTTGGATCATCCCGGCCTTTCCCCGAAGGAGTATCAGATTGCGACAGAAGTCTTCGGCCGCCAGCAAGACTTCGACCCACATGTCGACTCGATGGTTCGGGTCCAAGCCGGGCGCCTGCGCACAAAGTTGGGCGAGTACTATGCCTCTGAGGGCGTAGACGACCAGATCATGGTGGAACTGCCCAAAGGCACCTACGCCCTCACTTTCCACTCGCGTCCTCACGGGGCAGGGCGGAACCACGCTGGTACTTCTCACGAGGCATCAAACAATTTGGAGGCCAATGGCCGGACCTCGCGTGCCTGGATCGTCACCGTTGTTGCGCTCTCAGTTGTTCTCGCCTCCGCCGTGGCCGTGGCCACCGACCGGTTTCTGACACGCAAAACCGCTGAAGCCCGGCTAACCGGCGACACCTCGGATGTGCCGGTGGCTTTTCACGTTTTCTGGAGGGGGTTTCTCACAGGGCCCCAAGAGCCGTGGGTCATCTTCAGCAACGCAGCCTTCGTCGGCCGGCCATACATGGGCATGCGCTATTACAATCGTGCCAAGGATTCGGGCGCGGTGATTACGGATCACTACACCGGGGTTGGTGAAGTGCTGGCGGTGCACGCTCTCGATAGCGTTTTCGAGAAACTTCATCAGCAAATTCGCGTCAAGCGCGGCAGCTTGTTTTCCTTGGACGATGCCAAGAACAACGATCTCATCTTCATTGGCTCGCCTTCAGAGAATCTGACGCTCTTGGAGTTGCCAACCACTCAGGAATTCGCCTTCAAACAGATCACGTCTGGGCCCCGCACGGGCACCATGGAGATCATCAATTTCCGTCCTGAATCGGGCGAATCGAAAGAGTTTCTTCCCTCTTCGCCTGACGAAACTCTGACCGAAGACTATTCGGTCATTGCCCTAAAACGAGGATTGAACCCTGCACATTCGGTATTGATTCTTGCAGGTGCCACTACCATCGGCACGCAAGCCGCCGTCGAGTACGTCTGCCAGCGGGACTCCCTTGAACAGCTCCTGTTGCGGCTGTCCGTTTCCAACTCGGGTGAACTGAAACCATTCGAAGCGGTAATTCGCGTGAAAGTAGCCAAGGGAGTTCCTGTGGGTTCTGAACTTGTCGCGCTGCGCAAAGGTTCTTGAGTTTTGAGGCAACCATTCGCACTCGACAGGGGCATCCGTTCCCCATCTTTTCACTGCTCGTTTTCTTTATTTCCTTTGAGAACGCGGAGGCGTCAACCGAGGATCCAATGCTGTGGCCTTGCGGAATTCTTCTTCCGCTTCCTCGGGCTTCCCCTGCCGGTGCAGCGCCAAACCCAATTCAAAATGGGCAGCCGCATAGCTTGGCGAGGAGTTGATCGCCGCCCGGAATTGTGAAATAGCGCCATCGAGATCTCCCGCGTTTAGCAGCCGGCGTCCTGAATTTGTCGCAAAAAGAGCGGCTTGCTCGCTGGTTTTCTCTTTCGCAATCTCTGCACCTGCTTTACTTTCTGCTGCCGCGCCTTCTGCGTCTCCCAGCTGGCGAAGCACGGCCGCCAAAGTTGTATGAGCGCCTGCAAAATCCGGTTGCAGACGGATTGCTTCCCGCAAAGCAGCCGCGGAATCCCAGAGCTCGCCCTTCTGCTTCAGCACCGTTCCAAGCGTGTAGTAGGCTTCTGCGTAGTCCGGTTTGGCATGAATCGCTGCTCGCAATTCCTCCCCTGCCGCGGCAAACTCTCCTTGCTGCCAGAGCGTCACGCCGAGTGTGTAGTGCACGTCCGCTTGCAATGGATCCAACTGTGCTGCCTTGCGCATTTCGGCCATGGCTTCCGGCAGCTTGTCTTTCAACTTGAGCGCCAGTCCTAGGTCGTAGTGCAGGGTTGCATCCTCAGGGGAAAGCTTGATCGCTGATTCGAATTCAGAAATGGCAGCATCAAAGTCCGCTACTTGCAGATGCGCCGCGCCCAAATTCCCCAAGTATCCGCTGTCGTCGGGCCGCAGGCGAACGGCTGTTTGGAACTCGGCAATCGCCCCGGTGCCCTCGCCCGTCTGCAAGAAAGCGAGCCCGAGATTGTTATGTGCGTCGGGATTTTCCGGCTGCGATTTTACGGCCTCGCGAAATGCTTTGATCGCTTGCTGCACCTCGCCACTATGCTGGAGCAGCATACCCAGGCTCTTTTGCGCGTCAGGGTAATCGGGCCTCAACGCAACACAAGCTTGCAGCTCGCGGACTGCCGCAGCCGTCTCACCCTTGCTCTTCAGAACTTGCGCAAGATAATAGTGAGCGCCTGGTTCCGCGTTATTCAATTGGATTGCAGTTTGAAAATGCTGCTCAGCTTCCTCGACGGATTTTTCCTGATACCGCAGAACACCGAGATGAAAATGCGCCGAAGCATAGTTCGGCTGCAGTCGGAGGGCCTCGATAAACTCCGCACCAGCGCTTTGAGCCTCAGACTTCTGCATCAACACGCTACCGAGTTCGTCGTGTAATTCCGCCCTTTGCGGGTCCAGCTCGATCGCTCGCCGGAACTGGCCGATGGCGCCTTCGAGATCCCCATAAAAATCGAGTGTGCGCGCCAGAATATGATGAGTCTCGGAATCCTCCGGAGCCAGTCGCACGGCCTCCTTCGCTTCCCGCAACGCGGCGGTCACGTCTCCTTTTCGAACGAGCGCGCTGGAGAAATTCAAGTGCGCCAGCGCAAAATCGGGATTCAGTTTCACCGCGGACTGAAAGTGAGCGATCGCGGAATCGATCTCTCCCTGGGCGAGCAAAACCCAACCCAGGGAGTTGTGCCCCTCGGGACTCTTCGGCGCAAGCCGCACAACTTTCTCGAAATCCGCGCGCGCCGAAACCAGATCACCCTTTTGCAGCGCCGCCATGCCTTGCTGGTAGGTGGCGCTCGCCCGCGAAGCTGCGTCCGCCTTCGCTGAGCTGGCGGATTGTGCAGCGGAGATCGCGGCAGAAGCCGAGAGTAGAAACACCAGTGCGGCGCACTGTTGAAAGAAAAATATCCGGCGATGAACGAGAATCAATCCCACGCGAAAGTTACCTGTAGAGCGTTCTCAAAAATACTAGCACGTTCGCCGGCGCGCATCTCTCCAGCATCTGTCTGGTAGAAATTCCCGCCGGTTTGTCCGTCTTCGAATGGACCTTGCTATCATTAGAGATCGATGATTCTCCATTCTTCTTTTCTCAGACTTCTTTGCTTCTTTGGGCTTTGCGCTTGGCTCTCCATGCAATCCGCCAATTCTCCAAGTGTTGGCACTGCCAAATCCGAAAGCACGAACGCCAAGCCAATCGCGCATTTCACTGATGTGGCGCAGAAAGCCGGGCTCACCGCTCCGATTATTTTCGGCGGCGAAACCACGAAAAAATACATCATTGAAACGACGGGCACCGGCGTTGCCATTTTCGATTACGACAACGACGGCTGGCCTGACATTTTTGTCGTCAACGGCACGAAGCTGGAGGCTCTCGATTCGAACAAAGCGCCGACAAGCCACCTCTACCACAACAACCACGACGGTACCTTCACCGACGTCACCGAAAAGGCCGGCCTGAGTCACACGGGATGGGGACAGGGCGTATGCGTCGGTGACTATGACAACGACGGTTTCGAAGATCTCTACGTCACGTATTACGGCAAAAATGTTCTGTACCACAACAACGGCAACGGCACCTTCACCGACGTCAGCGAAAAAGCCCACGTCGCCGGCACTGGCAAATCTTGGGGCACGGGTTGCGCGTTCGTCGATTACGACCGCGACGGTAAGCTTGACCTAATGGTTGCGAACTACGTTGATTTTGATTCCGCCACCGCCTTTGCGCCGGGCGAGCGGCCTTCCTGCATGTGGAAAGGCGTTCCGGTAATGTGCGGGCCTCGTGGTTTGCCGTGGGCGAAAAATATCCTTTATCACAACCTCGGCAACGGTACGTTTGAGGACGTTACGACCAAAGCGCACATCGATCAGACCAACGGCCATTATTCTTTCAGCGTTTCGACGTTCGACTATGACGACGACGGCTGGCCGGATATTTTTGTCGCGTGCGACAGCACCGCCAGCATTCTCTATCACAATAATCGCGACGGCACATTCACCGACGTCGCCGTTGTTGCAGGCGCGGCGTTCAACGATGACGGGCGCGAACAAGCCGGAATGGGCTCCACGGTTGGCGACTATGACGGCGATGGCCGGCTGGATCTTTTCAAAACAAATTTTTCAGACGATATCTCCACGCTCTACCGGAACAATGGGGACGGCACCTTCGACGACAAGACTTTCCCCGCTGGGTTCGGCTTGAACACGCAGTACCTCGGCTGGGGCGTCATGTTTCTTGACGTGGACAACGACGGCTGGCCCGATCTGCTGCTGGTCAATGGCCACGTCTACCCCGAAGTGGACAGCCAGCACCTGGGCAGCAACTTCAAAGAGCCGAAGATTCTGTATCACAGCAACGGCAATGGAACGTTCACCGATATTTCTGCAAATGCGGGGCCGGGAATCACCGCGGTGAGCTCTGCTCGCGGACTGGCGGTCGGCGATTTGTGGAATGACGGCCGCATGTCCGCAGTGATCAGCAACATGAACGCGCCGCCAATGCTGCTGGTGAACGACGTTCGCAGCGGCAATCACTGGATCGCATTTCGCACGATCGGCAGCAAGTCCAATCGTGATGGCATCGGCGCGAAGATCACTGTGAAAGCAGGCACAGGCACGCGCACGCTCGTCAACGAAGTGCGTAGTGGCTCGAGCTACATTTCCAATAGTGATATGCGAGTTCACTTTGGCCTCGGCGCCGCCTCCAAGATCGAGTGGGTGCAGGTGCGCTGGCCCAGCGGATTGGTCGAACGCTTTGAGAACTTGCCTGTTGACTCCATCCACGCTTTGAAAGAAGGCTCCGGCACTGCAGTCAGTCCTGCCGCTCTTGCAAAGCCGTGATTTTTAAGCAGGTCGCTAACTGCGTAGGGGGATGCCACCCAGGATGCCACCCCCCGCCGGCATTTTGTATGAATATCAAAACAAAGGGGTTGCTAAATTTGCAATTCGTAAGTCGCTGATTCTAAAGGGCGCGATTTCAGTTGCTCTGGACCGGCAAGGGCGGAAATAGCGGCCTTAAAAAAGAAAAACGGGAGCAAGCTCCCGCTTTCCACATGTAGTTCTCTACAGCATTAAATGTACCAGGAAATAAGGAAAAGCCAATTGTTTTTCTTCTCGACGGACGATTGCGATGAAGTTGACCCGCACACACAACCCAGCGTATGCGACACCCAGCGGGAGGTGCCGCGCCTACGGCGCTCGCGGATTTTCTTATTACATTTCCCAGCCCTTACAGGCTGGGCTAACATTTGCTGCGCCTACAGCGCACTCGGCACGAGACGGTTTGGCCGTTATAGGTGAAGCCGGCTCCAAATAATTAGGCAGAGCATTGTCTTATCATTGCGGTATACGCGCTCAGCCGAGGAGAGCGAGGTACGTTGACCGCTCGAGTTTGCTGAACTGCGGAAAAGGATTACGATTTCACCGAAGAGAGGACGGAGGTGGCGACGATGGTTAAGGCGTGGATCGTAACGGGAGCTTTGGCACTTTGCTGCATGGCGGCGCCCATTGTGAAGGCACAACAAAAGGCCGTCGACGCGGAGGGGCATCAGTGGTGGCAGCATGCGGTGTTTTATGAGATTTATCCGCGGAGCTTTGCGGACAGCAACAACGACGGCGTTGGCGACCTGAACGGCATCGCGTCGAAACTGGACTATCTGAAGGATCTCGGCGTTGACGCCATCTGGATCACGCCCTGCTTTCCTTCCCCGCAGGTGGACTTCGGCTATGACGTCTCCGACTATGAGGCCATCGATCCGATGTACGGGACGATGAAAGACTTCGACCATCTGGTCAGCGAAGCGAAGAAGCGTAACATCCGGGTCATTCTCGATTTCGTCGTGAATCATACTTCGGACAAACACAAGTGGTTCGAGGATTCGAAATCGTCGAAAACCGCAGAGCACCGCGATTGGTACATCTGGCGTGACGGCAAGGGGCCGGGGCAACCGCCCAACAATTGGCTCTCGACCTTTGGATTGTCCGCGTGGAAGCTCGACCCGAAAACCAATCTGTATTATTACCACTACTTTTATCCCGAGCAGCCGGACTTGAACTGGCGGAATCCCGCCGTGGAAAAGGCGATGCTGGACGTGACGCGCTTCTGGTACAAGCGAGGCGTCGCGGGATTCCGCCTCGACGCCGTGGACACTCTGTTTGAGGACACGAAACTAACGGACAATCCCGTGCTGCCGGGCACCGACAAGTTTGGCCGGCCAAACATGGACGAAAGGTACAACAAAAAATTGCCGGAGGTTCACGACGTCATGCGCAAACTGCGCGGCGCCGCCGAGGAATATGGCTCGGTGCTGATCGGCGAGACGTGGACGTCGAATGTCTCCGAACTCAAGGACTACTACGGCGCGAAGAATGATGAGTTGCAACTACCGATGGACTTGATGATGACGGAGTTCAAGGGGCTATCCGCGGATCGCTACCGCAAACACATCGGGGCGGTGGATGCCGCAGGGGCCTGGCCCACCTACGTCATTACCAATCACGATATCGTGCGTTCCTACACGCGCTACGCCGACGGCGCGCATAACGACGACATCGCCAAAATGATGGCGGCGCTTTACCTGACGCTGCGCGGCACGGCCGTCATGTACTACGGCGAAGAAATCGGCATGGAGAACAACGACCCGAAGAACAAAGACGAGGTACAGGATCCCATCGGCAAACTCGGCTGGCCGCTGGAAAAAGGGCGGGATGGCGAACGCACACCCATGCAGTGGAACGACGGCGCCAACGCAGGCTTCAGCAAAACGAAACCGTGGCTGCCGGTTCCAGCGAGCGCGAAAACACACAACGTGGCCTCGGAACAAAAAGACAACAATTCCGTTTTGAGTTTTTACCGGCAATTGCTTGCGCTACGGCACAAAGAACCAGCGCTGCTCGACGGGAGCTACATTGCCTTGAATGAAAATGATCCCAACGTCTTTACCTATGTTCGCCGATACAGGGATGAAGCGATTCTTGTGGTGCTGAATATGTCCGCGACGGAACAAAAAGTGCAACTTGATTTATCGCCGCTCGGTTTCAGTTCACCGAAACTGAGCGTCTTGCTGACGGACTTTCACAAACCGCTGGCGGGTTTGACAGATGCATTACCGATGGAGCCGTATTCGGTGTTCATCGCCAAGATTGCGAAGTAGTCTCGGTGCAGATCATTGCTCATGGCATAGGTCTTACCTTGCCCGGCGCCTCGGCGACTCCAACATATTTGTCTGCACCACCGTAATAAAAGAGCCAGCGATCTTTCTGTGGAACCATACCTTCGACAAAGATGACGTTTGGAACTTGGCCAACTTTTTCCCAGTCTTTTTCCGGGGCGAAGATGGGAGTGTCCGAGCGGTAGAGAATTTTGCGGGGATCGTTGCGGTCGAAGATGGCGACGGCAGTACGGTAGACGAGATTGTCGTCGGCGCCGTTGTAAATGAGGACGATACCGTTGGACGTGAGAATCGGCGGAGGACCGGGTTCGACGACGCGAGAATCAAATTTTCCGGGGCGGCGCGGAAGAACCGGAGTTTGCGTGGCTTCGGTCCAGTGAATGAGATCGGTGGAGTAAGAGAGCCCCATTTGGTCGGTCTTGTCGACGGCGGTGCCGAGCCAGTACATCCAATACTTGCCGTCGATTTTCTCGGGCACGATCGCGCCGGACTTCGTCCAACCTCTGTTCCAGTTTCCTTTGTAGGCGGGAAGGATCACGCCTTCGCGTTCCCAATGAATGAGGTCGAGTGAAGTGGCGAGGCAGAGCTGGGCGTCTTTTCTGTTGTAGCCGGTGTAGGTGAGGTAGAACGTGTCGCCAAATTTCTGCAGGCGAGGGTCTTCGACGCCGCCGTCTTTTTCGTAGTCAGCCTCGGGGGCGAGGACTGGTTCAGCACGGCGAATGAAGTGAATTCCATCGCTGCTCTCCGCGTAGCCTAGCCGTGATGTCCCGGAGGTATCTTGCGCGCGGTAGAGCATGACGATTTTCCCGAACTTCAGCTGTTTACCGCCGGGCTGCATGGCATACGCAATCGGAACAGTTGGAACAGTGATGACTGCCGGATTGAACGTACCGGCGGATTCCCATGTTGCGCCCTGGGGGGAAATGATCGGTTCGTTCGAAGCGCGGGTCCAGGAGCCAAATGGGAGATCGGAGGCTGGAACGGCGATGGCCAGGGAGGCCAGCAGAAGGATCGGCGGCAGAACTGTTCTTGGTTTCATGAGACGTATCAAGGTCAACTCCGCTTGCCTAAAGTTAGCAGAGAACCTTACTTCGCTGGCTTAGGATTTTTGGGCGGATCGAATTGCATGGTGCGGACGATGCCTTCGCCTTCTTTGACGAAGATGACTTGGTTGGGCTTGATGTCTTTGAGGGTTTCGACGAGGCCGCTGGGCCAGCGGATTTCGAGGAGCTCGACGGATTCGGCTTTGCCGATGCCGAAATGGACGCGCAGATCATTCTGGGAGAAATAGCCGCCGCCGCTGCGCACTTCGTCGATTTGCGGATGCAGACTCTTCTCGCCGGCCCGATGAGTGACGCATTTGATGCGCGCGCCGATGCCGCTGCGATTGGATTTTGTGCCGATGGTCTTGATTTTGATCCAGTTGTTGCCGGTGCGTGAATCGCAGCGCAAAAGCTGAGGAAAATCGTTGACGGTGTTGACGACGACGTCGAGGTCGC
>Ga0137363_10001815_pt1 | contig 12477 bp, 10 predicted proteins | sample MadtaG_FD_104800 | JGI IMG/M metagenome (GOLD analysis project Ga0137363, IMG submission 104800) | Vadose zone soil microbial communities from Angelo Coast Range Reserve, California, USA - Mad1_115_16 metaG | ecosystem: Environmental > Terrestrial > Soil > Vadose zone | place: USA: California...
AATTGTCTCCGCTGCGCACACTGGTCATCTGCCCGGCCTTGACGATCACGCAAACTCCGGCCAGGTTGCAGACCTTCACCAGTCCTTCGAACGCGATCACATTCATCGTACCATTCGCATATTCCACAAAAAAATCGGTTCCCACCACGCCCGCGACCCCTGCCGGTGTGCGCACCTCGAATTTCCCGTCCGGTTTGGCGATCTTTTGCGCCTGCGTCCGGAGCTTTCCGTACGTCAGCTCCAGTTCGGTCTGTTGCGCTCCCGCGTCGTGCTTGACCACCTTCATGGACGATTCCGAACCCACGTTCAGCACCGAACCGTCGTCCAACGCGATGCGCGCGCGCGCATTCACCTGCGTATTCACCAGATCTTGCCAATCCACGGCGGTCTTCGCCGAGGCGGCGATGGTTTTCCCGCTGCGAGCTATGCCCACAGCCGGAATCACGCGGGAGACTTCACCGGCGCGCTGCCCCGCAGCCTGGGGCGCGGCCCAAACGTCTGCTGGAATCGAGATTAGAAACGAAAGCCATAAGGCCAGCCCGAAGGCATACGGGGACTTCGTCTTCATCGAGGACTCTCCTGGTTTTACAACGCGTATCTATTGTAGTTACTGGAGAGGCCCGGACCTGTCAACGCCAAACGGGGAGCGGTTTGCCCACTCTCTACATGCTTTTGTGAGCACAGGCGCCGGCATCGCTCAACTGCAAAAATGAAAGAGTGCCGCAGCCATATCGTCTTGCTGTTCCCGCCCGCGGGAAAAATTCTCGACCGCGGCGAAGATCCGTCCTAGCACCCCGGCGGGCGAGGCGAACCGTTGGGCGTCGCAAATCTCTTGCAGCCGCTCGATTCCGAATTGTTCTTCCTTTCCATTAAATGCATCCGAGATGCCATCCGTGCAGAAGAGCACCGAATCACCTGCCAGCAATCGCAGGGTCAGCGTCTCGTAGTTCGCCGAGGCGAATAAGCCCGGGGGGATCCCGCAGAGTTTCAGGTTGCGGCAGCCGTTTGCGGAGAGATGAAATGGCCCAGGCATGCCGGCGCTGGCAATTTGCAGTTCGTTACTGTGCGGGTTGAAAACTGCATACTGGATGGCCGTGTTCCGCCGGGGCATGCCGCGAATCATCAGCCGACGGTTCAAAGTCGCAAGGACATCGTGCGGCGAGGTGCCCGTCTTGTGTACGCCGCGCAGTGTTCCCACTGCCAGCGCCGCATACAGCGCCGCGGGCAGTCCTTTCCCTGAAACATCGCCCAGGTAGAGCCCGACGCTTCCGTCGGTCAGCTGGAAATAGTCCAGAAAATCGCCGCCCACCGCGGCCACCGGCTGAAATTCGTGCGAGATCATCACCGCGCCGGCGCGCAACGATTCCGCGGGCCGCATCACGCTCTGGATCGCGCGAGCTTCTTCGAGCTCTTCTTCTCTCAGTTTTTCGAGGGCGTGCAGTTCGAGCGGCGGCGCAGTCGTGTTCATTCGTTTGTCCGAAGGGGAGCGTTGCACCGGAGAGGGAAAATTCGGCGGTAGGAAGAAGTCTAACAGAGCGGGTGCGATTCAGAGCGAAAATGGGGGACGTTGTTTCCTAACGCACGTTGTTGTGCGTTCCGCTTGCCGCGCACGGCATGCGGGCCCACAATTCTTCCATGCGCTCTCTAGTCGGCGTCTTGGTCGGTGCGGCCCTTCTCTTTGTCGTGTATCGCTTCTATTTGAAGAGAATGCCCACCACGGATGAAGGTACCGCCCCGACGCAGGCCATCAGCCTGACCGGCGTTCGAATGGACCTGCTGCAAATTGCCGATGCGGAACACGGCTACATCGCCACCAACGGCCATTGCGCTTCGCTCGACGAACTCATCTCCTCCAAATCTATTTCCATGACCCGCACCGAGCGCGACGGTTATTCCTACACGCTCGAATGTTCCGGCGGTAATTTCACCGCCACGGCACGGCATCCGCCCGCACCCGCCGGCTCCCCCATTCGCTATCCCAACCTCGCCATCGACGCCACCATGCAAGTCCGCGAAATCGACTAGCCAACTGACCAGCAGGGTCATCCCTCGCGGGCGGAGCGCTCCGAGAGACTTGTTCCCAAATTCCGGGAACTTTCTCTGCGTGCTCCGCGTACTCTCTATTGCAAGCGGTTCCCCCGACAAAACGCGCCTCACCGGCGCCTCAAGGAAAGAAGGAGCACACCATGGGCGGAGAATTGATTGGATTAGTGGCCGTGATTCTGGGGATGGGCGTCCCCCTCGGCGCGCTGTATACCTATTACCGCGTGCGCAAGCTGCGCAGCGAAGAGCGGCTCGCGGCGATTGCCCGCGGAGTCGCTCCGATGGAGCCTGAATTGAACCAGGCGGCGCGTTCCCGCCGCGCGGGCGTCCTGCTGGTCAGCGGCGCGCTCGGCTACATCGCGACTTTTGGATTGATTGCGAGCATCCAGGCGGATCGTGACATTTGGACGGCTGCCGCGCTCGGCATCATTCCACTCGCGATTGGTATCGGGTATTTTCTCGATTGGTCGTTCATCCGCCGCGACGCCCGCGCCTCGAGCTAAACCGGCCGGCCGTACAGAAGGCAGGCTTTGCTTCGATTCGTCGGAGAGGCAGCCCGCCTTGAATTGCCTCGGCTCACAATTGCTCACGGCGCGCGCTTTTGGTCCACCACCAGCACGCCGGCTTCGGCGTAATTTGCCGAAGGAACATCGTGAAACGACACGTGAATATTCTCGCGTTTGGCTTTGCCATCTTCGATCAGCGCGGCCGTGACGCGTTCCGCGATTTTCCGTTTTTGCTCCGGCGTCCGGCCTTCCACCCAGGTAATTTGCACGTGCGGCATATTCACTCCTCCTTAGAACGGGCGACTCCCGATGACTTGCATGCAAAACGCAGGCATTCTATCCGCCGCCGCGGTTCCCGCAAAGCCTGCCGCGTCCCTGTGTTAGAATTACCTACCCATGAATTCGGCGATTCCTCACCTTATTGAGCTGCAACGCGTTGACCACCAGATCGCGATTTTGCGCGCGGACCTGGAAGGGTTTCCGAAACGTATCCGCGAAGCGGAAGCCAAACTCGGCAGCGCGCGCGCCGAGGTCGCTTCCGCGAAGGAGACCCACGCCCAAGCCGTGGCGGAACGCAAGAAGTTCGAGTTCGACGGGCAACAATGGAAAGACCGCGCGCGCAAATACCGCGATCAGAGCGGGGCCGTGAAAACCAACGAAGCCTACAAAGCGTTGCAGCACGAAATCGCCAATGCCGAAGCCGAAGTGGCCAAGGCTGATGACCGCCAGCTCGAAGTGATGATGGGCGCAGAGGAAGTCGAACGCCGGGTAAAAATCGCGGAGTCCAGACTCAAGGAAGCCGAACAGGCCGTCGCAGCGGAACGAAAAGAAATCCAGGCGCAAGGTGCGGAGAAGAAAAAACAACTTGAAGCCGCCACCGCCGAGCGCGAAAAAATCATTGCTCCGGTGCCGGAAGATTTGCGCGAGCTTTACGCGCGCATCGCCAAGCGGCACAACGGAACCGCCATGGCCGAAGCGCGCGACGGGCAATGCCGCGGCTGCGGCATGCGCGTCCTGCCGCATATCCTCCAGGAACTGCGCACGGAAAACAACGAAGAGGTTTACCGCTGCGAAAGCTGCGGCCTCATCCTCTACACCCTGGAACCAATTCCTATCGCGAGTCCGGCAGTTGGTTCGACCGGCACATCCTCCACGGCTTCGACAAATTCCTGATGCCGCGCCGCCCGCCAACTCCCCGTGGAAAAGGCCTCTTCGGCGAGGCTCCTTCGGAGCCCAAGCCGGCTGCTGCGGCGTACCGCGCCAACATTGACGGCGCCTCTCGCGGCAACCCCGGGCCCGCTGCTTACGGCGTGGTCATCCACGATGGACGCGGCGAAATCGCCGCCAAGCTGAAGAAATACATCGGCCGCATGACCAACAACGTCGCCGAATACTACGGCCTGATCGCCGCGCTGGACTATGCGGAATCGCATGGCGTGCGCGCGATTCGCGTCGAGAGCGATTCCGAGCTGCTGGTCAAGCAAATGCGCGGGCAATACAAAGTGAAGAGCGAGGATCTGCGCCCGCTCTTCGAGCGCGCTCAAAAAATGTCGAAAGCCTTCGATTCCTTCCGCATCGAACACGTCTACCGCGAGCAGAACCGCGAGGCCGACGCCCTCGCCAACGAAGCGCTCGATGAAACTGAGGGAGGAAAGCCCAAATTGCCCGCACCACCAAAATCCGCGTCAAGCGCTAAATCTGAATCTGGCACTAAATCCGAAACTAGCGCCAAATCCGAACCTGGCGCCAAATCCGAATCTGGCGCTAAATCCGAATCCGGCTCCAAACCCGAACCTCGGAAAATCCAGGCGCGTTTCCGTGGAGGTGTTCTGTATCTCTTGGAAGATGTCGAGTTGCCCGACGGCATGGTCGTCGATGTCTCGATCCACCTGCGCCCCAAACCTCCCGCCTAGTTCCGGCGCGCCACATAATTCTGCAACTTCTGAACTCATTTCAGTACGTAACTCCGGTAAAGGGTATCGCGCTGGGCGGGGATGAAGCCGGCGTCGGAGATGATGCGGCGGAGTTCGCCTTCGTTGGTGCGATTTTTCACGCCAGCGGCGAAGACGACGTTTTCTTCGATGAGGATGCTGCCGACGTCGTCGGCGCCGAATTGCAATCCGACCTGGCAGACTTTGATTCCGGGCGTGAGCCAGCTTGACTGGATGTGGTCGACGTTGTCGAGATACAGGCGGCTGACGGCGAGCGTCTTCAGGTAGTCGACCGCCGTGGCTTCCTGCACTTTTTTTCCAAGCGCGGTATTCTCGGTGGCAAACATCCATGGAATGAACGCCGTGAACCCGCCGGTATCTTCCTGAATGCGCCGCAGCCTTTCGAGATGATTGACGCGGTGGCGCAACTCTTCGCCGCAGCCGAACATCATGGTGGCGGTGGTGCGCAGCCCCAGGGAATGGGCCACGCGATGCATTTCTTCCCAGTCGTCACTCGTACACTTCAGCCGGGCAATTTTTGCGCGGACTTCATCGTCGAGAATTTCCGCGCCGCCACCGGGAATGGATTGCAGACCCGCGTCCATCAGCCGCTGGATCGTTTCGCGGATGCTGATCTCGCTGACTTCCGCGATGCACAGAATTTCGGGTGCCGAAAAGCAATGCAAATGCGCTTGCGGATAGCGCGACTTGAGGGAGCGCAGTAAGTTTTCGTAGTAGCCGATCTGCAAGTCCGGATGCAGCCCGCCCTGGAGCAAAATTCCGGTGCCGCCGAGTTCCAGCATTTCGTCGATTTTCTTGTAAATCTCCTCGAACGAGAGGATGTAGCCGTCCTTGGCGCCGAGCGGCCGGTAGAAGGCGCAGAAGGAACAATACTCGGTGCAGAAATTCGTGTAGTTGATGTTGCGGTCGATCTGGTAGGTGACGACGCGGGGGTCGTTTTTCGTCAGGCGCAATTGGTGCGCGGCCATGCCGAGGCCCACGAGGTCATCGGATTCGAGCATTTCGAGAGCTTGTTGTTTTGTCAGTGCCACAATGATCCTTCGCGAAGATACTGCTGCTATCCTAACGAATCCATGTCCAACCCCGAAACGGAACGGGCAGGGCAAGCCCCGCCCCTACAACTTCACGGCCTCTGCTTTTGCGGCGGCCCATTCGAGCGGTTTCGCTTGCAGGATCAGGCCTAGCTTTTCGGCATGATCGTAGTACAACTTCAGGCCGCGGCGATTTTCCGCGTCGAGGGAGAAATCAATGTTTTGGCGCAAGTACGATTCGAGCGTGCGCTCGGGCAATTCCAGCGCGCGCGCGGCGTCGAAGCAGATTTCCGGGATGCGCGACAGACCGAAATCCCGGGAGGCGAGGAAATCGGCGGTCACTTCGGGAGTGGCAGTGTCCCGCCTGGCTGCCCAGACCGCCAGGACGGCAGGCAGTCCGGTGAGGCTCCGCCATTCGCCCACCACGTCATAGACGTAGAGCAATTCCGAGTTGGCAATCCCGAGCGTGGCCGCCTGGCATAGCGTTTGTCCTTCCGCGCCGGGCCGCCTATCTCTTTCAATCCCCACGGCTATCCGCAAAGCCGGATCACCAATCAGGAGCGCCGCGTCAGCTTGCTGCAACATGGCGCCCAAGTCCGGCGGCGCCTCAAAGAACTCCGGGGCGATCTTCCACTTTTCCGCGCACAGGATGCGCGTCAGCGTCTGGGTGCTGCGCGAACTGCCATCCAGCGCGAAGGTCTTCACCTGTTCGATGGGTTTCTTGGCAATGATCAGCAGGCTGCGCACTTGCTTCTTTGAGGCAATGGCCATGTCCGGCAGGATCACTAGATCATCGATGCGCTGGTATTCGATGGCCGGGATAATCGCGACGTCGGCCTGGCCAGCGCGCAACTGTTCGGCGCACTGGGAGGGGACGGTGAACGATAAATCATATTTGCCGCACAGCGGGCCGTTGGTGAAGCCCCAGACGAGCGGCGCGGTGTTCAGGTATTGAACGATGGAGATGCGAAGTTTGGTCACAGGTTGAGAGGCACCTTTAAGTTTCAGTATAACAAAGCCAGATTCTTGGGCGGCAAGCTTCTGGTAGGAGGAATCCTTCGCCGAGTTCGGAAGGTCGGAAGAGAACGAAATATCTGTGATTTGTTGCCCCCGCCCTCCCATGATTTTCTAAAAGATTGACTCGTAAAGGTTTAGATGGTGGGGGGCGGCGAAAAGATTGAGAGCACAGGAGTTAGCGCGCCCAAAGATGTAGTCGGAAGGGGCGGGATAGCACGTGACCAATCCCCTCCTGTGTCGTCTATAGAGCCAGGGGAGGACCCCATGCCTCGACGCAACTTCTTTTTTCTGATTTCGTTGTCTGCTCTGCTCGCCCTCGGCTTTACGAGCGCACGAGCGAACCGGCATCGCCACTCCGTAAGCATCTCTGACGGACACAAGCACCCAGCAACCGATTGTTCCGATCTTCGCATGCGCTTTGACGACCGGGATGCCGTAGTGCGTTCCGAGGAGCGCACTTTGAGCAAGTCCGAAGCCCCGGTCCTGCAGATTCACCCGCACAGCAACGGCGGCGCCCAGGTCGTGGGCTGGGAGAAGGAGACCTATTCCGTGACGGCATGCAAAGCCGCGGCGGGCTCGGGCGATGCGGCGGAGAAGATTCTGTCCCAGATCACCATGTCCATCGAAAACGGCAGGATATCGACGAGCGGTCCTGGGGATGAGGAAGATTGGACGGTTTATCTACTCATTCGCACGCCAAAGTCCGCGTCCATCGATATGGAGACGATGAACGGTCCCATTTCCCTGTACGACGTGGACGCCAAACTCACGGCGCGGGCCCACAACGGTCCGATCAGCCTGAAGAATTTCTCCGGCGACGCGGAGATCACCGCGGTGAATGGCCCGATCAGTTTGGAGGGCAGCAGCGGAAGCGTGCGCATTCATACGGAGAATGGGCCGATTTCCGTGGCACTGGAAGGAAAGACGTGGAGCGGCACGGGCCTCTCGGCCGATGCAAAGAATGGCCCTTTGACGCTGATGGTCCCGAACGACTATCAGTCCAGCTTCATGGTTGAATCAACAAACTACGCCCCGGTAAGTTGCAAGGCGAGCATTTGCGACAATGCCCGCAAGACCTGGGACGACAATCACCGCCGCATCGAATATGGCAACGCCCCGGCGATGATCCGGCTTTCCACAGTGAATGGACCGGTTTCCGTCCGAGAGTCGAGAGAGAAACTCTAAGAGGTAAAGATTCCGCGCTGCAGGACAGTGTGCCAAGAGTCTTAAGCCCTCTGGGATGGACGCACTCCGGCTCTTGCGGATAAGATTTGGTGCATGCTGCTGGAGGCCCGCGTAGCACAACCTGTGACGGAAGCGGAAGCGGTTCGCCTGGCGCGCGAACTCTACGGGCTTGAAACAAGCGCATACGCGCTGCCGGGCGAATACGACGACAACTTCCACCTGACGAGCGCAGACGGACATGCGTTCGTCCTCAAAGTAATGCATCCGGCGCGGGAGCGGTCCTTCATTGATCTGCAATGCTGGGCCCTGACGCATCTAGCGCAACGCGCGCCTCAATTGCCTATGCCTCGCGTCACACCGAATCGCAGCGGTGAACAGTTTACTTCGATTGTCGCTGGGGACGGCTCGACGCGGCTCGTCTGGCTGCTCACCTTTGTGAGTGGAACAGTTCTCGCCGAAGTCCGCCCGCACACCCCGGAGCTTCTTAGTGATCTCGGCCGGTTCTTGGGCGAGATGGACGCGGGGCTGCAATCGTTTGCGCACGCCGCTGCGCATCGCGAGCTGAAATGGGATTCTTCCCGGGCTGGCTGGATCAAGGAGTACGTCAAGCATATTGCGGGTTCGCAGCGGCGCGCGTTGGTCGAGAAATTTCTCGCGCTGTATGATGCAGAAGTCCCTCCGCTCTTGCCGCGCCTGCGCCGCAGCGTAATCTACGGCGACGCGAACGACCACAACGTGCTGGTCAGCGATCCGTGGCCTCAGCCACGCAAGGTCGCAGGGGTGATTGATTTTGGCGACATACACCACGGGCTCACTGCATCTGAGCCGGCGATTGCGGCTGCTTACGGCATTCTTGGGAAAGAAGACCCACTGCAGACAGCGGCTGCCATCGTCGCGGGATATCATGGCGCGTTTCCGCTCGATGAGCTGGAGTTGTCCGTTCTGTTTGCTTTGATCGGCGCGCGGCTCGCGGTCAGCGTCACCAATTCCGCACACTGCAAAACTCTTAGGCCGGACGATCCGTACGTCACGGTCAGCGAAGCGCCTGCGTGGGAAGCTTTGGAGCGGCTGGCAAAAATCCACCCGCGTTTCGCGCACTACACTTTTCGCGCGGCTTGCGGGCTCTCACCCGTTCCGCAAGGCGACAAGATCAAGAGCTGGCTGGAAGCGAGCGCAGGCTCCGCGGCTTCGATTTTGGATGTTGATGTGCGGAGGGCCCAGAGCATTGTTTTTGATCTGAGTGCCGGCAGCACGTTTCTCGGCGCCGATCCCGGGGCTGCGGAAACTCCCGCACTCACGGAAAAAATATTTCACGCAATGAACTGCCCTGGCGGATCCGTTGGTGTGGGCCGTTACGACGAAGCGCGACTGCTTTACACTTCTCCATCGTTCGGCGCGAGCGGCAATCCCACGGACGAACGGCGCACCATTCACCTCGGCATGGACCTTTTTGTTGAGCCGGGCGCTCCGCTCATCGCGCCGCTGGATGGCGTGGTCCACATCGTCGCGAATAATTCCGCTCCGCAGGACTATGGACCGCTGGTCATCCTGCGGCATGAAACCAGCGATGGCGGGGAATTCTTCACGCTGTACGGGCATCTCTCCAAAGATTCTCTCGTTAGCCTGGAAGCGGGCCAGCGCGTTACGCGAAGTCAACCATTCGCGCGCGTCGGATCAGCACAAGAAAACGGGGGCTGGACGCCACACGTTCATTTTCAGATCATTCTCGATCTGCTCGAGCTGGGGGCCGATTTTCCAGGTGTTGCTGCTGCTTCGCAGCGTTCCGTATGGACGAGTCTCTCGCCGGATCCAAATCTCCTGCTCGGAATTCCGGCCGATCGCTTTCCGGCCAAAGAACCTGCTTTCGGGGAGACACTTGCCGCACGGCGCGCCTTGCTTGGGAAAAACCTCAGCATCTCTTATCAGCGCCCGCTGAAAATCGTTCGCGGGTGGATGCAGTATTTGTATGACGATGCGGGGCGAGCGTATCTCGACGTTTACAATAACGTGCCGCTCGTCGGGCACAGCCACCCTCGTGTGGTGCAGGCGGCGCAGGCGCAGCTCGCGTTGCTTAACACCAACACGCGCTATCTTCACGACAACGTCAACCGTTACGCCGAGCGGCTGACGCGGCTGCTTCCCGAGCCGCTGCGCGTGTGTTTTTTTGTGAACTCCGGCAGCGAGGCCAATGAGCTGGCTTTGCGCCTGGCGCGCGCGCATACGGGCCGGGAAGACATCATCGTTCTGGAACACGCCTACCACGGCCATACCAATTCACTCATCGATATCAGCCCTTACAAATTTGACGGTCCCGGAGGCCACGGGAAAAAGCCCTGGGTGCACGTTGCGCCCCTCGCGGATGACTACCGCGGCGCGTATCGCCGCGACGACAAACAAGCGGGTGTGAAATATGCGCGCCACGTTGCGGAGATCCTCGACCGCACGCGCGCTGACGGACGTGGAGTGGCAGCCTATATCGCAGAAACGCTGCCGAGCGTCGGCGGCCAGATCGTTTTTCCGCCGGATTATCTCGCGGAGGTTTACCGTTACGTGCGCGGAGCAGGCGCGGTTTGTATCGCCGACGAAGTACAGGTCGGATTCGGGCGTCTTGGAACGCATTTCTGGGGATTCGAAACGCAAGGCGTGGTTCCCGATATCGTTGTGCTTGGCAAACCGATTGGCAATGCGTTTCCGCTGGCGGCGGTTGTCACCACGCCGGAAATCGCCGATTCGTTCAGCAGCGGGATGGAATTTTTCAGCACGTTTGGGGGCAACCCTGTCGCTTGCGCGGCGGGTCTGGCGGTTCTGGATGTTCTCGAAGAAGAGAATTTACAGCAACACGCCTTGCGCGTCGGCGCGTATCTTATCGAAGGCCTGAAGACTTTGCAGACGCGCCACGCATTGATAGGCGAGGTGCGCGGCTCGGGATTGTTCCTGGGGATCGATTTTGTGCTCGACCGTGAAACGCGCAAGCCTGCTCCGTTGCAAGCCTCGTACGTGGTCAATCGCCTTCGCGATTGCGGCATTCTCGCCGGCACCGATGGCCCGCACCACAACGTCATCAAACTGCGCCCGCCGCTGGTTTTCTCCGAAGTGGACGCGAATCTCTTCCTCAAGACGCTGGATGCCGTCCTGCAAGAAGACGCGGCGCAACCCCGCCGCTAACTTGCCTCTCTTCGGCCCGTTGAGACTCTAAGATGCCTTCTGAGGGTTCGCGAAGAAACTACTATACGTCGGCCGAAAGGAGTCACAAGCAATGCGCGATTCTGGCCGGCCATCCAATTTGCTGTCCGGCGCGTCTCACGTAGCGTTCAAACCATGGCCACGGTAGACAGGCTGCGAGCAAAGCGCTATCGTTCACACTGACAGACTGATAGTCGGTGCGGCCTCAAAGCTTCCAGCCCTTAGGTTGTGCCCAGGTACAACAACCATGATTTTTGTCAGGCGCCTTTCTCTTTTCATATTGCTGATCCCTTGCTGTATTCCGGCGGCATCGGCGCAATCCGATCCCGTGGAGAATCCTCAGCGCTCCGCCGTTCATGCGACGCAGGCAACCTGTGACGAAGCCCCGGGCGAAGACGCCCTCGTCTCCTTGTGTGAGCCGCCCTCCTCCTCTGAGGAGGATGCCGCTCCTCCCGCCAGCGAGTTCGTTGCAAGCATCTCTCTCAACCTGCCCAACGGCACGCCGCTGCGCATCGCGCTGGACCAGCGCGCGCGCGTCGATCATCCCGGCGAGACAGTTCACGGCAAAGTCATGGAAACGGTCTATGCGTTCGACCAGCCGGTAATTCCAGCCGGCAGTATCGTCAGTGGCCGAATCATCAGCATTAGTCCGGTGTCCGGGGTAAAGCGCACACTTGCTTATGCCAACGGCAATTTTTCTCCCTTCCACAAATACGAGGTCACATTTGAGGCGCTCACGCTGCCAGATGGCAGGCAGTTCCCGATAAAGACGACGGTTTCATCGGGAACCGCTGAAGTCGTGCACCTGGTGAGCAATCCTGATAAAGCGAAACAGAAGAGTACGGCCGGTCGCGCGGCAGAGAACGCCAAGCAGCAAGCCAAAGGCAAAGTACAAGAAGCGAAAGATCAGGTAAATGAAACCTGGCAAAAGATGACAGCGCCCGGACGCATGCACCGATTCAAGGAGTTTTTGATTTCGCAATCACCGTATCGGCGGCAGTATCTGGAGCCGGGTACGCGCTTTGTTGCGGACCTCGACACACCGCTGGATTTTGGCGAGACCACGCGCACCGGCGGACAGCTCGCGGCTGTGGGAGGCGCGCCAGTGCCCGACAGCACCCTCAAAGCGCGGTTGGTTGCTGAAGTCAGCTCAGCGACTGCTGTGCGCGGCACGGCGGTCACCGCCATTCTGACCGAGCCGCTCTATTCGCCGGCGCACCAGTTAATTCTTCCTGCGAACAGCCGGCTGGTCGGCAGGGTTGTGCAAGCCAAACCCGCACATAAGCTGCACCACAACGGAGAACTGCGGGTGATCTTCGAACGCATTGAAACTTCCGAAGAAGCCGTGCAGGCGTTGTCTCAGATGCAAACGCGAGCGGAGAACTTGCAAGCAAGTTCGCAGGCCATGGCCGGCAACCTGGAAGGTCTTGAAGTGGCCCGCAGCGCGCATATGAAGCTTGACGAGGAAGGCGGGGCGCGCACAACCGACAGCAAGACCCGGTATCTGTCGACCGGGCTCGCGGTGCTGCTGGCCGCGGCCGCATCGCATCCGGATGGCGA
>Ga0137363_10001816_pt1 | contig 12477 bp, 10 predicted proteins | sample MadtaG_FD_104800 | JGI IMG/M metagenome (GOLD analysis project Ga0137363, IMG submission 104800) | Vadose zone soil microbial communities from Angelo Coast Range Reserve, California, USA - Mad1_115_16 metaG | ecosystem: Environmental > Terrestrial > Soil > Vadose zone | place: USA: California...
CGCAGACAACGCTTCCTGCGTAATCAACGGATGAGTTTCGCGGTGCCCCAAATATCCTGGAGGCGAACCGATCAATTTCGCGATTTCGTGCGAGTGTTGAAACTCCGCGCAGTCCACCTTGATAATGGCGCGCGGGTCGCCGAACAAGATTTCAGCAGCGGCCTCCACGATGCGCGTCTTGCCGGAACCGGTTGGTCCAAGGAACAACAGATTGCCCACAGGCCGTCCCGGCGAGTTCAATCCCGCGCAGAACACCTGGTACAAGTCCACCAGCGCCTGCACGCCTTCTTCCTGGCCGACGATCTTTGCGTCGAGCGAGGTCTTAAATTCCAAGGTGTCGGTACTGCGTTTCTCTGGGTCGAGCGGAAGAATTTCGTGGTTCATGTGACCGCCTCCTAGCGTCGCGCTGCCACAGCGGCGCTGCTCCCAAAACGCCCGCTTCCAGGACCAAACTGTTCCAATTTGACCTGGATCGTGGACTGCAAGAGCCGCAACTGTACAAGCAACTCTTTGGCCACTGCGGGTGATTCGGAAATTTGGAGAGCCGGCGGAAACAGGTCCGCCAGGTCGAGGTGTAACGCTCTCAGGGTTGCGATGAGTTTTTGGACTTGCGGCGAATCAGGATCGGCCAGATTGATCTGCTGATTCAGTTGATCGCGAAGCGCGCGCCAATTCAGATCGACGAAAGGATGCTTTTTGGAGACTTCGCGGACAATAGTGTCAGTGATTTTTGCGCGCTCGCCGAGACGTGCGAGGTGGAGTTGCTTCACTTTTCCGCCGCGGCGCACGTTGTGCACCAGATAAAACGAATTCCCTTTGCGACGAACAAAAGCCATGACTTCACCCTGAAAACCGCACTTTCATGCGTAGTGTATTTGTCTTCCACTACACTCGTCAATGTTAGATGCTCGTTTTCATCAAAAAGTGTCGTGAAAGAGTTACTTTGCAACTTACCGTCTTTTTACTGAAATCTCTCATCACTTTTTTTGTTTCGTTTCATTGATTTCTTGTATGCGCATTTGTTTCCGGTACCGAGAGATTTTTGCGACCGTTTGCACGGGTGCTCTCCTTGGAGCCCGCCAAAAAATGCGTACACCTATTCAACACGGCTCCGAAGATTTTGATTCTTGCCGGATTGGCGCGATGTCAATACAGTGTCTTTCCGGTGTACTTTTCTGCGCTGACCGGTCAGCGGAGGCCACTCGGCGGAGACAAGTCCCCGAAAAAACCCCGCGGAAACAGCGAAGGTAAACAACGATGTCCTGGGGTCCGGTGTATGCGTTCGTAAAACGAATTCCCCGCGGCCGGGTTATTACCTACGGGGGACTCGCCAAAGCTCTTCGGCTCCGCGGAGGAGCCCGCAGTGCTGGCCGTGCCATGGCCGCAAGTCCCTCCGGCAAAGGCGTTCCCTGGCACCGCGCGGTTGGTTACGGTGGAAAGCTGCTGATTCCCGAACCCTATGCCAGCTTCCAGCGCAAACTGCTTGAATCCGAAGGTGTTGCGCTCCACGAATCCCGCGTGGACATGAAAAAGCACGCTTGGACGCCCACCAAAAATAAACGTACGAAACGCAAGTCAAAGAAATAGACTTCCCGCCGCACACGTAGTCAAATCAGGGATCATTCGTGCCGAAGCGCGTGACCACTCGCTGCTGGACCTTTTCGGACATGTCGAATAATGCGGTATGCTGTCTGTTCAAAACTTATGGCCCATCCTGTTTTGCGCGTAGAAAACCTCACCAAGCGGTACGGCGATGTGGAAGCCGTGCGCGGCATCAGCTTTGAAGTCAGCGAAGGCGAGGTGTTTGGCTTGCTGGGGCCCAACGGCGCCGGCAAGACCAGCACCGTGGAAATTCTGGAAGGCTTGCGCAATGCGGACAGCGGCACCGTTTCCGTGTGCGGCTTTGATCCGCAGCGCAATCCGGATGAACTGAAGCGCGAAATCGGCGCGGCGTTGCAGTCTACCGCGCTGCCGGACAAATTGCGCGTGATGGAAGCGCTGCGGCTTTTTGCCAGCTTCTATAAACGGCGGCGCAACCTGGAAGATTTGCTGAAGCGTTTTGGACTCGAAGAGAAGCGTAATGCGTTTTACAGCCAGCTTTCCGGAGGTCAAAAACAGCGCCTCGCCCTGGCCATCGCCCTGGTCAACGATCCTAAGGTCGTTTTCCTGGACGAACCGACCGCGGGGCTCGACCCGCAAGTCCGCCGCGAAATCTACGACGTGATCGAAGAGCTGCGCCGTGATAAGAAGACCATTTTGCTCACGACGCACTATATCGAGGAAGCCGAGCGCCTTTGCGATCGCGTGGCCATCGTGGACCACGGCAGAGTGATCGCGCAGGGCACGCCGCGCGAACTGAAACAGACTTCTGCCGACAAAACACGCATCGAAGTACGTCTGGCCCGCGAAGAATCCCAGGCTACACTGGGATCGCTCGAAGGCGTTTCCGATTGCCGTTCGCTGAATGGCCTTTACGTCTTGCACTGCCTGCGTCCGCCGCAAGCCATCGTTTCGCTCGTGAAATATCTGGAAGCGCAGAACAACGAACTGATCGGCCTGGAAATTGCCGCGCCGTCTCTGGAAGATGTGTTTATCGAGCTTACCGGAAGGAGGCTACGGGATTGACGAACCTTCTCACCTTAACCCGCATGCGCATACGCCTTGCCTTGCGCAACAGAATGTTTTTCTTTTTCAGCATCGTCATGCCCTTGGGATTTTTCTTTCTCTATGCCGGGGTCTTCGCCAAGGGCGAACCGCTGGTGGTCGCTTATCTTCTCGGCCCGGTTTTGGCGCTGAACGTAATGGGCAGTTTCTGGGGCTTGAGCGCCACGCTGGTCACGTTCCGGGAACAAGGCATTCTGCGCCGCTTTCACGTCACCCCGGCCACGGCCACGGACATGCTTGTCTCCAGCATCCTGGCCAACTACGCACTTACGCTCCCAACCGTGTTGGTGGAACTCACCCTGGCGCGTTTGCTATTTCACGTCCCTGGCCTGGGAGACCTTTTTTCGGTTTTCCTCTTGGTTTCGACCGGCACAGTTTCGTTTGGCTCGCTCGGCCTGGTTATCGCCAGCGTCACCAACACCATGCAGGAGACTCAGGTTCTTAATCAGTTGCTGTGGCTCCCGCTGATTTTTCTTTCCGGAGCCACCATTCCCTTCACCTCTCTCTCAAAAACAGTCCAGAACATCGCGCTGTTTCTCCCGGCCACTTATTTGGTGCACGGGTTAAAGAACGCCATCGTCAATAATTTTGGCCCGCAAAAGATTCTTCTCCCGCTGGGCTCTCTCACGATCTGGTTCATTCTGACGCTCTTCCTTTCGTCGCAGCTCTTCCGCTGGGAGCCGGAAGCGAAAATCGGCCGCCGGGCCAAGCTGTACGTCGCTGCCACCGCAATTCCTTTCATTCTTCTCGGCGTGTGGGAAGCTCGTTACGGCCGCGTGATTGCGGAGGAAAAGATGACCATGCAGCGCGTGGACGACTCGGAAAAATCGGATACGCATGGAAAGCCGAAAGACCAGCAGCAAAGTACCGACCCGTCAAAGCTGGACCACTCCAAACCGCGGCAGTAGTCACTCCGGCGTTTCTCCGCTGGCATGCGCCAAATTGGTTCTGGCCGTCAGCAATTTTAACGTCACACTCAGTTGACCGCTCTGCGGCCGCATACGAAAATTGACGCTGTCGATGGCTGTACCGTATTCTGCAAAGTGAGTGGCTGCCGCAAAGGGAGCATTTATGCCGGTTCAGAAGACCGAAAAAATTTGGCACAACGGAAAATGGATTACTTGGGACGACGCGCGCATTCATGTCCTTTCCCATGTCGTTAGCTACGGCTCCGCGGTCTTCGAAGGCATTCGCTGCTACGACACCAAGCAAGGGCCGGCGATCTTCCGTTTGCGCGAGCACATGCAGCGGCTCGTCAACTCCGCGAAAATTTATCGCATGGAACTGCCCTTCTCCGTCGAGGATTTCGGCAACGCTGCCTGCGAACTGGTGCGCCACAACAAACTCGATGCCTGTTACGTGAAGCCGATCGTGCTGCGCGGTTACGGCGAAGTCGGCGTGAATCCGCTCAACTCGCCCATCGAGTGCTATATGGCCTGCTGGACTTGGGGCGCGTATCTCGGTCCCGAAGCGCTCACCAAGGGCGTTGACGTCGGCGTCAGCTCCTGGTCGCGTATCGCCCCGAACACACTGCCGGCGATGTCGAAAGCCGCCGCCAACTATATGAACTCGCAACTCATCCGCATGGAAGCCACATTCAACGGCTACGCGGAGGGCATCGCGCTCGATAAAGAGGGTCACCTTAGCGAAGGCTCCGGCATGAACGTGTTCCTGGTGCACGACGATGTTCTATACACGCCGCCGCTCTCCACCAGCATTCTTCCCGGCATCACCCGCGATTCTGTCGTAAAAATGGCGCAGGACATGGGCATCACCGTGAAGGAAAGTGTCATTCCGCGCGAAATGCTGTACATCGTCGACGAAGTTTTCTTTGTTGGCACCGCCGTCGAGATTACTCCCATCCGCTCCGTCGATCACATCCAGGTGGGCAAAGGCGTCGCCGGCCCCATCACACGAAAACTGCAGGAAGAATTCTTCGCCATCACCAGTGGCAGCAAACCCGACCGCCACAACTGGCTGACTCCGGTAAATGCACCTGTCGCCGCCACTTCTCGTTAAGCGCCAATTTCGGTATCGAAAGCTCACTAACAACTCGGGGCGCCATCACGCGTCTTATTTCTTCAGCAAACTTTTCCGGTTTTCTCTGTGCCTCAGTGTCTCCGTGGCCCTCCGGTTATTTCTTTCTTTCCGTATCCGACTAAACCTGTGGCGTCGTTGCTGCGCGCCAGCTAAAATCCAATCGGCCGTTCTTCCCTTTTAACCTTGGAGATGCCGGTGTACACCACCTCGCAGAAACTTGTCGCTGAATTTCTTGGCACCTTCGCGCTGGTCTTTTTCGGCGCCGGAGCGGTTTGCACCGAACGCTTCCTGCAGGGAAACGGCAGCGGCCCCCTGGGAGCCGCGCTGGCCTCAGGATTTGCGATTGCTGTCATGTCGGTAGCCTTCAGTCACATCTCCGGCGCGCACTTCAATCCCGCAGTGACCATCGGCTTCTGGATCACCAAACGCATGAGCACTATGGAAGTGCTGGGCTACTGGCTCGCGCAAATGCTCGGCGGAATCGTTGCAGCTTTCTGCCTGAAAGCGATTTTTCCGCGCGAGGACGCTTGGCAGCCAGTACTCGGCGGCACGCCCGATCTGGTACGCGACTTCACGCGACTGCCGGCAATGGGCCTGGAAGCGCTGATCACTTTTTTTCTCGTGCTGGTTTATTTCGCGACCACTTCGGAAGAAAACATCGACTCGCGCTCGCTTTCCAGTTTCGCCGTCGGGCTCGTATACACCATCGGCATTCTGATCGCCGCGCCATTCACCGGAGCCGCGCTCAATCCCGCGCGCGCGTTTGGCCCCGCGCTTGCCAGCACTCATTGGTCAAATCAGGGCGTGTACTGGGTCGGCCCCCTAGCTGGCGGCTTTCTGGCCGGGCTAATCTATGATGCGATGTACGCCAGAAAACGGCCCTAACACGTGCAAGCCAGGCTCGGCAGTTGACACTCACACCCTTACTCGCTGCTCAATCGCCGTTCTCCCTGTCCCATCGCGCGGGGTTACTAGCCCGCTACCCTCCCGTACGAGTTTGTTGCCCCTGCCATCGGCCGATGCTACTTTCGCGCTAGGCCTTTTACTCGATACCACGTTTGGTAGAGTTATTCTTTTGCACTTTTTATCTTTAACTGATCACTGAAGACTGAGGACTGAAACTTCCTTTATGGCCCTGAACATTGACGATCTTCTTCGCCGCGCCGTAGAGCAAAAGGCTTCCGACTTGCACCTCAAAGTCGGGAACCATCCATACCTGCGCGTGGACGGCGTGCTAAATCCCATCACCGAAGTGCCCCGCATCACGCCGGAAGAAATGCTTTCCATGGCCTTCAGCATGATGACCAACCGGCAAAAGCAAAAGTTCAAGGAGACTGCCGAGCTCGATATGGCTTATGGCGTCGCCGGCCTCGGGCGCTTCCGCGTAAACGTTTTTCAGCAACGCGGCAACGTCGGCATGGTTCTCCGCGTCATTCCAACCAAGATTCGTACTTCGGAAGAGCTGAACCTTCCGCCAGTCATCAACAAAATTTGCGAAGAGCAGCGCGGCCTGGTGCTCGTCACCGGAACAACCGGTTCCGGTAAGTCCACTACCCTGGCCGCAATGATTGACCGCATCAACGCCACGCGCTCCGATCACCTGATTACCATCGAAGACCCTATCGAGTTTCTGCACCGCGACAAGCGCAGCTTCATCAACCAACGCGAAGTTGAAGTGGACACCGCGAACTTTTCTACCGCGTTGCGCGCCGCGCTGCGGCAAGATCCGGACGTGATTCTGGTCGGCGAAATGCGCGACCTGGAAACCATTTCCACCGCTCTGCTGGCTGCTGAAACCGGCCATTTGGTTTTTTCCACGTTGCACACCTTGGACGCCACGGAAACTATCCAGCGCATCATTGCGGTATTTCCTCCACCAGAACAAAAGCAGATTCGTTTGCAGCTCGCGGCAACTCTAAAAGCGGTCGTCTCGCAACGTCTGGTGCGCCGCGCCGACGATCAAGGCCGCGTGCCGGCAGTCGAAATCATGATCGCTACGGGCTACGTCCGTGATTGCATCATCAACGCCGACAAGACCCGCTTAATTCATGACGCCATCGCCGCCGGCGGCTCGCAATACGGCATGCAAACTTTCGATCAATCGCTCTTCGATCTCTACAGCAAACAGCTCATCACTCTAGACGAAGCGCTCATACGCGCTTCGAACGCCGACGAATTCAAGCTGCGCATCCAAGGTGTCCGCTCCGCCGCCGACGCCGCTCGCGAAGAGATGGAAAAACAAATGGCGGACTTCGAACGCTTCGCCCGCAAGTAACTTCAGCTCACGTCGAATGATGACGCAGATTCCTTCCTGGGCATTAGGTCGACACAAGCCGTCAACAGTTCAAATTTCAGCGACTCCTATACTGGACCTCGTCGAACCTCTTCCGGTCAAGCCCGACCGCGTCGTGACCGGGAAATTTGCTGCGCCTTTTCTTATGTTCAAACGGTCCAGTTTCCAAACACATCGAGACCGGTTGGCTAAAGTGGCTGGAGCAAATCGAGCTAAGAATACTTCCGGTACCCCGGCGCCGTTACGTCGCTTACTGGCGTCGAGTAGCGCGATCAAAATGTGCCGGCAGGCTCTTCGAGCCGAAGCGGACTCACAAATATCTTCCCTCTGTATCCCATATTTTGATTTCTTCCTCGACTGAAAATAATTGCGTGGGGTCCTCCGCGAACCGGGCATCCAGTTTGTACGCCTGATCCTCCAGCGGAATCGCCAGCCACGAAAGATTCTTCACAAAGCCTCGCACGTAAAGCTCCATATATCTGTCGAATCCCAGAACTGCCATCTGCGTCGCATGCACAACGCCGTGAAACAGCGCGCGCGCATCGATTTCGTCGTGAAACACGATCACGTCAATGTACGTGATGGACCTCATGTGGACGAAGTCCAGAAACCTGCCAGCGCTCAATTCCCTGGCCTTGGCGTAAAACGGCGGCGGCGGAATCCGCACTCCTCCGGTCAGCGTGAATGTCTTCAAGCTTCCCAGCAACTCTTGCGGAAAGAAAGCATGGATTGGTTTTTTAAGCTGAATCGTCAATGGCTCGCTGTGCCGGAGGTACGTATCTCGCTCCTGTCGCATGTAAGCCGAAACTTCGGCAACCATCTCTTCAATGCGCTCTTCGGTGAACTCGCTGGGATTCATGCGCGCCAGGACTCTCTCTCATTAAGTTCAAAGCTACTCTACCTTTGACTCTTTGACCTGTAAACCAGGCGGGCCAGAGCGCTCTCGCCGAATTTCGCAATCGTAATGGCGCTTGGCTCATGGCCGCGGACAAAACTTTTATCAACAATTACTGCAAGTGGCCTCACGTCACCGAGCACGAAGCCAATCACAACGGCCCAATAAAGCTTGTGAAGAGCCGCCTCCGCGACGCCAAACCGGCCAACGAGTAGTCCGCGCAGTCTGTGGTGCGGAACAAGATCTGCAAAACAGTGCCGTTTTTCTATGCGAACCTCCGAACATTCTGCGCCTCAGCGGTGTCCTTTCCCCGCACTCGCCACTAGCCACCGGCCACTTCTTCTTCTATTCTTCGGGGGTGTTTTCCCGTCCGCGCAAACTCGACACCGAAGACGAACTGTACCAGGCAGCGCTGCGTGCGCTAATGCGCCGCGCCCATTCGGTGCACGAAATGAAGCAAAAACTGGCCCGACGCACCGACAACGAACTTTTGCTCAGAGTAGTCATGGCGCGACTGAAAGAAAACGGCCAACTCGACGACGAGCGCTACGCCCAGCAATTCACGCGCAACCGCACGCAATCGCGCAAGCAAGGGAAATTCCGCATTCAGCGCGAGTTGCGTGCACGCGGTGTTCCGGACCGACTGATCAGCTCCGCACTGGAAGAATCCGCCACGCAAAATGATCAAGCGGCCATGGTTCGCCAACGCATCAAACGCAAACTGAAATCCTGTCGCGGGGAAATTGACGACAAGAAGATTGCTTCGATTTATGGATCGCTGCTGCGAGCGGGATTCCCTTCTGACGTGATTCGCAAAGAGCTACAGCGGATTACCCACGAAGCTGTTCCGGGGTTCGAAGAGCCGTCCGAGTCCATCTAGCGGCCACGGAATAGGGCGGCTTGGGTGGTGCAGTCACGCTTGAAGTGTCTTCCTTGGAAAGGCCACACCGGCAAGATTGGCGGTGCTACTGGGCTCTGAGATAATGTGGAATTGCGGTTTTCTTTTGGAATGAGGGTGAAGTGACGGCGAACGCGACAAGTGCGAAGTTCATGAGCGGGAACGGGATTCGCGAGACATTTCTGCGCTTTTTTGAAAGCAAGGGCCACCGGCGCGTTCGCAGCAGTTCTCTCGTTCCGCACGGCGACTCTACGTTGCTTTTTACCAACGCCGGAATGAATCAGTTCAAGGACGTTTTTCTTGGCCTGGAGAAACGCGACTACACCCGCGCCACCAGCGCACAGAAATGTGTCCGAGCCGGAGGCAAGCACAACGACCTTGAAAACGTTGGGTTCACAAAACGGCATCACACTTTTTTTGAAATGCTCGGCAATTTTTCTTTCGGCGATTATTTCAAAAAAGATGCCATCGCCTACGCCTGGGAATTGATCACTTCGCCGGAATGGTTTGCCATCGACAGAGAAAAACTCTACGTCACCGTTTTTGGCGGCGCGGAAGTGGCGCCAGGAAAAAAACTGGGCGTAGATGAAGAAGCGCGCGGTTTCTGGCTTGCGCAAAACGTCCCGGCGGAGCGCGTTGTTCCGGTCCCGGGGCTGAAAGATAATTTCTGGGCCATGGGCGATACTGGTCCGTGCGGTCCGTGCAGCGAAATTTTCTATGACATGGGGCCGGCAGCGTCCGACCAAGGTCACGCCGATTGCAAATTCCCGTGTGACTGCGGCCGCTACGTCGAAATCTGGAATCTCGTTTTCATGCAATTCAACCGCGATGCCAGCGGAACTTTGACTCCGCTGCCGAAGCCCTGCGTGGACACCGGCATGGGCCTCGAACGCGTCGCTGCAGTTTTGCAGGGGAAAATCTCCAACTACGACACCGATTTATTCGAGCCGCTGACCAGGCGGGCCGCGGAATTGTGTGGAGTCGATTTCAACCGCGAGGAAAAGTCTGAGGAAGGCAAAGGCGGCGCCGCTTCCCTGCGGGTGATCGCGGATCACGCACGGGCGACGACGTTCCTGATGACGGACGGTGTCCTGCCGTCGAACGACGGGCGGGGCTATGTGCTGCGCAAAATTATTCGCCGCGCGATCCGCCACGGCCGTTTGCTGGGCGCAACGAATCCGTTTCTTTCTGAAATGGTCCAGACCGTTCGTGAGTTGATGGGCGTAGCTTATCCGGAATCGTCCGCCCCGTCGGCGGCACGCGTCCCTGAGATCGTCTTCGCGGAAGAGAAGCGTTTCGGCCAAACACTCGACATCGGATTGAAGAGACTTGAAGGAGAGCTGGAAGAGATCCGCAAAGATCAGGACTGGAAGCAATCCGAGTGGCGAGCTACGGAAGATGCCGAATTCAAACGCTATTCGGGACAAGAGATTGAGCGTGCAGGCAAGGCTTACTCCGTCGCTCCCACCTACCCCGGAGAAAAGGCCTTCAAACTCTATGACACGTACGGGTTGCCAAAAGACTTCATCGTCGATGCCGCGCGTGACCTAGGAGTCGCGTTTGATGAACCAGGCTTTGAAAAAGCAATGGAGGAGCAGCGGACCAAAGCGCGTGCTTCGTGGAAGGGCACCCACAAAGAGGCGGCGAATCCCGCATTTGCAAAGATTGCGGAAACGTTCAAGACCGAGCCGGGATTTTATTTTGGCACTTGCGCGAAAGATTGCCGCATTGAAGCCATCATTACGAAGAACGGAGCGGTCAACGAACTGAAAGCCGGCGAATCGGGTGAAGTGGTTTTGGATCGCACCGCGATCTACGCCGAGTCCGGCGGGCAGATCGCCGATACCGGCGCGTTCTACGACAACTCCGAATCGCAAGTGCTGGCGGAAGTTTCTGGCGCGTATTATCCAGTCGCAGGGTTGGTCGCGCACCGCGTCAGGACGAAAGAAACCTTGCACGTAGGCGATCGCGTGATGGTGATTGCCGATGCCGACCGCCGTTCGCGCGTGATGCGCAATCACACCGGCACGCATCTGGTGCACGCTGCCCTGCGCAATATTCTCGGGCCGCACGTAAAGCAGGCAGGCTCGCTGAATGCTCCCGATCGCCTACGTTTCGATTTTTCACACTTCGCTCCCGTGGACGCTGAAGAATTACGCGACATCGAGCAGCAGGTGAATGACGAGATTCGCCTCAACACCGAACTCGAGACCAATGTCACTTCGCTCGATGAAGCGCTGGCTAGCGGCGCGCTGGCATTCTTCGGGGATAAATATCCTGAGCACAACGTTCGCGTCGTCACCGTCCCCGATGCACGCGGGCCTCGTGGGTTTTATTCCAAGGAGCTGTGCGGTGGCACGCACGTCAAACGCGTCGGCGACATCGGCGTGGTCAAAATCGTCCGCGAAGAGTCCGTAGCGGCGGGAGTTCGCCGCGTCGAAGCGGTCACCGGTATCGGCGCACTGGAACATTTTCAGCAGCAAGCCAGCGTGCTTTCGTCTGTCGCCAAACAACTCAACGTCGGCGAAGACGCCGTTCTGGCCACGGTCGAAAAACTGACCCAGACCGCACGGCAGCTTGAAAAACAACTTGCCGACGAGCGCCGCAGAGGCGCCCTCAGCCAGCTCGATGAATTGCTCGCCAAGGCCCAGACCATTAAAGGGACCAAAGTAGTAGTCGGCCAAGTACAAGGGCTAGACCGCGACGGCATCCGCCAACTAGTGGACAGCCTGCGCCAGAAGCTGGGTTCGGGCGTTGTGGTGTTGGGACAGGCCGAAGACGGCAAAGTGGCCCTGATTGCCGGGGTGACCAAAGACCTCACCGCTAAAGTCCATGCCGGCAAGGTGATACAGACACTTGCCAAACAGTTAGGCGGCCGAGGCGGTGGCAGACCTGACCTGGCGGAGGGTGGCGGAGAGGACACAAAAGCCCTAAATAGTACCCTTGGGGGAGTGCCAGCCCTCCTGGAGCCCTTGCTATAATCCCGTCAGATTCGCGGCCCCGCAGGGCCGCTAGTCCGCCTGGTCGAATAGGCCAGCGCAGCGCCAAAAACTGGACGACCGCCATTCGGTTAAGTCGCCCGTTTGCACGAATTTGTAGAGTCTAGTTGAAACCAAAGCATTTCAGGGTTTGTAAGCACAAACCCTGAAACCTAGACCGCCTTCCCCAAGGCAGGCCGTCCAATCGTTCATGAATTGGCGGCCACAGTAAAAGTCGATGGGTACACGAAGATCCAAACCGGCCTACTTCGCGATCGTGGTATCTGTATTTTGCGCGGGTGTATTCACGGCAAGTTCCGCGCAGGCGCAGATTACCAGGCTTGCCAACAATGACGGCCGCACGCTCTTCGTGAATGCCGAGCCGCCGATACTGCTGAAGATCGCATCGCGGCGACGCAGCTCCATCTTCCTGCCATCGGAACCTTCGTTTACGGGCAAAAATCGTCCCGCCATGAATCTGGACCGCGACGGGGCGGAAAAACTCGTAAGAGAAGCGGCGGAGCGGCACAGCGTCGATCCCGCACTGATTCGTGCGGTGATTGAAACGGAATCCAACTGGAATCCTTCCGCGGTTTCCCGCAAGGGGGCAGTCGGACTGATGCAGTTGATTCCCACGACGGCACAGCGCTTTGGAGTCAATGACTTGTACAGCCCGCAACAGAACGTCGATGCCGGGGTTAAATACCTC
>Ga0137363_10001819_pt1 | contig 12467 bp, 8 predicted proteins | sample MadtaG_FD_104800 | JGI IMG/M metagenome (GOLD analysis project Ga0137363, IMG submission 104800) | Vadose zone soil microbial communities from Angelo Coast Range Reserve, California, USA - Mad1_115_16 metaG | ecosystem: Environmental > Terrestrial > Soil > Vadose zone | place: USA: California...
AAGCGCGGCCCGGCAGGCCCGGGCGGCGTGATCGGGCCGGGCGACGGGCGCACCGAACATCGCCATGATGCCGTCACCCATCACCTGGTTCACGGTGCCGCCCGCCTCATGTGTGGCGGCCATCAATCGCTCGATCACGCCGTCGAGGATCTGTCGCGCCTCGTCGAGGTCCAGGTCCCTGAGCAGCTCCGTCGAGCCGCGCATGTCCGCGAACAGGACGGTGAGATAGCGATGCTCGCCCTCGGGCGATCCCGGCAGCGCGGGAGGCGTCGCGGAGGAGGCGAGTCCGATGCGCCGACGCGAGGCCTGTTCCTCGAGCGCTCTGTCGATCCTCCGGAAGAGGCCCTCGGGCTCCTCTCCCTTCTCGAAATAGTCGAACGCGCCGAGCCGCATGGCCTCCTTGGCCGACTCCCAGGCCGGGTAGGCCGTGAGCAATATCACGTTCGCATCGGGGCAGTGCACCTTCGCCGTGTGCAAAACATCGAGGCCGCCGCCATCCGGCATGCGCAGGTCGGTGACGATCACGTCGAAGGCCTCGGCGCGGAGCTCGCGGACGGCCGCCGTGACGCTATCGGCCTCCCGGACGAGATGACCACGATGCCTCAGCAAGAGCGCGAGGGTCGTACGTGCAGAGGACTGGTCGTCCACGACCAAGATGGCGGCCATGCGTCCGAAGGGTTCACATTTGGTGCCAGCGCCGAAGTGCGGAAGAACAGCACTTGGGAGGCCCGTGCCGAGGAGGGCGTGTTCCAGGATGGGACGCCCGAGTTCCGTTTTGAACTGCTTTGGCACAAGGGGCGCATGCGTCGTCCCCTTCGAAGTGGCTACCTGTCGATCCCGTACTCCTTCAGCTTGCGCCAGAGCGTGGTGCGCCCGATCCCGAGGGCCTCGGCGGTCCGAGAGTGATTCCAGCCCGAGCGCTCGAGCGTCTGCATGATGAGGATCCGCTCAGTGTCGGCCAGGGTCTGGGGAGCTCCGAGGCTCGGCGCGGGGCCGAGGGCCAAGTCCGCGGTGACGTGGGAAGGCAGGTCGCCCGGCTCGATCGTGTCGGCCTGGGCGAGGATGGCGCCGCGCTCCATGGCATTTTCGAGCTCGCGCACGTTCCCGGGCCACGGGTAGCGGAGAAGGCGCTCCATGGAGGCAGGGCTCAGGCGCAGAACGCGGCCCTGTCGCTCGGCGAAACGGGTCAGGAAGTGCTCAGCGAGCAGCGGAATGTCCTCGCGGCGCTCGCGGAGAGGTGGCAGCGTCACCGGGATCACGTTGAGGCGATAGAAGAGGTCTTCGCGGAAGGTGCCTTGACGAATCATCTGCGCGAGGTCGCGGTTCGTGGCGGCGACGACACGCGCGTCGATGGTGATGGGCTGCGTGGAGCCGACGGGCCGGACCTCGCCGCTCTGGAGCGTGCGCAGGAGCTTGGCCTGCAAACTCGGCGGCATCTCGCCGATCTCGTCGAGCAAGAGCGTCCCGCCATGAGCCTCCTCGAACAGCCCCTTCTTGTTTGTGACTGCGCCCGTGAAAGCCCCCTTGACGTGGCCGAAGAGCTCCGATTCGAGAAGCGTCTCGGGGAGCGCCGCGCAGTTGATGGCCACGAAGGACCCGCGCGCGCGCTGGCTCGCGTGGTGGATCGCCTTGGCGATCACCTCCTTGCCCGATCCCGACTCGCCGTGGATGAGCACTGTCGCATCCGTGGGCGCCACGCGCCGTACGAGATCGAGCACCTGGGCCATCAGGGCTGATCCCGTCACCAGCCCCGTCAGCGCGTAGCGATCTTGGACTTGCGAGCGGAGGTTCGCGTTCTCGCGCCGCAGCGCCTTCTCGGCGAGCGCCTTGTCGATGCGGTGGAGCAGTTCGTCGGGCTCGTGCCCCTTCTCGAAGTAGTCGCAGGCACCGAGCTGGATCGCTCCCTTGGCCGACTCCCAGCCCGCGTACGCGGTGAGCAGGATCACGTCCGCCTCCGGACAGTGCGCCTTCGCGGCCCGGAGGACGTCGAGGCCGTCGCCGTCCGGCATCCGGAGATCCGTCACGATCACGTCGAACACGTCGTCGGTGAGCGCCTTGACGGCCGCAGCGACGCCCTCCACCTCGGTGACTCGGTGACTCCGCTTCCGAAGGAGGAGCCCGAGTGTGGTCCGCGCGGAGGGCTCGTCATCGACGACGAGAATGGTCGCCATCGTCGTCCTGTCCGCCGAGCGGAAGAAGAATGGTGAAGCAGGCGCCGCGCCCTGGTGTCGACTCGATCTCGATTCGCCCGCCATGGGCGGCCACGATGCGCCGGGCGATGGTGAGGCCAAGGCCGGTGCCCGCGGGCTTTCGCGAATAGAAGGGCTCGAAGACCCGGCGCCGCTCCTCGGCCGGCATGCCGCGGCCGGTATCGCTGATGGCGATGCCGACCTGCGCCTCGCTGAGGCTGGCCGCGATGCTGAGCCGCCCGCTTCCATCCATCGCCTCGACGCCGTTCAGCGCGATGTTCCACACCACCTGGGTGATCTGGTCGGCGTCGAAGCGGAACGACGGCACCGCGGGATCCACGCGCACGGAGAGCTCCACGTCATGCGCCCACCCGGGGTCTTCCCGGATCAGGGCCGCGACGTGGTCGACGATCTCCCGGATGTCGCCCACGAGCCGCTTGGGCTCGCGCGGCCGGGCGAAGATGAGGAAGTCCGAGAGGATGCGGTTGAGCCGCCGCGCTTCTTTCTTCACGATGCCCAGCGTCTGGGCGCGCTCCTCGCCGCTGAGGGTTTCCTCCACGCCGAGGAGCGTCGTCGCGTTGACGATGGCGGCCAAGGGATTCCTGATCTCGTGGGCCACGCCCGCGGCGAGCTCGCCCGCCGCGGCCAGGCGCTCTGCCTCGGTGAGCCGTGCCTGCAGCCGTTCCCGCTCCGTCACGTCGGTGACCAGCTCGAGGAGAAAAACCTGACCGTCGGGCTGGCGTACCGGGGAGCAGCTCAGCGAGAAGCGCCGCCCGTTCGCGCCGGCCACCTGGATGCGCTCCGCCTCGCCCATCTCCTCACGGCGCTCGAGCGGACAGCCGGGGCAGGGATGGGTGTCCGCGCCTATCACCTCGTAACAGCGACGGGCGGAGATCGGGCCGAGCTGCGCGTGCATCCACCGGTTGGCGTGGCGGATCCGGAAGTCGCCGTCGACGAGCTGGAGGCCCTCGCCGAGGCCGTCCACCAGGCGCTCGTTGAATTCCTTGAGCGTGGCGGTCTCGCTCCGAGCCCGGTCCAGCACCACGATGATGATCGCAAAGGTGCAGAGGAAGTAGCAGACCATGAACGCGGCGTGAATCATCATCACGTGCGGCCCGGTGCCGGGCCCGCAGTCGATGAACGGCGACACCATGCGGTGCAGTCCCCACAGCGTGAGCGCCACCGCCAGGAATCGGGGTCCCCGGTAGCCCAGCGACTGCGCCCGTCGGGGCCAGAACTGCAGCCCGGCCGCGATGAGGATTCCGCCGGTGATCACCCCCACCACGCTCCGAGCGGGCACCCCCACGAAGCTCCGCGCGGCGACGCTCGCGTCGGAAAGATCTCCGATCCCGGCGGCGGCCAACCCCCCCAGTACACCGATTAGTGCGTCCCTCAGCCCGATCCGGTAGTCGGTGCGAAAGGCCAGGCCGCCGGCCAGCACCAGAAGCGTGGCGACAAAGAAGGTGGCATTGATTAGCGCGCTCAGGACATCGAGGTCCGGAACGAAGGCCCGGGCCAGGTGCAGCCCCTTGGCCAGGCTCATGAGGCCCCAGGCCAGCAGCAGGTAGTGGAAGAACCGCGCGCGGTGGAACGAATACAGGTAGACAAAGATCAGGAACTGCAACGTCAAAGTGAGCGCCGACGCAAACGTCAGTGCGGATGTCATAGGCATGGGCACAATGCTCCTCAGGTAATTCTACTCGTCTATCTCAATGTTCATGCCAACGCCATCCCTCCGAATCGACTGAGGATCGGAAAACGGGCCACGTTTCGGCCCGGAACAAGCCGTTCCGATGTGAAACGACTGCCGTCGCCATCGGCGACGCCCTGGTCGCACCGCTCACCATACTTCGGAGCGCCGCCCGCTGTCGAGCACGTGTTCGGTCGAAGCTCTGCTCAGCCTCCGAGGTGGTCGCGACGCGAGTATGGCCGTTCTCGCGCATGTGCCGCAAAAGCGCGGTCACCCAGTCGACGTTCTCCTCGATGCACCGCGGTCTTGGCGAAGGACGCCCTTCCATTGACCATCAGGGCGTTGGACGCTACGCTCGGCGCACGCATATGGCCGAGCCACTCCGCGCGTTTCGCGTTGATCGCGGCGACGCGTCTGTGCCGGGGGCAAGAGGCCGGTTCTGTCCAAGCCTTAGAGACGCGGTTGCGTGGCGCATCGATAACACGAGTGACAATGTCATTCTCATGAACTCCGCGCGGGAAGAGATGCTGAGTGCCGTCGGAGGTGCTATGACAATGGATGCAAACTCTAGAGCAACTGGCAGAGAAGGTAGTGATCGGCCGTATCATGAAACAGCAGAATTCGGCGAGCTCGTGCGCGTCAACCAGAAGAAGCTCACAGCGGAAATCAAACCAAACTACGATTTCATTGTCTGCGGATCTGGTTCTTCCGGTTCCGTGGTAGCGCGCCGGCTCGCTGAGAACCCAGACGTCAGGGTGCTGCTGATCGAGGCCGGCGGCAGCGACGACGTCCCCAACGTCGTGGAAGCGGGCCAATGGCCCTTGAACCTTGGGAGCGAGCGCAACTGGGGCTTTCTGGGGGAGCCAAGTTCGTATATCAACGGCCGCTCCATTCCCTTGGCCATGGGCAAGGTATTGGGTGGCGGATCCAGCATCAACGCGATGACTTGGGCACACGGGCACAAGAACGACTGGGATCTCTTCGCATCCGAGGCGGGCGACCCGGCATGGAACTATGAGTCGGTGTTGAGCATCTACCGGCGCATTGAAGATTGGCATGGCGCACACGATCCCGAATATCGCGGGACCGGAGGGCTCGTATTTGTTCAACCCGCTCCTGACCCCAATCCGGTCGCTCCTGCGATGGTGGAAGCAGCACGGTCCGTGGGGATTCCAACTTTTGAGAGTCACAACGGTCGCATGATGGAGGGTGATGGCGGCGCTTCTCTCCTGGATCTGCGAGTCCGCGACGGAAAACGGCAATCGGTATTTCGTTCTTATACCTTCCCCTGCATGGACCAGCCGAATCTCACGGTGCTTACTCATGCCCTGGTCACTCGTGTGACCTTCCAGGGCAAGCGGGCGACAGGGGTGGAGATTGTTTATGACAGCGCGACCCGTCGTATCAGTGCGGGGCTTGAGGTGGTGCTCTCTCTGGGTGCGATCTATACACCGAAGGTGCTGATGCAATCTGGGCTTGGCGACCAGGTGGAATTGCAGCGCCTCGGAATACCTCTTGTGCAGCATCTTCCGGGGGTGGGACAGAATTTTCAAGATCACGTTAGAAGCACCTGTATCTGGGAATATCAGCGACCGCTCCCCCCACGCAACAATGCGGGCGAAGCAACGTTCTTCTGGAAGAGCGATCCTGCGCTCAGCACTCCGAATTTGCAGACCTGTCAAGCTGAAATACCGATCTGCAGTGCTGAAACGGCAGCCAGATTCAACCCTCCCGCAACCTCCTGGACACTATTGGCAGGTGTCGTGCAGCCAAAGAGTCGAGGACAGATCCGCCTGACAGGACCCGATCCGCTCGCCCCGCTTCAGATTCATGATGGTCTCTTGTCTCATCCCGATGATATGAGGGCCGCGATAGCTTGCGTGGAACTGTGCCGCGAAATCGGCAATTCAGCTGCGCTTCGACCCTACGCAAAACGCGAAGTTATGCCGGGTAATCTGAAAGGGGTCGATCTAGAAAACTTCATCCGCGATGCCGCCACGACTTACTCCCATGAGACATGTACCGCCAAAATGGGACGCGATTCTATGTCCGTCGTCGACGGTGACCTCAAGGTCTATGGAGTCGACAATCTTCGTATTGCGGACGGATCGATCCTGCCGCGCGTGACAACCGGGAACACGATGGCCCCCTGCGTCGTCATCGGCGAACGTGCCGGAGAGATGCTGAAGGCGAAGCATAGAGTGTGAGCCTGAACTCGAGGTTCTAACACTGCGGGCGTGGAGAACAATGCAGATTTGGCCACACGCCAAGGACACCCGGCTTATGTCCTTGACCCTTTTGCTTCTCAATCGTTTTCGCCCCAAGGAAGGTAGCCAAATGGGCACCATCACTTCATCCGATGCCGCAAAGGCTGTTGTCCGTCGAGAGTGTCATGGCTACATCTGATTTAGAACGGATGTTCGATGATTGGGCGATGGCCTGGTCATCCAACAATCCTGAACTTATTCTTGCCCTTTTTGCCGACGACTGTGTTTTCGAGGACGTTACCTTTGGCGTGGTCGCTCGGGGCAAAGAGGAACTTCGCAGCTTCGCGAACCGTGCCTTTGCGGCAGTCCCTGACTTCAAGTATGGATTGACAAGCCGCTTTGCTGCTAGCCAACGGGCGGCTATCGAGTGGGTCATGTCGGTTACACACAAAGGCGACTTGCCAGGGATGCCGGCCACTGGCAAACGCTTTTCGTCGGTGCGCGGCTCGACCATCCTCGAACTGGAGGCCGGTAAGATCCGCCGCGAGTCCGACTATTGGGATGCAGCTACGTTCATGAAACAGGTCGACATGCGTCTGTCGCAGTAAGAGATCATCTGGCCGGGTAACGGATTGCTACGACTCAGGTGCGGATCATTCGTTTGAACTTCTCGCCGCGCTTTTGACACGGCCGTCCAACCGGCCTAACTCCCGTCACGCCCTACCAGGTCACCGTCCGGCTTTGCAGGGTGCCCGTAATGCAGCCGCGTTCGGCTGGCGAGAAGGTTCTGGACGGTTTGACGCTCCATGCGGGCGCTGGGTGAGACGCGGTGAGTGAAAGCGGGGAACAAGGCTTCCTGGACGCGGTCGCCACCGCCTTCCTGCGGCGACGGCTGCACAGTCGCCGCCTACGCGCCGCTGCCGTGCGCGGGCTCAAGGTCATCTCTGCCGGGGCGGGCGGCGGCCTGCAGATGGACTTCGATCACGCCGCGAGCTCCTTCACGCATGCCGCGCCGTGGCTGGCCGCACACACCAGCGAGCTCGCGGCCGCGCCCGCCCCCCCACCCGAGCCGCTGCGGCTACCGTCGTTGTCCATCGTCGTCATGGTCGTGGGCTCGCGCGGCGATGTCCAGCCGTTCATTCCGATCGGCCGCCGGCTGGCGGAGCGGCACCGGGTGCGCATCGCGACCCACCGCGAGTTCCGGCCCATGGTCGAGCGTGCTGGCCTGGAGTTCTATCCGCTCGGGGGCAATCCGCACGAGATGATGGAGTATATCGTCAAGACGGGCGGCAGCATTGTTCCGACACGCCTCAATCAGATCTGGGAGGATGTGCCGAAGAAGCGGGCGATGATCGCGGAGATCCTCGCATCCACCTGGCGGGCCTGTACGGAAGGGGATCCCGAGCAGCCGGGGGCGCGGCCCTTCCGGGCCGACGCCATTGTGGCCAATCCACCAAGCTACGGCCACATTCACTGCGCCGAGGCCCTGCACATCCCACTGCACATGATCTTCACCATGCCGTGGAATGCCACGTGCGCTTTCCCACACCCGTTCGCCCAGATCGATCCCAGCACGCATCGCCCGGTGGAGAACTTTTTTTCGTACGGGATAGTCGATCTGCTCGTTTGGACCGGCATCGGCGACCTGGTGGACGCGTTTCGCATGGAGACCCTGAAGCTCCCGCCCATCGCGCTCACCGACGGCGCTGCGCTGCTCGAGGATTACGAGGTGCCCTTCACCTACTTGTGGCCGGCCAGCTTGGTGCCCAAGCCGAAGGACTGGGGACCGCACATCGACTTGGCGAACTTCATCGAGGACGAGCAGGCCCACACCTACGAGCCGCCGCAGGCCCTGCTCGACTTCCTCGCTGCGGGCGAGGCACCGATCTACGTCGGGTTCGGTTCGGTCGTTGCCGAAGACCCTGCCGCCCTCACCCGCACTATCTTCACGGCACTCGACAAGGCGGGCGCGCGCGGCATCGTGTCCGAGGGTTGGGCGCACCTGGGCGGTGAGGCGCCCCCGCCGAACGTCTATGTGATTGGCGACTGTCCGCACGACTGGTTGTTCCCGCGCTGCCGGGCCGTCTGCCATCACGGCGGTGCCGGGACGACGGCGGCGGGCCTGCGCGCCGGGCTGCCCACGGTCGTGGTGCCGTTCTTCGGCGATCAGTTCTTCTGGGGGCGCATCGTCGCGGATGCGGGCGCCGGACCAGAGCCGATTCCGATCCGCCGGCTCGACAGCGAGCTTCTCACAGCCGCCTTCGACGCCTGCCGACGCCCGCAGATCCGCGAGCGGGCGAGCGAGCTCGGCGCCCGACTGCGAGCGACCGATGGCGTGGCGCTCGCCGTGCAATCGGTAGAGCGTCACCTCCCGGCGTCCGCCCTGTGTTGCTCGCACGATCCCGACCACCTGGCTGTCCTCTACTGCGACACGTGCGGCGTCCGCGTCTGCGCGGACTGCGGCCGCACGGCACACTCGGACCACGTGATACACCCCTACCGCTATGTCGACTGGAGCGGGCGGCCGCCGCACGGCCTCGTTGCCGAGCTGGGCGAGCTGATGAGCGACGCCGCACACGCCTTGGAGGCGGGAGTGGCTGAGCTTTTGCCGAGGGGGAAACCCGTGCAGGACGGGGTCGTCTTCAGCGACGGCGACGAACCGTCGAGCGGCGACAGCGACGGGCCGGTCCGCAAGCTTCGACGCTGGCTCGCCTCGTTATAGAGAGAGGACGCACACCCCTCGTTCTCTTCTGAGCCGCCGATGGAGGCGCGACTACTTGGGCTTGACCTTCACCGCGCCACGGACCCCACGAGGAAGTACCGAGTCCCGCCGCCGCGGACGGAGCGTAAAGGCTGTCACGACGATCGTCAGGGCGAGCAACTCGCCGAAGATGAGGCCCCACCACCGGGCGCGAACTACCCACGCTCCCTTCCAGAGGGCGGGCGCGAGCGCGGCGCAGAGGGACAGCGTGATCCCCATGAGGTAGGGCTGGGGAACACCAAGCGCCCAGGCGGGGAACCACCAGATCTGGCCCTTGCGGAACCTGGTCACGCCGAAATGGCGGTTGCACGCGAACCAGAGAAAGTCCCAGGTCACGGTAAGGAAGAAGAACATCGCGAGCAGATCCGCCTCACGCTCCCAGGAGCCGCCGTAGAACTGGGGCACGTGTAGGAAGAGGAGAATGCACGTCACCAGGCAGACGTGGTATCCCGTTATTGGCTTTCCGAACCAGCGGCGGACGCGGGGGCTGTCCCACCGCCAGGTAGGTAACTTCTCGGCCCAGCCGTGGGGACCTTCGATTTGAATCTCAAGGTGCGCGAGGATGAGGCCGATGAAGAAGAAGTAAGCTCCCATCACAAGGGTCATGAGGCTGCTCCCGTGTTCAGGCATCGACCCTCAGTATATCGTCGGTCACTCATCTAACCCAAGGTCGCTGGTTCAAATCCAGGCCCCGCAACCGCTTGCCGCCGAGCCATAGATCCACTGGGTTCCTCCTGCTTACGCCACGTCGTCCCGGGCGAAGCCGGCGACGCGCTTGTAGTCGTCCGAGAGGCGCTGGAGCTCGGCGCGGGTGATGTGGCGGTCAAGGTCCTCGAACTGGACATCGCCCACCAACTCCTCCACGCGGCGGATGAGGTAGTCGGGCGGATGCTCGCGGTTAGTGCGCACGACGCGTGCCGTCGGTCCCGAGCGCGCGGCCTCGTACGCTTGGAGGGCGGCCGGTGGCTCGCCACCCGCGGCCAGGCAATCGGCGAGCGCCCGCGCATCGAGGATGGCCTGGGCCGCGCCGTTGGAGCCGCGCGGGTACATCGGGTGGGCGGCGTCGCCCAGCAGGGTGACGCGGCCGAAGGTCCAGCGATCGACCGGGTCCCGGTCCACCATCGGGTACTCGAAGATGACGTCCGAGCGGCGAAGCAGGTTGGGCACGTCGAGCCAGTCGAACGTCCAACTCGAATATGGGGAGGAAGTCCTCCAGCCGGCCCGGCTTGTTCCAGTCGTTGCGGTCGTAGCCGGGCTGGGCGACCTGGACGGTCCAGTTGATGAGCTGCTGCCCCTGGCCGTCGAAGTCATCGATGATCGGATAGATCACGAGGTTGCCGTTCTGGATCGAGCCGACGCGCACGTAGCTACGGCCGGTCAGGAACGGCTTCGCGCGCGTGACCCCACGCCACGTGTTGATGCCGCCGAAGCAGAGCTCCTCGCCCGGGTAGAACTGCCGGCGCACGACCGAGTTCACCCCGTCGCAGGCGATCGCGACGTCGGCGGTGACGGGCGCGCGCGTCGTGTCCGTCGCGGCCGACCGGAAGTGCAGGGTCACACGGCGGTCGCTCTGCTCGAGCCCGACGCACTGGTGATCCGTGAGAACGCACGGCGCGCCGAGCCGCTCCAGCGCCGCCCGCCACAACGTGAGATGCGCGCGGCCGCGATGGATGCCCACCTCGGGGACCGGGTAACCCGCGGCCCGCCCGCGCGGCTCGGCGTAGATGAGCTGGCCAAAGCGGTTGAAGAAGCAGCTCTCGCGGTTCTCGATCCCCTGGCTCGCCAGCGCCTCGCCGAGGCCGAGCGCAGTCAGCTCACGCATGGCGTGCGGCAGCAGGGTGATGCCGACTCCCAGCTCCCTCACCTCCGGCGCGCTCTCGTACACGCGGCAGGGGATGCCGTGTTGGTGCAAAGCAAGCGCGAGGGTGAGCCCCCCCATGCCGCCTCCGACGATCGCGATGTCCATGTGCCCGATCCCTGCCCGTGGCGGGCGGAGTGTAAGGTCCGTTTGCCTCAGAATCCCTTCGGCGCCCTGAATCCTCCCGCAACGTCCGCCAGCCGGCTCGCAAGATCAATCGGCGTCGCGTCTTCCAGGTAGGGACCGATGATCTGGATCCCCACGGGTAGACCGTCGCGTGTGAGACCGACAGGCGCCGTCGTCGCGGGCAGGCCTGTGAGCGTCGCGAACGAAATCCAGAAGAACATGTGCCCGTACGGGCGTGGCCCCTTGGCGGTGGCGATCACGCGGTCGTCGAGACGCCCCACCGCCGGCCCGGGCGGCGCCTCGCTGTGGTCGTGCGGAAAGGCCGTCACGAACGCGGTCGGCATCAAGAACGCGTCGTGGGTGCGGAAGTACTCTTGCCAGATCGCCCGCGCCGCCATGCGCCGGAGAGTCGCGCTTTGGAAACTCTTGTGCGGCGCCGTCCACGCCTGCGCGCGCCTGGTCTGGATCGAGCCGTCTTGCCTCATGGCAAGTTGGCGTGCCTGCTCGACCTGATCATCGGGCAACAGATAGGCAAACGTCGCGGCGAGCAGGTACGCGTAGGTCGCGAACTGCTCGGCCGACACGACGCCCTTCGGCCATCCTTCCCCCAGGTTGGCGCCGGCCTGGCGGAGAGCCTCCACTGCCTTGCCCAGAACCTCACCGACGTCCGAGGACACCGGGCAGAACGGATCGTCCAGTACGAATCCGATCCGGTAGTCGGAGAGGCGGGAACCGCGCGCGGGCGGAAGCGCCCACCGGTACGCTCCCGCCTCGTCGTCGGGACCGCCCAGAACCTCGAGGGCCACCCTCAAGTCTCCGGCAGCTCGGGCCATGGGCCCGGCCACCGCGAGATCCTGGGGATACCCTGGAGGGCCGCCAGGGGGTGGCGGGATGTGCCCGCGCAGCGGCACCACGTTGAGGGTCGGCTTGTGCCCGTAGACGCCGCAGAAATGCGCTGGCGTGCGAATGGATCCGCCGATATCGCTACCCACGCCGAGGTAACTGAGCCCGGCCGCGAGGGCGGCCGCCTCACCGCCACTGGAGCCACCCGGCGTCCGCGAGGGATCCCACGGGTTGTCTGTCGTCCCGAAGATGTCGTTGTAGCTCTGGACGTCACTGGCCAGGAGGGGCGCGTTCGTCTTCCCCAGGATCACTGCTCCGGCTGCCCGGAGTCGTGCGACCACGCCCGCATCAGCCTCCGGCACGTGGTTGGCAAACGACGGGGCGCCCGCGGTCGTCCTCACCCCGGCCGTCTCGAACGAGTCCTTGATCGTGCAGGGTACCCCGTGGAAGGGACCCCACCATTCTCCCCGCGCGCGGGCCTCGTCGGCGGCCCCGGCGCGCTCCAGAGCCGCCTCCGCGGTCAGGGTGACGATCGCGTTAATCTTCGGGTCGAACTGCTGGATGCGTCCGAGCAGGTGTGTCGTCAGCTCGACAGACGAGACGTCACCCCGGCGGATCGCACGAGCGGCAGCAAGCGCCGACGCGAAGTCAAGCTCGGAGGCGGCCATGGCTAACTACTTTCCGGTGCAGAAATGACGACAGGCATCGGCCGGGGATGCGGGAAAGAGCTGGTGGCCAGGATCCGAGTGCTCATTTCTGGATTCCCTGCCATCCAGTGCGCGATGGCCGACGA